>Ga0316208_1000642_pt1 | contig 39309 bp, 28 predicted proteins | sample 3monopyrite_MG_FD_204944 | JGI IMG/M metagenome (GOLD analysis project Ga0316208, IMG submission 204944) | Microbial mat bacterial communities from mineral coupon in-situ incubated in ocean water Damariscotta River, Maine, United States -... | ecosystem: Environmental > Aquatic > Marine >...
GTGGCGCTGCTTCACTGGGCCGCAATGCTCACGATTTTCTGCATCAGCCACATCGCTTATCTGCTCACGCTTGAGCCGCTCAACGCTGACGCCGGCAGCATCGGGCTCGTGCTCTTTCTGCTTTTTACGACTCAGTTCAACGATATCTGCCAGTACATCTGGGGCAAGATGCTCGGACGACACAAGATCATTCCCCGAGTCAGTCCCAACAAGACCTGGGAGGGATTTATCGGAGGCTTCATCACGACCACGATCTGTGCTGGGTGGCTGGCACCGATGTTGACGCCCCTGACTATGTCACAGGGCCTGATCGCCGGAGTCATCATCGCGGTCGGTGGATTTATCGGCGACGTCGTCATTTCATCAGTCAAACGCGACCTGCGAATCAAAGACTCCAGCCAGCTCATTCCGGGGCATGGCGGCGTCCTCGACCGGATGGACAGCCTCCTCTACACCGCACCGCTGTTCTTTCACTACACCTACTACCTCTGCTATTGAAGCCTTGCGGAATTAGTTTCAAGGTTCTGCAGGAGGGCCACCATGCAAACAATGACCCTGCAGCGTTCCAGCTCCTGCACAAAAACCATGAAGATGGTTTGATCGATGAATCGAACTCTTAAAGTCCTGTTCTTCGCACTGATCGTCAGACCTCTCGTTTTGATCGGGCTGGGACTCAACATCCTTAACCGAAAAGATCTACCCACGACCGGTCCGTCTGTCATTGCGGCCAATCACAACAGCCACCTGGACACGCTGGTCCTGATGAGCCTCTTTCCGCTCGCGAAACTGCACCGAGTCAGACCTGTTGCGGCTGCCGACTACTTTCTGTCGAATCGCATTGTCGCCTGGTTCTCGCAGAGCATCATCGGCATCATTCCACTCGACCGCACCGGCGGAACTGACACTGACGTACTGTTTGAACCCTGCCGTCAGGCTCTCGATCAAAACGAAATTCTGATTCTGTTTCCAGAGGGCACTCGCGGTGACCCCGAGCAAATGAATCGGATCCGCAAAGGCATCTGCCATTTACTGGATGGACGCGAACAGACGCCAGTGACTCCGATTGTGATGCACGGACTCGGCCGCGCATTGCCTCGTGGCGAAGCACTGTTTGTTCCCTTCAACTGCGATGTCGTGATCGGCATGCCCATGAAAATCGAAGGCAAGTCGAGTCAGTTCGTCAAACAGCTCACCGAAACTTTCAACGAGCTGTTCACACACTGTCTTACTCGCCACGAAGACGATCCAAGTGTGTGACGGGTCGGACAAGCTGACGTGAGGTTGCTGAGCGATCTGCCGTTTCCGCGGCTGGAGTAGCTACCGTACTCCATGATGAGTTAGCCACGAAAAGCACAAAAAGACACAAAAACAAGTCATCCCATTCTTTGTGTCTTCTTGTGTTTTTTGCGGCCAGTCCGTCATCAGGGAATCTGTCTCGGATGCGTTCCGACGTTTAGAACTCCAGCCCTGTCAACATGCTGCTGCTACTGCTGCTGGCGAACTCGTCGGTTTCGATGCCGAGTTGCTGCAGCATGCCGACGTAGAGGTTGCTGAGAGGTTTGTTGCTCTCGCGGCTGAATGCCAGGTGTTGGCCGTGTTTGAAGCCGCCGCCGGCCAGAAGTACCGGCAGGTTTGTGTTGTCGTGGGTGTTGGAATTGCCCATGTTGCTGCCGAACAGGACCATCGTGCGGTCGAGCAGGCGTTCGCCGTTTTCCTGGTTGTCGGCCAGATTTTGCAACAGATTCCGCAGTAGTGACATTTGTTGCCGGTCGGCGTCTTCAAGTTGTTTGACCTTGTCTTCCGCTTGGCCGTGATGGCTGAGGGTGTGGTAGCCGTCGGTCGTGTTCTGATTGTCGTGCAGCTTGAACGACGGCGTCGCGAAGGCGTCGACCATCAATGTAATGATTCGGGTTGAGTCTGATTCGAAAGCCAGGCGAGCCATCGACAGCATCAGGTCGAACTTCTGAATGAAAAGTTTCTTGTCAGTGATGTCGGCAGGCTCGGTCTGGCTGGTTGTGGGTTTTGGACGTAGTTCCCACTCGCGGGCGGTCTGCAGTCTTTGCTCGACCTCTCGGACCGACGTGAAGTATTGCTCAAGCCGCGATTGGTCGTTGTTGCCGAGACGTTTTGTGAATCGGCGGGTGTCGTCCAGCAGCGTGTCGAGAATGCTGCCTCGTTCGTCCAGTCGATGAAGTTCCCGAGCGACGGCTGCTTTATCGCCTTGAACGAACATCTTCCGAAACAATGCTGACGCGCTGTCTTCGGCGGGCAGCAGAACTCCGTCGCGAGTCCACGACAGGCTGCGATTGGCTTTGTCGATGTTGACGCCCAGGTTCAGCGTCGGGAAACGCGTGACTTGTCCCAGCTTCTCGGCAGCGAACTGGTCGAGCGAAATTGTGTTACGAAATCCGCTGCGAGTTGGACCGCGAGCGCCCGTCAGAAAGCAATTCTCGGTGCTGTGCCCGCCTTCAACGTCCGGGTGTGACAAGCCGCTGAACACGGTGAAGTCATTCCGGAAGTCGGCGAGTTCGGTCAGGTAGGGCGACAGTTCGTAGTCTCGACCTGTCTGAGTCGGAAAGAACGGCTCGGACAGAACACCGAGGTTGTTCGAAACTAGCAGCATGCGTCGCGGTACGGATTCGGTTGAAGTCGCACCAAACGCTGAGAGCATGCAGTCAAGTGCCGGCAGAGCCAGCGCAACACCTGCGGCTTTTAGAAAAGTGCGGCGTGGCAGACGGCGGTGGCGAGGTGAGTTCATGATTCATTCACACCCGGAAAGGCCGAGAAAGATTTTGCTTTGGACCAAAGCGTGGAGCAGGTCCCTGACACGATAACCGTTACCGGAGCAGGCGTTGAGCATGGTTTCTATTTCCGCTCGATCAGAAAACCTCACCGGCACTCCTGTTGAGTAAACAGTGAACTGGTGCAGCAGGTTTCGTGCAAGTTGCCGATCGTTGGCAGCGAGGATTTGTTTCAGATCGTTGATGTCTCGAAATGTTTGGCCGTCAAGCAGTTGGCCGCTCGCATCGACCGATCCCGTCAGCGCGTAAGCGAAATCATGTCCGGCACGATCAATCCCCACGACAGTTTCGACGTTCGGATCTTCGGCCGCCGTCTTATCAGCATCCCGATCAGCCAGTCCTCGGTATCGACTCCGCCATTTTCCGAAGATGTCGAAGTTTTCCAACGCCACTCCACCGGGATCGAATCGGGCGTGGCACTGGGAGCATGACTCGTCGGCAGCGTGCAGAGCGAGTAGTTCGCGGATTGTTTTTGCGCCTCGGATATCAGGCTCGACAGCCGGCACGCTGGCAGGCGGTTTCGGCGGAGGCTGTCCAATCAGCCGGTCCATGATCCACGCTCCGCGTATGACGGGTGAAGTGGCCGTTCCGTTCGAAGTGATCTTCAGAATTGCTGCCTGAGTGAGCAGGCCGCCGTACGGACTGTCTTTTGGGAGAGTCACTTTACGCATTGCCGAACCGGTGATTCCAGGCAGCCGGTAATGCGCAGCCAGACGATCGTTCGCGAACGCGAAGTTAGCTTTGACAAGCACGCTGGCGGGAAGATTCTCACGCACGGTTGCTGTAAAGAATGCTCGCGTTTCGCGTTCCATCGATTCGACCAGGTAGGCGTCGAATCGGTACTCGGGAAAGCGTCGGATGTCGGGCTCGTCGCGGTGGATGTTTCGCAGGTCCAGCCAGTAATCGGTGAAGTGAGCCACGAATCGATTGAAGCCGTCCCCCTCGATCAGTCGATCCGTCTCGGCTCGGAGCAGCTCTCTGTTGCGAAGTTGTTGCTGCTTCGCACGGGCTGTCAGTTGTGAGTCCGGCCGGCTGTTCGTCAGGAAGTGCGAAAGCCGCGACGCGATCGCAAAGTGGTCGTCTGCCTGCTTTGGTTCCTGGACGTAGATCATGTGCCCAGAGCAAAGGAAAGCCTTGTACCCCGCCAGCATGGCTGTGGCGAAAGAATCGTCTCCGGCGAGGCGTGAGAGAATGAGCTGCTCGTATTTCTGAACGACTTCGTCAGGGACAGGTTGCCTCGCGGCGATGTTAATGAACCGTTGAATTAGTCGCCGAGCGTCGCCTTGCGGATCATCCGAGACCACATCCACGGGTAAGCTGTTGAGGTCTGATGTTGGGCGGATCGGCAGCTCGTCAAACAGCACCCGGTGAGACGGCGGTGGCCATGATTCCGGTGAAAGCGGACCTTCGATTTCCAACCATTGAAAGGCGACACCGGGTTGACCGCCTTCGGGAAACGGAGGGTAGCGATAAGTCGGCGGTCCGTTGTTGACGTTTCGTGCGAGTGGAACGGGCAGCCCGAGCAGGCTGTATTCGAAGGTTTCCCGTTCGCGCAGACGGATGACCGTTTCGTACGCCGCCTCTTCGGGCAGGATGTCGAGCAGTCCGCCGGTCGCGCGTACGTCTCCCGAAACATCCGGCCCCGACGGCTTACGAGCTCGAAACGTCATTGGTAATGGCTGTGTCGCTGGCTTCAGTTCAAAGCCTGGTTGCTGCAAAACGGCACGGGCAGAAAACCGGACTCGGTACTCGCCCGGTAAACGAGCAACGAAGCCTTGAGGGTAGCCGTAGTAGGGCCAGTGTGCGGAACGAAACAGGGCCATTTCAACATCGGGATCATTCGGTGCTGCATCGAGTTGTTTGTTGTCGATCCCTTTTGAATCCTTTGAGAAGAACATGGCCTGGCGATTTCCGAAGGTCGACTTCGATGGAAACAGCTTTGCTCCCACGGCTCGGTATTTCGTGCTGGGGGGCGGTTGAACTCCGCTGGCCATTGCTTGAAGCAATGCCGCTTCGGCGGCATCCAGATACGCGACGAGTTGGACTCTGGAAATATCCAGCGTCTGCGTTGTCTTATTGAAGTGGTGACTTTCCCGGTCTTCCGGCAGCATGTCACGGATGTCGAGATTCGGTAACGACAGGACGTCTCGCAGGTTCTGCTGATACTCGTCCCGGTTCAGCCGTCGGATCGGACCTCGGCCTTCTTTGGCAACTTCCGCGATGTCGGCAGCGTGAAGTTTCTGCGAAAGCTGCCTCAGGAATTCCAAACGTTCCTCAGGTGCAAGATCGTTCGGCGCAGGAGGCATCTCCAGGTCTCTGACCCGATCGTGAATGTGAATCCAGCGAGCGCGGACGTCGGTCTTCTTCAGTCCAAGTGGCAGCGCCGCGAGATTGAGTTTGCCTTCCGCCGTCTCGGCGTCGTGACATTCCGAGCAGGAATTCTGGATCACATCTCTGATGATCATTGTCGCGGTCTGGTCGGCAGCCCCCGCCGCTCTCGCAGCCAATGGGACTGCGAAGGCGAGAGTGATCAAGCATTGAAATGTGACCAGTCTTTGACCCATTGCTCAAGCCTATTGAAGTCGCACCGTCGCGGTCTGAGATGCCGCTCACATCTTGTTTCAGGGCAGTTCAACACGACACAAGAATGTAGGGTATGACAAGCGCAGCGCCGGCGTACCAGAATTCCCAATAACCTGAGACGGTATGCCGGCGCTGCGCTTGTCATACCCTACAAAAACTGTGCAACTTCAAGACTCACGCTTCAGCATTGCTACCTGGCGAAGAAGTCATGTGTCCGGTCGCCAGCGCTGATCAGATAAGCAATCAAGTCTAGAATTTCTTCTTCAGTCATTCGGTCGAACAGGCTAGTTGGCATGGGCGACGTTTTTGACACGATCAAACTGTCGATCGTTTTGCGGTCGATGTTGACTCGTTTGTTGGGGTCGGTGAGGTCGGTGTTCAACGTCATCGAGTCGCCGTTCAGGTTCACCACGACTCCCGTGTGAACGAGGCCGGCGTCTGTGACGACGGTGATTGCGGAAAACTGCTCGTTGATCACTTTGCTGGGGTTGATGACCTGGTCGAGCAAATCGTGGGACGAGTAACGGCGACCTGCCGAAGTGAGGTCCGGCCCTGTCATGCCGCCCTGATTGTCGAACCGGTGGCAGGCATAACAACCCGCTGCTGCAAACATTTTGCGGCCGTTAGCAAAGTCTCGATTCTTCAATCCTGTCCGAGCTGCGGCTGAGAGTTCTTCGAGCGTCCATTTCTTTGACTCTCGTCCTTTGAAAACTTCACCCAGGTTCTCGAGAGCTGATTTACGCTCTGCTTTCTTCGCAAGGAGTTCCTTCATGGATTCCTTTTGCGCATCGCTAAGCGATGCGACCGCGTCGTTGCGGATGAACTCGATGAATTTGTCGAAGCTCGCTCCGCCGCGATAATTCGCTGCCTTGAGGAACCATTCGAAGTACGCCGTTCGCAGCTGGGGAGTCCAGCCTGCTTTGAGCATGCGGATCGAACGTGCGTATTGCATCTGCTCTTCCTGAGCCGGCGCGGCCGCGATCAGCCCCATCGTTTTTTCAGCCGTGTTCGGTGCCTGTAGAAAGGCCAGTGTTTCGCTCAGCAACCAGTTCAGCTCGGCAGTCTTTGCAGGGAACAGCGGATCAAGGCTGGCGGTGAGCTGTCCGACGATCTGATCACTCGGTCGACCGAATCGGTTCAGCGCAATTTGAATCGTACGGACCAGTGTCAGTTGCTGATCGTCTGAAAGTTTTGCAGCATCGATTGAAGCCAGCGCCTTCAGCAGCTTGTCCCGCATGACTGTGTCGACAGCGGGCGACTGATCATTGCGGTGCTGCGGGCAAACGCCAGCGACACGAGAAAGCGCCAGCAAGGCCTCGACCTGTTTGCCGGAATCAGATTCGGTCAGTGCCTTGTCGGCCCACGTCTCTGTTGGCTGATGTTCGACGGCCGTGCGAGCTGCGAAGCGGATGAAGCGGTCTTTATGAGAAAGGAAAGGCCAGGCGACGCCAATCGCTGTCGGATCCTGCTTGCCATGAAACGCTTCCAGTTTGTGTCGCGTGTCTCGAGCTTTGCGCTTCGACGGTTTTGCTTGCACAAGAGCGGTCGACTCATCGCCGACGTAGGTCACTCGGTACAGCCCCGACTGCACGCGGCGTCCGCCGATCGTGAAGTACATCGCTCCGTCCTGCGGATGGATGATGGCATCGGTGATTGGCAGTGGTGCGCCGGTGACAAACTCTTCTTTCGTTGCGGTGTAAGTCGAGCCGCTTTTCTTCAGGTGGACCGCGTAAAGTTTTCCCCAGCTCCAGTCGAGAGCGTACAGAGCATTCTGATACTTCGCCGGGAACTTCGCTCCGTATCCAAAGGTCATGCCGGTCGGCGAGCCGGGTCCGATGTCCAGAACTCCTGGCATGTTGTCAGCGTAGAACGCCGGTCGTTTGCCGGCTCCGTTGCGCCAGCCGAATTCCGCTCCACTGACGACATGACAAATTCGAGTCGGTCGGTACCACGGAGTATTAAAGTCGTACTCCATGTCGGCGTCGTAGGTGAAGAGTTCTCCGTCGCGGTTCACAGCTCCGTCGAAGATGTTTCGAAATCCTGAGGCGTACGCTTCGAATGTTTTTCCGTCTGGTGTCAGTCGATAAACGATTCCGCCAGGCGCCAGCACGCCTCGGTTATGGCCGCGGCCGTCGGGGAAGCTCGGCAGCAGGTGGTCTTCGCCCCAGACCTGACGGACGGGCGAAGTGTCGGCGATCTCGGGTGGGATTGTGTTGTTGCCGGTGATCAGGAAGAGCGACTTGCCGTCGGGCGTCGGGACCAACGCGTGGACACCGTGGTCGCTTTTTGAATCGATCTCTCGAATCGTTTCGACCTTGTCGAGCTGATCGTCGCCATCGCTGTCTGTAATCCGGTAGACGCCGGACTGCATCTTCTGCTCGTAGTCGTTGACGCCGACGTAAAGAGCACCGAACGCCCACACCATTCCGTTGACGCCACGGACGTCGGCAGGAACCTTTTCGACCTTTGCTTTTTCAACGGCCATGCCTGCCGCTGGCGGGGTAATGCGATACAGGTTGCCAAACTGGTTGCTGACCAGAATTCGCCCTTTGTCATCGGTACAAAGATTGACCCAGGAACCTTGATCCTGACCAGGCACTGAGTAAAGAAGTTCGACCTGAAAGCCCTTCGCTGCTTTGATGCGGTCGATGGGGGTCGCCATGTTGCCACCGATGGCCGGTCCAACGACGGTCGAGCGTTTTGGTTTGGGTTTTCGCTTCTTCGCCTTCGCCGTCTGGGCAGAAGAGTCAGAGGAGAATGTCGCGGCAAGCAGAGCGATGGTCAGGAGTGAGATCAATCGGCGGGTCGGTCGAATCATTTCTCGTTCCGTGCAGTAGGGTGTGTTTACTTGTCAGGATGTTGAGGCCTGCGTCGAAGCCTGCCTTCGCCAATGGGTGCAAGACGGCTGATGCAAACGGGGGCGAATAGTCTCGCGGATGACGAGCGACTTGCAATCGAGTCGCCGGTTCCGATATTTCCACAGGAACGGTCCAGGCAATTTCAGCGACAGAGCATCGTGACCTGACATGGTCGTGCCGGTTTGAATGTTGAACCGGGAATGCCAGACAAAGCCGCTTCTGAGTTTGTCGACGATCGCCGTGCCGTCCACATACAGAATGTTACATAAGAGCGTTGTGATTCGACCGGCCGTTTAACTACGCTGGTGGCCTCGTTTAACGCGATGGCAGAAACCGATTCAGTCGACTCAGTTGTGACCAGCACGAACGAAGTCACGGCTTGAAGCCGGAATAATGTCCACGGTCCTGGGTATTCTCTGGTTGAGTTTTATTGGTTTTCAGCCACGTGCAGCGAGACCTCCCGCCTTACTTCCCTCGACGACTCCCTCCCAAAGTTTGCAGCGTCAGCCGTTCGTGTTCCGGCGGCGTTCGTTCCTTCCTCACGATTTACAAATCAGATCCGCATGTCGAATCATTTGATACAGCATGGCCGTTGCACATGCCTTGCCGTCGGGCTCCTTGCCGTCGCGTTAGCAGCCAATCCGGTTGCCGCTCAGGATGCAGTGCCGGCGGCTGACGTCGAAGACATCGCAAAACCGGAAGCGATCGATGATGGCGTGGTGTCATTGAACTTTGCGTTCGAGGGAATGCCGTGGCGGGACGTCATTAAGTGGTTTGCGGATTCAGCGGATCTCGCACTGCACGTGGCGGATGTCCCGACGGGAAGCTTCACTTACTCGGATCCGAATTCGTTCACGCCGGACGAGGCTCTTGATCGGTTGAACCTGTTTCTGTTGCCGCAGGGCTTCACGCTGGTTCGAAGCGGCAAGCTGCTTTCAGTGATCAACCTTTCCGACCCGCGCAGCCTTCAGCAACTGGATTCGCTGGCGAAGTTCGTCACGATCGAGCAGCTTCAGCAGGCCAGCGACAATGACGTCGTGAAGTGCATTTTCGCACTCGGCGAACTCGACGCTGAAGACGCGGTGAACGAGCTGTCCGCTTTGAAGCTGATGCTGGCCCCCGCGGTCTTCAGCAAAACGAATCAGTTGATGATTACCGACACCGCTCGGAAGCTGAAGAACGTCAAGACGATCATCGACGCCTTCAAGCCGCACGAACTCGAAAACGGAACGGTCGTCAAGAGTTTCACTCTGGAGCACGTCGACGCGGAAGACATTCTGGTCGTTGCCCGACCGCATCTCGGATTGGCCACGGGCGAGATGATAGGCATCGACGTGAGTCTTTCGGCCGATCTGCAGGGTAAGAATATTTTTGTCACGGGAATCGAGGACAAAGTTAAGCTGGTAGAAGGCCTGATCACGGCAATTGATATACCGCAGAAGGGCTTGTCGACGGCGGACGGCGACGCGGAGCTGAGGTCGCACGTCGTGAAGAACGGCAATGTTGAAACCGTCTACAACGTCCTGGTGACGTTGCTGGCTGGTGAAACCGTTCGGCTTTCGAAGGACGAAACGGCGGGCACGATCGTCGCTCTGGCAACGCCGGATATTCAGAAGGAAATTGAACAGACCGTTCAACAGTTGCAGGCGTCTGATGCAGAATTCGCAGTCATTCCTCTGAAGTCGGTCGATCCTTACGTTGTCGTCAGTCTGCTGGAAGAAATGTTCGACCTGACGGACAGCAAACGTCGTGAGTCGGCAGGACTTGAAGCATTCACTCGGCACGGAAACTCGCGAGGTTATGATCTGCTGAAAGGTGCTGAAAATAGCGACGCTCCCAGAATCGATGCCGATCCTGTCAACCGGCGATTGTTTGTCCGTGGGACGAAGCATCAGGTTGAGCAGATCAAAAAGATCGTCGCAGAACTCGACACCGGCACGTCGCGCACGCTCGGCAGTAACGATCAGATTCGAATCCTTCCGCTGCGAGGTCGCGAGGGCGAACGACTGCTTAAAACTTCGGCCAAATTCTGGCGAAGCAATCCGGTCTTTCTTTATCCGTCACTTGATGACACGCGAAGTGAAATCAGCGAACGCGTTGTCGCTGAGGACTCGGCGAAGTCAAATCCGTTTTCTTCGGAAGAGGCTCCACCGTCCAGCCCGGTGGCGGACAACGCGCAACTACTGACCGGAAATCTTCGAAGCCAGGAAGCCGCGATTCGTTGTCAGTTCACGCCGCGCGGACTGATCCTTCAGTCAGAAGACACGAAAGCGCTCGACCAGTTCGAAGATCACCTGGTAACGATCGCTGGCCCGTTGGACTCAGCGCCGTCTCCGCCGGTCGTGTTTTATCTCAAATACACTCGGCCTGACGACGCGATCTGGATGCTGGCCGAGTTGCTGGACGGCGGCGAAGCTTCGTTGCTGGGCGACTCGGATTCGCTGGTGAACGGCTTTGTGGGCGGCTCGTCAAACTCGCTACTCGGAAGCCTGGTGTCGTCCCGCGAAGGCACGACAACGATGATTGCTGGCTCGATTACGGTGGTGGCTGATTCGCGGTTGAACCGGCTGATCGTGCAGGGAACGGCCAGCGATGTTGAGCAGGTTGAGAACTACCTCAAAATCATCGACAAAGATATCAGCATCACGTCGATCGAGACTTACGGCACGTCGCACGTTATCGAGCTGGTTTATTCGCGAGCCAGCGAAGTCGCGGACGTCATCCGCAGCGCTTACGAAGGGCGCGTGGCCGGCAGTGCTCCGGGTGTCGGACAAGGTCAGCCCGGCGGAGCGCAACCTGGAATACGGCCAGCACCGCAGCCTGCAAAGCAAAGCACCGACAAGAAGTCGTCTTCGAAGAAAGAACTGGTCGCGCAGCCGGCGAAAACGCTCGAATCCCAAATGACGATCGCCGTTCACGAGTCGAGCAACTCGCTAATCGTGACGGCGCCGGATCACTTGTTCCGCGAAGTCGAGCAGCTTGCAAAGATCATTGACACTCGAAGCCAGAAGGCTGTTCGTCTGGTCAAAATTCCGGAATCAGTTGCGATCGAGTCGCTGCAGGAAATCTTCTCCGGCGGCGTCGCGCCCGCCAGCGGAATTAAGCAGCCGACACCGAAGCAGCGTTGATGGAACACGGTTTGACCAGTGAAGGCAGGAGTCGATCAATGACACCAGAATTCCTTGTGAAAATCTCGTTGCTTCCGTACGCGATGATTTTGCTCATCGCCGCGATTAGTTCTCGGTCGGTGTACGCTCAAGCGGGGCTGCGGGAATCGCTGGAGCGGCTCGATCGAAACCAGAATGGGATGATCGAGCCCGACGAAGTCACAACCTTGGCTCGGCCATACCTGGAGCGGATTACCAGGGAACGACGGATCAAACTCGGTCGCCCGATCGAGATTCACGAGCTTCAGGAAGCGGCGCGAGTCTACTACGCGCTGGCAAACGGCGTGGCCGGTGAACGTGTGCGGGCGAAAGGTGGAGCGACCATCGTGCCGTTCGGGCCGAAGCCTGACGAACCGCTGGTTCCTGAGTTTGGCCTGGCAAGGGTCCGGTACCCGTACATTCTGGATGATCTCGAAGAAGCCGACCAGACGTTGCGGCGTTACGACGACAACGATGATGGGTTCATCGACGGTGACGAAATCGACGACGTTCGATGGACTCATCGGAATCCGTTTTCAGACGATCTCAACAATGACGGCCGATTCAGTCGCTTGGAGTTGGGGCAACGTTACGCCCGCCGTCGACTGTTGAGAGACGATGCTGGAGAGCTTGTGCAGAAGGCTCGCCGAACGGGGGGCGAAATTCGCAAGTCGACCGGCAAGGGAAAAGGTGAAGATAGTAATGAATGGTGGCGTCAGGGCGGTAACAAGTACTGGCTGACCGCCGGCCTGATGAGCCGCTTTGACGTGAACAAGAACGGGCGACTTGAATCCGACGAAGTTCACAGCCTGGGAATTCCTGCTGGACTGGTTGATGTCGATCGAGACGGAGAACTCACTCGCGACGAGTTGTTCGCTCTCGTCAGCCAGATGCAAAGCGAGGCCGGAGACCTGACGGAAGGATTGCCAGGGTGGTTTTATGAACTCGATGCCGACCGCGATGGCCAGGTCGCGATGCACGAATTCACGACGAGCTGGACGACGGACAAACGCCAGGAGTTCGCCTCGCTGGACGCCAACGAGGATGGTTTGTTGACGTCTTCAGAAGTGCTTCGCGCCACTTCGACCGGCGGATATCAGAACGAAACAGCTCAGGTGCTGCCTCCGTACCGAACGATCGTTTCGGAGATCGAGATTGAAGACGATTTTCGAATTCGGGATGTGGACGTTCAGATTTCAATTACGCATTCGCATGTCGTCTTTCTCGATGGCTATCTGACTGGCCCGGACGGAACGAGAATCGAACTCTTCTCGGAAGTCGGAGGCGGAGGAAATCATTTCGATCAGACCGTGTTCGATGATCAGGCCCGCATTCCCATCACAAAAGGTCAGGCTCCTTTCAAAGACTCGTTTCTTCCGAAAGGGCTGCTCAAACGAGAACCCGGGCTCAGCGTGTTTAATGGAAAGAGTGCGAAGGGTGTCTGGCAATTGATTATTCGCGGTTCACGCAACGATCGATTCGGCATGCTGCATAGCTGGAATCTTCGCATGAAGACGATCGAGGATTCGGGTTTCGTCAAAGCTCCAGCATTGGCTGTCCCGGCATTTTCGTTCGATGCACAGTCGCCGCCGGCTCAAACGAGTTTCGAAACGCGCCCGGACGAAGAGCGTCGTGAAGCCACTCAAGTGGACGCTGCACGTGAGAAGTTGAAAGCGTATTACGAAACGCTGAAAGCCAGGAAACTCAGCGGCAAGCTCGACCGCGACAAAGCGAAAGGCGACAAGTCGGAGCGTCCGAAGTATCTCCGCGATAAGTCGTCATCGAGCAAGTCCGATCGAGACTGAATACCGATCCTGCTCGTGAGGTGGCTGACGCGCGTCTTTCGCGACGTTGATGATTTTTTCTGAATTGGCCTCAATTCTGCTTGACGTTTCTGACGATCCGTCAAGAATTGTTTCTGACGAAGCGTCACAAATGGGGTCCAGAATGGAAAATCTCACACGCAAGCAACGTGAAATCAAAGAACGGGAAGACCGCATTCTCGGCCTTGCGCGCACAATGCTGGCGGAAGGCGGTTATCTCGGCCTGAGCATGGACGCCATTGCCGAGCAGCTCGAATACTCGAAAGGCACGATCTACAACCATTTTCCGTGCAAAGAAGAGATCATCATCTCGCTGGCTGTTGAGACGATGGATCGACGACTGGGAATGTTCCAGCGGGCCGCGGAATTCGTGGGGCAATCGCGCGAGAGGATTTCGGCGATCGGAGTCGCGGCCGAGTTATTCGTCCGGCTGTACCCTCACCATTTCTTCGTCGAACAGATTATCCGTTCAGCGTCGATTTGGGAGAAAACGACAGAAAAACGCCGATCTTTGATGCAATCCTGCGAGCATCGTTGCATGGGGATTGTGTCTGGAATTATCCGGGACGGTATCGGCCAGGGCGATCTCACACTGCCGGACGGAATCGTTCCGGAGGACGTCGCTTTCGGGCTGTGGTCGCAGTGTTTCGGTGCTTACTCAATCATTGCGACGTCAGACACTCTTCCTCAGCTTGGCATCAGCGATCCGTTTGTCGCTGTACGCCGCAACATTTCCACGATGCTCGATGGTTACGGTTGGCAGCAGCTTTCGTCCAACTCTGACTATCAGCAGCTTTTTGAACGCATCAGTTCCGAGGTGTTCGCCGATGAGTACCAGACTCTCCAATCCGCCTGAATCTCTATTTGTCTCAGGAAAAATGACGAAGCGTCAGTTGGTGACGTGGCGTCGATTCTATGCCTTCGTCGTCGTGGTTGCGATCGTCGCAACCGGGGTCAGTCTGGGACTTGCCGGGGGTGAACCTGCCGACCAATCTCAAGCTGATGTCGTGTCGCTTCCGGTCAAGACGCTGATTGCTGAGCACGTTTCGTCCTACTCCGAGCGACGTTCTTACACGGGATTGATCACGGCCGCCAGAACAAGCAACCTGGCATTCCATCGCTCGGCTGAGCTGGTCGAAGTGCTCGTCGACGATGGCGATGATGTGGTGGCCGGGCAGCCTTTGGCGCGGCTCGACACACGTCGGTTGTTTGCTCAACGCGACCAGTTGGCCGCTCAGCGAGCTGAAGCTGCTGCGCGACTTAGAGAGCTGCAGAATGGCCCTCGTGCTGAAGTGATCGCTGCCGCTCGCGCCGAAGTGAAGGACCTGTCAGCCCAGGCCGAACTCGCGAAACGAAGCCACGCTCGAAATGAATCTCTGAACGTGAATCGTGCGGTGACGGAGCAATCGTTCGATAATTCAGAACTGTCGCTCACGGCGGCTGATGCCAAAGTCGCGGCTGCACAAAGCCGCCTGGAGGAACTTGTCGCCGGTACGAGGTCCGAGCAACTTGAAGCTCAAACTGCGGCAGTTGCACGACTGGACGCCATGTTGGCGGACATCGGCATTGAAATTGAAGATAGCACTCTGAAGTCTCCATTCGCCGGGCAGGTGTCGGAGAGGCTGATCGATGAAGGGGCGATTCTTTCGCTGTCGACACCGGTCGTGCGCATCGTTGAGTCTGGAGTCGCAGAAGCGCGAATCGGGTTGCCGACCAGAGTTGCCGCTCGCCTGAAAGTTGGAATGCCGCAATCAGTTCTCGTCGACGGGCAGCGATTCACGACCAACGTTCATGCCTTGTCTCCCGAAGTTGACCTGGCCACTCGGACGAGACTGGTGATTCTCAGATTTCCGAAAGGGACCAGCCACTCAGTCGTCCCTGGACAGGTCGCGAGGCTCGAAATGAACGCGATGATCGAGGCTGATGGAATCTGGCTACCGATCGATTCGCTCAGTCGTGGTTCACGCGGACTGTGGACTGTCTTTGCGGCGGTGGAAGTCGTTGATCAATCAGCGAAGGTCGAGCGTCGCGAAGTTGAGATCGTTCACACCGATGGCGATCGAGCGTTGGTTCGTGGCACGGTGTTTGGTGGCGATCGTGTCATCATTGCCGGAACCCATCGAATCGTTCCGGGACAGCGCGTTCTTTTGCGGTCTGATGATGTTCCGGATGTTTCAAATGATGGATTCGCGGAGACAGTTCAATGAGCAGTCTGTTCTTTCGTAATCCGCGTTTGACAACGTTGTTCATCGGGCTGATCATCGTCGCCGGCGGCTCTTCCTGGTACGTGATGCCGCGGATGGAAGATCCGCTACTGACAGAGAGATTCGCGCTGGTAAACACGTTGTTTCCAGGAGCCGATGCGGAAAGAGTCGAAGCACTCGTCACGGAAAAACTGGAAGACGAGCTGCGCGAAATCGAAGAGATCAGGAAGCTGCGATCAGTCTCCCGATCTGGCATCTCGACTTTGACGATTGAACTTCGCGACGACGTTTATGCGGACACGGCGGACGAAGTCTGGTCGCGTGTGCGAGATCAGCTCGATGATGCTGCCGTTGAGTTTCCGGCTGAGGCTGCCGAGCCGCAGTTCGAAAAGATGGACGTTAAGGCGTATGCCCTGATCGTTGGCCTGGCTTGGGTTCCTCCGGATTCTGGAGAGCAATATGCATCGCCGAATTACGCAATCATGCGGCGTCTTGCCGAGCAGTTGGAAGGCCGCATTCGCGCAGTGTCCGGGACGGAGCTGATCGACACGTTCGGCGATCCGGACGAACAAATACTGGTTGAACTCAAGCAGGAAGAGGCCGCGGCGATTGGACTGACGGTGCAGGATGTGGCACGGCAGCTCAGCGACAGCGACGCGCGACTTTCTGCAGGTCAGCTTCGCGGTGGGAGCGATCTTCTGTTGGAAGTGAGCGGTGAGCTGGACTCGATCGCCAGGATCAGTCGCACGCCAATTCAGTTCGGCTCTGATGGCCGGTTCGTCCGGCTGGCTGACATTGCTGCCGTGCAACGCGGAATCACCGAGCCTCCTTCGAGCCTGGCTATTGTCGACGGAAAACCTGCCGTCGTTCTGGGAGTTATGGTGAGGTCGACCGAACGGCTTGATCACTGGTCTGCTCGGGTCTCGAAAGTGCTTGACGAGTTTTCGAGTGAGTTGCCGACCGGCGTCGTGCTTGACCGAGTGTTCGAGCAGAGTCGCTACGTTGATACTCGTCTGGCGACGTTGCTCGGCAATCTGATGCTCGGCGGAGTGGCGGTACTTGCCGTGATCCTTGTGATGATGGGTTGGAGAAACGCTCTGGTCGTCGGCGCTGCGTTGCCGCTTTCTGCCTTCATCGTGTTAAGCGGTCTGCGATTGCTCGACGTTCCGATTCATCAGATGTCGGTTACAGGACTCATCGTTGCGTTGGGGCTGCTGATCGATAATGCGATCGTGATCGTCGACGAAGTAACGGAGCGGCTTAAAAAAGGGATCGCTCCGGTGGACGCTGTCAGCCGCAGCGTCTCGCATTTGGCTGTTCCACTACTTGGTTCGACTCTGACCACCGCATTCTCGTTTGCTCCGATCGCCTTGATGCCGGGACCGGCCGGGGAGTTTGTCGGCTCGATCGCCGTCAGCGTGATTCTTGCAATCTTCAGCTCGCTATTACTCGCTTTGACCGTTGTCCCCGCACTGGGAGCCTGGGGGCGACATGCTGAATCATTTTTGGAATCCTCACGCTGGTGGAAAGATGGCGTGCGGTCGGCTCGTCTGACTCGATGGTACGAAGGCATGCTGGATGGGATGTTTCGTCGGCCGTTGATTGGAGTCGTCGTCGGTGCAGTCATCCCCGTCCTGGGTTTCAGCCAGTTCGGAAACCTGTCGGAACAGTTCTTTCCGCCCGCGGACCGCGATCAGTTTCAGATTGAGCTGGAACTTCCGGCGTCCGCATCGCTTGCCGAGACAATGCGAACGACGGAGAAGATTCGGGAAGTTCTGCTTGAGTATGAAGACGTCAGGCATGTCGGTTGGTTTCTCGGCGAGAGTGCTCCCACATTTTATTACAACCTGGTGCCGCGACGTCGGAATACGGCCAGTTATGCTCAAGCATTCGTGCAGATTGATTCGGCGCATCGCTCGCGAGAGCTGATTCACAAGTTGCAACGACGGTTGGATCATGACTTTTCGTCGTGCCGTGTTCTTGTTCGACAACTTGAACAGGGACCACCGTTCGATGCGCCTGTCGAAGTCCGAGTTTATGGGCCCGATCTCGACAGACTTCGCGATCTCGGTGATGAACTGCGTCTAACGCTGTCGGAAACTCCGCACGTTATTCACTCGCGGACTGATCTCGGCGACTCGTCCCTCAAGTTGGCTCTGCACGTCGACGAGGATCAGGCTCGGTTGGCCGGACTCAGCAATGCGGCAATCGCCAGGCAGCTCAATGCGTCGCTTGAGGGAATGACAGGTGGAGCAATTCTGGAAGGTACTGAAGAACTGCCGGTGCGAGTTCGAGTTTCGAATGAAGTGCGATCGAAAATGGACGCGGTCGTTTCCCTCGATCTGAGCCCGGATTCGCAGGGAGCAACAGCGACAAAAACAGTTCCGCTGACCGCGTTGAGCGACGTTGAGCTGCTTCCGGAAATCGCAACGATTCTGCACTTCGACGGCCGCCGCATGAACGAAGTGCAGGCCTACGTGACGGCCGGCACTCTTCCTGCAGAAGTACTTGCCGATTTTCAACAACGACTGGCAAATGCGGACTTCACGTTGCCGCCGGGCTATTCGATGGAGCTTGGTGGCGAGGCGGCCGAACGAAATAACGCGGTCGGAAATCTGATGGCGAACGTCGGCGTGCTGGGAGTTCTGATGGTTGCCACACTGGTGCTTTCGTTCAATTCTTTTCGCATGGCGACGATTGTTGGCGTCGTTGCTGTTCTCGCGGTCGGACCGGGAATTGGGGCATTGTCGCTCTCTGGCTACCCGTTCGGGTTTATGGCGATCGTCGGGTCGATGGGACTGATCGGCGTCGCGATTAACGATGCGATCGTGGTCCTGGCCGCAATTCGCGAGGACGCTGACGCTCGCACAGGTGTGCCGACGGCAATCCGTGCAGTCGTTGTTCGGTCAACGCGACACGTGCTCGCAACATCGCTGACGACGATCGCCGGCTTTGCTCCGCTGATTCTTGGCGGTGGAGGTTTCTGGCCGCCTCTTGCTGTGTGTATTGCCGGCGGAGTCGGTGCCGCGACGATCCTTGCTCTGACGCTGACGCCCGCTATGTACGTCATGTTGATGTGTCCGAAATGTCCGATCCGGGCCTCGGAGTATCCGACGGCACACAACGACCGGTTGCCAGTCGGAGTTCAAGTCGCGGGAGTGTTGGCAGACAACGACTGATCGGGTGCGTTTCGCATTGAACTGTCGGGCGTAGCGGACGGTGTCCGAAAGAGCCTCCTCCCGCTGGTAACCCGACGCGTAATGTTTGAAGTTGCACGGTTTTCAGCCACACTGAGCGTCAAAACGGTTCAACTCCAAAACTCCAGTCCAAGGTTGATTTTCGCTGCTGAGTACAACGCGGAAACCTGTGTGGTCGTACCCGACCGCGGGTTTGTTGATCGAGTCGTACTTGAAGTAGATGTTGCCTCGATAAGCTGACCGAAGCACCAGTCGACGAAAACTGTGCCAGCCGCCACCGCGGATGGGGACCAGCTTCTTCCGCGCCACGATCCTGCATTTGATGGGGCAGCCACCCAACGACCTCAAATACTGGCACGCCGGCCGCGAGCATCGCCTCACTGTCCCAGAAGGCGACCAGGTCGTTTATGATCCGTTTGCTTAGGCTTACTTTTCAAATCAGACAGGCGTTTAACGTCGGCACGGTGAGCAGGCCGTCGTGCAGTCAGTAACGACTGTGCCAATCCGATTCTAGATTGGTCATCGCATGCGAAGTTTGTTTTATGCCACGTTGCTTATTGCAATCGCTCAGCCAATCGTCGCAGCTAGTCGCGAGCCTGGTGAGGTGACTTCTCAAAAGAAGTCATTCAAGACGAGGTCTGGCGAGGTCATCGACTATGAAATCGGCACCCTGTTTGTTCGCGAAAACCGCAGCGCCCCCGACAGTCGGGTCATCGGCGTGGGATTCGCAAGGCTGCCTGCTGTTGAAAAAGCACCAGGCGTGCCGCCGGTGTTTCGCCTGCCGGGTGGTCCAGGTTCGTCGTTTCTCGGCCGGTTGAAGTCGGCTCGCGGAAGTGACCTTGAACGTTGGCTTCCTCAGACGGCGCGGCTTCGCCGATTCTGCGACGTAGTGATTGTTGATCAGCGAGGATTCAGCGAATACGGCGACGTTTTGATTAGAAAGAAACGTTCAGCCGCGAGATTTCCGGACAGGTCGCTGACTACGCAGGATTATGTTGCCGCCGCCGAGGTGTTCGCCAGAAAGACCGTTGCGGAATTCTCCAACAGCGAAACCGACCTGCGCGGCTACACGGTCAAAGAGTGTGCTCATGACGTGGTCGACCAGGCGAAAGCTCTCGGCTATGAGAAAATCACTCTGAACGGAACAAGCTTCGGTTCGCAGTGGAGCTTCGCCGTGATGCGGCTTCATCCCGAATTCGTCGCGCGAGCCGTGCTGTCCGGTGTCGAGCCGCTGGACCACAGCTATGATATGCCGTCTTACATCTTTGCCGGTTTGCATCGAATGTGGCGAGCCGTTGACGCTGACGATCGGTTCAAACCGTACCTGCCGGAAGGTGGCATGGCCGAGGCTGCGCGGGTCGTGATTGAAAGACTTGAGCGACAGCCAATTCGGTTGGAACGTAAAGATGCTAAATCGGGCAAGACGGTGGCTGAAGGCGTCATTGGTCCGGACCGTTTTCCGTATCACGAGCCAAGATTCATCCTTGAACTTTATCACGGCCACACCGACCGTTGGCGGCAGACATCCAATCGGGCGAGAAATTCCCAATATCGGGGTGTGAAGTTGATTCAACCTCTGATTGACTCCAGCCTTGGCGTTACCCCAGCCCGACGACATCTGCTGTGGAACGATCCTGCGAATCGATACTTGCGCCGGCGAGGCTTCGCGACCTACCTGGCTACTGCTGATATCTGGCCAAGTCCTGATGTGGGAGACGATTTCAGAACGCCGGTTCTGTCGGACATCCCGGTCGTCTTTGCTCAAGGCAACTGGGACGTCAACACGCCTGTCGAGAACACGTACGAGATTGCACCGTACTTCCCGAACAGCCGCACGATCATCGCCGAACGTGGCGGTCACGGTGTGCTCGAGCCGATCGCCGAGCAACTTCCGAAGGTGTGGGCTGAGATTGAAGAGTTCATTCGAAACGGCGATCTCAACGACATCCCTGTCAACGTCACACTGGGACCATCGCAACGATTCGAACCGCCCGACTTCAAACTCCCCGCAAAGTAGAGACGAATCGTGACTACTCCATGCAGCAACGCTTCACGCCGCCGCCTCTGGAAGTCTCGATTCCGACGGCATCACCTGGTGCAGTTCGTCATTGCTCTAGTTGAAATGCGAGATGCGACTTCACCGTCGGCCATTCGGACTGAATGATCGAGTAGACGCAGGTGTCACGGAGTGTGCCGTCAGTGTGAAGTTGGTGATTTCGCAGGATGCCATCCAGCTTTGCGCCGAGTCGCTCGATCGCCCGTCGGCTTTTCTGATTAAAGAACGAAGTCCGAAACTCGACGGCGATGCAGTCGAGTGTCTCAAACGCGTGCTGCATCAGCATGAGTTTGCACTCAGTATTAAGAGCTGTTCGCTGCACCCGTCTGGCGTACCAGGTCGAGCCGATTTCGACACGCTTGTTGGCAGCATCGATATTCATGAACGTCGTCATGCCGACCGCAGAAGCATCGGCATCGAGAACCGCGAATGGCAGCATGGAACCCTGCATCTGAAGATCGAGCCGCCGCTCGACCTCAGCCATCATGCCGTCCGGTGTAGGAACGGCGGTGTACCACAGCTTCCACAGCTTGCCATCTTTCGTCGCTTCGGAAAGAGCATCGCCATGCTCCCGAGTCAGCGGTTCCAGCGTCGCATGACGCCCTCGCAAAGTTACCGGTTCTGGCCAGCTCATCGGCTCATCCAATTCAGGCGTAATCTCAAATGGTCATCGGGCATCAGGGAGTTTCGACCGACTGCTTTCGCGCTGCCAGCCACGTAACGACCAACGGAATCAGTTGATGCCGTCCGTCCGTCAGTTCCGGATGCGGACTGAAACAGAACACTCGACCTTTTCCATACTCGCAGCGAACGGCTGCGGAAGTTCCGGCCATCACTCCGGCGGGAGCGCCGTTCTTTTCAATCTCCGTCGCGAAAATCGCCAGGCTTTCGTAATCGGGAACTTCGGGATCGTCCCACTCCCGTCGAGCAAGAAGTGAGCCCTGGGCATAGTGGATCGCCATTTCATTGCCATCGTGCTGGAAAAACTCCGACCCGTTCGGAGAAAGTTGGAGCGTCACCGTGCCGCTTCCGCGCGCCCAGTGCCTCCGATCCACGACTTTGGCATCGATCAGATTCAAAGACCATGAGTAATCATTGGTGGCCAGGTACGCGCCCCCGCACACGCCAAGCAGACCGCCACCCTCGCTGACATATTTTCGAACGGCTTGACGTCCCTCTTCGCCGAGTGCTTTGCCCTGCTTGCTGCCACTTCCTCCAGGATGAACCAGAACGTCGACATTCACCAACTTACCGCCGCGAATTTCTTCAGCGGCGAGTCGTGTCACTTCAAACTTTCCATCTGCGGCTGACTTCAAAGTATCGATCAGGTTATCGCTGCTTCGTCCTACTCCAGAGTCCTTGAAGACGGCGACTCGAACCGGGGCGTCCGCTCCAATGGCTGGAACTGCTGAGACTAATAAGAGAATGAGGACTCGAAAACTCACCAATAGCTCACAATCATCGTATGAAGAAAACGCTAATCGGGATGGATGCAAAACCGACAGCAGTTTCATTTCGTGTTTGAATCAGCTTGCTGTTTCCGTTTGACAAATCGGATCTGCATGAATTTCGTAAACTCCTTTTCCTGCTTGCCTGGGACCGACAAGACAAGGGACCGTTCGTCTGCACTTTTCTGTGTGATCAGCGTCTTCTGCACCATCGGCTTCCCACTTGGAGTCTTTGCTTCCGTCTTCCAACTGACGGTTTTGGATTCCTTGTCGTAATCGCCAGTCATGCTTGCCGCGTAAGGGCCGTGGTCAATGACAGTGCCGACCATCTTTTTGCGGTCGAGATCGTATCCAACGATGGAATGGACTTTCATGGTCTGCCCCATGAACTCTGAATCAAAGTCGGAAGCGATCCAATGCTCGCCGTAAGCGAGATTCGTCTCCACTCCCTTGAACTTGATCGAGGGTGAATCCAGTCCCTGCGGCCAGACCTCAATTTCAGCGTCCCAAACTCCGATGGACGCCTTCAATACTTCCAGTTCAATTGGATTTACTTTTGGCGTTTCCTGGGCCGTGCAAGGCAGCGTCAGGCCGAGAATCAAGACCGTTGAAAGAGTCGACTTCGTCAGCATGTTGCACCCTCGCAGTTTTCGAGTTCAGTTCGAGCGATCATTCGGCCAGAGGAGATCACAGACCCAGCGGACTCATCGTAATGAGATTCTGCGCGGCCTGCGCCTCATAACGAGCATCACGGAACCGCGGCAACCATTAGGTCGTAGGTATTCCGTTCGCCGATCTTTCGGAAGCCGCAGCGCTCGTAAAGCGCGATGGCCGGGTTCTCAGGATGGACAGTCAGTGACACTTGGCGATAGCCAGCCGACCCCGCTGCTACAAATGCCGCAAGCATGAGCCTGCTGCCATGACCCTTGTGTTGATGCTCCGGGAGCAAAGCGATCCCCAATTGTGGAGTGTGCTCGTCAACCGATGCCAATCCAACACCGGCAGGGAGCAGACGCATCCAGCATGCACCAATGTCCGTGCCGTCCAGCATCGCAATGACGCCAACGTCGCCGGGTTGGCCCCAGTTCTCCACGTAAATGCGAACGCCAGGATTCTGCAGAACCTCCCGGGGGCGCAAACCAGCCGGAGGAGGATCCCACAGTGCAATGTGGAACCAGTTCCAGAGTTGCTCCTGGTCGTCTGAAGTCAGGGGGCGAATTTGAGTCATTCGGTACCGGGCATAGCGCCAACAATCGCCGAGTTGCCTCCAGAGATTCTCAATTGCAAATTCGGCCAGGACGGCAACTTCGGAGCATGGCATCGTTTGCCAGAATTTGCCCGAGCGGCTGCCGAACCACAGAGAGCAGCCATCGGTCACCCGAGTCTCAACTGACTACTCAAAACTCCTGCTCACGAACGATGAATGCACACGACTTCGAGTGATCGACGAACTTGCCTTCGTCCTCCAGCAACGCAGCACTCAACTGCTGCATTTCTGCGGATCCCATCGCCTCCATCAAGTCTTCTTTTGAGTCAAACCAGACCTCGGCAACCCCATCATATTCGGGGAGCATGCCCCTGGATTCTCTCATGCCATCATTCAGTGGCGAATCGAGCGTGTGAGACTGCACGTACTTCTTTGACCTCATCGTATCAGCGTTCTTTTGAAAGAAAGGCCCATGCTGATTCTGCCATTAGTCCTGGAATTCCGCGCGGGACAAATCTGACCGACGGCATAAACACATCATGAGTTTGATCATCTCAAGTTCCTGTTGATTATCTGAAGTCGTTGTTGGCCAATTACTTGGTTCACCGGGCCCGAAGAGTTACTTGGATTTCAGAATTGACGCCCAACGGGGGCGTCTGGTGCAACCGCTGGGGTTAAAACTCGGCTACGCGAGATTCTAATCCACTGGTGTTATGCGAGTTTGTCGAGCCACGGCCTACGGTTCTTCCAGTTTGTGCTTGGTGAGTTTTGCATTCGTGGTATTGATCGTGGCGGAAAACGTGATCCTCTCATCGGCACCTTGCATTACGGTGTGCGGTCGACCCAACGCGCGGAATAGTCGAGATGGCCCGCGCATGTAGAACACCCGATCGTAGAACGCCCCTTCTTCCAACCATTGCAATGTGGACCCTGTTTGTGCACACGCCTTGATCTCGTTGTTGGTGAGAAAGCTGTTGAGGTCCCACGACTTTGTGAGCTTGCCCTCTCTTGAGTAGAAGCGAATGGCTTCTTTTTCGCCGAGCGAAATCAAAATCAGATCGCCAGCGTTTGACACGTACAGCATCTGCGCGAGGTATCCGGTCAGTTGTAAGTTCGAACGCCGAACGTAGGAATCTTTGGTCGCATCGAATTCGTAGTACGACACTTCATGCTTCGGCGGGTCTTGCAAGTCCTTATGACGTTTGGCTGTCTTGATTCGGACGAGCAATTTCCCATTGGGAGACAACGCGTGTCGAGCGACGCTGGTCCCAACGAAGTCTGCATTTGCGAGTTGAACATATGACAGGACGAGAAGGAAGATCAGGCTGGATTTCATGGCATTCACATTACTAACTATATCCGGGTTAAAGCTGGATAATCAGATTGTTGAAGGATTATCACGTGAGAATCATTGTTTCAAGGATTAGTCCACGATGAGCGCGGAGAATCACGAAACGCGAACTTCGCGTGGTGACGGAGAGCAAGCTGCAGTGAGTGTTGGGCTGTTGTTCGTGGCCGACGCCGTCGTGATTGGGTAGCTTTCCCGGGTGGATCGATCCTCTTTTGGAAGGTTGCTATGAGAATTGCATTGTTCGTTGTGTTGCTGGTTGCTCCTGCGGTCGTGCGTGGGCAGGAGCCGATTGACATTGGGGCTCGGCGGGAGCTGTTTGTTGATGGGCATTTGATTGACAGTCTCGTCCGTGCTCAGCGGCGGATGCATCACCCGGTCGCTCGCGAGATTGCGGTGGTTCATGACGCTCCGTGGGAGGGGGCGGGCAGTGGGTATCACAGCGTCATTCACGACGGCGACACTTACCGCATGTATCACCGAGGGTCGAAGCTCGGTGTTGAGAATGGTCGATTGAAAGTCGGCGGCCAGGTTTACTGCTACGCCGAGAGCAAGGATGGCATTCACTGGGAGAAACCGAACCTTGGGCTGCACGAGCACGGTGGCTCCAAAGAAAATAACATCATCTGGACCGGTGTCGGCATTCATAACTTTGCTCCGTTTCTGGATACAAAGCCGGGGTGTCCGCCGGAGTCTCGGTTCAAGGCACTGGCTGGAACGGCGGCGGAAGGCGGGCTGTACGCGTTTCATTCGCCCGACGGGATTCACTGGTCGCTGACGCGGAAGGAACCGGTCGTTACCGAGGGAGCATTCGACTCGCAGAACCTGGCATTCTGGGATCAGGCCGCCGGGAAGTATCGAGCTTATTTTCGAACGTTCACCGGAGGGATCACGACAGGCAAGGTGTGGAAGCCGGAAGGCTACCGCGCCATTCGAACGGCATCGTCGTCGGACTTTCTGTCATGGGGTGACGAAGCCGACCTCACGTATGAAGACTCGCCTGTCGAGCATCTCTACACGAACCAGGTCGGTCCTTACTTCCGCGCACCGCACATTCTGATCGGGCTTCCGACGCGCTACGTCGAGCGAGGCTGGTCGCCTTCCATGCGAGCGTTGCCGCAACTTGAGCATCGTGAAATGCGATCGGAAGCGCATCTGAGATACGGCACCTCGTTGACCGAAGGCCTGCTGATGGCCAGTCGCAACGGAGTCCATTTTGAACGCTGGAACGAGGCCTTTCTAAAGCCCGGTCCGCAGCGACCGGAAACGTGGCAGTACGGGCAGAATTACATTGCCTGGCACGCGGTCGAGACGAAGTCGTCTTTGCCGGGGGCTCCGAATGAGATCTCGTTGTACGCGTCGGAAGGTTCCTGGACCGGCAACAGCAACGCCATCCGCCGCTACACGCTGCGGCTGGACGGTTTCGTTTCCGTGACTGCCGGATGGAAGGGCGGCGAGCTGGTCACTAAGCCGTTGACGTTCACCGGCGACCGACTGGGCATCAACTTTTCAACGTCCGCCGTCGGCGACATCCGAGTCGAAATTCAGAGCGCCGACGGCAAACCAATGCCCGGTTTCGCTCTGGACGATTGCTCGGAGGTCTTTGGCGACGAGATCGACCGCACGGTCGAATGGAAAGGCAGCTCCGATGTCAGCAGCCTTTCCGGCAAAACGGTCCGCCTGAGATTCGTTTTGAAAGACGCCGACCTGTACGCGTTGAAGTTTGGTTCGAGCGATTAATTGATCAGCGTCAATTCCCGGAAGATTCACCTCTCCCCCGAGGGGGAGACGTGACAATTGAAACGGCGTGCGTTTATTGATTTTCAAACGATGAAGAAGGAACACGTGAATGCCGGAGAATCGTCGCGACTGGATGGTGAGATCGGCGACTCAGCTGGCCGCCGTGGGAGCGACCGCCGCCGGGATCGCGGCCGCGCAGGACGCACCGTCTCTCGCGGCAACGGGTACAAAGCCGCCGCCGGACGGGAAGTCGTGGCGAGTTGGAGTGATCTCCGCCAGGCGGGACGGCAAGCCGCAGAAGGTCAACGGGCATACCTGGCACTTCGCGCAGTATCTGCATCCGGCGATTGATCTGCCGACGGCGCAGAAACATCTGGATCCGGGCAACAAAAAGTACTTCGAAGAGATTGTTCGGAACCCCGCGTGCGACTTTGGCATCCTTCCGTTTCCGGACACTCGGATTACGCATTACTACGAAGCGGATCCGGAAATCTCTCGGCTGTTTGCCGAATCGTTTCCCGGCGTCCAGGTGGCGACGTCGCTGGAGCAGATGGTCGAAGAGGTCGATGCAATCTGGCTGGGCGATGCGTCGGGAACTGGCGACGACCATTTCGACCTCGTCGCGCCGGGGCTTGAGAAGGGGCTCCCAACCTTCTGCGACAAGCCGATCGGAAAGACCGTCGCCGGCACGCGCAGCATCCTCGAACTGGCGAAGAAGCATGATGCCCCGCTCATGTCAGGCAGCATCTTCAGCTATGAGTGGGGTGTCGAAGAAGTTCGCCGTTTACAGGTAAAAGGAGAACTCGGCGAAATTCAGCACGTCGTTGCCAGCATGATGGGCGGATATTCGCCGGAAGGTTGGTTCGTTTACGGTCAGCATCCGTGCTGGTCGGTCGTCACGTTGCTGGGGGCGGGAGTTGAGGCCGTCAGTCTGCATGCTCAGGGCAGCGCAGCTCATGGAATGGTGGTTTACGGGGATCGACCAACGGCTGAAATCTGGTACGGTCGTCCCGACCTCCGAGTCGGCAATAAGTACAACGAAACCAGCGTGCATTTTCAGAAGGGCGTTTATCGATACTCGCCAGCGATCGAGGGCAACTTCTGGTTCGGCCATCACTACGAAATGTTCAACATGGCGCGAGCGTTTCGCAAAATGATCAGCACTCGAGTCGAGCCGACTTCGCACCAGGAAATCCTCGACGTCACGGCGATGATCTATGCTGGAGCGAAGTCGCTCACCGAGCGCAGCCGACTCGTCTCGCTGGCCGAGGTCCTCGCCTGAGTATGTCTGGCGCGCCGCCGGGCGAGGTCACAGCAGTTCGCGGATCACACTCCCGCCGGCGACCAGCGGCACCGGGCGGCCTGGTGAGGCAAGCAGCTCGCGGCGCGGATCGACTCCCAGCAGATGGTAGGCCGTGCAGAGCACGTCTTTCGGATTGATCGGTCGATTGACAACGTCGCCGGCGATGGCGTCGGTTGCTCCCGCCACCTGACCCTGGGGGATGCCGGCACCGGCGAAGAGTTGGCTGTAGGCACGCGACCAGTGTCCCCGGCCGGGGGCGCCGACGTTGCTCGGATCAAAACGCGGCGTGCGGCCGTGCTCACTGAGGCACACAACGAGCGTATCTTCCAGCAGGCCTCGCTGTTCCAGATCCCTCATCAACGTCGCGAACGCTCGGTCGAAGGCGGGCAGCAGAAACTTTTTCATTCGCGAATGGTGGTCGTAGTGCGTGTCCCAGCTTTCATCGGTCTGTCCGTATTCGTCCCAGACAACGGTCACAAATTTCACGTCGGCTTCGAGCAGCCGTCGCGCGGAAAGACAGGCCTGCCCGAACAATGTCATGCCGTAATCTTCGCGCAAAGAAAACGGTTCGCGTTCCAGCGCGAGCGCATCGCGCACCTGAGAAGTCGCCAGCAAGTCGATCGCTCGTGCTCGCAGATCGGTGTAGCTGGCCACGGTCGACGAACGGTCCATGACGGCAGAGTATCTTTCGAATTCAGACAGCAGCGACCGCCTTCGAGTCAGTGCGTCCTTTGCCAGCGACGGCGAGTTGCCCGCACCAAACGTGAAGCGGCCGTCGGGAGTGATGGCTCGAAACGGATCCCCCAGCGGCGCCTCGCCATGGAACTCGGTCCAGAGCGGATCGTGGTTCGTTCCCAGAAACGCGCCGAACGTCCCGGACCGTTTGTTCGGTCGCGCGAAAAGACTCTGCCGCCACGGCAGCATCACGTTGTTGGGAATGCCCGGTTCTCGCGGCCCGAAATGCTCGTTCCGGGCCAAATGGTCCACCACGCTGCCGATGTACGGCCACTGATCCGGGTGCCGCTGCCGTCCTTCGATTTTCTCGGTATCTGGGTTGCCAGTCAGCGTGTACGACGCCGAATGAATGTTCCAGGGATGGGCCATTGACCGCACCAGAGTGCATCGATCGAGCACGCGAGCGGCTCGCGGCAGGTGTTCGCAAACCTGCACGCCGGGCAGGCACGAGTCGATCGCGCTGAACTCGCCACGAATTTCTGCTGGCGCATTCGGTTTCGGATCGAACGTGTCGAGCTGGCTCCACGCTCCATAGATGTAGAGCAGCAGGCAGCGTTTCGCGCGACCGAATCCGGGATACTCGGCCGTTGACGAAATTGGAGCGGCCAGTGTTGCCTCGCTTCCTCCCGCACCGGCCAGCCCGCACAGACTCAGGGCTCCGGTCTGCAGCAAGGCTCGGCGGCCAGCATTATTCGGCTGCAGGTTCGTTCCAGGAAATTGCAACATCGTCCCGAGTCTCCGTGATCCAGACCGACCGAGTGAAATGCCCCTGCCGCATACCTTATTCTTCCGCCTCACACTTTATATTACATCGGCAATCGTTGAAGTCCCATCTGAACGCGACAGTTCCCACCGGGCGGTCAGCAGGTATTCACAGCGGGCGTTCGGCAGGACAAGTCTGATCCCTTCTCAAAGGACACCACAGAATGAAACCGATCCGAATCGCGGCAGCGCAGTTTGAGGCGAAGAATGCAGACAAGGAATTCAACCTCGCCGCCATGAGTCGGCTCGTCGAAGAGGCGGTTCGCCAGCATGCCGACGTTGTTTCGTTTCCCGAAGTTTGTATTCCTGCCTATTCATTCATGCGAAAGTCGTCTCGTGAAGAGATTCACAGTCTTTCGGAAACGGTTCCGGGTGGAGCCAGCGTCCAGCGGCTGATGGAGATGTCTGGCGACTTCGGCATCTCGATTCTGGCCGGGCTGATTGAGCGCGACGGCGATCAGTATTTCAATACTTACGTCTGCGTCGACGGTGATCGGCTGGTCGCGAAGTTTCGAAAAATCCACGCCTTCATCAGTCCGCACATTTCGTGCGGCAACGAGTACGTCACTTTCCAGCTTCGAGGTTGTACGTGCAGCATTTTGATCTGCTATGACAACAACCTCGCGTGCAACGTGCAGGCGGTCGCTCAGCTTGGGGCAGAAATCGTCTTCATGCCGCACGTGACGTGCTGTCTCGACTGGCCGATTCCCGGCTCCGGTGAGGTGTCGCGAGAAGTCTGGGATCGTCGCCATGAAGACCCGATTTCGATCCGTCAGGAATTTATGGGGCCGAAGGGCCGAGAGTGGCTGATGAAGTGGCTTCCCGCCCGCGCCTACGACAACGGCATCTACGCCGTCTTCACAAATCCCGTCGGCGTGGACGACGATCAGATTCGTAACGGAAACTCGATGATCATCGACCCGAACGGTGACGTCATCGCTGAATGCAACGAATTGGGCGACGGCGTCGTAACGGGACTCTGCACTCCGGAAAAGTTGGAAACATCCATGGGCCGGAAGCACCTGGCAGCAAGACGGCCGGAACTGTATGGAGAAATCCTCGCGGCTCCGCATGAGAACCCGGTTATCGATCCAAGCTGGAGCCTGACGAAGTAGTCAGTCGGCCTTCAGACGTTCGATTTCCACTGACCGGGCGATCGTTGGTCCGGTGTTTGCTTACGAGTTTACAGGAGCGGATTCGTCGATGAGTTTTCCCGAAACGATCACAGATGGGGCACGAGCAGTCGTCGGAATTTCTGACCATTTCAATCGCCTTAAGGCCGTGGCAGCGGATTTGCTGGAGACGGGCGCCGCGACCGAACGCGGTTACTTCACGCCTTCCGAAGACGAGCGGGTTCGACAGTTGCTCGTTTCTTACTGGCAGTCTCGAAATGCGTTGATCGAACTCGTTGTCACTCTTCACCATGCTTCGTCAAAACGTGATGCTTCCGATGCTGAACAGCTTTCGAACGACGAACGTGCTGCTGCTTTTCTGGTCGCCTGGACCGGCGCTCTGGTTCTTGTCGATGCGGCACGATTTCTGAGACACAACTGTGCTGGGCGGTCGATCGTTCTGAAAAAACTGAACGAACCGGAGCCTCACTTTGGCATCCCCGCGGGAACGTACGACCGAATTCAATCTTCATTGACCAGCCCGGTTCACGCGTGGCACCTCTACCATGCTCGTGAATACTGGAACGCGAATCGTGACTTTCTCTGTGAACTTTCGAGCGGCACCGAGCTTGAGCCGATGATCGAAATCTCTTGTCAGCTGCTTGCAGAACACAACGTCGATCTGCAGCAATACGCGGTGGCCCGAGCGAGAACTCGAGCTCGCCAAACCGGGAACAAGAGCCGTGATCTTGTCGGACGAGCTTTGTACGGATTGCAGAAAGCCGTGTCTCGATTGATCTCAGGCAAGTTCACGCACATCGGACACAAGCCTCGATTGCCACCTGACATCGCTAACCGCGTTCGATCTCTGATTCGTCCGGGCGATGTTTTCGTCAACCGAAAAGAGCATGCGATTACGAATTACTTTCTGCCTGGATTCTGGCCGCACGCTGCCTTCTACATCGGCCGAATCGACCAGCTCGAGCAGATGGGAATCGCGGATCATCCGTACGGTCAGCCACGCTGGAGACGATTGCTCGATTGCGACGGGCCATGCCAGGGCCGAGTCGTGGAAGCTCTCAAGGACGGTGTTCGAATTCGGTCTCTGGCTTCACCGTTCGCAGCAGACGCGATCACCGTCATCCGACCTCGATTGTCTACCGAGGAGATTACCGAAGCTATCTCCCGTGCCTTGTTTCACGACGGAAAGCCCTACGACTTCGATTTCGACCTGACTCGTTCGGACCGCCTGGTCTGCACCGAAGTCGTCTATCGATCTTTCGAGGGACTCGCCGGAGTGAACTTTTCATTGACCGACCGGGCAGGTCGAAAAACTCTGGCCGCCGAAGATCTTCTAAACATGGCATTGGACCGGCAGCATTTCGAAGTGGTCGCGACCTACTCTCCCGGTCATTCGCCAAAAGTGGCGACTGAATCCGGAGCCGCTGACCTGCTTCGAACGACCCTTGCCAATCGTTAATTTCTTTTCGTACAGCCAGCTGCGTTCGGTCACGAAATCAGTCGATCAGCCACGCAGACGGATTCTCGATCGCCTGACAAATTGTCTGAAGGAATGCAGCGGCGGGGGCACCGTCAACGACCTGATGGTCGAACGTCAGGCTGAGCGTCATCTGATCCCGCGCGGCAATGACGTCCCCGTCGAGGACGACTGGCTCACGGTGGATCGCTCCGATTCCCAGGATGGCTGTCTGTGGCGTGTCAATGATCGGTGTAAAGGCATCGATGCCGTATGCTCCGAGGTTTGTGATGGTGAAAGTTCCGCCGCTTAGTTCGGCGGCTGAGCACTTGCACTGTCGGGCTCGGTCAATGAGGCTCTTGGTTCGCATTGAAATTTCGCTCAGACTACTTTGGTCCGCGTTCGTAACGACAGGCACCAGCAACCCGGCTTCCGTGTCGACGGCGATTCCGATGTGGATGCCGTCCGGCTGGATCATTCCTTCGTCCGACCAGAGACAATTCATGTTTGGATGGCGTCGCAGCACAAGCCCCGTCAGCTTGATCAGGATATCTTGATAAGCGGGAACCGGAGTATTTCCGCTCGATTTGAACTGTTGCCGCAGACTGACCAGATTCGTAGCGTCAGCTCGCGACGTCAGCGTCACCGCCGCCGTGTTTTGAGCACTGTGCAGCATCCGTTTGGCGATGACGGATCGGACGCTCCCATTCCGACCAGGCGACGAACTTGCATCCGCACTCGCTCCTGCTGACTGCGACACGGCCATGATGTCGCGTTCGCGAATTCGTCCGGTCTTTCCGCTGCCTTTGATGTCTGCCCAATCGATACCCAGTTGTTTCGCAAGTCTCGCCGCCCGAGGCGAAATTGTCGGTTTGCTATGACTCGTTCTCTTGTGATTTGTCGTTTTGATCAGGCTTTTCGTATCCGGTGCCGCAGACACTGACTGAGCTTCCGCTGTTGATGATTCAGTCGCGACGGGCAGCTCCTCGTTCTCTTCCAGCAGGAACCCGACGAGCGTTCCGACCGTGACGACGTCTCCCTCCTCAGGCCCACCTGGCACCAGCCGCAGAATGCCGCCGTCGACCGACTCGATTTCCTGAACGGACTTCTCACTCTCGAGGGTGAAGATTGGATCGCCCGGCTCGACGACGTCGCCATCTCCGATCAGCCATTCGCCAAACGTCCCTTCGTCCATGCTCCAGCCGAGTCGAGGGATTGTGATTTCAATAGCCATCGTTCAGATTCTTTCGTGGTCGACTCGTTCCGTTACCCGGCTCCTCAGCCATCCTCGACTACTCAGCCAGCAAATCGCGGATCGCACTGACGATGTCGGCGACGTGCGGAACGACTGCTGCTTCCAAAGTCGGAGCGTAAGGTGTTGGCGTGAAGGATCCGTTGAGGCGTTTGATGGGAGCGTCCAGTTCGTCAAAGCCAGCGTCGGCGATTCTCGCGGCGATTTCGGACGCCACGCTGCACGGGCCAAAGGCTTCATCGACGATCAGCAAGCGGCCCGTCTTTGCGACGGATGCAAGAGTCGTTTCCGTGTCCAGCGGAGAGACCGTCCGTGGGTCGACGATCTCGACGGAGACACCTTCCGCAGCGAGTTGCTCGGCGGCTTCAGCCGTGTGATGGACCATTAAGGCCAGCGCGACGACGGTAATGTCTATGCCTTCGCGGACGACCGCCGCCTTGCCGAATTCGATTTCGTACGGCTCTTCAGGAACCGGACCTTTGACACCCATCAGCTCGCGATGTTCCAGAAACAGCACGGGATCCTGACAACGCAGTGCTCGGTGAAAGAGCCCTTTCGCGTCGAACGGCGAGGACGGTATGACGACTCGCAGCCCGGGAATGTGACTGTAGATCGAGTGGTAGCTTCCCGAATGGTGCGTCGCCGCTGAATGACCGATGCCGATGCAGCCTCGGTACAGAGCGGGCATGCTGAGACGACCGTTTGACATGTACTGCATCTTGGCGACCTGGTTAATCATCTCGCCGAATGCGTCGTTGATAAAATCGATAAACATGAAGTCAATGATCGGTCGAGTCCCTGTCATCGCCGCGCCGCAACTGAGACCGACGAAACCGCGTTCGCAGATCGGCGTGTCGCACAGACGTTCGGGGCCGTACTTGTCGTACAGTCCGACAGTCGTGGCGAAGTTTCCGCCGCGAGCTCCGATGCCTTCGCCCATCACCCAGATCTTCGGGTTATCGGCCATTTCGAATTCGAGTGCCTCGTGCGTCGCCAGACCGTAGGTTGTGACTCGCTCGCCAGGTTCGGGCGGCTCAGGGATCGCGGCTGCTGCTCCTTCGAAGTAAACGTGTTTGGAGGCGGTGGCACCGTCCGGCCAGTCCGCATCTTCAGCGAACTTTCCACCTTCCAGCACACCGGCCTTGATCTCGTTCTCGATGTCCTTGAGTTCGGCTTCGCTGGCGATGTCCTCTTTGATCAGCCGATCGGCGAGCCGCTTGATCGGGCACCGCTGTTTCCACTCGGCAACGTCGTCGCGCGTGCGGTAGGTGTAGTCGCCCATGCCTTCGCAGTGAGCCCGTGTGCGGTAGGTCTTGCATTCGATCAGCGTCGCTCCGCCGCCGGACCTCGCTCGTTCGACAGCCTCGGCCGCCGTTGCGTAAACGGCCAGCACGTCGTTCCCGTCGACTTCGTGACCGGGCAGTCCGTAGTTCGCGGCTCGACGACCGATATCGGGGATGCCGCTTGAATAACTGAAGGGGACTTCGGTGGCGAACTGGTTGTTCTCGCACACGAAGATCACCGGCAGGTTCCAGATGCTGGCCATGTTGAGACCCTCGTGGAACGCGCCGTTGTTAACCGCGCCGTCACCGAAGAACGCGACGGCGACGTTGTCCGTCTTCATGATTTTGAAGCTGTAACCGCCGCCGCAGGCTTGAAGAATGCACGGCCCAACGATCCCGCTGGTGCCCATCATGCCAATCTCGGGCGCGAACAGGTGCATGCTGCCGCCGCGTCCGAAGGAGACGCCGCTGACTTTGCCGAACAACTCGGCGATCAGCTTTTCCGGTTCCAGTCCCTTGGCCAGAGCGTGCCCGTGGCCGCGGTGCGTGCTGAAGACAACGTCGTCATCATTCAGGTGAGCACACACTCCGGTGGCGATTGCTTCTTCGCCGACGTATGTGTGACACGCTCCGAGAACGAGCCCCTTCTGGTGGTACCTCGCGAGCTGCTCTTCCGTCTGCCGGATCGTCTGCATCGTCCGGTAGAGCGACAGAGCCGTGTCGCGGTTTAGGGTCTGTTCGATTTCTGATACGGACATTCGTCACCGTTTTCAAAGTTAAGTTTTGAACCACGAAAGACGCGAAAAACACGAAAGACAACAGGCAGTCAGATCAGGCTACTGATCGAGCATCAAACTTCAACGCGTTAATCAGGCGAGTTAAAAACAGTTCCTGAATGACGCCACTGTTCCTGAAAGTCGTCATCCAGGCTTTCGTGTGTTTAGTGTCTTTCGTGGTTGAATCATTCAATCATCACTTCGTTGTCTCGGCACGAAACGACTGGACAACTCCGCCTTCGTGACCGGGAGTTCCGCCGGCGTTCATCGCAAGATTTCCGCCGTCCATCGGGATGATCGCGCCGGTAATCCATGAGGAAGCGTCCGAAGCCAGCAGCACGGCCAGTCCTTTGATATCCGACGGGTTTCCCATCCGGCCTGCGGGGATTCCGCTGACGAAGCGTGCTTCCAGATTCGGGTCCTGCTCCATCCGCGCGAGCAGGCTGGGGTTGGTAACCTGAGCCGGAGTGACGGCGTTGACTCGGACGCCGCGGGCGCTCCATTCGGTGCTCAGCTCCCGAGTCATCTGCACCACGGCTCCCATCGACATGCTGTAGGCGACGTGGCCTCGGCCGAGTGCGGTCGTACTGGCCAGCGAACCGATATTCATGATCGATCCTCGGCCCTGAGCCAGCATGCGGCGACCAGCTTCCTGACACATGGCGAAGCGGCCGATGACCAGATTCTGGATCGCGCGGTGGAGGTCATCGATGAGCAGGTCTTCCGGCTTCGCGAGATGTCCGTCGCCAGCGATGTTGCCCAGAAAGTCGACTCGCCCGAGATCCGCATCGACCTGTTTGAACAACTCGGCGATGGCGTCGGGATCGGAGACGTTCGTCCCAGCGACGATAACCTTCCTCCCGAGTGCTCGAATTTGCTCGGCAGTTGCTTCGGCGCCTTCGACGTTTCGATCGACCAGTGCGACGTCCGCGCCGCACTCGGCAACAGCGATCGCCGTCGCCTGACCCATGCCCTGCGCGGCTCCGGAAACGACGGCAACCTTGCCAGTGAGGTCGAACATTGGGTGAGTCACAGTGGAATTCTCCTTGAGTTTCGCATCGCTGCCGGAGTCTAGCCTTCGAGACCAAACAGACAGAACCGTCTACCCTCCCAGTAGCGGCAGAATCTTTACCCGGAAAACGAGCACCGCCATGCCGAAGTAAAACACTCCGCAACAGCCGATGCCAAGCTGGTTGAACCATCGTGGCCGCAGCGGCTCGGGCAGCAGCGTGCGGTTGATCCACAGAATGTGAAATGCGGTGAGCCCCAACGCGACATTATTCAGATTCGCGATGACCGTGACCATCAGCGTCGGGGCATTTCCGAAGCTCAGGAAGATCGTCGCCGCAATGAATGACCAGACCACGTAACAGCCAAGCAGCAGATAGTACATGCGGCTCGCCTGGTGCGGCTTCATGTTCTCTCGGACTTTGCGGTTGGACGACCAGATAATGTCGGTCCAACGCCGCGCGAAGTCATCGATGATCGCCATCTGGCTGGGCAGGAATACCATCACGCCGACAAAAAGCGTGGCCATCCACAGTACTTCTCTAGTCGATTCGGACAGTCCGTGAGCGTGACGGATGCCGTCTGCAGAGATCAGCGGCGTCGCGTAAGGCAGGTCCTTGCCGAACATCGGCGAGCTGCCTGAGAACTCAATCGACAGCAGCGCCGGCAGAGCCATTCCCATAAAACAGCCGGGAGCCCAAATGAAGAACTGATCGGTGAGGATGTACTTCCACCAGCCCCTCCACTTGCGCATATTCTCGTCGGTGATAGGAAACACTTTGCCGAGATGGCTGAGCGTGACGTTTCGCCCGCCGACTGCGCTGGGTATGGCTCCGACAAGGCTGCCCATTCCCCAACCTTTGTCGCGGACAAAGTTGCTATATGAAGAATTGCTCAAGCCCCCGCCACCAGCGAATCCGGCAAACGCTCCCAGCACGGCGATGTTTGCCATCGCGATCATCGGCCACTCGCCGGTATCTGCGAAGTGACTGAACGCGTTGACGACTTTCTCGCCGCCGGCTCCGTCGTTGACTGGAACGTTCCCGAACTTGACGAAGCCGCTGAACACATCGAACCAGCCGCTCGCGCTTACGAAGAACAGCCCGATGAACAGGCAGAAGCTCAGCACGATGAAGACCTTCGCCGTCATCACAAGCTGCAGCATGTTGTATACTTTTCCGCCAATCAGGACGGGAAGCACGACCAGCCCCAGGAACACGTACGCGGTCGTGTTGACCAGCCATCCGTCATCCAGAGTGGGCGGCCGATCGAGGTACATCGAAACGGCCAGCACCGCTGCGTTGGTCGAAAGTCCCGGTATCAACGCTCCGATACTGAGCATCATGGCGATGCTCACCCAGAATCCCGGCCCCGGTTTCGTCCGCATGAATCCGGTAAAAACAGGTTCGCCCGTGTAAAGCGCGTACCGGCCACATTCAACGTTGTAAAACACCTGACAGAGAATCGCGACAGTCGCAATCCACATCAGCCCGCCGCCGTACTTGGCCGTGATTGCGGGGCCGAACAGCCATTCGCCGCCACCGATCTGGATCCCGCACATCACGATGCCCGGACCGATAAATCCGGTCAGATTCTTCAGCCCCAGCGGCTTCGGTTCCGGAAGATCAGCCACCTCCCACGTCGGAAGACAGGTCTGCGGCAAATCTGCCGTCTGTTGATCAGTCATGCAGAACCATCGCTCGTCCACGGCCGCCGTGACAGTCTCGGACTTTCACAGCCGCGAACACGAAATAGGAGTTACCGGAAACCTTGCTGACGTTCGTCAGGACTTCGACGCCGACCATCTTGTTTGAGCCGAATGCCCAGTAAGTCATCAGTGGTCTTCTGATCGATGATGACAGAAGCGGTCATACGGCACGTCGGCGTTGAACGAACGAATGACGTAATCCCGGTAGGTGTAAGAAAACGGGAACTTCGTAAACCCAATCGCGCTGCCGCCCAGCGTGTCTGCGTAACGGGCAATGTCGAGCCAATGCCGGCCCCAGCGTTCGCCGTACCTCGGCGATTCGAGCAATCGATCGATGACCTTCTCGTACGCCTGCGGAGAATCGTCGTTCACGAAGGCTGTCACCTCATCCCATGTCGGCGGAAGTCCGATCAGATCGAAAGCTGCTCGACGGATCAACTGCTGCCGACTGATCGCCGGTGACAATTTCAGACCGGAAGTCTCAAGTCGCGCGACGACGAAGCGATCGATGTCGGACGTCGCTGGGTCTTTGACCTCCGGAAGTGACGGATTCGAAATCGGCTCGAACGACCAGTGACCTTCGAATTTCGCTCCGTCCTGGATCCACTCCCGAATAAGCTGAATCTGAGCAGCAGTCAGAGTCTTCCCCGTGTCCGGTGGCGGCATCCGCTCGTCTGGATCAGCGGTCGTCAGACGCCGCAGCAGTTCACTCTTCTCCGGATGCCCGGCGACGATCGCGTTTTCTTTTGCCGAGTGCTCGAGGTCCAGCCGAAGGTCGGCTTCGCGTTTTTCAGCATCCGGCCCGTGACACTGCAAACAGTGCTCGGCAAAGATCGGTCGTATCTGATCGTTAAAGCTAACGTAGTCTGCTGAGGTGTCTGCCGGGACGAGAAGGCAGAAAGCGACTGCCAACTGCAAGCCGGGGAGGAAACGCTCGGGCAGGAAACCGTCACTGAGTCGGGGATGGGCCGTGCTTTCGATCATGTCTCCTGGCACCTCGACCGTTCTGAATCTTCAGGTTCACAAATTAAAAACTGCAGTCACGAATTCCAGGCGAAGATTTCCTCGGCCACCTTGCAGGCGTCGTCAAAGCCGACTCCGTTGTGTTTGAGCTGCCGATGATCGAGGCCGCACATCCAGAGGATCGTTGCATGCAGATCCCGAACGTGTACGGGATTCTCGACGGCCGTAAAGCCCTGCTCGTCGGTCGCTCCGTAGGCATTGCCTGCGCGGACTCCACCGCCAGCCATCCACCATGTGAAAGCATTGCCGTTGTGGTTCATGTGCCCGTTGCCGCCGCGGCCCATTTCGCCTCCCCAGATGACAAGTGTCTGGTCAAGCAGACCTCTTTCTTTGAGGTCCATGATCAATCCGGCTAATGGCTGATCGCAGGCCTTTGCCAGGTTCGGAATGACGCCTCGGACCTGCGTCGGCGTGTGCGTGTCCCAGTCTCCTGAGCCTCCTTCGAGGCTCGGAACTTTC
>Ga0316208_1000645_pt1 | contig 39171 bp, 36 predicted proteins | sample 3monopyrite_MG_FD_204944 | JGI IMG/M metagenome (GOLD analysis project Ga0316208, IMG submission 204944) | Microbial mat bacterial communities from mineral coupon in-situ incubated in ocean water Damariscotta River, Maine, United States -... | ecosystem: Environmental > Aquatic > Marine >...
GCCGCGACAAGAAGTCTGGGCCGACTACCAGGCCCGCGTGGTCGCTGCCGCCTGAACCCAGCGCCGAAGCCGGCCGGTGAGCTGGGACGCCTCGAACACGACTTGGCCCAAAAGGGCTAAAGTCGAGTCTAGAGCACCGAACATGTAGTCACGCTGCCATGCTATCTGCTCTGGCCCGAGGCTCGCGGTGCCTGTGCTCCCTGTACGAAAGGGGTCTTACAGGCGCGTCAGGACGCCGCCGTCGTCCACACTGCCAACTCCGCCGAGCGGTGCAACGGAGTCGTCCTCAGGTGCAGCGATGCGGGCTCCGGATACGGAGGTCGAGCGCTCGGTCCTGCCGATGGAGGCGCTGCAGTTCGACGCGCCGGATGGCGGCCAGGTGAGAAGGGCAGGGCTCAGACGCGCGGGCTCATTGGGAGCCGCTGCCGGGGATTAGTCGGCGGACGCGGTGTCGGCGGCCCCGGTGTCGCCGGTGGTCGCGCTTGCGCCGGTGTCGGTTGTGGGGGGCACCGAGGTGTCGCCGGTGTCCGTGTTGGGGACCATGCCGGTGTCGCCGGTGCTGGTGAGTCCCGTGTCGGCGCTGGTGTCCGTGTCCGTGTCGGAGTCGGTGTCCGCATCGGTGTCGGAGTCCGCGTCGGTATCGGTGTCTGCCTCGGGGATCTCGGGCCAACCGGTGTCGACGCCGGGTGGAGGCTGAACGAACTCGATCGAGGGATCGGTGGGATCGGACTTGGCGGTCTCGACGCCTTGCTTGCAACCGACGAGCATGAGCGCAAAGAATAGTGGCCTTGTCATTCTTCCGAGCCTCCGGGGACGGGTCTGCCCCTATCCGCCGCGCACCATAGTCTCTCCAGCGGGTCGGGGCAATCCCCGACCGACGCAGCCGGGGAACTATGGGCGAATGGCGATCGCGACCTTTCCGCGGATGCGCCCGGTTTCACCGTAGATGTGTGCGTCTGCGATCTCGTCGAGAGAGAAGACCTTGTCGATGACGGGGCGGATGGAGCCGGCCTCGACGAGGGTCGCGATCTGGGCGAGCTGGTCGCCTCGGGGGCGCTTGACCACGATGGCTGCGTCGACTCCGGCCATCCAGCCCCGGATCTTCAACCCGACGATCCCCGCTGCCGTGGCGAGCAGCCCGAGGTTGGGCCCATAGCGCGCGGTATTCTCTGGGAGGCCGCTGACGATATTGGAGAGCCGGCCACCTCGAACGAGCAGGGGGAGCGCACGGGCTGTGTACTCGTGGCCCATGCTGTCGAGCACGAGGTCGATCTCGGAGAGCACATCCTCGAAGCGCGTGGAGCGGTAGTCGATGGCCTGGTCGGCTCCGAGGCTCTGAACCAGCTCGTGGTTGCGCTCGCTGCAGGTGGTGGCCACCCAGGCCCCGTGATGTTTGGCGAGCTGGATCGCAAACGAGCCCACGCCACCCGAGCCCGCCATGATGAACACCCGCTGCCCCCGGCGCGCCTCGAGCTTGGGCAGCAGACATTGCCACGCAGTGAGGCCCACCAGCGGAAGGGTGGCGGCCTCGACATGAGAGAGATTGCGGGGCTTGAGCGCGATCTCGCTGGCGGAGACCACGGTCTGCTCGGCGTAGCAGCCCGGCCCGGTGTGCGCTGGAGAGCCGTAGACCTCGTCTCCGATGGAGAAACCGGTGACCCCAGGGCCGAGCTCGGAGATGACGCCGGAGAAGTCCATGCCCAGGGCACGGGGCAGGGAGTAGCGGATGGCGCCCCGCTGCCCACCGGCACGGATCTTCCAGTCGATCGGGTTGATCGAGCTGGCATGGATGTCCACCCGGACCGCATTGGGGTGGATGGGAGGGGGATCTACCTCGCGAACCACGAGGCTCGAAGGAGGACCATAGGCATCGATGACTGCAGCGCGCATGGGGAGCTGTAATGGGTTCGAGCTACCCTGCGCCCATGAGTGCAGCGAATTCTCTACGAGCCGAGCTGGCCGAATCCATCGAGCGCACCCTGGTCGACGAGGCGCGCTGAAACGAGCTGACCATCGCGCGGGTGCGGGTCGTGGTCCTGGTGGCGATGGGCCGGGTGGTGGTAGAGCATGGGGTGCCCTGCCTGGTGAGCGAGGACACCCAGCGACGCACGGACGGCACCCAGCTTCACAGCGTGGGCGAGATATCGCTCCGTGGGCGGACTCAGCCCCTCCAAGTCTTCACGCTCAACGGGGCGTGAACCTAGCCCTGGGCGGTCGAGAAGACCACGCTGCCCGCGATGGGATCGGTGTCTCCTGCGGGGCCGGGCACCAGCAGGTGGCGGAATCGGTCGAGGTTGGCGACGAGCATCGGGCGAGCGGCCATGAAGGCCTCCTTGGACTCCCATCGTCCGACCACGCAGATCTTGTTGTCGCCGAACTGCACGTGGCGAATCTCGACCATGCCGGGCACGCCGCCCATCTCCATCGCCTTCTGGAAGTTGGCTGCCATGACCCCGCGCCACTCTTCCATCTTGTCGGGCTTGATCTCCATACGAACGACGTTCATGAACTCCACGGGGCACTCTCCTGTACAGGTGTGTCTTGGAGAGACATCGGGAGGCCGAAGTGTGTCAGGGAATCTCGTCACCTCAGTCGAGGTAGCCGAGCGCCTTGAGGTCCTCGACGGTCTCGGCCGAGATGGGCTCGGTCTTTCCGGCCCCGAGGGCCGCGGCCTTCTCGGCGTGCTGGGCCCTCTGGGACTCGACCTGTGCGGTGAGCCGGGCGACGACAGCGGGGTTGCTGGATGCGATATCGGTGAGCGCGAAGGGGTCGGCCGTGCGGTCGAATAGGGAGTGATTGCCGTCTTCGCGGTAGATGAACTGGTAGGCGGGGGTGTTGAGCGACCACGCCATGACCTGGTCTCCGCCGTGCTTGAGCTTGGTGAGCTGGCGACGGCTGGTGCGGGAGAGCACGGGCTGGTCGGAGCGATCCTCGAGCACATTGCGCCCGGTGGACTGGCGGGTGAACTGCTCTTCGTTGGGGAAGTCCCCGACCGCAGCGAGCATGGGGAGCAGATCCTGGGCCGTGGTGAGCGTAGAGATGCGCTCTGGGGCGAGCCCGGGGGCGCGGAGGGCCAGGGGGGCGGCGAGCTGCTCGGACCACACCAGGCCATGCTCGGCGTGCCCGTGCTGATCGAGCCCCTCGCCGTGGTCCCCGGCGACCAGGACGATGGTGTCGGACCACCCCCGTGCCTCGAGTGCGGCGAGCAGGACCGGTAGCTGGTCGTCGACGTAGCGGATCTCTGCATCGTATGCGTTGATATTCGCGACGCGCTTGGCGAGGTCCTTGCCTTCTGCGAGCCCCCTCTGTTCGAGCCAGGGCTTGATGGATTCCTTGGGGAACACGTCGGCGTAGCCAGGCGGGGTGCGGTAGGGCGCGTGGGGGTCGTAGTAGTGGACCCAGAGGAAGAAGGGCCGGTCCTCGGCGGCATCCGCGATCCAGCTGGTGGCGGCCTGAGTGGTGTTGGAGGCGTAGCGGAAGCGCCTCCGAGGCTCTCCCCAGGCCTGGAACCCCTCGGCGATGCCGCTGTACTGCTTGACCGGGGCGGAGCTGACGAAGGCGGCCGTGGCGTAGCCGGCGTCGGTGAGGTGACGGGCCAGAGGATGGAGATCGTCGGGGGCCACAAAGCGTCGGGCACCCGAAGCCGAGTTGCCCGTGATGCCGTGCTCGTCGGGGTGCACGCCGGTGAACATGGACACATGGGTGGGTAGGGTCGTGGACTGGGGCACGATGTAGTTCTCGAACAGGACCCCCTGGGCGGCGAGGGCGTCGAAGCTCGGGGTGGTCTCGCGGAAGTAGCCATAGGAGGAGACATGGTCCGCGCGCACGGTGTCCCAGGTGACGATCAGCAGCCGGGAACCCTGTGGAGGCGGGCCCTCTGGGGTCTTCTCCCGCTGCAGAACGGGGGCGACGGTGGCCTCTCCGAGCACCTTGGTCTTGAACTTGAGCGGCCTGAGCCGACCCGCTCCCACCTTGCGGAGCATGGGCTTCTTGAGCTTGCGGAGTCTCCTATCAGCCTGTTTCTGGGCGGCATCACCGGTGAACACCGGCTCTGGGGCTGGCCCCTCGGCCGGAGGAGCGAGGAACAGGGTGAGACCGGCAGCCCCCGCCGCCAAGGCGACCACGGCCACGAGAGAGAGGAGGGTGCTTCGTTGCATAGGGCCTTCAGGAACCGGAGAACTGCACGTCTTGGAAGAGCAGGGTGGGGGAGCGCACGGAACCGTACACCCAGGGGTCGTTGGCGACCTCGGTGAGGGAGAGGAATAGGGTCGTGATATTGCCGGTGACGTTCATCTCGGACAAGGACTGGGTGGGCTCCCCGTTCTCCCAGAGAACCCCCCGGATCCCGAGGCTGAAGTCCCCAGTGGTGCCGTTGCTGTTTCCGCCCAGGAAGCCGGTCACGACGATGGCCTTGGGGAGCTCGGCGGCGATCTGGGCCACGGACCGGTCGCCGGGTGGAATGATCCAGTTGGAGCGACCGCCCGAGGTGGGTGGCATATCGAGCTTGCGCGAGTGGTACAGCCCGATGTTGTACTGCTCCAGCACGCCCTGATTGATGAGGGTGCGGGGGCGGCTGCGGATGGCATCCCCGTCCCATGGACGGCTTCCCAGGCCCCGCGCCAGGGTGGGGTCGTCGATGAGGGTGAACTTCTTGGAGCCGATGGCCTCGCCGAGCTTGCCGGCGAGACAGGAGCGCCCTTGATGCAGCGATCCTCCGGACATGGGGCCCGCGAGCGCTCCGAGGATGCGTCCGGCGGCACGACCGGGGAGGAGCATTGGGTAGACGCCGGTGTCGATAGGCCCGGCTCCGAGACGCTCCCGGGTGCGTCGCCTGACCTCGGCGGCGATCTCCTCGATCGGGGGGAGGTCGGAGAAGTAGCGCTGGGCGTAGTAGGCGGAGGACTCTGGGCGCTTGTCCCCTTCGCGCAGGGCCATCTCACCACCTGCTGCGAACCAGGCGCCCTCGCTCTCTCCCGAGAAGCCATTGGACATGACCCGGATGGTGTGCGAGCGGCCGTCGGCGCTGTACACCGCGCTGCTGATCACGTCGTCGGTGTGGAGCGAGACCAGGGCCTGCTCGAGCTCTTCGGCGTAGCGCGAGCGGTCTTCGGCGGTGCGCTGGTGCCAATAGGGGTCGTCCTGGTCGAGCTGCTCGACCGATACGCCACGCCCACAGAGCTCGGCATCGGCCTGGCGGCGGGCGGGGTCGGGCTCGAGGAAGCCGGTGGAGTCGACCGCACGCTTGACGAAGGGCTCGAGGGCTTCTGTGCGCAGATCGCTGGTGCTGTTGGAGCTGTAGCGGTCGTCGCAGAGCACGGAGAGGGAGAGGCCCCGGGTGGTGGCCTCTGTCGCCTGCTCGATCTTGCCCCCGCGCCGCTGGATGGTGACATGGGTGCCTTCGGAGACGGTACAACCGACCTCGTCAGCGCCGAGGTTCTTTGCATAGCGGACCACGCGCTCGGCGAGCTCCATCAGACCTTCGTCACTCATTGGCGACCTCCACCGACCGAGAGATTTGCGACCTTCACAGTGGGCATTCCTTGGCTTACGGGTACGCCCTGGCCGTCCTTTCCGCAGGTCCAGCCCCCCTCGTCGATCTCGAGATCGTCGCCGACCATCTCGATGGATTCGAGGACCTTGGGGCCGTTGCCGATGAGGTTCACATCCTTGACCGGCTGGGTGAGTTTGCCATCCTCGATGAGGTAGCCATGGCGTACATAGAAGGCGAAGTCTCCGGCGCCGATCTGCACGGAACCGTTTGCGAAGGTCTCGCAGTAGAGGCCCTTCTTCACGGAGCGGATGATGTCCTGGGGGGAGTGCGAGCCGGCCTCCATATAGGTGGCGCGCATGCGGGGCAGGACCGGGTGGCGGAAGGACTCGCGGCGACCCGAGCCGGTGGGATCGACGCCGTAGTGGCGGGCGCTGATCCGGTCGTGCAGGTAGGAGCGGAGGGTGCCGCGGTCGACCAGCACGGTCTTCTCGGTCGGGCTGGCTTCGTCGTCGCAATTGATGGAGCCGCGGGCGCCGGGGAGGGTGCCATCGTCGACGATGGTGACATCGTCTGGGGCGATGCGCTTGTCCATCTTATCGGAGTAGATGCTGATGGCTTTGCGGTTGAAGTCTGCTTCCATGCCGTGCCCGATGGCCTCGTGCAGCAGGATGCCCGAGGACCCGGCGGCCAACACGACGGGCATCTCGCCAGCCGGGGGGCTGCCTGCATCGAGGGAGCGCAGGGCGCGATCGACCGAGTGCTCGACCAGGCGCTGCTGGCGGGCCTCGTCGTAGTAGGAGAGGTCCTGGCGGGCGGCGACATTGTAGGCACCGGACTCCCGAGTGTCTCCATCGACGGCGGTGATGGAGAGGAAGGCCCGGGTCATGGGCCGATAGTCGCCGACGACGGTGCCGTCTGCGCGGGCGATCAGCACATGTTTGTCGGTGTCTGCGAGGCTGACCTGGACCTTGTGGACCCTGGGGTCGCGGTCGAAAGCGGCGGCTTCCCACTTGCGGACCAGGGGGACCCGCTCGGAGAGGTCGACATCGGACCAGTGCCTGGACACGGGGTAGTAGTCCGGGAGCACGAGCTTGCACGGCCCGACCGGAGGGTGAGCGCTGGCGTGGCGGGCGATCTCCGATGCGGTGGCGGCTGCCTTGCGCAAGCTGGAGGGACGGAGATCCTCGGTGAAGGCGTAGCCCACTTGATCGCCGAGCACGACGCGCACGCCCATGCCCAGGTCGATGGTGGTGTGGGCGCGGTTCACCTGTCTATCCGAGAGCCCGACCGCTGTGGAGATCGAGTGCTCGAAGTACAGATCGGCGTCGTCTGCGCCGTGACGCGTGGCCTCGGACAGCACCGAGCGGATGAGCTCGTCGGTGATGCCGAACTGACTGAACCAGTGCCGCGGGGAGTGGTTTTGGACCATTGGGGAATCTCCAGGGGAGCACACTAACCGAATGACCCCCTACAGATCTGCGCGAACCTCCCAGAGCTCGGGGAACAGCACCACCGAGAGCATCTTGTCGAGGTATGCGACCCCGGAGGTCCCGCCTGTTCCTCTCTTGGAGCCGATGATTCTCTGGACGGTGAGCAGGTGATTGAAGCGCCAGCGCCGGAAGTAGTCCTCGAAGTCGATGAGCTTCTCGGCGAGCTCGTACAGCTGCCAGTGCTCGCCCGGGTTGGAGTAGATCTGGCGCCAGGCCTCGCGGATGGCGGGGTGGGAGACGTGGGTCACGCTCCAGTCGCGGTCGAGGAGCTCGGGCGGGATGTCGAAGCCGCGACGCGCGAGCAGGAAGGTGACCCGATCGTAGAGGCTGGGCTGGACGAGGCACTCGGTGAGTAGCGCGTGGACCTCGGGCACATGGGCGTGGGGCCGCAGCATCGCCCGGTTCTTGTTGCCCACCAGGAACTCGATCTCGCGGTATTGGTAGGACTGGAAGCCCGAGCTCTTCTGGAGCGAGTCGCGGAACTTGAGGTACTCGCTGGGGGTCATCGTGCGCAGCACATCCCAGGCGGAGTTGAGCTGCTCGAAGATCCGAGCCACGCGACTGAACATCTTGAAGCAGGGCCGGATATCATCGCCATCAAGGCCCGCGGCGGCGGTGCGGAGCTCGTGGATGGCCAGCTTCATCCACAGCTCGGAGGTCTGGTGCTGGATGATGAATAGCAGCTCGTCATGGGCATCTGACAAGGGCTCCTGGGCGTTGAGCACCCGGCCCAACTTGAGGTAGTCGCCATAGGACATGGACTCGTCGAAGGCCATGTGAGCGCCGTCTTCTTCGGGGTTCACGGGATGGGACATCGGGCACCTCGGGGTGGAGAGGGGACTAACCGATCGTCACGGTGCGCCCAGAGAGCACGGGGAGCCGCTAGGAGAGTTCAAACCGTGCCTCGGAGACCCAATTGATACGATTCATCACCGGTGGAGCAGCGTGTCTGGGGCTCTCTGCCTGCGTGGCCCACAAGCCGCCTGGCTGGGAGCTTCGAGAGGAGGTGGCGGTGCAGATGCTTCGCCTGGTGGTGGTCGTCGAGGGAAAGGCCCCCAAGGCGCGCTACCTCTCGGACACCCTGGAGAATGTGTTGATTGGCATGATACCGGCCAAGGGGGCCCGTCGACTCAAGCGCCACAGCGAGCATCTCCGCTTTACCGCGAGATATCTCTCCGAGACCGACGAGTCCCTCAGGTGTGGGGTTCGGCCAGAGGGTGAGCCGGACCGGTTTGGCTGCGAGAGCGGCGAGGGGGTGGCGCTCCCCATCCGGCTCAGGATGGGGCTCGGCAAGGCCTGCTCCAATCGAATGGCTTGGGAGACACGGGCAGAGTGTCGCCAGGGTTGGGCTCGGATCGGAGCCACGGAATACCGCGTGTTCCAGGCGTCCTGGCCGACCCTTGGTACTCCGGCGCCACTGCTCACATGGGCGGACTCTTCCGGTGCTACCGTGCTCGCCGTAGACGGGTCCCGGTTTCGGTCCGTCGAGATCCATTCCGGTGAGCTTCGGTTGGACGAGGAGCATCGCCGAGTCCTGTCGCTGCTTTCATCTGCGCTGCTGATGCAGGATCGCTGAGCGGTACGCCCGCGGCCCTGCCAAGCGGGATACGGCCACCATCGTGAAGCGTTGGCTCTGGTTTTTTGTACCGTTCACCTTGGTGAGCGGGCTCGGTTTGGGGGCTGCGACCTGGATGTGGGTCGCGGGGAGCCCGTGCTCCACCTACGTGCCGGTCGACTTCTTCGACCTCGACCCTTCGGTTCGATGCGTGCGTACCGAAGGGAACGCGCACTATCAGGTCGTGGTGACCCAGGTGGTCGAGGGCAATGGCTTCTTCGACGATCAGACCTACTATGTGTATGGCCTGTTCCCAAAGGGGAACACGGAGGATCGAGAGATTCGTGTGCTGGTTCGCACCGCGCGCGCTCCCGAGAAGTACGTGTCCTTCGAGTCGATGGTCGTGGAGGGGCGGCTGCTGCCCATGGACTACCGCAAGGTCCCGTTCGACACCGAGACCCGTATGGGCAAGACCTCGAACTATTGGTTCAGTGACCGGGTGATGTTGCTCGAGCCCGACCGGATTCGGGTGGACGGCGACCCGGACTGGGTTCGAGGAGAGCCTACTCCCGAGCCAGGGTCATCTGCCAAGCCCTGAACCCCAGGCCCTTCCGAGCTCTGGGGTCGCGGGCCGGGATTCATCGGAGGATGGCACGTCCGGCGTAGACGGCGGCGTTGCCGAGGGATTCCTCGATGCGCAGCAGCTGGTTGTACTTGGCGACACGGTCGGTGCGGCAGGGGGCGCCGGTCTTGATCTGACCGGTGCTGCACGCCACCGCGAGGTCGGCGATGGTGGTGTCCTCGGTCTCGCCGCTGCGATGGGACATCACGCTGGTGTAGCTGGCCTTGTGGGCGAGATCGACGGCCTGGATGGTCTCGGAGAGGGTACCGATCTGGTTGACCTTGATCAGGATGCTGTTGGCGATGTCGCGGCTGATGCCCTTGGCCAGGCGCTCGGTGTTGGTGACGAAGAGGTCGTCCCCGACGAGCTGGATGCGGTCCCCGAGCTTGGCGGTGAGCTGCTGCCAGCCGTCCCAGTCGTTCTCGTCCAGGCCGTCCTCGATGGAGAACAGCGGGTACTTCTCGACCAGGGTCTCGTAGTACGCGATCAGCTCCTCGCTGGACCACTTCGCGTTCTCCCCGTCGAGGCTGTAGACCCCATCGGAGTGGAACTCGCTCGCCGCGACATCCAGGGCGAGCACGATCTGGTCACCGAGGGAGTAGCCGGCCTTCTCGACGGCCTCGCAGATGAGGTCGAGGGCGGCGGCATTATTGTCGAGGTTGGGCGCGAATCCGCCCTCGTCGCCGACCCCGGTGGCCAGGCTGCGGCTCTTGAGGACCGCCTTGAGGTGGTGGTAGATCTCGGCGCCCCAGCGCAGGCCCTCGCGGAAGGATTCCGCACCGACGGGCATGATCATGAACTCCTGTACATCGACATTGTTGTCGGCGTGGGAGCCGCCGTTGAGGATGTTGAGCATGGGCACGGGCAGCGTGCGTGCGACCGCTCCGCCGATGTAGCGGTACAGGGGCAGCCCGGTGGCCGCAGAGCCCGCCTTCGCCGCGGCGAGAGAGGCCCCGAGGATGGCATTGGCACCGAGGCGGCTCTTGTTGGGAGTGCCATCGAGCTCGATGAGCAGAGCGTCGATGGCGGGCTGATCGCGGCAGTCGAGGCCGATGAGCTGGTCCGCGATGGGTCCGTTCACGTTGGCGACCGCGGTGGCCACGCCCTTGCCGAGCCACTGCTCTGCGCCGTCGCGGAGCTCGACCGCCTCATGCTCACCGGTGCTGGCGCCGGAGGGGACTGCGGCTCGGCCGACGTGGCCGCCCTCCGTAGCGATCTCGACTTCGACCGTCGGATTTCCGCGGCTATCGAGGATTGAACGACCGCGTACTTCGAAGATGGTGGCCATCGGTACTCCCTGTCAGGACTGGCCGTTCGGCGTAACCCGGTGACAGGACGGGTGCGGGATCGTAGGATGCCGCCGATGTTGACTCGAATCCTTTTGCCAGGCTTGCTGTTGGTGCCACAGCTCGCCCTTGCCCGGACTGCCGGGTGGTTCTTGAAAGGCGCCGAAACCGTCGAAATTTCGGGGGTCATCGAGGTCCCGTTGGTTCGGGGCACGGTCGGCGACCATCGGCCTATGGTGGCTGTGGATCGCAAGGTCGGCGACAAGAGCTTGTCCCTGTTGGCCGTGGTCGACCTCGGTCACGGGTGGACGACGATCGGTCGCGATCTGGCCTCCGAGCTCGGGATCGTGCCCGAGGCTACGGACCTCTGGGGGGACTGGGCTCAGGTCGCCACGGTCGAGTCCCTCAGCATCGGGGGGCTCACGCTCCACAACCTCAATGTGCAGGTCGTGAAGGGGGACGAGATCGTTCTCGGTTTCGGAGCCATCGACGATCTCGCTGTCGCCGTGCTTCCCTCCCAGGGAGTCGTGAAGATCGCTCCTGCCTCCGAGGGCAGGTCCCTGGTCGAGGCCACGGGCACCCCAACAGAGCTGTTCAGTCAGACCAAGGGGAAGTGGATCGAGAAGGGCAAGAAGGTCTGGGGCAATGGGTTGTCCTTCGCGATCGAAGCCTCGATGAGCGGGCGAGACGGGCGCCTCATGCTCGACACCGCCGCCACCACGACTCGGGTCACGGGCAGCTACAGCGGGGCGGATAAGCGCAGTCGGGGCGGGGTGGTTCACTACCGTGGCCGCGGCCGCATCGGCAGTATCGAGCTCGCCGAGAGCTGGGTCGAGGTCGATGAGTCCCTGCGGGACCCCGCCGACGACTTCGTCGGGGCGCTGGGCTACGACCAGCTCTATGTGATGGACATCGCCATCAGCCCCTCGGATGGCATCGCGGCGCTCAGCAAAGCCCCGGAGGTGAAGTACACCTCCACCGTCGATCGGGCTCTCGAGCTCGCCACCGCTCGGCACAAGGCGGCGGGATTGGCCAAGGAGGACGAGCGGGTGGACCGCCCTCCGCGGATGCAGTTCGATGAATCCGACGACCCCAAAGCCCAAGAGGGCGACCCGGGCGATACCAAGGTCGCCAACCTGGAGGGGGGCCTGGCGCGGGCCCTGTGGGATGCGGGCAAGCTCGACGAGGCGATGCCTCACTTCCTGAGAGCGGCGGAGGCAGCGGGAGACCACTGCGCTCCCCAGATGGAGCTTGGGCTCAAGCGGCTGGCCTGGTCGGGCTCGCTTCAGGAGCAGAAGTTCATCATCGAGCTCATCCGCCAGCCGCTCCGCGAAGCGGGAGAGCTCTGGGACCGGTGGGAGGCGCTTCCCGCCCCCATGCGCGCGAGGGTTCGTAGCTACGAGGCCGTGCCCGAGGGCACCTTCCGCATCGAGCAGGACCGGCGCTGCCTTACCGCTTGGGGCACGCTCATGGCGGCCTATGTCGCGCAGAACAACACAGCGGAGTCCTCCAAGATCTACAAGGAGCACTACGGAACCGACCCCGTCGTGGCTTTTGCCCAGGCCATCTCACTGCTCTCCCAGGGCCAGCCCAAGACCGCTGAGATCCCCATCCGCGAGGCCCTCGGCTTCGACGTCGCCGAAGCGGATGACTTCAAGCTCGGGCTGGGCCGCGCCCTCGCCGAGCAGGGCAAGCGCGAAGCGGTCGAGGCCATCGTCGACGAGCTCCCGGGAATGGACCTCGAGTACCCGCTCACCGCCGCGCTCATGGCTGTGAACTGGGGGCGGGTCCTCGATGGCGAGGAGGGCGCTCTGGCCATGGCCGATCGCCTGGTCAAGCAAGACCCCTACTGGATTCCCGGTCAGCTCGTGGGCATCCTGACCGGCTCGGAGTACGCGGATATCAACCAGATCGGCGCCGAGATCGTGCGGCAGCGGGGACGCTTCGCTGGGGACCTCACCCTCGACGCCCATGCGGGCGTGTACACCGCTCTCGCGGGGGATCCCGTCGCGGCCCGCAAGCAGCTCCGCGCCCTCCAGAAGTCCCGTCCACCCACCGCCGATTTGTTCGCCGGCCTGGCCCTGGTGGCCAGCATCCGGGGCAACGCAGAGCGTCTGGACGAGGCCCGCAGGGAGCTCCGCCTGCGCTACCCGACCGTGCCCTTCGACGATCTGGGCTTGGTGGCGGCGCCGGCTGAGTAGGGCGCCCTATAGCGACAAGTCGATGGTGTAGGTGCCGCCGCCGGGCCCCACCGCTGTACCCGAGACCGTCACTGTGCCCGCTGCCCGCTGGGTGCCCGTGGCTCCGTCGCTCTCCAGCTGGCCAGCGACAGAGACATCGAGGACTACATCCCCCTCTAGATCACCCTCCATCTGGACCGTCCCCGCGAAGCTTCCCTCGAAGGTGCCGTCTGGAATCCCACGTAGCGAGAGATCGAAGGTGGGCAGCGCCGACTCCGGGTCGGTCCAGTAGGTGATCGACACGTCTGAGCTGTCGTCAGTGTCTACGTCGACGAGATCCTGATACTCCTCGAGGGCGACGGTGAGGCGCATGCCCTTGTTATCCGAAGCCCCTTGATCCGCTTGGCCGTTGATCGTCATCTTCCCGCTCTCATCCCCGCTGCCGACCTGCTCGGGGATATTGGCGCTGCTGGCTGCGTTGAAGCCATCGAAGCCGAGGTCCATGGCTCGGCTCAGCGCACGGTCGAGGCCGAGGTAGGCGAGCTCGGCTTCTTGCTCGGAGGACACGGCCCCACCACTACAGCCCACCAGGATCATCGACATCAGGAATACAGGGTTCGGGTTCATCGGAGCTCCTCTGCTCCCGATTAGAGCTCGAAACGGGGTCTGAGTCGATGGGGGCCCGGGTTCCGAGACGATCAGTCACGCTTCTCGTCGCGCTTTCGCAGGAACTCCAGGGTCTCGACCACGCGGATCTCCTCGGGCTCGCCGAGGTGCTCATAGGTCCACCGTTGCACCGCGTTCTCGGTGCTGATGTGGTACAGCGGGTCGCAGTCGCTGACCTCGATATTCGAGGTCGTGCCGCGCTTGGTGACGGTGAGCTGCGCCGTGCAGGTCTGTGGGAGGAGCTTCTTCCCGCCCATGGGCACCGTGCCCTTTGGAGCCGAAGTCCGCTTCAGGCGGCTTGCGTATTGGCTGGGATCGAGGGGCTGTGGATCGGCGGGCTCGTCGAAGCGCAGCGGGATGCGGCTGCGAAGCCAGCGGGCCGCGCCGGGCTCCTGGGTTGGAGCGAAGTCCCACTGCAGCAGGGCCATGCGCACCGCGCGGTAGAACAGGTCGTCGCAGTCCTCGACCGAGATGCCTGTGGGCGCCCCGCCTGCGACCGGCACCAGCACGGTGGCGATGCAGGTCCCGGAGTGCCCGGAGGCGTCGGAGGGGAAGCGGGGCGCGATGCGCTCTGCAGGGTGGAGCTCGGAGTGATGTACATCCTTGATGAGCTCTGTCACCGCCCCCTCGACGGGCAGGGGCTTCGACACGCGCGCCCACGGCGAGCTCTGGCTGAAGCGCACCTGGCGCTGCTCGACAAAGGGTGTGGGATCGGGCTCCCAGCGCCACTTCGACATGGCGACCTCGCAGCTACGAGCGAAGTCCGCGGGGCACTCGGAGACGAGCACATGCTTGGCCTGACCCGAGGGATCGACCACGAGATCCGCGCGACATTCCACATCGCCCGAGCCCGCCTTGGGGTACGGGATTGTGGCTTTGGACGTGGTCTGTCCAGCGAGTGCGGTGGCAAACAGGACTGCGATCATCTCGACCTCCGAACTCTACTAGCCGCGGCTGCAGCTCGGGGCGCGATAGAATCCAGCGATGGAGTTCTGTAGTTCATTCGATGAGAGCCTGGCCCACCACGGGCCCGCGGCCGTCTTCCTCCCCGATACCGAGGGCCGGTGGCGCTTCCAGCCCAGCTGGACCCGCGATGTGTGGGGTCGCAACGAGGCCGACCATGCCCTCGGCTGGACCTGGACCCTGCTGCGGGATCGCGATTCCGGCTTCGTGATGCTCGCGCTCATCACCGCACCCACGTTGGTCACCGAGCACCCCCGCCTGGACATCCGCACCTATGCCACGCTCGAAGAAGCGAAGGCCGCGCGGTCGGAATACGGGAACCCTCCCCGCTGTGAGGAGCCCTGGTGATCCTCGGCCTGTTCATCGCGCTCGCCCGCGCACAGGACCCTGCAGAAGACGACGAGTACGTCTCCGAGGAGATTGTGGTCTACGGCAAGCTGCGTGTCGATCAGGCCCGGGAGAAGGTCGTCGAGGATCTCAAGAATCTGGGCTACACCAAGCTCATCGAGAAGGACGGCGCCATCGTGATGCGCCACGAGTCCCCGTGGCGCGGCGATGTGTGGCTCCACGACGATGGCTGGATGCGCATCCGACGTCAGCCGGTTCGGCTCGAGGCTCCGCCGATCTTTCTCGGCAAGAAGAACTCGGTTGGCGCTTGGATGGGCTGTGTACTCTACCCGTTCATCTGTGTGCGTCCCGGGGGCCAGGTGGTGTCCACCCGCAAGTTCCAGGCGGTCGAGACCCGCACCGCCGCAGCGGTCGAAGGCGATGTCTCGGAGTGGGGCGACCGCGTCGCAGATCTAGCCATCGAGACCAAAGCCGACGCCCTCCCCGATCGCCTCCAGGCCCTGTGGGATGAGGGGCAGCCCCTCGAACCCGGGCAGCCGGTCCTGGTGAGCGCATCCCAACGCAAGGCCGCCATCCTCAGGTACTGGGAGACGCGCACGGACAACGAGTGGGGCGAGACCATGCGGCGGGTGGTCGAGGGCTTTGTACGGGCAGAGGTTCAGCACTCGGACGACCCCTTCACCAGCGGGGAGATACGCAAATTCAATCGACGCAGCCGAGCCGGTCGCGAGTTCAGCCTCGAGCGTCGGGTGGCAGACGAGGGCCGATGAGCACCGTGGCCGCGCTGTGGGTGCTCTTGCGGCCCAGGCTGGTCCCCTTCCTGCTCCTGCTGCCTTTCTTCGGTTGGGCCTGGGGCCACTGGGACCGGGCGCTTCAGATGCGAGGGGCGGCGGGTCTGCTCTGGGTCTTGGCTGCCTGGACCCTGCTCCACACCGGCACCATGTGGCTCAACGCCGCCCTCGACCGCGACGAGGGCGAGGTGTTGATGGGCCGTAGCGTTCCGCCCCCCGCAGCCACCGTCCCTGCGGCCTACATCGCGCTGGCCGCCTGTGTACCGGTCGCCGCCATGGCGGGGGTCGGGCCGGGCCTCGCCGCGGCATTCTGCGCGCTGCTGGCGGTGGGGTACAGCCACCCTTGGGTGGCCTGGAAGGGGCGCCCTATCGCCGGTCCCCTGGTAAATATCCTCGGATATGGGCTGGCCTCGCCCTTCGCCGGTTGGTCCGTGGTCGGCGTGCCGGCCAACCCGCGCACCGTCGTCGCTTGGCTCTTCTTCGGGGTTGGTGTGCTGGCGCCCTACTTCGCCGCCCAGGCCTTCCAGCGTGAAGAGGACTCCTCTCGCGGTTATCGCACCTTCGTCGTGGTGTATGGGCCCCGTGCCACCCTTGGCGCCGCCCGTGTCGCGATGGCTACTGTGCTCGGCGGAGGCGTGTTCCTCGCTGCGATTGGGTGGATCCCCCGGATTTGCCTGGTAGCGCTGCCCCTGTGGTTCTGGATCGACGCGCTGATGCGGGCCTGGTCTTCACAGCCAGATGGGGGCGATTCCAGCTGGGCTTCCCGCTTCGCCGGGAGAGTGCTGGTTGCTGCTGTTGTGCTCATCGCGCTCTGTTTCGGGGAGTACGTGCGCGAATCCTTCGCAAAAGAACCCGTGGCTGGATTGGGCACCTACGCGGGCCATCCGAGCGATCGACCCCGGCTGCCTCCGCTCCAGTTGCGGGTGTGGGAGCTTCGGCATGGCAGTATCGTGTCTGAATCGCTCCGGGGGGAATGACGTGACCGAGATCCAGCGCGCAGAGGCGCTTCGCCAGGTGGCCCACGATCTGAAGAATCCGCTGACCGCGGTTCGGGTCCTGGCGGAGATGCTCCTCGATGATGCCGGGCCCACCATGTCGGGTGATCTCATCGATATCGTCGAGGCGGTCGACGTGGCTGCAGTCACTGCGGATGGTCTGTCCGACCTCGCACGGCTCGAGTGCGGAGACGAGCCCACCTATGCCCCCGACACCGTCGATCTCGCTGCGATCACCGGAGAGATCGTCTCTCGCGCCGCCTTCGCTCGCGTCTGCCTGCGGAGCGAGGAGTTCCAGGGCAGTGCGCGCGCCGACGATCATGCGATCGAGCGTACCCTCAACGGAGTCATGCTCAACGGTCGGCGCATGCTCAAGCCCCACGAAATGCTCACGGTCAGCGTGAAGGGCTCCTGCATCGAGGTGTTCCATCCGGGCGTGTACATCGACGCGGAGAGCAAGGACGCCCTGATGAATATCTACGGAGGCCCCACCCTCAAAGCGCGGCGGGTTCGGGCCTCAGCACTCGGGCTCGGATACGCCCGGGAGGTCCTCGAAGCGATCGGCGGTTGCATGGAGCTGGAGGACTCCGAGGATGGGATGCTGGTGCGCTTGAGCTTCACACCCGTTTAGCCTCGCCAACATGGGGATCGGTTGGTAGGATCCGGCCACCTCAGAGGGGACCCCGAGAATGGAATACCTGGAATCCGGCGCCACCTTCGGCCCGTATGCCGTAGAAGGGCTGATCGCCGCAGGGGGGATGGGCCAGGTCTATGCCGCGCGCCACGAGGTGTACGGCAGCGTCTGCGCGATCAAGGTCCTCCACGAGAAGCTCCACAAGGATGCGGACTGGCGCGCTCGATTCAACGAAGAGGGGCTGGTGGGCACCCAGCTCAAGCACCCCCATGTGCTCTCCGCGCGCGAGCTGGTCGAGCACGAGGGCCGGATCGCCATCGTGATGGACCTGGTGAAGGGGGGGCAGACCCTCGAGAAGGTGATGTCCCGCGAGTTCCCCAAGGGGCTGCCTCTGGTGCGCGCGCTGTCGGTCTTCCTCGAGGTCGTGCAGGGCATCGACTACCTCCACGGGAAGAACATCGTCCACGGCGACCTCAAGCCAGAAAATGTCATGATCGAGGGCGAATATCGTCGCCCAGAGACCTGGCATAGCAAGCTCACCGACTTCGGTACGGTGGGGCTCATCGCCCATCCGGTGGTGATCGACGGGCGTACTGCGGTGGTGGCGACGCCCCGCTACGCCGCTCCAGAACACCTGCGCGGCAGCGACAACCTCGAGGTGCGCTCGGATGTGTACTGCCTCGGGCTCATCCTGCACTACCTGCTCTCCGGTCAGCACGCGAGCGACGCCCGCACGGTGCGCGAGGCCGCCATGTTCGTGCTCGCCGAGGTCCCGGTCGTGCACCTGGTCGACCAACCCGAGGCCGTGATCGAGGTCTTCCGCAGGGCCACTCGGGTCAAGGCAACAGAGCGCTATGCGGACTGCCGGGAGCTCGCCCTGGCCGTGCGCGAAGCCCTCGAGGGGCTCGGGGTCGAGCTCGAGCTCGAAGATGTCAAAGCCGATCTCGCTACCGAGGTCGACGAGGAACAAGCCGAGGCCCAGCGCGAGAACCTCAGCCGCGCAGAGTCCGCGGCTCCGCTGGTCTCCGACACCGACAAGCCCACCGAGGTCGAGGACGACCGTCCCGCACCCAAGCGCGACCCCGGCGCTGCCCTCGATGCAGACAAGAGCGTGCCCCTGTCCTTCCACAAAGGCAGCCAGTCCGAGGTCACCCTCGAGCCGGGGGGGCTCCCCTCCGAGGTCGAGCTCGACGACGGCACCGACGGGGGCGACAGCATCGTCGATGGCGAGGAGCTCACCGGCGCGCTGCCTTCCCCAAGCCCGGCTTCGGGGTCTACGACCGTGGCGCGTCCTCCCCCGGAAGAGCCCACCCGATCGAGTCCAATCAGCGGTACCGCCGCTGGTGGGGCGGCCGGGCTGGCGGTCTTCCTGCCCGTGCTGCTCGCCGGCGGGGCGGTGATCCTCATCGGCGGCATCGTGGTGTTCATGTTTCTACTCTGAGCCCTCAGGCCGAGATGGGCCGGTACTTGATTCGCTGGGGCGTGTCGGCATCCTGGCCGAGGCGCTGGCGGCGGTCGCGCTCGTAGGCCTCGTAGTTTCCCTCGAACCACACGACCTCGGAGTTGCCCTCGAAGGCGAGGATATGGGTCGCGATGCGGTCGAGGAACCAGCGATCATGGCTGATGACGACCGCACAGCCCGGGAAGGTCTCCAGAGCCTCTTCGAGAGACCGGAGCGTGGCGACATCCAGGTCGTTCGACGGCTCATCGAGGAGGATGAGGTTGCCGCCGGCCTGGAGCAGCTTGGCCAGGTGCACGCGGTTTCGCTCGCCTCCGGACAGGGTGCCGACGAGCTGGCTCTGGCGGTTGCCCTTGAAGCCGAAGGCGCTGGTGTAGGCGCGGCTGTGGATCTCGCGGCCTCCGACCATCATCCGGTCGCCGCCGCCGCTGATATTGTCGAACACGCTGGCATTGTCATCCAGGTCGTCTCGGGCTTGGTCTACATAGGCGAGCTTGACGGTCTCTCCGACGACCAGCTCTCCAGAGTCGGGCTTCTCTTCGCCGACGATCATGCGGAACAGGGTGGTCTTGCCCGCACCGTTGGCCCCGATGACCCCGACGATGCCGCCTCGGGGAAGGTTGAAGCTCAGGTCATCGAAGAGCAGCTTGTCGCCATAGGCCTTGCGGAGCTTGCTGGCCCGGACCACCTCATTGCCCAGGCGGGGGCCGTTGGGGATGCCGATATCGGTGCGCGCCCGGTCGTCGCTGTCGTTCTGGGATGCCTCGAGCAGCGCGTCGTAGCGGGTGATTCTTGCGCGGTTCTTGGCCTGGCGGCCCTTGGCTCCCATGCGGATCCACTCGAGCTCCTTGGCGAGCACCTTGCGCTGAGCGCTGGCGGACTTCTCGGCCTTGGCCATCTGGTCCTGCTTCTGCTCGAGCCAGCTGGAGTAGTTGCCTTCCCAGGGGATGCCCTTTCCATCGACCATCTCGAGGATCCAACCCGTGACATTGTCCAGGAAGTACCGATCATGTGTGACGACCAATACGGAGCCGTGGTACTCGCGGAGGGTGCGCTCCAGCCAGGCCACGCTCTCGGCGTCGAGGTGGTTGGTGGGCTCATCGAGGAGAAGCAGATCGGGCTTGGAGAGCAGCAGCCTGGCTAGCGCGACCCGGCGCTTCTCGCCCCCTGAAAGGTGGGTGACACCGCCGTCCGGATCGGGCACACGGAGCGCTTCCATCGCGATTTCGACGGTTCTATCGATATCCCAGGCCCCGGCGGCGTCGATCTTGTCCTGAAGCGCGCCCTGCTCCTCGATCACCTTGTCCATCTCGTCGTCGGTGAGCTCTTCGGCGAAGCGTGCAGAGACGGCCTCGAAAGCATCTAATAGGGCGCGCCATTCCGAGAGGCCCGCCTCGATATTCTCGCGAACCGTCTTGGATTCGTCGAGCTCGGGCTCCTGGGAGAGGTAGCCGACCTTGGCGTTGGGATCGATCCATGCGCGGCCCTGGAACTCGTCGTCGAGCCCTGCCATGATGCGCAACAGCGTGGATTTCCCTGCTCCATTATGACCGATGATCCCGATCTTTGCGTCTGGATAGAAAGACAGGCTGATCCCCTTGAGGATCTCCTTGCCATTGTCGAGGAACTTCTTGAGGCCATGCATCTGGTAGATGAATTGGCGAGCCATGGATCTTCTCCCTCAAATTTCACCGGGTCTAACCGTGGGGTAGTGGGTGGCACAAGACGTGAGATAAGGTGGTGGCAATGATCTGGATCCTCGCATCGATGGCGCTCGGCGCCCCACTCACCGAAAGAGACGTGGCGCGTCAGTCCTGCGACAATGGCGAGTCCAGCGAGTGCACCGCGCTCGCGCTTCGCTACAAGAGCGGCCAGGGTGCCCCGAAGGATCCCCACTACGCCCTGGAGCTGTTCCGCAAGGGCTGCAAGCTCGGAGACGGCGTGGCTTGTGTGCACGAGGCTGATGCCTATCGCAACGGAGATGGCGTCGTCCGCAATCCCGGTCGGGCGATCAAGCTCTACACCTCCTCCTGCACCCGCGAGGGATTGGGGCCGGCCTGCCGTTCCCTGGGCGAGCTGTACATCCTCGGAGATGGCGTGGTCCGCGACGCCGGAACCAGCATGCTCTGGTATGAGCAGGGCTGCGAAGCGGGAGACGCCGCCAGCTGTGTCGGGGCGGCGCTCGGGGTCGAGCGCGGCGATCTGATGGGCTCCGATCCGGCCAAGGCCCGGGGAATGCTCGTGCGAGCCTGCCAGGAGCTCCAGCATGCACGGGGCTGCACCCTGCTCGGTCGGCGCTACCTCGATGGGCTCGATGGTGCCGAAAAGTCCGTCGATATGGCCGCTACCATGTTCTCCCTGGGCTGCGAGCTCGGCGATGCCGAGTCCTGCCGGCGGGTCGGCATGATGACCGCCCGTGGAAAGGGCGTGCCGCGCGACTCCTCAGCGGCCCGCCTCTACCTCACCGATGCCTGTGCCTGGGATGACTACACCGGCTGTCGTGAGCTCGCCGATCTGCTCAAGAAGGACGACCTGGAGAAGGCGGTCAACGCCGCCCAGCGCGGCTGCGACCTGGGAGACGAGGCCTCCTGCAAGAAGCAGAAGGTCCTGGTCTGGAAGCTCGGCCTCAAGCAACAGGGCGCGCAGCAGTAGGCACCGCCCGCTTCCCGTCGAATACCTCGCTCCACCGGATTCGCCCGGTGAGCTGTCCGAGGGCGAACAGGGTGACGATCCCGAGCACGGTCACGGTCAGCCCGGTGTAGCCATCCCAGAAGTGCGCCAGGGAGAAGCCCACCAGGTAGAGGAGCTGCGCTCCGCCGGCCTCCATGAGCGCGAATCGCGGGCCGGCCACGAGGCGGAGATAGCTCACGGTCAGAAATAGGCTCACCACGCTCGACAGGGCGAAGGCGGCCTCGACGGGCAGGTGATCGACGGTGTAGCCGAACAACAGATGGAAGCTGAAGAAGGTGGCGGCCAGGAACAGGTGGTTCACGGGGTGGAACTCGATCCCCCGGAGCAGGCCGAGCACGTAGATCCACAACATGAACAGGCCCAGGGAGATGGGGGCGGAGAAGCTCATCGAGGCGGCGAGGGGTCCGGGCTGGATGGGCTCGGGCATGACCACCCCCATGCCGTGGCCGGTGACCAATCGGGAGAAGTCCCAGTGCAGCTCCCAGCCCGTTTGGGTCGCGGTTTTTGCGCTCGGAGACAGGGTGAAGTCGGGGAAGTCGATGTCGCTGAAGTCGGTGTTCATGGTGAGATCGAAGTCGCGGAGCTGGTTGACTCCGACCCCAGGCCGGTACTCGAACTGGGTCATTCCCCGGGAGCGATAGCGCACCGCGAGCTCGACCGAGTCGCCCTGGAGGTCCTTCACCGGGACGGAGACCCGCCCATTCTCCGGAGGGTAGGAGTCGGCCATCTCGACCCCGTCGACCTGGAACTGGAAGTCGTCGTAGACCCCGTCTGCATAGGGGAAGTCGAAGTATAGCCACACCACTCCTCCGGGACGGGGCTCGGGGATCTCGACGCTCCAGCGGCCCGAGAAGTCCACATCGTAGAGGGGGAACCACATCAGCCCCTTGCGGCGCTGGTCCAGGTGGAGATCGACTCCGATGGCGGTGTGGGTGAGCGACAGATTGGAGGTGGCGGTGCGTACGTCGGTGACGGTCTTCTCGACGGGCTGACCGTTCTGATAGAGCGGCAACCCGTTGGCATCCCGGACCGCCTCGATGCGTTCGTAGCGCTCGGGCCAGAGGTAGCTGGCGGTGGGGGCGGACTGGGAGAGGGGCTGGCCCCAGAGGTCGCCGACCGAGCCATATAGAGCGCTGGTCTGGGACTCCGAGCGCGCCATCATCACCCCGCCGAGGAAGAGCCAGGACAGGGTCGCCAGGGTGAAGATCCCCCCCAGCATCAACAGCTTCAAGAACTCGCGCACGAACACCTCCGATATGAGACAAATAGGGAGCGGGGTGCGGGGGAGGTGCGCACGGGGTGTGCAGATTCTGCGCAGTACGCGGCTTGACAGCTCCTCTCGAATGTCGGTAGGCTCGGCCATTGACAACCAAGGAGACCCCGATGCTTCCTCCGCTCCGCTCCGCTCCGCTCCGCTCCGCTCCGCTCCGCTCCGCTCCGCTCCGCTCCGCTCCGCTCCGCTCCTTCTGCTGGCGCTGAGTAGCCCGTCCTGGGGTGCTCCTGGAAGATGGGTTCTTCCTGCCGCACGGTGAGCTCCAGGTGCGGTCCCAGTCCACCGAGCTCGATCTTGCGCCCGGGCAGAGCGTCGAGGTGTTCTTTGAGATGGAGATCATCAGCGCCTATGATTGGGGTGCGCAGGTGGTGGGGTCGGGTCCGCTCTGTGAAGAGCTGGCGGGTAAGACCGTGTTGTCGAAGATCGACGTGAGCGACGGGCAGATCAGCGTCGAGGGTTTTCCGGAGTTCTCGACCTGGATGCAGTGGGAGATGCCAGGAGACCCACCCAAGATCACCCAGATCTTCTCTGCGGTGGTGACGGCCGGTCCGGACTACGACGAGGCGCCGTTCACGGTGACGGCCCATTTTCGGATGCTCGATCTCCCGGTTGCGGGCAGCTACGCCCCGGACCCCGAGGACAGCGATGCATTCTGGGCGGGCATCCCAGCGGCGAGTGGGCTGCTCGACCTGGCGGTGGGCTTCAACGGGGCTGCGGCGGTGGGGGATGGCCAGAGCTGGTCGACGAGCGATCCGGGCCCGGGAGCGATGCAGACCTTCCCTTATGGGTGCTGTATCCGCACCGACCCCGATCCGGGCGTCGACTGCTGGACTCCCGGGGCGGACGGGTGCTACTTCCCAGTGGACAATGTGTGCGCGGACTACAGCGTTCAGCCCCCCCAGGAGTGCTTGGGGGAGACCACAACTTTCGTCTATGAGGACTGTCCGCTCACCTGCGCGGTGGGGGAGTTTTTCGATGGGGTTGGGTGTGTGTCGCTATGCCCGGAGGGGCTGTACCAGGCCTCGACCGGTCCGAGCGATGTGTGCCTGCCGCCAGGGTGTCCGGAACGGGTGGAGTGGAAGGTTCCCCAGGCGGTGTTCGGGGTCCAGCCCGTGCGGACTGAATTCCCCATCAACCAGGCCGGGTCCCGGTGGGCGAAGAGTGAGGTCTCCATGTGTCGAGACCCGTTTCGACCGCGCTTTGCGGGTAGCGATGGCCAGCTCATCGAGTCGGCGGGGGGCTTTTTCGGTACCTGCGCCGGGCGGAATATCAACTTTGTCACGGCCCCGGAGGCTTACCGGCCCATCCTCGAGTATGCGGGTGAGATTCCGGCAGATCGGACCTGCGAGTACGAGATCACCACGGAGTGGGTCAATGACCCGGAATCTCCGGATGGCCCAGCTGTGGACAGCCCGGACACCGCGCAGATGGTGGTTCGGGACCACCAAGGCCCCGCCGCAGCGGGCCGGGTGGAGTTCCGCCAATTCAAGGGGAAGGGGCTCTCCTCGGGTGTCCGAGAGAGTTCCCGTCCCTCGGTGAATATCAGTGTGCAAGATGATGACGGCTCGGCGGTGTCTCGGCTGGACTTCTGCGTCCTCCCCAGCGGGTTGGATGTGTCGCTGACCTATTCCAATCCGGTGGCTGGCCAGCCCGCCTACCAGGGCATCAAACCGATCCACGGCGGGGCCGTAACGCTCATTCCCCAGCTCGAGCCGGATTCAACAGCCTTTCTGGGGCGGCGGATTCAGGAATATGTGGAGAGTGTGCCCGGGGGCACCTGCCAACCCCTGTTCGAGGCCAAGCTGGAGGAGATCGAGGCGCGGCTGGAGGCGGGCTATATCGATGGCCTGAGCTGTGCAGATCTGCCGCGGTACTGGAAGAACCAGTACTGTACTCGGTCCCTGGGCCGGGACGGGGTATTCGACGCTGGCGAGAAGTCTGAGTTGGCCCTTGCAGTACGGAAGCAGCTATTGGATCTTGGGCCCTGTCTCAGTTCCCGGAGCGATAGCGGCGACCAGCCGATGAAGATGATTCGGGTCGGGAACCTGATCGGGGAAGACCGGATCGGGCTGGTCAAGCTCGATTCAGACGGAGAAGTGGAGAGGAGGGACGATAGCTGCGCCCAGGTGATCCGTCAGATCGTCGAGGACCAGGGAATGGAGAGCTGCCAGGAGGGGGTGGTGCAGTACTTCCGGATGAGCTGTGATCGCGCCGCGGTGGACTCGGGCGCGGACCGCGCTGTATTTGTGGAACAGCTCAGCTTCTTTACGATAAACCCGCGTCGGATGCACATATTCTACGGAGACAATAAGGTAGATGTGGAACCGATGAGCCGGCAGCGGTGGCGTCGGGGCGAGGGTTACCCGGTGAGCGTGCTGTGGTGAGCGGGCTGTGGCTGCTGGCGCTGCTGGGTTGCTGGACGCACTCCAGCCGGCCGAAGCAGGTCTTCCCATGGGCAGACACAGGAGGGTACTACACCTACAACCTCACCCTGGAAGGGGCTCCGTGGCGGGAGGTGGTCTCTCTGGAGGAGCCCCGGCAGGTGGCGCACCTCTTCTTTCCCAACCTATCGACGAAGCCGTCGGCGCGCACCACCCCGGCCTACTTCAGCTATCGGGATGCGGACAGCTTCGAGGGGCGCCTGGATGGGGCGATCGCAGCCTACAATGGGAGCCAGGAGCGGTACCCGGATCTGGCCCATCACCGATATGAGCGGCGGGTGATCGGGGGGCACACGCTGGTCATCGCGGTGGAGACGATGGGCCCGGATGGGGTGTGGATCCCCTCTACCCACACCTTGGACGCGGTGCTGAGCTTCGAGGCGGTACAGGGGGAGTGTGAGGCGATAGTAGCCCAGCTAAGGCGCGAGGCGAGCATCGCGAGCAGGCACCTGGATGCCTCACAGGGAGCGGGCGGACCCTTCATCGACGGAGGGCGGGATGGAGGGCTGTACTATTTCGACCTGTCCGAAGTGCGGTGCAGCCTGGAGGGGAGCAAGAGCGCTCGGGAGCACCTGCTCGGGATCCTGGATCAGCTCGAGGCTCAGACCGGAGAACCCTGGTGCTATTCGGAGCGGTGGGACCGGCTGGAGTACCCATGGGCAACTTGTCGCCAGTCCCCTGATGGGGAGTACGCAGGCAATGAGGCGGGGGGCTGTAACCATCGGAGCTTTTCGGTCCGTCCTCTGACTTGGTACGAGTGGGCCTGGGACAGTAGCCAGAAGGGCCGATTCAAGCGGGGTGAGTATGAACAGATGGAGGGCTTCCGGGTGCCGCGGGACCCGGCTCGGCCGCCTCCGCCCAGGCCGAGCTTCTTGCCCGATGTGGGGCTTCCAGATGAGGTGAAGGAGGCGGAGGAGTGAGCCCATGGTAGGCTCGGGTCGTGGCGGTCGGCGGTGTTCGCTGAGCGGGCACCGTTTTCCGATCCGGAGCATCTGGACCGACTGGGGGGCGCCATGATCGGGCTGTGGTTGGCGAGCGGCTGCACCATCGGGCCACGGCTGCCGCTGGAGCGCGTCTCGCCACCGCTCCCGGGGGGGGGTTGAGAGGGCGTGGCTGGGCTCGCTTCGCAGCAATGTCGGTGGGCCGTGGCGGCACCCGGTGTCCAGCGAGCTGCCTCGGCAGATCGACCACCAGTGGAAGAACAACCACACGGATCTGCTGGCGACCTCGATGCCGTCGGGTCGGCTTCGTAGGCCGCTGGGTGAGGACTTCGACTCGGCGCTGGAGGCCGCGCTCGGGCTGTACCACGAGTCCGAGGATCGCTACCCCTACTTCGCGCACTTCAAGATGGAGCCCCGGGTGGTGGAGGGGCACACGGTGTTGGTGCCGGTGGAGGTATGGGGGCCAGAGAATAGCTGGATACCGGCGGTGAACAGCCTGGACGCGACGATCACCGTGGATGTGTCGGGGCGGTGCAACCAGGTGATCGACGAGATCTGGTACGCGGCGCGGGATGCGGTCCCTGTGGATGTCGCCGGGGGAGGGCCGGATACCCATATCCAAGGTTTCCGTGAAGAGCGCCCCACCTGGACCTGCTCTGCGACGGGGACCAAGACCGGACGAGCCCTGCCAGGAGGCCAAGGACGGGCACAACACCCACGGGGAGTGCAACCGCCGGTCCCTGCTTTTCTACCCCCTGTCCAAGGATGAAGCCTCCTTCGATCGCTTTGAAGAGACGTACTATGAGCGGGGAGAGTACGACAAGATGCAGGGGTTTCGGGTGCCGCGGGATCCGGCTCGGCCGCCTCCACCCCAACCCCTCTTCTTGCCGGATGTGGGGCTGCCGGACGACGTGAAGGCGGCGCTTGGGGTGGAGGAATGAGTACTGCGCTCTCGTGGGCGCCGAGCGGATCACCGCCGATCAGTACAGGGGTGCGGGGATGGGGTCCCCGAAGCATCTCGGGGGATTGGCCGGACTCGTACAGAGTCCGTCCTCCGAGGCGTAGCCGGCTTCGCTGGTACAGCCGAACAATCTCCCCCGATCATCGGTGATGGTGATGGTATAGGAGACCTCGATCTCCTCGTCGATACAGGTGCTGATCACATCGTACCCGGTGACGGGATCGAGCTCCAGCCCGCACCAGCGGGACCCGGCGAGGGTGAAGATGAGGGTGTCGCCGTTGTCGATGAGCTGCACGGTGCCGCTGGTGAGTACGCCATTGCGCCCGTCTGGGAGGGTAATATGGCTTTGATTCGGGGCGATCACGTCGGTCTCGGAGGCGACAGGGCCGCTGAGACCCGCCTCGGGGAGACGAAAACCGAGTACGAATTGCTCGTCGCGATCCGGGCTGGGTATGAAAACATTGTAGACGTGGCTGGCCTCACACAGATCGGTCGAGGAGGCACTGGACTCCTCCTTGAGGTAACCGACCCGGGCTGCTGCGCCGGCCCCCTCGATCTCCACCTCTGTAGGATACCCCAGTCTGAGGTCCGGAGCAGGGGTTGGTTGGGGGATACACGCGGTGAGGATCAGGGTGAGGAGGATCGGTTTCATTGGACCACCTGGTAGCTATGTTCGGTGTAGATGACGTTGTCGTTGGAGCGGCTCTCGGGGATGAGATTGTCGGGGTCGATGGTCGCACAGACCCGGTAGATCTGGTTGATGATGGCGTTGTTGGGCACGGTCAGCCCTTCGCCCACTGGCTGCGCTCTCGTGGGCGCCGAGCGGATGACCGCCGCTCAGTACAGGGGTGCGGGGATGGGGTCGCCGAAGCATCTCGGGGGATTGGCCGGACCCCTACAGAGTCCGTCTTCCGAGGCGTAGCCGGCTTCGCCGGTACAGCCGAACAATCTCCCCCGATCATCGGTGATGGTGATGGTATAGGAGACCTCGATCTCCTCGTCGATACAGGTGCTGATCACATCGTACCCGGTGACGGGATCGAGCTCCAGCCCGCACCAGCGGGACCCGGCGAGGGTGAAGATGAGGGTGTCGCCGTTGTCGATGAGCTGCACGGTGCCGCTGGTGAGTACGCCATTGCGCCCGTCTGGGAGGGTAATATGGCTTTGATTCGGGGCGATCACGTCGGTCTCGGAGGCGACAGGGCCGCTGAGACCCGCCTCGGGGAGACGAAAACCGAGTACGAATTGCTCGTCGCGATCCGGGCTGGGTATGAAAACATTGTAGACGTGGCTGGCCTCACACAGATCGGTCGAGGAGGCACTGGACTCCTCCTTGAGGTAACCGACCCGGGCTGCTGCGCCGGCCCCCTCGATCTCCACCTCTGTAGGATACCCCAGTCTGAGGTCCGGAGCAGGGGTTGGTTGGGGGATACACGCGGTGAGGATCAGGGTGAGGAGGATCGGTTTCATTGGACCACCTGGTAGCTATGTTCGGTGTAGATGACGTTGTCGTTGGAGCGGCTCTCGGGGATGAGATTGTCGGGGTCGATGGTTGCACAGACCCGGTAGATCTGGTTGATGATGGCGTTGTTGGGCACGGTCAGCGGGCCGGGGGTATCGATCTGGAAGGGCACGTTGTTGTTGAGCCCTACCGACCTCGAGGCCATCACCGCGCTGGCGGGAGGGTTTCTGCAGGACCAGGAGGCGTTGACGGGCCTCCACACCCACTTGATGACGACGGGCGAGACGCTGGAGATATTGCCGGTGATGGAGGCGTTCAGGGTGCCGGAGAATTCATCGTTTAGGTCTTCGTCGCTGCCGACGGTGCTGAGGACGGTGCCCCGGGTGACCCCGTAGTTGCCGGTGCCATTTCTCCACTCGTCCTCGGCCACGACCAACCCGTTGGAATCGGTTGTACTGACGATGAAGCGCGACAGCATGAGGTTGATGGTGCTGCCGCCGGTGCCCTTGATGCTCACCAGAGCACCGGCCTCGTCCTCTTGCGCGCGGTACTTGCCGGAGGTGTCGCCCCCCATGGGGGGCTTTGCGTTCATGATATTCAGGGCGGCCGGGCTGTCGTTGTCGGCCAGGCCAAAAGCGTGACCGAGCTGGTGCATCATGACCCCCCCTCTCGAAATCCCCCTGTTTTGGGGGTCCTCAGAGCAGTTGCTGGGCAGGTCATTGCACCAGGATTCCCCGGGCGGCATGGATGGGTTGAAGACGATGTCGGTTGCCCGCCACCCGCAGCTTGGCCATCCGTACCATCCATTGATCGTGGTGATGGTGACGGCGTAGGTGGAGGAGCCCAGCCCGGCGGAGTTGTTGAACCAGGAAAGTGGGCTCTCCGACACCGTGCTGGTCGAGTCGTTGAAGCTGCGGCCGGAGATCTGAACGCTGCTGGCGTTGAAGCTGAATGTGGCGTCCGGGAGTGCGGTGCCCGGACCCGCGGTCCACGCGTGGTCTCCAGCGGAGATCGCCGCTCGCTCGGCGGCCGTGAAGTCGCCGGAGCGGAAGAAGTAGGTCACCGCTGATCCGGGAGGGTGGCGACAGGTGTTGTTGGGGCAAAGCAGCCGCTGTTTGTGGTCCTCGTTGGGGTTGTCGAGCCAGAAGTATTCCTGGCAGGTCCACGCGAGGGCCGGGGCGCTGAGGAGCAGGGCGATCATGGCTGACCCCCTGCATCGGCGAAGGGGATGCCGGGATTGAAGTCGTCGTCCCAGGCCATATTCTCGATGCGCGCGGACCACTGGTCGCGGAGCTGGTTCCAGGACAATAGCGGGGCTGCGGCGAGCTGGCTGTTGGGGTCGCACTCGCCCACCAGATCGGGGAGCGCCGGGTCTTCGACCACCTGCGGGGTCATATCGCTGTAGTCCCGAATGGGGACGCCGTTGCCGTTGACCACGACCGGTGCACCGCCCCAGCTGGCATCTTCTCTCGCAAAGCCGACGCTGAATGTGGCCATCTGGGCGACGCTGTCGTCTTCTATCTGTATATGGGAGAGTGCCACGAGGATCGGGTCGCCGACCTGCATATGAGGCCTGCCATGCACATGGACGTAGTTGTGATCTTCGGTCCACCCGCCCGGCAGGAGCAGCTCGACATAGTCCCCGGTCTCGCCCTTGAGCACGTCGGAGACTTGAATCCTGTAGTAGGTGATTGGCAATCCTTCGTCGATGATAGTCTCCCGAGTGCCGACGACGAGGCCCTCTACGATGGCGTCCGCCGTGGCGAAGGTCCGCTCGGCGGCGTGGGGGTCGATGGTGGTGGCATGGCTGGGTGTGGCGATCGCCCAACACAGCAGGGCCGCCGGCATGGCTAGAGCTATTCTGGGGGGGGGAGGTGCGTTTTCGTCGATCCTCTGGGTCCGGCGGATAGCCTACTGCAGTCTCGTAGGATGAGCAAGTTTTTTTGGTCGATGTGCGGACTCGGTGCCAGCTCGAACTCCTCGGAGGGCGCACCGCTCGGTACCTTTTCGTGGTTCGACTCAGAGCAGATCTTATGGGTCCGCTGCATCGGCGTCGGAATCCGACGCATTCTCTGTGGTCATGTCGAGGGCTTCGAGGTCCGGGCAGGTGCCCTCATGTAGACGGCCTCCCAGAAACGGAGTGTTGCGATGGGTTGTTTTGCGATATGGGTACCCCAAAGGCCGGTCTCGGTCAGGCCGTGCTGGTAGGGTGAAACAAAGCACGGCTCGGAGCGCATGTGTTCCATCTGCTCATCGACCTCGACCAGGTAGGGATCGCGCCCGCATTGGTGTCTGTCCAGGACCGGAGCTTGTCGAGGGGCCCGTCATCCCCCCGAACTCCAGCTCCAGCCGGGCCTGCCTGGAGAGGAGCGGACTCCCAGGCCGGTGTAGACGAGCGGACCGGGGGCTCAAGCGTGGTGGGGCTCCGGTACCTCCAGCCTTCGGCCTCCGCCTCGCGACCCTCGTTGGCAGACTGCGGTAGAGCCCGCGCTCAGAGCACTCCGCGCAGCGGCGCCTCTGATGGCTGAGGCGACGGGTGTTGCCGGGCAGAGCGCCTGGCCTGCGTCGCGAAGGTCGATGGGGCGTCCTCCGTGCAGTACTCTGCTCCTACGAGGGACCCATGGCAGATGCTCCAGCGCGGTTGAAGGTCGAGATGGATGTGGACGGCTTCCGCTGCGTGCTGCCGGGCATCCCCAAGGGCAACAACTCCGGCTGGCTCATCCCCTTCGTGGGGCTGTGGTGGCTCGGCGCGCTCGCGTTGTTGGTGGGGTTCAGCACGCTGAATCCGGGGCTGCTCGATCAGTCCATCAGCCCGCTATGGGTCCTGTTGGGCGCGGTGGCGGTGGTGGGCTGGGGGCCAGGGTGGATGCTCCTGGACCGGTGGTGGGCGGCCCGGCATCCCCGCCCCCTCGAGGTCGATATGCTAGGCATCCGCTTCGACGGCGAACACTGGCTATTCGCCGACCTGGACAGGCTCACCGTAGGCGGGGGCTACCTGTTCATCCGAGGCCCCGAGGGAGGCGCCTCGATCCGGCTGAACACCTTTGCTCACGAAGAGGAGTGGCTCGAGGCGCAGATCGTGCCGCTCTTCGAGCGGGTCCACGCCCGGGATGGCGCCGTGCCCGAGGCGCTCACCGCTCTGGTGGGGGAGGCGGAGTCGGGTTGAGCGCGCAGGCCTGGACGCGGCCGTCGGTGTCGGGGACCTGCCCCCAATGCTCGGTGAGACAGCGCTCGGCCTGGAGGTTGGCCTGGTGGACGGGTTCGGATGAGAGCAGCGCTTCCTTTGCGGCCTGGCGATGGCGCGAATCGAGGGTGTCGAGTGAGCTGACCAGCAGGCCCCGCTCGGTCAGGCGGCGCGCAGCGCGGGCCAGATCGAGGTCTTCAAAGCTCACGACCGGTAGGGCTTGATCGGGGTCGGTCACCCAGAACAGCGACAAGCCCCGAGACGGTAGCGGCCCATCGAGGGCGTCGATGACCGCGGCTGAAAACCCGATCACCCGCCGGCTGTCGACGACCCAGGCCCCCCGCACCGAGTGGAGGACCTCGAGCAGCGCTTCGGGGTGGGTCCACGAGCCGAACAGGCGCAGCACCCGATTCACCTCGTCCCGAGCGAAGGGCAGGGTGCCAGGCCCCAGGGTGCTGTGGAGCTGCTCGATGCACTCGAGCGCCCCGACATCGGTGGCGAAGCCCTGGAGGGAGATGTGCCAGGCGGCCTGAGCGGCGACGCGCACGGCGGTACCGTCCGCAGGGTTGGGTTCGGTGGCTGTCCACAAGCCCGAGGCGTCGCGAACGGTGGCGCGGACCGGCATTCCGTCCCGGATGACACCGCCGATCTCCGATGGGGGAGCGCTGCGCACCGAGACGATGGCGTCGCGGATCCAGTCGGGATCCGCCTCGGCGAGGCGGTCGATGCGCTGCTCGTCCAGCTCGCCGAGGAGCTGCACATAGCCGCGGTCGGCTTGGGTCCACAGGGTGAGCACGCAGCCCGGCGTGAAGGTCGGCGAGAACACGCACTGGAGCACCGCATCGGCGTGGGGGACCGGAGAGCCGAGGTCTGGGGCCCCGAGCTGTGCAGCCTCGTGGTCGAGCACGTCCTCGATGCCGGGCAGCGCGATGGGCTCGGGCTGGCCTAGAGCGTGCCGGGTTGGGGGGAGATCCTCGATCCGCAGGTCCATGTGGCGGTGGTCTGTCGTGCGCCAGCCTCGGGAGAGCGCATCGGAGACGAGCCGGGAGACGAAGTCCGGGGTGGGCGAGAAGCGAGGGGAGGGCAGCTGAAAGGACAGCCGGCCGGCGTCGAGAACATGCCACACGACGAGCTGGCCGCTCGGCACCCCGACGCGCCACCGGAAGGACATTCCGGCCACCGTGATCGGTCGGCTGCCTCGGGTGTTGTAGGCCATATCGTCACGTATCCCTCCGCAGCCTTGACGGAGGCCCAGCGGGGCCTGTATGCGTGCACATGCTGTTCGCGCTGACGAACATCCTCCTCGTGCTGCTCGTCTGGCGACTGCTCCCCTTTGTTGCTCCGCCCAGCGGCCCGTGGACCCGACTGACCGCTGGGCTCGTCCTGGCCATGGGCATCGCTACGGGCACGCTGTTGGTGCTGGGCAATCTGCACTTGTTGGGCAAGTGGCCCGTGCTGGCCGTGCTCGTTGCGGGTCTGCTCGCCACCCTCGCTGCCGAGCGCAGGTTCGGGAGGCCCGCGGACGACACCCCCACCGAGCACGTCACCGCCGCGCTCTCCACCATCGCCGGGGCCTCCATGGGGGCGGCGCTGGGCCTGTGGTTCGGGCGGCCGGGGTGGGCGGGAACGGCGTTCTGTTACGACGACATCACCTACCACGCCGCCGTCGTCGCTCACTGGTTGCAGTGGGGGTATATCGACTATGCGCCCTTCACCTACCAGTCCTACTACGCCTTCAACTCCGAGCTATTGTCGCTGTGGTTCATGGTGCCGACCGGCGACCTGACCCACGGCTCGGTGGCGGTGCTGCTCTTCGTCGGCCTCATCGTCTGCGCCACGCTGTCCATCGCCGAGACCCACGACATCCCTCCGGCGCCCACCATGGCCCTGCTCGCGGCGATGTTCGCCAGCCACCGCCTGCTCTACTTCTCCCGCACCTTCAGCTCCACGGACCTGGCCACCACCGCCTATGTGCTGGCCGCCCTCGCCTTCGCCGTCCGCCCTCCCACCCTCCGGGACGCCCTGTGGTGTGGGCTGGTCGGGGGCTTGGCCATCGGCACCAAGGTCAGCGCCGTGCCCTCCCTGGGGCTCATTGGGCTGTGGTGGCTGTGGCGGGCCCGGAAGGGGGAGCTCCGCTGGCCGGTCGTGTTCGCCGCGAGCCTGCTGGTGTTCGGCTCCTTCTGGTATGTGCGGAACCTCATCCTCACCGGAAACCCGCTCTTCCCCGCCGAGATCGGCCCCTTCGCGGGCCCGCTCGAGCCCGAGGCCGCCCGGAAGACGGCGCTGATCCACTTCATGCGGAAGGATGGGAACACCCTGGGCTGGTGGGTCGATCTGATCGAAGGGCGGCTCAACTGGCCCCTATTCCTCGGTATCCCTGCGCTCATTGGCTACCTCGCGGCCCTGTGGGCGGGCCTCTCCAAGGACCGACGGGGCTTCTGGCTCGTGGCAGCGGTGGGGATCGCCTTCCTCCTGCTCCACCCCTTCCAGCCCTTCTCGGCCACCATCAACCGCCCCAATGCCAAGCTCCACAGCATGGTCCGCTACACCACCCTGGTGTTCGTGCTCGGGCTCCCCTTGCTGGCATCCGTCACCCGAAAAGGCCGCTGGCTCGGCTCGATCTTGGCTACTGCCGCCCTCGTCGGCTTCACCGCGGCGGTCTACTATGGCACTCAGAAGTCCTATGGAACGGCCGACACCTTGTGGTTGCTCGCCGGGGCCAGCACCGCACTCATCGCCATGGGGCTCGCCGGCAGCGCGCCTCGGGGAACCGTCGCCGCCTTCGCCTGTGTCGCCGTCCTCGTGATGGGGATTCGCACCCCTCAGAAGCGGGAGTTCACCAACACCCGGCGGTCCGCCTTCAGCCCGATGGGCAAGCTCCACAAGAAGGCGTGGGCCGTCGTCGATGCGCTCCCAGACCGTTCCTACATCGCCTGGATGTCGGATATGCCCCCGACCCATGGCTTCAACCTTCCCCTGCTCGGCGACCACCTCCAGCACCACCTCATCCCCGTCGATCGCCACGGTCGGGGCGTGGTCGAGCCCTACCACGAGCGCTGGCGGAACGAACCCAAGCGGTGGTGGTGGCAGTTCTCCAACAAGCCTCGGGAGGATGTGCCGGTGATGCAGAATCTGCTCACCACCGGGGCGGACTTCCTGGTGCTCTCCCGCTGCCACCAGTCGGCCAAAGGGGGCTGGCCGCGGCCTCATGCGGGCTTGGTGGCGACCAACTCCAAGGCCCGTCTGTATGGGGATCGCTGTGTGGAGATCTGGGATGTGGAGGCCATCCGGGACCAGGAGCTCAAGGAGGCCGTGCGTCGGTCCAAGCCCGCCCCCAAGAAGAAGAAGAAGAAGAAGAAGTCCCCGCCGCCCGAGGAGAAGGGATGAACCTGTGGTTTGTGGTTCTCGGGTGCTCCGGTGGAGGCACCGCTCCGAGCGTCGACCCCCTCCCCGCGGTGGAGTCGAAGTCTCTCAGCGGAGAGCGGCCTCCCGATGTGGTGCTGATCAGCATCGACACGCTGCGGCCCGACCACCTCGGGGTCTACGGGCACACGCGCAACACCAGCCCTTTCTTGGACGGCCTCGCCGCCAAGGGAGTGCGCTTCCAGCACGCCCGGTCCGCCTCTCCGTGGACGCTGCCCGCTCACACCACCCTGTTCACCGGCCAGCTCCCCACTACCCACCTGGTGATCGAGGACGACCTGCGCCTTGCAGACTCGGTGCCGGTGCTGCCCGAGCGACTCGACGAGCGCGGGGTCCACACCGCTGGGGTCGTCTCCACCTTGTTCGTCAGCTCGATGTATGGCTTCGACCGCGGCTTCGACCACTTCAACGACTTCGGGATCCACGACAAGACGACCAACCTCCAGGGGGTGGTCGACACCGTCGGACTGGTCGATGACCTCGAGGCCTATGTGAAGGGGATTCCATCGGGAGAACCGATGTTCCTCTTCCTGCACACCTACGATGTACACTACGCCTACGACCCTCCCGCACCCTACGATACGATGTTCGATCGGGCTCCGACGGCGGCAGACGGGGACTATCGCTCCTACTTCTACTACAAGCGCAACCCCCTCGACCGGGAGCAGCTCGAGCACCAACTCGCTCAGTACGACGAGTCCATTCGCTACGTGGACGACCAGCTGGCCCGTCTGGACCGGGTATTTCGGGATGCGGGTCGGGAGGTGCGTTGGGTGGTGACCGCAGATCATGGCGAGGAGTTCGGGGAGCGGGGGGCCTGGGGCCATGCCCACACGCTATACGCCGAGCAGCTTCGGGTGCCGCTGATCGTGAGCGGTCCGGGAATCCCCGAGGGGGTCGTGGTCGAGGAGGCCGTTGGCACCCATGATATCGCGCCCACGCTCGCGGCCTGGGCCGGGATAGAGCTCCCCCATGTCGACGGCATCGACCTCAACCCCTACCTCTCGGGAGAGACTCCCGCGCCCGCCCGGCCCTTCCTCGCCGAGACCTCTCGTCACGCGACCATGCGGCTGGGCTTGTGGGAAGCGGGCAAGCGCCTGGACTGGGATCTGAACTCGGGCAAGCGGGCGATCTTCGCGGACTCTACTGAGAACGCTCCGACGGCGGAGGACCCCACGGCGATGGGGGAGCGCCTGGTCGAGCTGCTCGGGGGGCACTGGGGCGTCGGTGAGCCGGGCGCGATTGCGGTGCGGAAGGGCCGGGTGTTGATGGGCTCCCAGGCCCGGGCCCGGGTGAAGGTCGAGGGGGGCGAGCGCTTCTCGGTCTACCCCTTCGATGCGCCGGTTCGGTTCATCCCCGAGGGGCGCAAGCCTGGGCGTGCGATGGCGGCTGCGGGGGGGCGTAGGCCGGTGGGAGCGCTGTCCTTCAACGGGCTGATCCGGCCGGTGGATGTGGACCTGGATGCCGAGACGAAGGCAGCGCTCGAGAGCATCGGCTACATCCACGACGAAGAGTAGGGGTTCGATGAGCCAGCGGTACAGAGTCCTGTCGGTGCTGGTCATCACTGCGGTGTGTCTGGGATTTGTGCTCTGGGGCATCGAGCTCGACAAGGTGGGCTCGGCGCTCACGAGCATGCAGATTCGCTATATTCCAGCGGCGCTAGGGGCTATCGCTCTGGCGTTCATGGCGCGGGTGCTGCGCTTCCAGATCTTGCTCGGCGACGCCCGGCCCCGCTTCGGGCGGCAGATCGTGGTCTGCGGGGTGGCATTCCTGGCCATCAATGTGGTGCCCTTCCGGTTGGGCGAGTTCGTGCGTTCCTTCATGTTGCTCGAGGACGATGTGTCCTGGGGCACCTCGCTCTCCGCCGTGGTGCTCGAGCGCATCGTCGACCTGTTCTGCCTGCTGGGCATGCTGCTGCTGGTGAGCGTCGCGGTCGAGCTTCCCCAGGCGGTGGTGGTGCAGGGCATCGATGTTCTCGACGCGGGCAAGCACAGCATCGCGGTCGGTCTGGCCGTGCTGATCGCGGGTCTGGTGGTGCTGGGCGTCGGCAACCGCGCGGTGCTGGGCCTGCTGGAGCGAGTGCCGGTCGTGGGCCAGCGGCTGGGCTCCTTCGCGGGATCCTTTCGGGCGGCGATGGCGGACTTTGTGTCCAGGCCGCTGCGGGCGGCGGCGGTGTTCTCGCTGGGCGTGTTGATCTGGGGCTGCACCATCGCCAGTGTGTGGTTGCTATTCTCGGCCTTCCCGGGCATCCCGGTGCGCTGGGATCTGGCCCTCGCGGTCACCGCCATCACGGTGGCGGGGACGGTAGCCATTCCCACTCCGGGCTTCTTCGGGCCCTTCGAGGTGTTCTGCAAGGCGGTGCTGGTGCTCTACGCAGTGGAGCCCGCGGTCGCGGCGACCTTCGCGGTCGTGTGGCATCTGCATCAGTTCGGGTTTCATGTAGTGACGGGGGGCTTGCTGCTGGTCCGCGAGGGCTTGTCATTGCGGGCTCTGGTCCAGGGGTCGACCGGGGCCGGGGTCAGGGAGTGAGGGCGTGAAGATCTTCGTCACCGGCGGGTCGGGCTTCATCGGCGGGCATGTGATCGAGGTGCTGGCCGCGGAGCACAGCGTGGTCGCGATGGCCCGGTCGGACCGCAGCGCCGAGCGGGTCACCGGCTACGGAGCCGAGCCGGTGCGCTGTGCCCTGGACACCATCGAGCCCGCCCATCTCGACGGTGTGGATGCGGTCGTACACTGCGCCGCCTTTGTCGAGGAGTGGGGAACGCGGGAGCAGTTCTGGTCGGCCAATGTCGACGGTACCACCCGGGTGCTTGAGGCCGCCCGCGCTGCGGGGGTTGGGCGCTTCATCCATGTGGGCACCGAGGCGGCGCTCTTCGATGGCCACGACCTGGTCGAGGTCGACGAGACCCAGCCCTACCCGGTGCGGCACCGCTTCTACTACTCCGAGAGCAAGGCCGAGGCGGAGCGTCGGGTCCTGGCCGCCAATAGCGGGCAGTTTCACACCGTGTCGATCCGCCCGCGCATGGTGTGGGGGCCTCGGGACACCACGGTATTGCCGGTGGTGTTGCGGATGATCGACTCAGGACAGTGGCGGTGGATCGATGGGGGGCGGCCGCTGACCTCGGTGACTCATGTGCGGAATCTGGTGGAGGGTATCCGACTCGCTCTGGACCGGGGGGAGGGGGGGAATGCCTACTTCGTCGTCGATGCCGAGCGGTCCACGATCCGGCAGATGATCACCGAGCTGGCGGCGACACAGCACCGCACCCCTCCGGATGCCTCGATCCCCAGCGCTCTGGCGCGGCCGGTGGCGTGGGCGGTGGACACACTCTGGGGCCTGCTCAGGCTTTCGGCCCCGCCTCCGATGACGCACTTCGCGGTGTCGATGATGGCGAGCACGGTGACGATTTGCGGTGACAAGGCGAGGGAGGAGCTGGGGTATGAGCCGGTTGTTTCCCGGGAGGCGGGGCTGGCGGAGCTTGCCGAGATGTCATCAACGACAGGGGCGGGCTAGGCCATTGGGCGGCGCGGTGCTCGATGCCGCCGACCTCATTCCCGGCGCTCGGGGGGTACATTGGCGAGCACTTTGGCTACGTCCTCGGGAGTCGGGTCGATGACGAAGGACTCGGCGGAGGCGTAGACTTCGATGCGCTCTGCCCCGCGGCGTGTGGCTTCGATCAGCACCTTGTGGCCGACCACATCGGGTCGGATGGCGCCGATGCATGGGTCTGTGCACACGAAGGGTAGCTCTGGGAGTAACAGGACGGAGGTGACCAGCGGACTCGGGACTTCGAAGGGGTCGTAGATGCGCTCCTCGATGTCGATCTCGACCTTCTGGCGAAGGGCTCGATAGTTGACATCGGCCCATCCTCCTGGAGCCGGTCCCAGGCTCTGGATGGTACCGATGGCGATGACCGAGGGGATCATCATTTCCCGGGCTTCTGCAGCCCAGTCGATCTTCGGGGGCCGCTTGTAGGGGGGCGCCGGCGAGGGTTGTTCCAAAGGGGGAGCACCGCAGGCGAGGAGCAGGAGGCACAGAACGCTCATCGCTTGAAGTCTCCATTGACCACCGGGAAGCTGTCGATGACGCTTCCATTGGAGAGGAACCTCGCCTCGTTGAGGGGCTGCGGTAGAGCCGACTCTATCCTCGGTCTATGCGGAGGCGGAGTCGATGGGGCGGGTGGAGGAGCGGTGCTCGATGCCGCCGACCTCATTCCCGGCGCTCGGGGGGTACATTGGCGAGCACTTTGGCTACGTCCTCGGGAGTCGGGTCGATGACGAAGGACTCGGCGGAGGCGTAGACTTCGATGCGCTC
>Ga0316208_1000646_pt1 | contig 38934 bp, 30 predicted proteins | sample 3monopyrite_MG_FD_204944 | JGI IMG/M metagenome (GOLD analysis project Ga0316208, IMG submission 204944) | Microbial mat bacterial communities from mineral coupon in-situ incubated in ocean water Damariscotta River, Maine, United States -... | ecosystem: Environmental > Aquatic > Marine >...
AGAAAGTTAAATTGAGACAGGTTTTTGCCTAATTTGAGGCGAATAGCACCGCTATTTAACGAGAATTAGGTGAAAAACTGTCCAATTTCAACTTTTTCGTAGTAAATTTCTATTCTCGGACAAGCTCCTAGGCCAAGCATTAATAATGGCATTGACCATTGTAGCCAAAGGAATAGCAAAAAACACACCCCAAAAGCCCCAAATTCCACCAAAAAATAGCACAGCTACAATGATTGCTACGGGGTGCAGGTTGTTGACTTCTGAAAACAACCAAGGAACTAAGACGTTGCCATCAAGAATTTGTATAATGCCATAACTTATCATAATCCATGCAAAATCTGAGCTCCAACCAAATTGAAAAAAAGCCACCAGAGCAATGGGGATAGTGACAAGTGCCGCTCCAATATAGGGTATCAGCACAGAAAACCCTGTTAAAGTCGCCAGTAAGATTGAATATTCTAAGTCAAAGAGAATAAATAAAATGTATGTGACCAATCCAACAATAAATATTTCCATGACTTTGCCACGCACATAGTTGCCTATTTGTTCATCTACTTCAACCCAAATCGACATGGTTAAATTAGAATCCTTGGGCAAAAAGCGGGCAAACCATGCGAGTATTTCCTTTTTGTCTTTGAGCATAAAAAAGACCAGTATGGGTGTGAGTACAATAAATATCCCAATGGAAATAACATTGAAAAAAGAGGACACAGTGATGCTAACAACATCTTGGCCTAGCTCAGTTAATTCCGAAGTGATTGTGCTTGTTAAGGTGGCTGCTTGATCGATAGTAATTATGTGTGGATAGTTTTCGGGCAATTTTCGGACAAATTCAAGCCCTGTGCTCAGGTAAGTAGGAAGTTGTTGCACCAATTGGGATATTTGAGAAATCAAAACCGGGATAACCCAAAAAATCATGAACAATAAGAGTGTAACAAAAACGAGAAAGACGACAGACACAGATAAGAGTCGTGGAAGATTGAGATTTTGCAATCTGAGAATGACACTTTCGAGCAAATAGGCCAAGACTATACTGCTTAAAAAAGGAGAGAGGGGCTTGCCTAAAAATATGATTGTTGCAAAAACAACAATAAGCATACTGATGAGTATGACAATTTGTGGGTTGTTGAAGTTTCTTTTAAACCAACTAGATAGGACATTCATTCAGCAATTCTCAATTTGTATTAAATGCAATGTATTAGTTTACCCATGCCAAGGATAGCATGCAACTAAAATCCAATTTAGAATTGGATGCTCCACGAGGCTACACCCTCGATTTGCGGTCCAAGTGACAAGCTTGATAAACCAGCAAAATCGGTTCGTCCAAACTGAATAGGTTTATTTGCAAAGCTTGCAAAAAGATTAAAGCTTCCAAAGGAATGGGATTGATGGCTTAGCCCGAGGCGATAACTAAAGGCTGCTGTATCATTGCTCAAGATGTCATTGAGAATTTTAGCGGTCGCAGAGGCTTGTTGGCTGGAAACAACATCAATGTTCCAAGAAAAATTTTCGCTAAAGTTTTGTTTGAAGCTCAAGGTGTAGATTGTGAGATCATTTAGTTCAAACTTTGGGCTGATCACGCCATTAAAAGCGTTAATGAAAGATTGCGAATAGGCTGAGTTATTAATGGATTCGCGGTTGATTTTATTGCGGCTGTAATAAATCTTTTCGGCCGAAAGGCTGAGTTGGCTTTTGCCTGGCATAGGGCGAGTTAAGGACAGCAAAACTTGACTCGGTAAATCATTGTCGCGTGAGTCTATATATCGTTGGCTAATAAAACCAAATTCACTCATCTGAATTCTGCTTTGATACGACAAGGAAGCATCAATGTTTTGAGGGAGTTTTTGAGAGAAATTGAGTTGGTAACCTGTTCCGCGATTTGAGCTCCACAAAGCTTTGTCTTGGGAAATCATATACGCTGTAGAACTTGCAAAATTAAGTGAGCCTAAGTTGTCATCCAAAAACCGTTGTTGGACTAACACTGCGGCGACGCCCATGCTCGTGTTACCAAGGGAATATCGGTAACTGGGAGTGTAATAATCTTGTTGAATTAGACGGGAATAATCATTTTCAGTGTATTTGCCACTGCGCCTAAAAGTTGAAGCTATTTGATTTAATGCAAAAGGCGAGGCTTTTATGCTTTCTGTAGAAAAAGAAAAGTACAGTTTTGAATTGTTGCTTGCAAAGGACTCAATTAAATTTTCAGAAAAGAATACAGGTCGTTGGGATGTAAAGTTAATGGAGTTTAAGTTCAAAGAACGGTTGTTAAAAGTTTTTAGAAAGCGGCTATTGATTGAATCAATTGACAGCTGTTCAAAATATCGTGGATTGATGCGATTGGAAATTTGATCCTTCCATTGGCCCAGATACATGGTGTTATTGGCAGAAAAACCATCCGTTTTGAGATGTATGGGAGAAATTTCAGGTGACAAAGCGCTGGCAGTAGAAAGGCTCCCCGCTATTAATAGCCCTGAAATGATAGATATTTTTCTGATGATTTTAACCGTTTGTAGTAACTAATTATAATTAAAAGCAATAGTGACAAAAAAGCAACGGAATGTCAATTTCAGCGAGTTAATCTGAGAAAATCACCACACTGTTGCACAATTACAACAGTGTTGTCATCGGTTCAATCCAACTCAATGGCTTTAAAGCCAATATCTGTTCGGTAGTATTGACTCGCCCATGACACTTTTTTAACGTGTTTGTAGGCCGTATTTTGGGCTTGTTGCAAATCTCCTCCTAAGGAGCAAACACATAGAACTCGCCCGCCATTTGTGACAATGTTGTTTCCGTGTGCTTTTGTGCCTGCATGAAATACTTTGGTCTCTTCGTCTGATTCATTGAGGCCTGAAATTACTGAACCTGTTGAGTATGAAAATGGGTAGCCTTTTTCTGCAAGGACAACACCCAAGCAAGGACGTTCGTCCCACTGCACCGATTGCGAAGAGAGTTTTCCATCAATCGCAGCTAAACAAAGGGCGTCTAAATTGCTTTGCAAGCGCATCATGATGGGTTGGGTCTCTGGGTCTCCAAAACGCACATTGAATTCAAGAACTTTCGGGTTTCCTGCGGAATCAATCATCAGCCCTGCATACAGAAATCCCGTAAATGGGTTGCCGTCAGCTTGCATGCCCGCCAATGTGGGTTTGATTATTTTTTCAAGGGTTTGTGCGTGCACTGCGGCGGTGACAACTGGCGCGGGTGTATAAGCACCCATGCCTCCAGTATTGGGACCTAAATCACCATTGTCTCGGGCTTTGTGATCTTGGGATGTGGCCATGGTTATAAAATTTTGGCCGTTAGCAATAACAATAAAAGAAGCTTCTTCACCGTGTAAAAATTCTTCAATGACAATACGATGCCCCGCTTCACCAAAAGCATTACCAGCCAACATGTCCTTGATGGCTTTTTCGGCTTGTTTCGCATTTTCAGCAATAATCACACCTTTGCCAGCAGCCAAGCCATCGGCTTTGATGACTATGGGGTAGCTTTGTTGCTTTAAATAATTTAAGGCTTCGGTTATTTCAGTAAAAGTACCGTAGCTTGCTGTCGGAATTGAATGCCTTTGTAAAAAGTCTTTGCTGTAGGCTTTTGAGCCTTCTAACTGTGCGGCGTTGGCAGTGGGGCCAAAGCACTTTATGCCAGCGAGAGACATCTTATCGACCAAGCCATCGCACAAAGGTTGTTCTGGACCAACAACAACCAAATCGATACTGTTCTGTAAGCAAAAATCAATCAGTTCATCGTAATCATTGGCAGCAATCGGCAGGTTTGATATGTTCTTTTCTGCGGCTGTACCAGGGTTGCCTGGTGCGACATAAACGTGAGTCACAGTAGAGGATAAACTAAGCCGCCAGGCCAAAGCATGTTCACGTCCACCAGACCCAATCACTAATACTTTGTTTTTCATAGCGTTCTCAGGATTTTAATGATTAAAGTGGCGGATACCAGTAAATACCATAACCATATTGTGTTCATTGGCCGCTTCAATAATTTCTTCATCTCGTATTGAGCCTCCAGGCTGAATGACGGCAACAATACCACTGGCTGCGGCGCTATCAATGCCATCACGAAACGGGAAAAAGGCATCCGAAGCCATCACCGATCCCGCTACTTTTAAACCAGCATCATGTGCTTTTATCGATGCAATTCGAGCACTAACAACACGGCTCATTTGCCCGGCTCCAACACCGATAGTCATTTGCTCCTTGCAAAAAACAATGGCATTGGATTTGACTCTTTTAGCTACTTTCCATGCGAACATTAAATCTGCGATTTGTTGTTCGGTCGCCTGCCTTTTGCTGACCACTTTGAGCTCGCTTTCTTGCAAGCAATAAATATCAGCATCTTGAACCAATAATCCTCCGTTGACACGTTTGTGCATCAGCCAAGGTTTTTGTGGAGTTTGCCATTGGCCACAATTAAGAACACGCAAGTTCTTTTTGTTGGCAAAGACTTTTAGGGCTTCATCATCGTAATCTGGAGCGATAATGACTTCGACAAATTGTTTTTCGGTAATGGTGATCGCAAGTTTTTTGTTAACAGTACGGTTAAAAGCAATAACTCCTCCAAATGCTGAGGTTGGATCGGTAGAAAAAGCCTTGAGATAGGCTAACTCGAGGTTGGATTCCAATGCGACTCCACAAGGGTTGGCATGTTTGACAATAACGCAAGCGGGTTTTTCATCAAATTCTTTTACGCATTCCAAGGCGGCATCTGCATCGGCAATATTGTTATAACTGAGGGCTTTGCCTTGCAATTGTTTGGTTGCACCTACTGTTCCAATTTCTGGATTTTTTTCAACATAAAAGGCTCCTTTTTGGTGAGGATTTTCACCATAGCGCAAATGCCCTCCATGAGTGAATTGCATGGTTAAATAACGTGGAAACTCGGCCTTATCTCCGGTATCTTTGGTTGAGCTGAGATAATTGGCAATCAAGCCATCGTAACGAGCTGTGTGTGCAAAGGCTTTTGCCGCTAATATATGCCTGTTGGCATGAGAAATACCATTGTATGTTGTCATTTCGTCCAAAAATTCCGTGTAATCCTCTGGGTTGACCAGTACCGTGACTCTATCGTGGTTTTTTGATGCGGCTCTGACCATGGCTGGTCCACCGATATCAATGTTTTCGATAGCTGTCTCCAAGTTCACGTCTTGTGAAGCAATGGTTTCTTCAAAGGGATAAAGATTGACAACCAACAAGTCTATGGCTTCAATGCCATTGGCAGCCATTACGTCAGAATCAATGTCCGAACGGCCTAATAGGGCGCCATGAATTTTAGGATGCAATGTTTTTATACGGCCATCCATCATTTCAGGAAAGCCAGTGTAGTCGGCCACTTCGGTGACTTTGTGTCCTTGGTCTTGAAGATATTTTGCGGTACCACCGGTTGAAAGTATTTCAACACCCAGTTCTTTTAAGCCGCGAGCTAAAGTATCTAAATTAGATTTGTCTGAAACACTGATAAGAGCTCGTCGAATTGAGACTCGATTTTGAGTAGTTGCCATAGCGATATGAATTTAATTTTGCAATAGAGACGGCGCAGTATTATACTGCTAATTAAATTAAACTTGTAATTATTCACCGCATCTCGGAAAAGTAGTTGTATTAACTTAAATAAAAGCTACCATTTAATCAAGGAGTTGATGCTTTCTAATCTTATTGCGCAGTGTGGTTCGGGTTATCCCTAAAATTTTTGAAGATTGACTCAGGTGACCTGCCGTAAATTGTAACACCTCACGGATCAGGCCTTTTTCAATTTCATCCATGATATAGGCGTGTAAATTTTGGGCTTGGTGACCTTTCATGTTGTTGAGGTATTGGTGGATGGTGTCGCGTGTGCACTCTTGTAAACTTTGCCTGTGACTGTTCATTAATTTTCACCGTAGGTAGGGCTGAATCCTACTTCAAAAGTGACGGCGTTCTTCCCTGGGCTTTGCAGTTCCAAGGTGATGGGAATAAGAGTATTGGGCATCATGCCCACTCCAATTGTTTCCGCATCTATATATTCTCGCGGTAAAAATCGACGCATAGCTACTGTCTGACCATCCAAATTGGACATTTTTACTTGCAAAGCAGGAAAGTTTTGTACAGAGCTATCACTATTAATGATGCCCATGGTGATGATTAAGGCCTTGTCCCTGCCTGGATGTTGACGAATGTTTCGTGAGACCAATGCTATATTGCTCACTTTATTTTGCTTGATGGCCGAATAACAAGAAATATGCTTGCAGAGTTGTTCTTTTAATTCACCTTCGGGCACTATAAGGCTACCATTTTGGACAGCAACACTGGCTTGCCAAGTTAAACCTCCAAGACCAATTAAGGTGAATACAATCCATAAGAAGGAAGATTTTTTGTTTTTAGAGTGACCTAGATCGGCTACAAACTCAGGGCTAACATCAAGCACACTATCATCTTCCATTTTTGTATCACTTATTTCAATGGCAGTCATCTTTTCAGGTGCTAATGGCACTTCTTTTTCTGGTGTTTCCTGTTTTTCAATAGCAGAAACAGAAGGTTTTTGACGGCTGCTTTCTTGCAGAATACTTTGCTTGAATTCGTGTGTTAATAAGGGCGGAGAATTATCATTTTCATGCAGAATTAAATCAGAATTGTGCTGAGGTTTGTAGTCAGAAAGAGATTCCAGAGCGTTGAATACAGTGCCACAAGAACTGCAACGCACCATGGCAGAAGCTGTGACCAAGTCATCAACAGATACTTTGAATATTTCCCCACACCCCCGACATTGAGTAAACATGACTGATTAACCTTTTTTGATTGATGGTTTTTTGCGTGCGCAAACCGAAGCCCAATCATCTTCAATATTGATTTGAAAGTCAACAAATGAAGGGCTAAATTTAGCAACTATTTCATCGGTTTGTTCTGCCAGTATGCCAGACATAATCAATTCACCTTCATCGCTGAGCAAATCATAAAAGGTATGAACTAAGCTCATTAATGGAGCGGCCAAAATATTAGCAAGGATAATATCTAGATTTTTTAATGCAGAAATTTCATTGGCCTTGATGATTTCTATGCCATCATAGACTTTATTAGTTTTGGCATTGAGGCAGGTGGATTCAATGGCTTGAGGGTCAATATCGGTGCAATAGACTTTTTTTGCACCGTGTTTTAAGGCTGCAATAGCCAGAATCCCAGAACCACAACCAAAGTCTATCGCTGTTTTACCCTGAACATTATAGGCATCCAACCATTGCAAACACAAGGAAGTGGTTGCATGTGTCCCTGTGCCAAAAGCTAAGCCAGGGTCAAGATAAATATTGATGGCATCAATGTCAACGGCGTCAAATTCACTGGGGATTATCCATGTGTTGTCACCAAAACACATGGGTTTAAAATGTTCTAGCCAGGTGCGTTCCCAGATCTGGTTTTTCAGCCGTTCACTGATTATTTGATGGTTGTTAAATTTGTTGCGAGCTGCTTGTACAATTTTTTCTTCATTAAAATCTTTGGTAAACATTGCAGTAACCAGTATATTGTTCCACAAAGGAGTTTGCCCTGGTAAGGGTTCTAATATGGGAACATCGTCAGCATCTCTATATGTCACAGAACAGGCGCCTAGGGAGAGCATAAAATCTTCGGTTGTAACCAAATTAGATTTTGTACTGGGAATTTTTATCTCAAAATAATCATAATCGATTTCTTCTGACATCAAAGTAAGACCTTAATAATTTGACAAGTGCGGCTATTTTAATCTATTTTTCATGACTATTATAGGTATATTTTCAAACACTCAAATCCCGATATAGAATCAATCTAGGAAACAATAATTAACCCATTATTAAGCGCATTTCTAAATCAGTATTTGGTGAAAATAAAAATGGTTGAGGGTGTTTTAACCTTAAATTAACACGCAATGATTACAATGTTCCATTAAAAAGATAGGGGAATAATGTTAGTGCTAGGGTGTGATAACCAAACAATCATAACTCACTCAAAAATTAAGCGGCATATGCTATCGTTATTCGTGTCTGTGTTGATTGTCATTATTGTATTGATGATTCCTGTCAATCGCCTGCTTCCTGTGGGCCAGCAATATTCTGTGCTGGAAGTGAAGCTAAGCACTGTAGCAAAAAAGCCCAAAGTTATTGAAATACCACATAAACCAAAAAAAACCACTCAAGTAGTCTCTAAAAAAAAACACAGTAAAAAACAAAAAACTATTAAAAAGAAGTCCGAATCAATAAGTCAGACTAAGCAAGCAGAAAAAAAGCCACCGGCTGTTAAAAGTCAAGAAGCAACAGAAACTCAACTCCCCAAGAGTGGAGTCATATTTGAATCAGCTTACGGCAAAATAAAATTGCATAAACTAGATGAAAGTTTTCAAGCACGTAGGGGCCAGGAAGATGATTTCAAATTTAAATCAATTGAGCAACCTCAATGGAATCAGGTAACAAAACTTTTAAACGAAGAGGTCGATAAACCGAGATTGCAGATGGACTTTTATTCTGTTGGCCCAATCGGCAGCATAGAAAAATTTCTTGATAAATATGTCCCCAAAAAAACCTTCACAACAAAATACGGAACCAAAATTGACTGCATGTATGTAGGTTTGGTCATTTGTGGATGGAAATAACTGTTTCTTTGAGCTTGTCCAAGAATATTGATTTATGGAAAAAAAGCAGACTGATCTTTCCTTGCTCGCACAATAATTTAAATAAGCCAACTTTATTGTCACCTAAATACATTATAAAGCGTACTATTACACAAGCACCGGTATAAAAATTTTTATTATATAAGAGACCTTTGCATAATTATGTGGCGAAAGGAAAAATAGAGATTGTTGCCAGATTGAGCCAAAAATTGAAGGTAATAGCCCGCTATTGGCGAAAATTTTGCAAAAAGCTGGTGTAGTAATCATTTTTTATTCGTCACACTAATTATGCAAAGGTCTCTATAACAAACACAATATGAGAAAACAGAATGAAAACAATAAGACTAGTCGTTTTAACCCTCTTTTTAGTTGCATTATCGGCTTGTAGCGATGAAAGCACAACAACAAAACCATCGAGTAAAAAACAAGAGGCAGAGCCAGTCAAGATTACAAAGGACAAAGTTTCATTTAGTATTATAAGTATGGTGGATGGCACGGATAAGTATCGTGGTGATGGCTGTGCTACCAAGATGCAATTCATCAATGGACTGAATGAAAGTGTGATCGCTCATGTTCAAAACTATGACATTATTCATACACAAGAGAATATGTTACATACTGGTATGGTCAGTAAAAAAACAATAAAAGCAGGAGAATCTAAAATTACTAAAATGTTTATGGGTTTAAGTTGCAAAGAAATTACTGGACTCAAAATCCGTCGATTTTCTTGTACCACTGCAAGTGGAGTAGATTGTTCTGACAAGTTTGTGTTTATAGATACCGATCAAATAATATTTAAAAAAGACCTTTGGAAGAGATAATTCTAGAACGCGCTCTTAGAAATCTTTGCGTCATTGCTAATTGTATTGTAATCGTCAAGTTTGATTAGAGGCATGAGAGTTCGCCGCTTCTGGTGGTAAGGGTGAAAAATAACCAACTAATGACAGCAGCAGGCCTACAGATAAAAAGGCAACAATTCGAGCCACTGTTCCTGAAGCGGACATATCCACTAAAAAGAGTTTCAGTACCACGGCAATCATTAAACCTAAGCCGACCAACCAAACCAAGCGCCATGATTTTTTTGAGGCCAGTACCATGAGTATCACGGCTGTTAATGACCACAAAATGCTAAAAGCAGATTGAATGATAAAAGAAGAAACCAGTGCAGTAAATTTGTAGTGGATATCGAACCAAAAGTGGAAAGTACGTAACATACTTGCATTTAACATCAAAAAAGCAGTCGCTGGAAGAGCAATATTCATCAGAATATTAGTAGAGCGAACAGTCATTGTCTCCTTGTTGGAGAGGACTTTCCATGCAAAAAAGATAAAAACAATTCCAAGTATGTCGATAATGTTTAACACTGGCAGATAATTAATAAGCGTTGCTTTTCCTGGGGGCAAGAGATTGGCCGAAATAAGCATCAACCACAAAAGGGCACTCAAGCCCAATAAAGCGTGGTGAAAATAAACCCTGTGGTATTTGCTAAAAGGCCATAGTTGCACTTTTCGTATTTTATAAAGTCCCATAACTAACAGCAGCAAGATAAAACTTGTGGCCATATGCTGCCAAATAGTGCCCTTTGTGAAGGTAAATATAATCAATTGCTTGAATTCGTAAACAACTATAAAGACAAACAACAATAAAGAAGCCAAATGATATGCGGATTTAAATTGCCTGTCTGAACGGTCAGAAATTTTCAATATCCAGTAATTAATCAAGGCCGCTAACATCCACGATAACAGTCCATAACTTTGGTGGAAGTGATAATTATTGACCAAGCTAAAATAACTCATGAAAAGTAAATAAGGCAAAAACAAATAATTCATCATTTGCATCATCTTCCATTCAAACTTTTGAGCCAAGAGCAACCATACAACAAAGGAGGCAGACATGAAAACCAACGACAAGTGCATGGCTGATTGTGCGGATAAATAAGCAGAAATTTCATTGTGACCCGTATAAACCCACGCAAACATTCCTATTAACCACAGTGCATTGGATATTTTCATGGGCAGCAAGCTTATGGATGGTGTTTTGTCTCTTTGCCAAAACCATGACATAAACAAATGAAGTGCGGTATAAAAAAACAATCCAACAAACGGGATATTGGCCAGTGCGGTTAATGATTGATGAGAAGCAGGAATAACAGATAGAGGCAATATCATCAGCAAAGTCACTCCCACTGAAGCCAGTTTGTAATATTTTAGGCGCAATTTAACCGCTAAAAATAAAACCGTTAAAGCTGTGAGCGCCAGCATTATTTCCAGCAAGATAAATTGATGCTCACGGTAATAAAAATTTAATTCCTGAGTCCAAGCATACAGCCATATTCCAAGTCCAGTGATTAAAAATACGAGGCCATAGCCATTGAATGAAGCCGCTAATAAGTGCCTTTTATCACTGTGTCAATACCATGACAAATACATATGAGTGAGTGAGAAAAGCATCAAACCGACAAAGCCACTGTTTAAGAAAGCGCTATTTTTGGCAGAAATATGAGGAAGATAAATTGAAAGAAGGCCAAGCATAAGCAAAGCAACAAAAGTGGAGAGCACTTTCACTGTTTTGAAATTAATTTTGTTTGAAATAAACAGCATGGCCAGACAAGAAAAAGCCAAAAACGACTCTGCGAGGACAAATCTTAGAGCAGAATAGTGGCTGTGGATTTCGAACAAGCCCGCATAAACCCACCAACTTGTCGAAAGAACAATCATCATCGGGGGAATCCAAGATTTCTCAATGAGCAGCAATTGATCCCTATGTCTGCGAGCATACAGTGCAATGAATGAAGTGGATAAAAAGATTAACAAACCACCCATGTAATCGGAGTTGAGCCATGCGCTTAATTCTGAGGAGGATTTTTGTTCGAAGAAAAAGGCGATCATCCCTAAAAATGTTAAAGCATAACCACTAAAGCGAGGTAAAAGTCGTGATTGCTTGATGCCAACCCACAACAAAGCACAGTCCTCAACGGCCCACATGGCCGAGGTTACTCTTCCATCAAAGGCCAAAGGAATAGCCAGTGTGGCAAAACCGATGCCTAAAGCGGCAAAAGATTCGATCAAGTTTTTCATGTAGGGCTTTTTCATGGCGTGGATTATCAAGGCAAGCACGATATAAAATAGACCCAAGGCCAAGGCTGAATAGGCCAGACCGTATTCGCTGTCTTTCAACAAAGCCGCTTGCAAAGCAAAGCCAATCAATGGAGTTCCAAAAACCAAACTGCCATCGTTTAAACCTTTTAATTTTGGAGCTTGTTTTAAGGCAAAAAGTATGGCAATAAAAGTATAGAGCAAAAAGTAGGCCAGTAAAAAAGGTTCAACAGTGGTAAAAAACTCGGGTTTGTAAAACTTAAAACCCCACAGTGAGCCTATGCCAAATGTGGCTACAAATCCGATCAAATTCAATGTTCGCCACGACTTAAACCATGCAATAGCAAAAACTCCGACATTGAGTAATAAATAATAGGAGAACAGTTGCACATGACTGCCATGACCTGTTGAGGTTAAAATGGGTGCAGCAAATCCGCCGATCATGCCAATGACGGCCAAGGCCATAGAGTCTTGTACAACAGCTAAAACAGCAGAAAATACCACCAGAGTAACGAGTAAAAGCAGCACAAGATTTGGCGATAACAAGCCATGCAAACGTAAGGCGGCAAACAAAGTGAGGTAGAGTAGGCCAATACTTCCTCCTTCTATGCTCAGAGCAAATCCAGGGCGTTTATTGCGCAATCGCCAACCCAGTATCATCATCCCCAAGCAAGCAAGGCCAACGGCAATATAGCGATATTCTACAGGGAAGCTTGTTCTTTCAGAGACGTACTTCAATAAAAAAGCAACACCAATAAACAAGACCAGCATGCCGGTGCGTACCAACGCGTTTCCATTGGTGAAATAAGCAATAATCAAGGACTTGACCTTAGCATATCCGAGTTCGAACAGCGAAGGAGCTATAAAAACGGCTTCATCGTTGCTTTTGTTAATGGCATTTTCGCTTGCTTTTTTAGCTAATGCTTGCGAGGTAGAGATGTTTTGACTTTCATTCAAACTTGTTTTCTGAGTTGGTTTTTTGTCGTTAACCTCATCGGTAATTGTGTGATTTGAGCTTTGCTCTGAACTAAGGGGCTCAATGGATTGAACGAGAATGTCATCGCTTATACTCTCGGCCACAGCATGGGTTTTGTTCTCTGTTTCGTTAATGGTTTCAAGAGGCTCTTCCTTTGTCTCTGCCGTTTGGCTGGGTATATTAACCGAGCTTGTTGAAAGAGTGGCTTGTTTTTCTTCGATCACTGTTTGAGTGTTTGATTCTTTGTCATGGCTTATAGCCGTACTTGCTAGTTTCCTCTCAAGATTTGATATTTTGTCTTTCAACTGCGACAATTGCACGAGCAAATAGCCGACAACTCCACCGATAATATAGCCATGTGCCCCTGAGCTGAGAGGGCCTATCATGAAAAATCCAACAAAAAAGCCAATAACACTAGCCATAGGAAGTCCTTTATAAATTATAACTATTTTACACAGATTTTTGCATAATTGTATGGCAAAAGAAAAAATAGACAAGATGCAGGCTCTTAGTTTCCTGCTAGGAGCTTGTCCGAGAATAGAAATCGTAATGAAGGAGAGCTGGATTTAGGGTGATTTTTCGCTTTTTTGAGGAGAATAGATATGATGTTTTGACCTGTCCATCATAAACCACGTGGATTATGAAAAAGACAGTATATACTATTGTTTTTCAATGCCATAATTATGAGGACAGGCCATGAGTAATATTAACAACATAAATTCAGAAGTAAACAATTCATCATTCAAAGATATACAAAACACGAGTTATCCAGCCTATATAGGTATGGATACACATAAACAAACCATTGTTTCATCTATTGCAAGCCCCGGAAGAAGCAAGCCCAAGTATCTGGGAGAGATGGTTAACGATCCAAAAAAAATAAAAAAGTTTGTCGAAAACTTAAGCAAAAAATACAACGGGGAAGTCTTGTTGTTTTGTTATGAAGCAGGACCGTGTGGTTATGTGCTTTATCATCAAATAACAAGTCTTGGTCATGATTGCATGGTTGCAGCTCCATCATTAATTCCAGTAAAAAGTGGCGATCGTATTAAGACGGATAAACGAGATTCACAAAAACTGGCACGTTACTTACGAGATGGTTCTCTAACATCTGTTTGGATACCAGGAACAGAACAAGAAGCCATAAGGGACTTAACAAGAATCAGAGGTGATTTTAAAAGCAATGAAACAAAAGCCAAACAACAATTGAATAGTTATATTTTACGACATGGGCACAGTTGGCCTGTTGGGAAAAAAAGGTGGAACAAAGGTTTTATGAGTTGGTTAGAAAATCTTAAATTTAAACACCCGTGGCAACAAATCGTTTTGCAGGAATATATTAATGCGGTGACTGATGCATCCAAGAAATTAAATGAAATTCACAAATACTTACTACAAGCTAAAGTCAACTGGAGTCTTAGCCCAATTATTGATTCCTTGTCAGCGTTACGAGGAATTGATACATTGGCAGCCATGATTATTATATCTGAACTGGGTGATTTAACACGATTCACACATCCATCACAATTGATGTCTTATCTTGGTCTAGTACCAAGCGAACATACATCATCGACAAGACGCAGGCTTGGTGGTATCACAAAAACAGGCAATAATGTTGCCAGAAGAATGTTAGTTGAGTGTGCCTGGAGTTACAGGTATCCAGCAAGACAAACAGCACACATTAAAAGGAAATCGAAAAATGCCAGCAACTATGCAAAAGAAGTCTCATGGAAAGCTCAAAAAAGATTATGTGCACGATACCAAACATTTACACAGGCTGGCAAAGACACCAGAACAGCCATTGTTGCCATTGCTAGAGAATTGGTTGGTTATGTATGGGATATAGCGGTGCATGAAATGAATAAGTTAAACAACCAAAATGCAAAATAAAAAAATGTTTCGGAATCAAAGCAATATCACATTGCCCGTCATCGTCAGCTCATTACGCCTGAATATATTATATTTAGCCTTCAATATCAAGGACTACTCGGTGGCAAGCCCCCTGCGTTCCTCCTTGATATTAAAGGCTAAATATAATCTATAGGCTACATGAGATGACGATGACGAGCAATGTGATTCAAACAACATACTAATAGGAGGAAAAAAGCAAGTTAAGACAGAGTATCTCAAAGCCAGTACCCAGAACCCTTGTAGTGACTAAAACGGCATCAACATAATATCTCTAAGGAGATGTTGATGATCCCTGCTAATAGATTGAGGCAAGCTGGACGACGTAATTGAAATCTTGTGTTAACCAATACACGTATATCAGTATGATTAACTGTCGAAAAAATGCTTAAGGTACTCTGTCTTAACTTGCTTTATATCATAAACCAGCCACAAATTAAGAAAATATTACTTTTATAGATTCTAAAAGTAGGAATAATTGTGGGAAATACATTGACAGGTCAAAACATATCAGTCACTCTATTTGACGAGAAAAAGCGGAAAATGGCGCAAATCCAGCTTTTCTGTAATAGATTTTCTATTCTCGGACAAGCTCCTAGGAAGCTTCCTTATCTCATGGGAAATTTCTATAATTTCTAAAAATATTTAGAAAAATGATTGTTTTTTTGGATTATTGTTGACAGATTAAGGCTATTATGAATAATAAAGGCTTTAATATCTAAAAATATTTAGAAAAATGGACATCAAAGAGAAATTAACCGAATTATTAATAAAGTTATTCAAGCCCATTGTAAGATTACTGTTGCGACACGGCATCTCATACAAGGCTTGTGCCGAAATTCTGAAATGGTGTTATGTTGATATTGCCAAAAATGAATTTGGTATAAATAACAAGATCGCAAACAAATCAAGAATAGCTGTTATTACAGGACTCACATGGATAGATGTTAAAAATCTTGTTGATAATGAACCAGCATTAATGAATACCAAGCCAGAGAAGTTTCACCGTTCGCTGAAAGTTTTGACGGGTTGGATCTCAGACCCTAATTTTAGAGAGGGCGATAGCTATACTAAAGAAATACCCCTGTATTCTGAAAATGATAAAACAGATGTTTCATTTGAATCTTTGGTTGAACACTACAGTGGTGGAGCCACTCTTCGTTCCATATTGGATGACCTTATTGACCACCAAGCGGTAGAGAAGACCTCAAAAAATTCTGTCAAAATTCTGCGCTCCTATTTTTTGTGTCATGGAAAAGATTCCGAAACTAAATCACTGGACATTATGGGTATGTGCAGCAGTGACTTGCTTAATACAATCAATCACAATATTACAACCTCAGATGATGATTATTACTTTCAGAGGTATGTCCAACAAAAAGATATGCCTGTCCAACATATTCCACTAGTTGAAACATTTATTCGAGAAAGATCCCAAAAACTGGCCAATGAAGTTGATGCCTTTATGGCAACTTTAGCACAACATGAAACGGCCGATAGTGAGACGGGTAAAGTTGATAGAGTTGGTCTTGGAATGTATTATTTCCAAGGAAAAACCCTGCCCTAATAGAGCCCGATAGTGATGCAAAAACGTAACTATTCAGAGGAGCTGTGTTAGCTCATTTTATTTAGTAAAAGACTCACTTGAGTTTGTTGCAGTAAATTCGATGCTTCTTTGGTGTAAGAATGTTTGAAATGATTAACATTTTTCTTGTTCAAACAAATTTTACTAAAGAAAATGAGAAAACACAGCTCTTAGGTTGACTTATATGATTAGTTGCAAAAAAACAAAACCTAAATTAAAGAGAAATTATTATGAAAAAATTTAAACTTACAAGTGTTATATTAATAATGCTAATTGCAGTCAAGCTGTTGGCCGCACCATTAGCTCCTGATACCCTGGTTATTGACGGACAACGTAATTTACAGCTCAATGAAAATACAGTTGTAACAGTTGACCGTCGTCTGATCCAAGGCAATTGGAAAGCAGAACAAGGTGGAACAGGAGTACCTAGCTTTAATTTTCTTGGCTATATTGCAAACCTAGTCTATGGAGAGCCTGGAAATACAGGGATTGGCAACTTGGATTTATTGAATTTTGCTGTAGGTCCTGTGACAGCGAATAGTGCAAATGATTTTTCAGTATTGTTTGCGCCAGTTGTTATTAACGAAAACACGGTTGTTATTGGCGCGGATTCTCTGTCAGAAATAGCTTTGGGCAGTATTGTTGCCGTCAGTGGTGAACAATCAGAAAATGGCCCGATAGACACAAGCAGAATAGAAGTTTTAGACGATGACTTTCCTTACTGGATATTAACAGGAGAAATTGCTAGTTTGCATGCGACTGGCTTTAATATCGGTGCGCAGCACATCATTCGGACAGAAAGTACAACAGAGAATTGTGGTGATGTTGTACTAGAAGACGGTTTGAAAGTTATTGTTGAGCTGTCTCCAAAATCTGATTATGTTTCTGGTAATGATCTAGAAGCAACAGCTGTCTTTTGCTACAACGCATTTACTCCGCCTCCTGGAGGTCCTGGTGATTTGGTCTTTTTTAGTGGCGTAATTAGCATGGTCAATGATGCTAAGACTCAAATTATTGTCAATGATGTTAGAGTCAATATTGATGGAAATACACAACTTAATGGTGGAACTATAGAAAATTTAGTGATTGGTGCAGAAGTTGAAGTTGAAGGGGAGTTTGATCCAACTACCGATGAAGTGCTTGCAACCTATATTGTCTTTCCAAGCGAATCTGTTTCTGCCAGTGCTCCAGTCAGTCCAGAGGATGTTACCCTAAGTGAAGCCAATGCAGCAAATGGTCAGGTTACCATAATGGGCATCAATGTAAAACAGAATGAATTTACTTACGATGCAGATGGTATTTTCTCAACAGGATTGACAGAGGAGACCACGGTTGCATTTTTTGGATACAGGGATCATCAAGGGACTATTTGGGCTTCAACAGTGTTTAAGTTGTTGGGTCCAGGACAAGGAATTAATGGCCTATATTTACTGGGCACAGTTGAAAGTATTGAGAATGATGCATTTACTATATTGGGAGTGAATATTGATACAACAGATGGTGTATTTTTGGTAAATCGAACTATCGTAACTGAAGAAGAATTTTTAAATGAGCTCTCTTTAGGTGATCTTATAAGCATTAATCCTGCGGATTCCTATAATGCAACGACCAATACTCTTAGTGGTGGAGTTTTTGAGAAACTTTCATCATCCAGTGCAAATCATTCTCAAACAGCAAACACGACAAGCATTAGCGGTTCGGGAACGATAACAAACGTGATCGAAGATTTGATATTTAACAGCACGTTTTAAGCAATACCCAGAGAGTAATAACTACACCTCAGTTATTACCATCGTTAAAAGAGCACTACTTAGGTATTGCTCTTTTTTTTGTCCGAATCCCGCTATAGAAACGCAATTGAGAGTGAAAGTCATTGATAGACCTAAGGAAGCAACAAAAAACTAAAGAGTCAGATAGAAACTGTAAAATCTTGGACAAGACTTATTGTTTGTAGTGCTAGTTCTTTTGCAAAGCCAAAATAGGATCAAGTTCAGCGGCTTTTTTAGCAGGATAGTAGCCAAAGCCAATGCCTGTGAGTAAACAAACACCAACAGCTAAAATAATGGAAGAAAAAGACCACTGAACAGGCCAGTTGGCAAAGGATTGGATAGCAAAAGACAGCAGAACTCCCATGACAATGCCCAGCAAGGCTCCGAGGGCGGCGATGGTAGCGCTTTCAACCAGAAATTGATTTTTAATATCGGCCTTTTTTGCTCCCAAAGCTCGCATTAATCCAATTTCCTTAGTGCGTTCAAGAATAGTGGCTAACATAATATTCATAATGCCTATGCCGCCCACCAAGAGTGAAATACCAGCAATGCTGGACATCACAATGGTGAATATTTTTTGTGTTTTGTTTTGCTGATTCAACAATGAAGCAGGAACAATGATGGCAAAATCATCGATGTTTCCATGCCGGCGTTTAAGCAATCGATCGATGGCCAGTGCAGCAACCTGCGGTTGAGTTGTCTCATCGATGCTCACACGAATACTGTCTAGTTGGCTTTCGAGCATGGGGATTTTTAAGCGTTTATGAGCCATGGCTAAGGGGATAAAAATACGGTTGTGTTCAGCACCTAGTTTAATGCCTTGGATTTCATTTTTTGAAAGTTTCTGTTGCTGCAAAACACCGATGACTTTGACCCAGACATGATTGACTTTGATAAGCTGTCCTAAGGCATCTTGTTTTGGAAAGAGCTTTTCAGCCGCTTCAGCACCAATAACAGCGACTTGTCTGTTGTGATTGCTGTCATTTTCAGAAAATAAAATTCCTTTCGCAACCTTAAGATTAGACAGACCAAAACAAGCCGTGGTGATGGCCATAACGGAGGCATCTGATTCATCGTTTTTAGAGAACAATGAATAGGTTTTAATGTTTTTTTCGGCACAACTTTGTGTGACAAAAGGCAGCGATTGTTGGATGGCTCGCATGTCATTAAGACTGAGTCCTATGGAGTTTTTGCGAATTTCTTTGAGTGTTTCATTGTCATTTTGTTTCTCATTGATGACTAAATTTCGCAAGCCCATGGACTCAATCAAACGAGTGGACTCTACTTTGGCGCCCTCACCGATACTGAGCATGGCAATAACAGCACCGACTCCAAAAACCATGCCCAATAAAGTTAATAAAGTACGAAGTTTGTGGTGCATCATTTCAACAACAGCTTGTTTAAATAAGGTTTGCATGAGTGTTAACTCTCCTTGGTTTTAGTTTGAGGTTGAGTTAAGGCGATGACATCTCCTTCTTGTAAACCTGTTTGTACGATGCATTGGCTGCTAGAACACTCGCCCGTACGCACGTCTTTTTTGACATATTTGCCATCGCTAGTTTTTAGATAAACCCAGCTTTGTTGTCCTTCTCTAAAAATAGTCTGAATGGGAACGGCAATGGCCATTTGCTTATCGCTAGTAAAAAGCGTGGCTTGCAAGCGTTGACCTGGCATTAAGCGAGAACTGTCCTGCTGGTCAATTAGAACGCTAACAATAAAATATTTAACAGGATTATCGCGTTTTTTTGGCTGCGCGGTTTTGCTTATTTGCGAAAGAGTGCCAGTGAAGAGTTGTTGTGGAAAGGCGTGCAAGCGGATTTCAACTTTTTGGCCTTTTTTAAGGCCGACAGCTTCAATTTCAGGCAAATAGATTTTAGCTTTCATTTGCGATAAATCAGGCAAAGAGGCAATCTTCATTCCAGGGAAAACTGACTTTCCAGCTATCGGCAAAGAGCCGTCCCAGCTTGCTTTCAACACCACAATCCCTGCATGTGGAGCTCGAATTTCCAACTGATTTAAGTTTGATTGGTTCATTGCCATTTTCGATTGTTGCAATTGACTTTGCGAATTAATTAAGCCCACTTCAGATTTAGATTTGTCCTTGTAGTGTTTTTCCATTTTGTTGAGGTGTTGGGTTTTGGCTTGCAAAAAGTCAACATTGTCTGCGGCTTCAATCATTTCAATTTTGGTGTAGAGCATTGGGTTATTGATGTTAAATTTCTGAGCCATTAAGTATTCGAAATTGACCACGGTTTCTTCGTTGTTAAAGTCTTCGATAGAAAGATCCATCTCGCGTTCTTTTTGGGCTCGACTGAACAGCAGTTTATTAATCTCGTACTGGGCGGCATCCACTTCTAGTTGAAAGGGAACGCCGTCAAATTGTGCTATCAAATCGCCTTTTTTGACATAAGAGTATTGTTCAATAATCCAAGCGAGGGTTTGCGGCTTCTGGGTTTTTGCGGTTGCAATTATTGGGGTGGATTTAAGGGCTTCTAATTCTCCTTGGGCTTGCAGACTAAATTGTATTTCCTGTTTCTGGATTTTCATTTCTGGAATCTTGTTTTTTTCTGGTGTGCACGAAACAATAAACACAAAAACGGCAAGTACTACCAGTTGCGCTGTATTTCTCATCGCATATCTCCTGTTTTGATGTCGGCACTTAAACGCATCCCAGGTCGCATAACTTCTGTATCGACCGTATCAAAATAAACAATGGCCTCCAATATTTTGCTCGGTTGGTTTTTGGATTTAATGCGCACCACTTGTGATAAAGATTTTATGCTTCCCTTAAATTCTTTGTCAGGCAGAGAATCCAGTTTGACAGTCACAAGTTGATTAGTGGTAACATGCTTTATCTTGTTTTCTGGAATTTCCAGCTTGGCAATAATTTGACTTAGGCTGGCCACCTCAATGACTCTCTGCCCACCCCAAACGCTGTCTCCAATGGCGAATTTGTTGCCATTCCAACCCGATTTATGGATCACAATGCCCTCGGAGGTAGAGAACATTCTCATGCTAGAAATAGCTGAGCTGTATTGTGATATGTCCGCTTTTAATTTAATAATTTCAGCTTTAAGAATTTTCTCTTCGGTTTGAGCCTTTTGTTTGGCTAATTTCAAGTCCATTAAAGCGGCTTGGTATTCTTTAGTGGCGAGCGCTGCATTGAGCTGATTTTCTTGGTATTCATTTTTGGCCAGCAAGCTTTGTGGAAGTTCTGCTTTGCGTCTTGCTTTATCGAGGATCATTTTTTTTTCTTCAATAAAGATGGATTTTTTTTCGTAGCTCTCAGTACGGTTTACTTTTTTGTTGGTGATTTCACTTTGTTTGATAGCCAATTTGCCTTTAGCATTCACCAATTTTGTTTGGATGGCATCGGTTTTAAACATCAAAACTGGCTGGCCTGGTTTTACCACTGCACCATCTTCAGCCATAAAGGCAATAGTGTATTGCCATACCCCCCGAACTCTAGGAGGTGTATAGCTATCTGTTTTTAGGGCTTTTAATTCGCCAGTGACGTGTATTTTATTTTGTGCCATTGCTTGCTGAAAGGGCAGCACATTAAGCAAGCAGAAACACAGCAGTTGAATCAGGCTTTTATTCATGAGCTTCTCCTGCCTCGATTTCAACCAAAGCGCTCATACCTATCAAGAGATTCTCAGTAGTTTGCTCTAAAATCTGAATCGTGGTTTTATAATACAAGGCATCTCCCCAGATTTGTTTGTCTTCACCACCTGAGGCTATGTGGGTGATTTGACCGCGATAGTTTTGTTGCATAAAAGCATCGAATTGAATGGTAACAGCTGTGTTTACCGATATTTTGGGTCGATCAATAGCATTTACCCAAGCAATTATTTGCAAATTAGAGCTTTCTGAAACAGAGAGTATTTGTATGCCTGAGTTCATTTGATCGCCTATTTGGATCTTTTCACCGCTCCACGCTTGAGTAGAATAAATGACATAACCTTCTTGACTGGCATGAATACTAAATTTTTTTATTGTATCTTGCAAATAAGTGAGTTTTTTCTGTTTTTGAGCGATTCCCAGCAGTGTTTCTTGTTTGTTTTCTTGTTGCTTTAGCCTAGCTTCTGTTAAATCATTGCTGGCTTTTAGGTAGGACTTTTCTGCATTTTTAAGAGTCAGTTGATTTTGCTTGTAAGCCAGTTCTCCAATAAAATCCAAAGGAACTTGGGACTTAACTTGGGCAATAGTCTTGGCTGTTTTAGCACGCTCATAAGCAATGAGAGACTGGTTGAGTTGAATTTTTAAATCGACGTCCTTTTTTTCTGCCGTTGCTTTAAATACATTGAGTTGCTCAATTTGAGCCTCAATTTGGCTATCGACACTGCTGCCATCAATCTTGACTAAAAAATCACCTTTATTAACAAAGCTTCCTTCCTCAACCATATCGCTGATTTTACCATTGAATGAAGGCACCAAAGGCATAAGAACATGCTGGGTATTTTGAGATTCAACCGCTCCAGTGATATAGATGCTTTCGGCCAAAAGAATATCAGTATTAAAAAGAAAAATAAGTAATAAGCGTTTCATTCAATGATTTCTCCATCCAAAAAATGCACAGTACGATTCGCATGGGCAGCAATATCATCTTCGTGAGTGACCATAACAATGGTTTGTCCTGACTGATTAAGTTGCATCATTAAATCCATAATTTGCATAGAAATACCGCTGTCCAAATTGCCAGTAGGTTCATCAGCAAGCAGTATGTCAGGGGAATTAATTAAGGCTCGAGCAATAGCGACACGCTGGATTTGCCCTCCAGACATTTGATTGGGCATGTGATAGATACGATCATGCAATCCAACTTTAATTAAAAGTTCTTTGGCTCTTTGTTGGCCATTTGCTGTGATTTTTTGTTCCGAGTATCGCAGCGGTAACATCACATTTTCTAAAGCACTAAGTCGAGGCAACAAGTGAAAGCCCTGAAAGACAAAGCCAATACGTTGATTGCGAATCGTTGAAAGCTCATCATCATTGAGCTGACTAACGTCTTGGTCTGCTAATAAATATTCGCCAGAACTGGCTTTGTCCATACAGCCTAAAATAGTGAGTAAAGTGGATTTTCCAGAGCCAGAACGCCCCATAATAGCGACAAATTCAGCTTGTTTAATATGCAAGTCAATCGCCTTTAATGCGGTAATGGTTTCCCCTTGGGTTTTAAAGATTTTGGTCAGTTTTTTTATTTTAATCATTTAGTTTAATGGCTGAATAAGGGCAAGAGCAAATTTAGAGCTGAAAGTGTGTGCAAAAGTTCAATTGTATTCATTATACATAGCTTGAATGCAGGTGATGAAGCTTTTTCTTGAATTTTCAAGTGCGTCAAGGATTTGTAATCAGAATACTTTCTTTATCGTGACTTGGGGATAATACAAACACTTATTTATTCACTTACTTGGTTTGATGATTAACGTTTTGTGTTGGCTTATTTTGAAACAGCAAAAAACTCGTTGAGTGTCTTGACTACGATTAAAATGTGTTATTATAGGGCTATGTTGAAGAAGCAGGAACTCAAACAGCTTTGCTGTTTCAAAATAAGCCAACACAAAACTAGAGTGAGATATACGGAGTATAGGTGAGCTCTGTTTTTGTGGAGGTCTAAACTTAAAATGGTTGCATTTTAATTTAAACCTAAGGCTCTTTTACAACGGTTACATAACTAGCAGTTGAACTACTTAGTTTGACATTCGGTGGGATACCAAAATGAATATTAATTTTAAGAATATAATTTTTAATTCACTATTGTTAATTGTTGTTGAGACAATGTTAGTAATTGTACTCTTTTTTATAATTGGAAGTAATATAAGTGATAATAATTTAAGTGATTTAGACTTTATAGAAAAGATTATTACTTTTGTTATTGGGTCTTTAGGTTTGTTTTTTTATGGCATAATTGCAAAACTATTATTTGAATTTATTCCTAAACTATTAATTCAGTATGTTTTGATTAACATATATTTCGATAAAATTAAAATGTCAATTTTATGGAGTTACTTCTTTATGTTTGGAGTTGTTGTGTCTTTGTCTTGGTGGTCAGAATCCGGTTTTAGAATTATTTTAAATTTAAATACCAGCGTTGCTATATACAATTTACTTGCAATATCTGTATCTCCATTTATTTTAAAAAATCTCGGTTGGGATGTTGTAGAAAAGACAACCAGAGCGCTTGTTCGAGAATAGAAATTTACTGCGAAGAAGTTGAAATTGGACAGTTTTTCACCTAATTCTCGTTAAATAGCAGTGCTATTCGCCTCAAATTAGGCAAAAACCTGTCTCAATTTAACTTCTCTCGCTACAATCGCTATTCTCGGACAAGCTCTTAGGTAAATTAATTGATATTTCGTTCCAAGTTAACTGGTTTCCGTCTTGTATCAAACACATCATAAATGTGAATTATCCCGCCGCATTTAATTAAATGCTTTCCACAATGAGCATTTCGGAAGATATTCGATAAATAAAAATTTAATTTAAAAACTCTTCAAATAAAGTGAGTTTAACAAATGGAAAAGTCTAAAATAAACAAGAATAATAATTTTAAAAAATACATGGCATATGGTTTGCTTGGGCTTGGAATAACCGGCTTATCCTTTCATTTGTTGCGCTATAAGGAGTTGCATGGTTCCGCTTTGTTTTATATAGCTATTCCATTATTGCTTGCCTATGTTTTCATAAATACTTTGCCCAGCAAGACTTATACGGGGAGAATCATCAAAGGCATTTCAATAGTTCTTTTAATGTCTGGTCCAATACTCCAAGAAGGTTTTATATGCATCATTATGGCAGCTCCTCTATTTTATATAATTGGAGGAATTGTCGGTGCTGTTCTTGATTATAGAAAAAGAAAACACAGCAGGAAAATTCATTCATCCATTTTAATAACACTGATGTTGATTATGAGCTTAGAAGGCACTCATCCATTATTCAGTTTTGAAAGGGCTAATACTGTCGTCGTAAAAAAGAGAGTTAATGCTTCTGTAGATGAAGTAAAACATCAAATAAACATTCCCATTAACTTAGGCCGTGATGTTCCAACCTATTTAAAACTCTTTCCTTTCCCAACCAGTAAAAGTTTTACAGGAAATCAAGTGGGTGACATAAACACATTAAATTTCATTTACAAAAAACATTTTTATTTTAATGCGGTGATAGGTGACTTGCAATACCAAATAATCAAGACAGGAAATAACTTTATAGAGTCAAGAGTTATCAGTGACCAAAGTTATGTTAATACATATCTAAATTGGAGAACATCAAAAGTCTCATGGAAAAAAATTGATAACAGTCACACTGAAGTCGTGTGGGAAATCAGTTATGAGCGTAAACTAGATCCAGCTTGGTACTTTGGCACATTGGAGAAATATACGGTTACTTTAATGGCAAATACATTAATAAAATATTCCGCTACTCCACGCTTCGCGAGATAAACATGAAATACTTGGAGCTCATTCGTGGATTGTTAATTGCGCTGCCAGCAGTCATTATAAGTAATAAGTTAGTTCATCAAAAACGGCCAATCCGATATTGGATTGCAGTGTTGTTTTCTATTTGTTGGCAAATACAGCTGGGCATAATTGTTCTCGCATGTGCTGTAAGTTACGATGAAATTTCTTTCTATTCAACTGATTCAATGTTTTTAGGAGTGCCTATTGATATTGTGTTTGCCATGAGTTTGTTAATTGTATATATACAATCTAGTGTTAAATCTAAAAGCACAGCAATTCTTAATGTCATACTGTTTATGCTAATAATAAGAATATTTACAAAAGCAGAAACTCCGCTAATTACCGATGTATTCCTTTTGATTTGTGCAACAGCCGTCACTGTTCCTGCCCATTTTCTTTTTAAGTGGACAAATGAAGATAGGCATATTTATTTAAGAAGCTTGCTACAAAACTTTAATTGGGCTCTATTACTATTGTGGCTATTTCCAAGTATTATTTTTTCAAATACTTCAGCTTCATGGGCTGTATTAGTGAAAATGAACTTTGCTGATATCTATGTTTTTATACCATTGGTTGTACCAGCATATTTAATTACAAATGCCTTGTATCATTTTGCTCGATACGGCGGAGGAACAGGGTTTCCTTATGATGCTCCTAAAGTATTGGTGACCACAGGGGTTTACCAATATATTTCGAACCCTATGCAGTCAGGAATTGTTTTAATGATGCTTATTTGGGGAATGATATTAAATAATCCATTCATTATTTTGTCATCTTTAGTGGCTGTGTGCTTATTTATTGTATTTGCAAAAACCTGTAATGGAACATTCCAACTATGTGGGCAAGATCCAAAGTGGTTAAAATATCAGAAAGAAACACCTAAGTGGGTACCTATTAAACTATCCAAATTCGCCAACAGTCACAAATGCAGGTATTTAGAGCGTGACCGAGAAAGGAATCGTAGCGAGGGAAAGCCTGGATTGGAGCAAAATGCTTCATTATCTGAGGAGAATAGCTAGCTATTTGACGAGGTTAATGGAGTCTTTTGTTCAAATCCAGCTTTTCCGCAGTAGATTGCTTCCTTCTCGGTCAGGCACTATTTATAAATTTGTAGGAAAAAGACGCATAAAGAGTCAGAAAATTCTTATAAACAAAAAGAATTTTGCTGATAGTCAAAGAAAATTAATCATCTATAATGGGCACCATGTTATGGCAATGACGCGATAACTTTTTAACTTAAACCTTATGGAGTTTTATTATGAAAAAATTATTATTAACAGCAATCACCTCTCTTGTTTTATTCAGCCAATCGTTATGGGCGGTCAATGTGAACACCGCTGATGCGCAAGCAATCGCAGAAGAATTAAATGGAGTTGGTGCGAAAAAAGCGCAAGCTATTGTTGAGTACAGAGATGCTAATGGAAAATTCAAAACCATTGAAAGTCTGACTGAAGTCAAAGGTATTGGCCTTAAAACAGTTGAAAAAAATCGCAATGTGATTGAATTAAGCTCGAAATAAAGTCAGAATCTATCCTTTAAAAAAAAACTTAAAAAGTCGCCTTTGGCGGCTTTTTTTGTTTTCTCAAATCTCCCAAGATAAACAAAGCACTAATCATCATGGTATATACGATAAATTTTTGTGCCAGAGTTTTTAAAGCCAAGGCCCAGAGCCCGCTTGAAGAACGTGGACCAAAAAACATCAGCAGCAAATATAAAAACAACAGAAAATTCAACAAATAAAAAATTTGGCTAGCTCGCCTGTATTGTGTGCGATCCAATAAAATATGAGCCAAGACAGAGGCAAAGAAAAAAGCAAAGAAAGACAGCTTGCCAAAAATTAAATGGGCTTGCAAAGAGCTGTCAACAGGATTGAAGGCAATGCCGATATAGCCTACGCTAGAAATTAAAGCAAAAAACAGCAGCAAATATTTCCAACGACTACTTAAAGTGCTGCTAATAAGCAGAAAAAACAAGCTCACTCCCAAGCCAGCTAAGCTCAGTGTCAGTGTGTAAAAGAGATAAGCAGGGTTGGTTTGGCCATTAAAGCTGATTGTACGGCCCAAATCACTTAAATAATTGCGATTAATGATAAAGCTTGTCGCTTCGTGATCAAAATAATAACCGCCCTGATAAAAATACATCAGGGTAAAGGTGATGACAATGTATTGCAAAAACAAGCCGTAAGCCAGATAAAACAGCCGTGAAGTTCTAGCAGAAGAAGCAAAAAAACTCATTTAAGTTGTCGCAAATACCACCATTCAAAAAAGCTCTTAGCCCAATGAAAAATACGCAAGGGCGGCAAGACAAATTGTCGTTTTTCGGTGCGAAAGGTAAAGACACCTTTGTTGTTGCTATCAACAATACACATGAGTTCGGCTTTAAATGTGGCTTTTATGTCTTTGTTATCAAGTTCGTCTAACAGATTTTCAGCGGCACAGGCTGCTTGCAAATCTGCCATATGTGCCTGTTTTGGCATCCATCCAGGACCAGGAAAACTGCCACTATCACCCGCCACATAAACACGGGGCAAGCCTTCGACTTGGCAATGTTTGTTGGCTTTAAGTAAGCCGCCTTCTGATAAGGGAAGTCCAGAGTCTTTAAACCACTTGTTGCCAGTCATGCCAGGCATAAATAAAATCAAATCTGCTTCAAATTCGCCGCCTTCTGTTTTTACTTTGTTGCTTTCAAAGCCTTTCATTTTATGCCCTAAGTGTGTTTCTATGCCTTGTTTTTTCATGCGTGATAACAAGCCATCAACGGCTTTTTCACCCATGCGAATGCCTGGTTTTGGTGCAGGACAAAAGAACAGCAGTTTAAATTTGTCACGGCGTTTTTCTGCCCGCAGCTGTTGATCCAAACCAAACAAAAATTCAAACATAGGACCTCCACGCATGGCTGATTTTTCTTTGGGGTTAGAAGCAAAGCCAATAGCAACTGTTCCCGAATCCATTTGTTTTAATCGTTGGCGAATTTCTTCCGCCGCGGGAATCCCTTCGCAAGGCGTGATAGCGTGTTTGATTCCGGGCAGTTTTTTAATAAATCTCCCTCCAGTTGCAATGACGAGACCATGGTTTTCAATTTTTCCTTGGGTGGTTAAAACCACGCGCCCTTGTTGTTCGATACCTGTCACATGGGCTGCATGGAATTGGACATTGTATTTGTTAAAGAAGTTTTTCAGTGAAACAACAAGATCTGAGGGTTTTCGTCGGCCCGAAGGAATCCAAATAAGACTGGGCAGATAAATAAATTCATCTTTAGCAGAAATCAGGGTGATTTCGCAGTTGCTATCTCTTTTGCGAATTTCGCGAACTGCGGTTAAGGCTGCAAATCCAGCGCCAAGAACAGTGATTTTATGCGTCATAATATTTTCCACTAGCAGTGTTATAAACGAGTGATAGAATTATAGTTCTCATTGACTCCAATAAACAAGCGGAGTTCACTAAATTTAAGCAATTCGGCGAACAGAAATAAGGTACTCAATGGTACTAATGCGCGAGAGAACCAAATTTAAGTGTTCAAAGTCGTTAACTCGAATGGTGAGTTTGAGATGATTGGTACCGTGGTTTTTGTCGGGTTGAGCGATAAGAGCTTCAATATTGGCTTTTAAATGGGCTAAGACAGCGGACAGGTCTTTAATAAAGCTTTTGCGGTCATAGGATGTAAGTTCGATTTCCACAGGGAAACTAATACTGGTATCCTCTCGCCAAGTCACAGCAATGATGCGTTCGGGCTCTTCAGAAATCATGCGGATGAAGTTTTCACAAAGCATACTGTGAACACTGACCCCGCGGGTGCGTGTAATAAATCCGCCGATTGCATCACCTAGAACTGGGTGGCAACAGTTCGCTTGGGTGGCCATGACATTGGCTAGGCCTTCAATATAATAAGGATTGGAGCTTTTGGACGGAGCTTGAGGAATGGGTTTTGAAAGTTTGAAAACCTCGGGTTTTTTGGGTCGGATTTGTTCTTCGGCTAAACGCAATATTTGATTGACAGAAATATCACTGGTAGCTATCCGTGCATACAACTTATCCACTTCTTTTAAATTGTATTTGTTTAAAAACTGTTTTAAATCGACGGATTCCAACGCGAATTTTTTTAACTCTTTATCCAGAGCTTCTTTGCCGACAATGACATTTTTCTCAAAATCATTTTCACGAAACCAATGCCGAACTTTAGCTTTGGCTTTGGCAGAATTCAGGTAGCCTGATTGCTCGCTGAGCCAATCACGACTTGGCTTGGCGACTTTGGCAGTTAATATTTCGACACGATCACCCGTTTCTAAGACTGTAGTCAAAGGCACAATGCGATCATTGACTTTTGCACCACGGGTGCGGTGTCCCACCTCAGTGTGGACATGATAGGCAAAATCAACCACGGTTGAACCCGCAGATAAGTCGATGACATCACCATTGGGAGTAAAAACATAAATCCGTTCTTCTTCTGTTTCGGTCTCAAATTGAGCCAGTAAATCATTGCTGTCTTTGTCATCGGAGGACAGTAATTGCCGCATCCAATTGACTTTGTTATCGTAGCTTACATCTTGTTTGGAGCCATCTTTGTAACGCCAATGGGCTGCGACACCCAATTCAGCATGTTCGTGCATTTCATGGGTGCGGATTTGCACTTCCATGGTTTTGCCGCCTTTGCCGATAACCACTGTGTGCAAGGATTGGTAATTATTACCCTTTGGCATAGCAATATAATCATCAAACTCTTTGGGGATATGTTTCCACAAGGCATGAACCATGCCCAAGACTGCATAACAGTCTGAGAGGTTGTTGACCAAGACGCGAATAGCTCGAATATCGTACAAGCCAGCAAAAGTCAGATTCTTTTTTTGCATTTTTTTATAAATGCTATAAATATGCTTAGGTCGGCCAACAATATCCGCTTCAATTCCGACTTCTTTGAGTTTGTTTTTTAATTGGTCGATAGAATAGAGTATAAATTCTTCACGCACCAAGCGTTTTTCTGCCAGCATTTTAGCGACATTTTTGTATTCCTTGGGCTGCAAAAAACGAAAGGAATAATCTTCCAATTCCCACTTGATTTGCCAGACACCCAAGCGGTTCGCCAGCGGTGCATGTAAGGTTTGTGTCAGCTGCGCCAATTCCTTTTGCTGCGTTGTCGGAAAATTCACAGCAGCACGCAGTAAAACTAGTTGATCGGCCAATAATATAAGTACCAAACGCACATCTTTAATCATAGCAAAGAGCAAGCGTCTCAGTGACTCACCATTTTTTTCCAATGCATGAGTGTCACGCATCCAATCCAATTGAATGACTTTATAGATCTCATCCAAAATAAATAACACCTGAGCGGAAAATTGTTGTCTTTGCTTTGCAGAGATTTCGTTGCCGTTACGCAGCACATGAAATAAAATAGCCGCAGTTAAAACCTCATCATCTGCTTGCAAGTGACTTAAGGCTTTGACCACTTCAAGCACGTGATTGTTTGACCGATGTTTGTCTTTGTAAATTAAGTCTGGATTGACATCTTGCGTGATGGCCAAGGCACAGTTTAGGGCTTCCATTTTGTGTTTAGGAAAAGCAAGGTTTTGGTCTTTAAACCAATCTATAAGTGTGTTTTGGCTCATGGAAATATAATCATTTGGCATGTAATTATGAAGTTGGTCGATAAGCCGGGTTCTGTATCATTATTGCTAATGTGGTAATCATTCATCTGGACACTACATCGCTGCATGCCTCAAGCAACCTACCCGAAAACCGCGCGGATCACGCATGACTCAACCTGATAAAAGGCTGAGCGTGTTTTCCTATTTGGTCTTGCTCCCAGTGGGGTTTACCTTGCCACAAACTGTTACCAGTTGTGCGGTGCGCTCTTACCGCACCCTTTCACCCTTACCAATCCATAAAGATTGGCGGTCTTCTCTCTGCTGCACTTGCCGTAAGCTCACGCTTCCCAGACGTTATCTGGCACTGTATCCTGTGGAGCCCGGACTTTCCTCGATAAGCAATTGCTTAGCGCGATTACCTGACCAACTTCAGTAGTGGATTATGGGTCTAATTGGATTAAATACAAGTTTTTTTGAGCTTTGCTTTATGATTTTAAGGTGTTTTTCTAAAAATAGCAATATCCTGCCAGTCCCAAAGGCGCTGAGGATTTTGGTCGATGTCGTTGGGTATGGAATTCCAATCAAAGACAGCGTGATTAAAAGCGCCTTGGTAGTGCACGTAAAAACTAAACAAAACAAAGGGAAAAATCACAAGCAAAAAGACATGCTGATGAGCGCTGGGTTTTAATGAGATTTTGTGCAAGGCCAGAACAATAAAATAAATAAAATAAGGCAACATATCGGTCATCAATCGCGAACCATAGCAGTGACCACCCCACCAATGAGGAAAACTAGCTATCAGCAGCCAATGAAGAAGCATAAGGCTTAAAATAATTCTGCTTAAAACAGATTTTTGTCCTAAAAGACCATAAAAAGCCAGCAAAAGTATCGGTGAATAAATAAACAAACCACGAGCAGGACTAATGAGATGGCCTGCCAGTGCAGTAAAAAAACTTTGTCCATGCAGTACGCGCTCTACTTGCGAATAAGTGGGAAAAAACTGCTGATAAACCGAAAAATTGTAAGCAAAATACACCAAAGCAAAGGGCAGGGCTATGGCCATAAATTTGATAAAATAAGGGCGATAATAGAGCAATACATAAAGACTAAAAAAGAACACAGTTATCGCATTGGTCGGTCGAATAATAAAGGCCAAAGCTAACGGAATGGCCATATAATGAATAAAACCAGGCTTGATCTTTTCTCTTAATAGCAGATACAAAGCCAAGGATAAAAACATCACCGAAGGGCCATGCTGCCACAATCCGCGACTAGAAGTGGACCAGCTAGAAGTACAAAAAGCAAAAATAAAAACCACAAACAAGGCCCATGGAATATTCAGTTGCAAACGCGCAATTAAAAAAATAAAAACACCAGCAAGAGCGGTATAAAACGAAGCAATAACCAATTCAACAGCGGGATAAACATCAATCATTTTTAACTGATCAACGTAAATATCATGGTCGGCTAATTGTTGAACAAAAAATCGCTCTAGCGCGGGTAAGCGTTCGATGATGGGATCGAAAGCAACATCTGCGATGGCAATAAAAGGCAAAGAGAGCACCGAAGTACCGACAGGAAAGAGACTGTAATAATGTCCGTTGACTTGTTCTAGAGCAAAATGTGTGCGATCTTTCTCGCTTGACAAGTATTCATCAATATCGGTATTGCCTTGGTGTAAAATACTTAAGCCTGTATGAATCGACCAATGAGAGTCATAAGAAGTGACCACAGGGCTGGCGAGATAAGCCACAAAGACTACAAAAAACACTCCCCAATGTAGTTTGTCACGTTTTAATGACAGGTTTGGCTTAACACTCTCCATCGCAATCATCAGCGAGTTCTTTTTTCATAATCAATAAATTTCCATAACCGTCTTTGGGTGTGGCAAATTCCCACGAGTCCATAACACTGTCAATAATATTAATACCCAAACCTCCAGGCCGAGTGTGAGCTAAGTCACGCGGTTTAATGGAATTATCATAAACAACCGAAGCATAATCGCGCAGATAAAAGACCAAGGTGTTGTTTTGTAATTTGAAGGACAGGTCAATTTTGCCGGTTTTATCCAGCTTGTAAGCATGGCGGTAGATATTGGTAATGGCCTCATCAATACACAGCACTAGTTGCTGCTCGTTGGCTTCATCAAAACCTTGTTTTTTCACAATTTCAGAAACTTTAGCACGAACTTTTTTAAACTCACAAGGATTGGAATCAAAGCTAATACCATCCAAATAGTTTTCGTGCAAATGATCGCGTTTTTCAATCAGCAGCAAAGTGGCATCATCGTTGAGTTGTTGGCGGCGCACAAATGTAATAATTTTACCCACGCGCACTTCTGCGGCCTCAGCTTGAACAGTCATAATATAGTCTATCAAGCCCTCGGTGCCGAGTTGTTCGTTGTTCTCTAAACGTGCATCGGTGAGTCCATCGGTTAAAAAATAGAGCCCGCCATCACCCAGTGAAGATTCTTGTACAGGAAATTGCAAATCAGCATCAATGCCCAAAGGTGGTGCATTGGCAATCCATGTATGAATGCCTGTTTCTGAACACTTATGAATGACCGGCGGCAAGCCCGCATTGGACCAAACGACTCGGTCCTCTTTTGGATAAAAGTAACCCGCCGCAGCACAAACAAACATGCCACGAGAAGTGTTTTCGCATAATTCTCGGTTGGCTTTTTCCAGCCATTTGGAAGGGGAAAGGCGATCTTTGCCTATCCAGCGCAGTAAGCTACTGGCGCGCACCATGAGCATGGAAGCATCCAAACCTTTGCCAGATACATCACCAATCACAAACCCAACGCAGTCATTGCCCAAAGAAAAATAATCGTAAAAATCTCCCGAGACTTCGTGGGCGGGAATATTTGTTCCCACCACAGGAAAAGGTGGTTTTTCACGCGCAGGTAACAAAGAGCGCTGCAATCGGCGCGCCAAGGTGATTTCTTTGCGCAGGCGATTTTGTTCAACCAAACTAAGGGTTAATCGGGCATTATGAATCGCCAAAGCAATTGGAGAAGCCAATAAGCGCAGAATGTCGCGGTCACGGTTATCAAAATAAATATCGTTTTGTTTGTTAAGAACCTGCAAAACGCCGATGTTATTCCCAGCTGCAATCAAAGGAGTGCACAAAACAGATTTGGTCTCAAAACCGGTTAAATGATCAACTTGGCAATTGTAGCTGCTGTCTTGTTTGGCATCTCGAATCAGTTGGCAACTGCCAGAACTAAGAGCTTTGCCAACAATACTGTGATTGACATCAACATCAACACCTTTGATATCAACAGGTCCATAGCTGGCACGGCAAATCAGTTTTTTGTTTTCCTTTTTGTACAAAAATACCGAGGCTGCCTCAGCATCCATGTATTCGGAAATTTGCTCAACCGCATAACTCAAGGTTTCGTCAATGTTCAAGGATTGTACAAAAGCCTGGGACAAATCGGCCAACAATTTAAGTTGGTCTAAAGTCCCTGCTGAGGCATCTTCTGGTGTTTCTAATAAGGTTTCTGGGCTCATTTTAATCGCGGTGTTTAAATAAAATCGGTTATTCTTTGTCTTTATTGCTTGCGGATCGGCTATTCTTTTTCATTTTTAAGCCATAAACAGTCCATAAAATTCCAGAGACTGAATAGAGAGAAAAGACCACAAAAAGAACCTTGGCCGGAGCCAAAGTTAGCAAGACAAAAATCATCACTAACAACAAAATCCAAACAAAGGGCACGGATTCTTTAAAGGGCAAAGTCTTGAAAGAATAATAGCGAATCTTCGAAACCATAAGCAAACCAGCAAACAAAGTCACGCCCAATGAGACATACTGCAAAGATTGACCCGTAAATCCATGATCAACAGCAACCCAAACAAAGGAGCAAACCAAAGCCGCCGCTGCAGGTGAAGGCAAGCCCTGAAAGTAGGCTTTGTCAACAGAACCGATTTGAACATTAAATCGAGCCAAGCGTAAAGCGCCACTAACGGCATAAATAAAAGCGACTAACCAGCCGATTTTGCCCATAACAGGGTGAATTTGCACGAGGGAATGCAAGGACCAGTTGTACATTAATAAGGAAGGAGCTAATCCAAAAGAAATCAAATCAGACAGCGAGTCGTACTGTTCTCCAAATTCACTTTCGGTATTGGTGAGGCGTGCTACACGGCCATCCAAACCATCGAGCAAAGCAGCAATAAATATAGTGTAGGCAGCAATTTCAAACTTACCATTGATAGAAGCAATGATGGAATAATAACCAGCAAATAAAGCCCCAGTGGTGAATAAGTTTGGAAGTAAATAGATGCCTTTTTTGGCAGAATCCGAGATTTTAGTCATTAATAATACACAAATTAAAACTTCATTATAGCACTACATGGCTATTTTGGAGCCCAAAAGGAGCAGAGAGCCTTAGAAAAGCATCGAAATTAGCGATAAGGGTTTTGGGTGCTGGTGATGAATCTTTTGAGGATTTCTTAGGCGCATTAAGGGCTTGTGCTCTCATTGTGATTTTCTATATCGGGATTTGGGTACTAATAAAATTTATTTTTTTCCTTGAATTAACAATAACTACCCTTATCTAGTTGCCAACTTTAGTATTAAATAAGTTACTTATCGATAATCTTAATTAGTGCTTGGCCGAGAAAGGAATCGTAGCGAGGGAAAGTCTGATTTGAAGCAAAATATTTCTTTATTTGACGAGAATAATAGAAAATTTTGGTCAAATCCAGATTTTTCGCGGTAGATCACTTCTGTCTCGGCCAGACACTAGTTAATTAAGAAGTATATTCAGAACAAAAACGGTGGCAATGTAGCCCACATTGGCTGTTTTTTCCTCAAAAAACCAAACTATAGGATGACTATAGATTCAATTTTTTGAGAAAATACCAGCTCAATGTGCATCTCCATTCCATCCGTTCATAGTGACGAAATATACCTCATAAAACATAAATTATAGGAGAAAAAAATGAATATTCGTCCATTGCACGATCGTGTAATTGTTAAACGTAAAGAAAAAGAAACCACAACAGCCAGTGGAATTATCATTCCTGATTCAGGTCAAGAAGCACCATCACAAGGCACGATTGTTGCCGTTGGTAATGGTAAAGTTTTAGAAAATGGCGATGTTCGCGCTTTAGAAGTCAAAGTAGGCGATGTGGTCTTGTTTGGCAAATATTCAGGTACAGAATTCAAAGCAGAAGGCGAAGAGTTTTTATACATGAATGAGTCAGACATCATTGGTGTGATTGAATAATTTCCCAAACACATAACACAACAACAAAACAACGAATTAACATTTAAAGAGAATTAAAATGGCAAAAGAAGTATTATTTTCAGAAGACGCACGTGCAAAAATGGCACGAGGCGTAAATATTTTAGCAAACGCAGTCAAAGTTACTTTGGGACCTAAAGGTCGCAATGTTGTATTGGACAAAAGCTTTGGCGCACCAACAATCACAAAAGACGGTGTTTCAGTCGCCAAAGAAATCGAACTAGAAGACAAGTTCGAAAACATGGGCGCACAAATGGTCAAAGAAGTCGCTTCTCAAACCAACGATGCAGCCGGTGATGGTACTACTACAGCAACTATTTTAGCCCAAGCGTTTGTTCGTGAAGGTCTCAAAGCAGTAGCAGCAGGCATGAACCCCATGGACCTAAAACGCGGCATTGATAAAGCAGTTGTGGTCGCTGTTGATGCAATCAGAGGCATGTCAACGCCTTGTACCGATAACGAAGCTATCGCCCAAGTCGGAACAATTTCTGCAAATGCCGACAAAAATGTTGGAGAAATCATCGCTAAAGCCATGGATAAAGTTGGCAAAGAAGGCGTGATTACCGTTGAAGAAGGTTCAGGACTAGAAAACGAATTGGACGTAGTTGAAGGCATGCAGTTTGATCGTGGTTACTTGTCTCCTTATTTCGTCACCAATCAAGACACTATGACGGCCGAATTGGATGCACCCTTTATTTTACTGCATGACAAAAAAATCTCAAACATCCGCGATTTGCTACCAACATTAGAAGCGGTTGCCAAAGCAGGCAAACCTTTATTGATTATTGCCGAAGACATTGATGGCGAAGCTCTAGCAACTCTAGTCGTTAACAACTTGCGCGGTATTGTTAAAGTCTCTGCTGTTAAAGCCCCTGGTTTTGGCGATCGTCGCAAAGCCATGTTAGAAGACATTGCCGTATTAACCGGCGGTGTTGTGATTTCCGAAGAAGTCGGCTTATCTTTGGACAAAGTGACTCTAGAAGATTTAGGAACAGCAAAAAGAATCCAAATCAGCAAAGAAAACACAACTGTAATCGATGGAGCGGGTGACGTCACAGCAATTGAGGCTAGAGTCAACCAAATTCGTGCACAAATTGAAGAAGCAACTAGCGACTATGATAAAGAAAAATTACAAGAACGTGTTGCTAAATTAGCAGGTGGCGTTGCTGTCATTAAAGTAGGTGCTGGTTCTGAAATCGAAATGAAAGAAAAGAAAGCCCGAGTAGAAGATGCCCTGCATTCAACACGCGCAGCCGTTGAAGAAGGTGTAGTCCCTGGTGGCGGAGTTGCATTAATCCGAGCCCTTGACGCTGTTGGTGATCTAGCTGGCGATAACGAAGAACAAAATGTCGGTATTGCCATTGCAAAACGCACCATGGAAGAGCCTTTGCGTCAAATCGTTAACAACTGCGGTGAAGAAGCCTCTGTTGTTGTCAATGAAGTCAAAAATGGCGAAGGCAACTACGGCTACAATGCTGCTAAAGGCGAATATGTTGACATGATCGCAACTGGTATCCTAGATCCTGCAAAAGTAACACGCAGCGCATTACAAAATGCCGCCTCTGTTGCTGGCATGATGATTACTACAGAATGTATGGTAGCTGATGCTCCAGCTCCTGAAGCCGCTGGTGGCGCTATGCCTGATATGGGTGGTATGGGTGGCATGGGTGGTATGGGAGGCATGCCAGGCATGATGTAAATTTTGGATGATATTGGCTTATTAGTCCGCTATCTTGGTACTTAAAAGAACTCATTGGTAGAATCACCAAATCGTTCTTTATAAGCACCAACCTAGCGAACTACTAAACCAATCTAATCCAAAATTAATTCTTTTTAGAGTAGGAAAGCCCTGATATTTGTCGGGGCTTTTTTTTGAATAAGCATTTGGGTAGTTCCACTCTATTTGACGAGGAGAAACGGAAAATGGCACAAGTCCAGCTTTTCTGCAGTAGATTTTCTATTCTCGGGCAAACTCCTAGTCTTGGTACTTAAAAGAACTCATTGGTAGAATCACCAAATCGTTCTTTATAAGCACCAACCTAGCGAACTACTAAACCAATCTAATCCAAAATTAATTCTTTTTAGAATAGGAAAGCCCTGATATTTATCGGGGATTTTTTTTGGATAACCATTTATTAGACGTCAATTCGCTTGACCGTTATGGCGCCAACTAATTTGGCTCGTTTGAACAAATGAGTATTGTTTTTTCATTAAAACGAGTTAATGTTTAACGTTTTGTGTTGGCTTATTTTGAAACAGTAAAAAACTCGGTGAGTGTCTTGGTTTCGAATAAAGCGTGTTTTTATAGATTTTGTTGAAGATCGAGTATCTCAAACAGCTTTACGGTTTCAAAATAAACCAACACAAAACTGTACCGAGATTAATTGAACTAATATGATGTTCTATGGCAAAATTCCTACAAAGAAAAGGAATTTTGCCATAGTTTTCTACAACTAAATTTTGTACCATTAGTGATTTTAGTGGAGCAAACATGACAACAGCAAGGAGCCAACTTATTTCAATTGATGATACACCGTATTATCACGTCATCACCCGTTGTGTAAGACGAGCCTTTTTAGCAGGCTATGACAAACCCACAAAGACCTCATTTGAACACCGACGACAATGGATTGTTAATAGAATGCTTGAATTATCCGATATATTCTCTATCGGCATTTGCTCATACTCTG
>Ga0316208_1000647_pt1 | contig 38861 bp, 45 predicted proteins | sample 3monopyrite_MG_FD_204944 | JGI IMG/M metagenome (GOLD analysis project Ga0316208, IMG submission 204944) | Microbial mat bacterial communities from mineral coupon in-situ incubated in ocean water Damariscotta River, Maine, United States -... | ecosystem: Environmental > Aquatic > Marine >...
GTAGCCATTTATTTTATCGACTTAAAGAAATAAAAGAACATCAAGTACCAGCAGGCCTCTTTGATAATCAAGAGAGTTTTCATTTCGAGTTACAGGTTTTTATCGATAATAAACCCTCTTTTTATAGTTTTGCCAATAAAACAAATGAAATGACCGAAGCGGAAGTGATTGAAAAATATGTGTCCGGGCAGAATACATAAAGGATAGGTGACGTTATTCATCCCTTATACTAATTATTATTAGGGCAGAACATGTTAAAGTTTTTAGTTAACTTAATAATTATTTTTATTCTATCAGGCTGTGCAAAAACAGAACCGTTAACGATAAACGATTTTTATCATTTAATTTATAACGCTGAATCAACATTGAGTTTTGATGAAAATAATATTCATTTATATACGTACCATCTTAATATTTATGACAAGTTAGCAGGTGTTGGTTTAATAATTTTCAACGCCCGTAATGTCAATTTTAGTAATAGGTCTATACGTCTTCTTTCGCATAAACCGACGCCACTGGGTTTGGCGGTTATTAATGGAATTAATAAAAATAAAATAAAGTCGCCTAAAATATCCGCAACTATAGTGAAGCGAATTAATAATTTAGAAGCTGATATTGCTAAAAAATATAAGTTAACGTTATCTCAATATATTTTTTTAACAAAACTACCCTCTGGTGATGTATCAGCCCCAGGAGCTGATATATTTAGTAGCAGAAAAAATGACATTGAATTAGTAAAAATATTATCAAGCAAAGGCCTTATGAAATATTCCATAATTGATGACACTTTTAATGGAAAGCCTGCGAAAAGCTTTCGCTGGTGGAAAACTCAAAAAGGACTTGAGTTAAAAGCGATACATTAAATATGAAATACCTCAAAAAATAAATTATTTAAACCTTTGTCTGGAGTTTAGTGATATGTTTAAGTTTAATTTTTAGGTATACAAAAGTATGGAAGAATTATCTGCTTTATTAAGCACGCTGGAAGAAATCGGTAACTCCGATGAAGAGTTATACGATACAGATGTAAAGGAGAAAATGAATGAAGTAATAGTTGAAATATTTATTAATGAAAATCCTGATTTTATAATACCAAAAAGTTTTTCTATGTTTTCTGAACTGTCGGACAAAAAAATTCAAAATGCATTTAAGACCTTTCGTTCTTGCTTAAATACTAAAAATTTAGATCACAAGGAAAAGTTTATATTATTAGGTGCAAATGGGGCTGCAACTAAAAAAGGACAAATATCAGAATGTTTCTTTGGTGAAATTACGGAAGACTCTTTATCTTTAAAAGTACGTGAGTCATCATCATATTCATGGCTAAAAAATGACTGGGTATATTATTTATTTATGATCACCCCAGCAGTATTATTATTTTCTCTAACGTACTATTTAGGCTCTAATCATCTGAATAGATATTGGTATATCTTAATAATTTTTCTTATCATAGTCGTTTCGTTAATTATTGGTGATAAATTTTGGCAATTCTGTGCAAATAACTCTTTTAGAAAAAATGAAAACACCTGACAAGAAAGTTGGTTCATCCGCTTCGCCCATTAGGATATACCAAAAGCGGTGTGCCCCTTATTAAAAACGTTAACTCTTTATGCCGAGAGAATGTGAAATCAGGAAAAATGCTCGAAATTAACTACATCTACCTTATTGGATTTCTTAGTGGAAACCATTTATCAGTAATAAATAGTAAACTGGTAAAGATGCATAATTGAACAACTTAAAAGAGAGCTTACAATCGCTTACACCAGGCAAAAAGCTGCGTTTGTCCTTCACTAGGCTTTTTTTGCCGATGAAGCGAGGCGTTGTGCTTTAACTTTACGAGGTTGCGATCGCTTTATCCATGCGCGCATCAAGTCGCTCTCCAGTCACACGCCATGCCGGGATCTCACCGTTAAGGTGATTGTACCATCTCATGATGTTGGGGTAGTTGTGGTATGGAACACCTGTGCGAGACATCTGACTCAGTGGTGCAGCAAGATCAAAGTCGGCCAAGGTGGCGTGATTACCAACAACGTAGGTTCTACTCTTAAGATGAGTATCTAGAATCGGCGCAAACCGGGACAAAAGACGCTCGGCTTCGGCGATTCGGCTCTCATTTGCTGGCCGGTTCATAAATTTGGCTGCAAGTCTTTCTTCAAAATACATCGGGGCCGGTTGCCGGAAGTGTTCAGCTGCCCAAAACATCCAACGCAGCACATCGTATCGGTCCGAGCCCTTCGGCCACAGTTCAGTGTCACCTGTTTGCTCGCAGAGATAGATCATGATGGCGGCGGCTTCCCACAATACTACGTCACCATCGACAAGTACTGGAACCATACCGTTGGGGTTGGTTGCCATAAATTCTGGTGACTGTTCTGCCCCGGCAAGAAGATCAATAAAGACTTCGTCGACCTTGATGCCTAGATGTTCAATCACCGCAGTAACACGTCGACAGCTTCCTGAGCCCGGATCTGCGTAATATTTCATTCTCTTCTCCTATTGCCATTTCGACTGTTGCGTAGCATTCTAGTATGACAATTTATTATCCGTAACCCTTGAAATATTCACATCGCCGGTGCAATAATGAACCGGTTATGAATTGGGATGATGTACGTTTTTTTCTTGCCGTATTTCGAAACGGGTCGATTCGAGCAGCTGCCGCCTCACTAGAAGTAACCCATGCAACGGTATCGCGCAGAATAGCTGGATTGGAGGCACGTTTAGGCGTTCGTCTGTTCGAGAAATTACCATCCGGTTATGTGGCAACTCCTGCGAGTGAAGAAATTCTGGAATTGGCCGAGCAAATAGAAGAGCAGGTCAATGCCATCGAACGCTGCGTATACGGCCGTGATACCGGATTGGCAGGGAAGTTGCGGATCACCTTGCCCGCCGTCCTGGCAACGGACCTTATTATGCCGGATCTCGCACGTTTCGCGCGAACCCATCCTGGAATCGAGCTTGAGATCATCACATCCTATGAGACACTGAATCTCACCAAACGCCAGGCCGATGTGGCGATCCGACTCGTGTACGAAAACGAAAGTCCACCTGAGCACCTTTATGGCCGAAAACTCGTAAGCGTACACCAAGCTGTCTACGCCTCAGAAAACACATTCGAGCCCGAAGAGACTGGCACTGCAATACGCTGGATCAAGAAAGAAGAGGATATCGTGCTCCCCGACTGGGTGACAAATGCATTGCCTAAACAGGAAAGGATTGACTACATTGTGAACGATATATTTGTGCAAGCTGCCGCCACTCGAGAAGGGCTTGGTGCGAGCTTATTGCTTTGCTTCGTTGGCGACCGCGACCCGAGCTTGCGCCGTCTGTCGCCGGCCACCTCTCACCCTTATGGTGATCTCTGGATCCTGACACATGGGGATTTACGGCATACTCCTCGCGTGCGTGCGTTCACCGAGTTCATGACCAAAGCCATCCTCAACAAGCGGGACTTGATGGAGGGTCGTAGAAGATAAGCGTTTGATAGGCTCCAAATTTGATTTTGATTCGTACAAGGAATCTATTCAGTAAAGTCCAATACACCATAAAAGGCATCGGGCTGATGCAGCAGCTTTAGGTTCTTTTAAAGTTCTGCTGTGAAAGGTAGGTGGTAGTTTTGTTAAGATTCAGTGGTGTCTCCCATCCCATCCTTGGAGCTAAATAATAGAAATAAAACTATGGAAGAAGTATTTGGAATAATAAAATGTATAGGCTTATTATTTCGATCATGTGTAGAAAATGGTGTCTGGGAAATAAGCATCCGAAAATCAGGAAGGTTTTTATTAAAAATAATTTGGCCTCCTTTTTGGTTTAAAGCAATCGAATATAATGGTTCACTTCTTACCGTTTTAGGCATTATCTTTTGGTGTGTAATCGCTTATGCGTATTATTATATTTTTAAAATTGCAGGCTTATAGTGAATTGTTAAATTACGCACGGAGGTTTTTCAAAAGCGAGGCTTTAGCTTTTTTTGAACCGGCCAACTGAATTGTTACGTTTACAGATAAACATTATCCAGAACAATTGAAAATAAAGGACTTTATATGAAAAATAAAAATATCGGAATCATATTTATTATAGTGGGTGCTGCGCTTGTATTATGGGGTTACAATATTTATAACTCAGCTGTCTCGCAGGTGAATATCGCATTGAGTGGTGATGCGCCGGTTAAGGCATGGGCAGGAATGGTTGTTGGTGCTGTATGTATCGCGCTTGGTATTTACAAAGTAAAATAAAAAACATAATAGGGTACTTCAGTTGATTGGTTATAACCTGAAGGGATGAGAACAATGAATAAGAAAATTGTAGTTGTTCTATTAAGTTTTATTTTTTTTACAGGGTGCTATGGATCAAGGCCTGAATTGGGAATTAATAATGGTCAGTTTATGTTATGCCAAAAAACTCCAAACTGTGTGAACAGTCAGGCAACAGATGAAAAGCATTTTATAGAACCCATCCATTTCATTGGAGAACGTCAGGGGGCTCAGGATCGTCTTTTGAAAATACTAAAGAACTGGAAGCGAACAAATATTATAGTCGTTCAGCAAAATTATATTCGGGTAGAATTTACATCTCAAATATTCCGCTTTGTTGATGATGTTGAGTTTTACTTTCCATCGGCAAAAGCCGGGAAACTAACCCTTCATGTCAGGTCAGCTTCGCGTGTTGGACATTCAGACTTTGGTGTTAATCGAAAACGAATTGAACAGATTAGAAATCAATTTCATCCTGAAAATAATAGCTAATGCATATGCCATATCTGGCGCCAGGTAAAGTAGTGTGTCGTAAGCAGCCTTAAAAGCTAGCCTGACAGCGCTGAGATATCTGTGATCCTCCCCCCAGAACAAGAATTTATAGTACCGCTGATATATTATAGGTAGCTTATTGTGGTTATTGATCCTTTTTCGCACTTATGCACATGGCAGAACGAAGAATAATGAATTAAAGAATGGTAGACTAATAGCCGATAAATGGTGAGTTAAAGCAATAAATGTAAGTTCGTCTGATTGAAATAAAATTGAAATGCGGCAGGACAACTAAATTATGGCCACGAAATCCTTAAATTATTTCAGGGCTATTATTTATCGACTTTTACAGCCTGTTTATGAGTACCCCATTATATAATACTACCTGGTCTTTTCGAAATGAAAAAAGCTGCTATACCTGAGAATGAAAAAGAACGTCTTCGTAAATTATACGAATTAGGAATACTCGATACAATCGAGGAACAAGCTTATGATGATTTGACTAAGCTTGCTGCCGAAATTTGTGGTACTCCAATTGCCTTAGTCAGTTTAATTGATCGTGACAGGCAATGGTTTAAGTCTCACCATGGTCTGGATGCCCGTGAAACACCTCGTGATTACGCATTCTGTGCGCATGCCATTCTTGAAGATGATATTTTTGTTGTTAATGATTCTGAAAAAGATGAGCGGTTTTTTGATAATCCATTAGTCACGGCTGAGCCGTATGTGAAATTTTATGCGGGCGCTCCACTCATAATGAGCGATAATAGTCGGCTTGGAACATTGTGTGTTATAGGACATGAAGGGCGAACAATTTCTCATGCTCAAAAAGAGTCTTTGGCAATTTTGGCGCGACAAGTCGTAAGTCAATTAGAATTAAGACTGAAAGTTAAACAGTTGAAAATTATCGATCATACCAAAGATGAGTTTATCTCTATGGTAAGTCACGAATTGAGAACACCTTTAACTTCAATTTATGGCTCGCTGTCATTGCTTAGAAATGAAACAGAACAATTTAATGAAGTTAATAAGAAATTAATTAATATTTCGTGTAACAATACAGAGCGTTTGCTTAGTATTGTGAATGATATTTTAGATCTGACTAAAATGGAATCCGGGCAACTCGAACTTAAATTTGAAGAATTAAATGTAATCACATTGCTGGAAAAATCAGTTGAGTTGAATGAGCAGTACTGTAAAGAGTGCCACACTACTCTTACCTTTAATCAGCCGGATAATAAGAGCGATATACGGGTAAAGGGTGATGAACAGCGATTATTACAAGTAATGAGTAACCTCATATCTAATGCTGCAAAGTTTACTCATGAAAATGATCTGATAGAAATAAATGTTCGAATAGAAAATAATGATGTGGTTGTAGAAGTCACTGATCATGGGCCGGGCATTTCACCTGAGCAGCAGGAACTGGTGTTTGCAAAATTTAAACAGCTTGAAACAAAAGTCAACAATAAGTTGCCGGGTACCGGTTTAGGGTTAAATATCACTAAAAATATCATAGAGCTACAGAAGGGGATGATGGGATTTGAATCAATACCTAATGAGAAAACAACGTTTTATTTCAAACTACCTATAATTAAATAACTGAAACAACATATTTTATTGCGTGCCGTTTTGGGAGTTAGAGTAAAATTTTTATAACTTCTATCGGCTGATATTTTTTGGAAATAGTGTGAAATATAGAAAACTTGGCAGAACAAATTTAGATGTCAGTCTGATTGGACTTGGTACCATGACATGGGGTTTGCAAAACACCCAGGCGCAGGGTTTCGAGCAAATGGATTATGCGCTTGATCATGGCGTTAACTTTTTTGATACCGCTGAGATGTATGCCATTCCCCCCAGTGAAAAAACCTTTGGTACCACCGAAACCATTATTGGCAACTGGTTTGCTTCACGCTTAAATCGCGACAAGGTTATTTTGGCGTCTAAAATCACAGGGCCAGGATTGCGCTGGGTACGTGATGGAACAAATTATATAGATAAAAAAAATATTTTGCTCGCACTTGAGGGCAGTTTAAAAAGATTGCAAACAGACTATATTGATCTTTACCAATTGCACTGGCCGAACCGGGGCTCGTATCATTTTGGTAAAATTTGGGGTTTTAATCCAAAGTTTAATGTACAAGCCGAGCAGGATAATTTTCTTGAGGTGCTTGAAACATTTAACGCGCTGATTAAAGAAGGTAAAATTCGGCATATTGGTCTATCCAATGAAACGGCGTGGGGGTTAAATAAATGGTTACAACTTGCCGAGCAAAATAACTTACCGCGCATGGCCTCGATTCAAAATGAATACTCTTTATTATGTCGTCACTTTGAACCGGATTTGAATGAGATTGCGATTCACGAAGATTGTGGTTTGCTGGCGTGGTCGCCATTAACCCGCGGTATGATCAGTGGTAAATATTTAAACGGTGTAAAACCAGAAGGTGCGCGTTTAACAATTGAAACCCGACCTGAGCATCGTATCCACCCTGATACCGATGCCGCGATTGTGAAGTATATTAAGCTGGCTAAAAACTATGATTTAGATGTCACGCAAATGGCACTGGCATTTGTGAATACCCGGCCTTTTGTCACCTCGACATTAATTGGTGCCACGAAGATGAGCCAACTTAAATCGAATATTGCTTCAATTGAAGTGACGTTGTCTGCTGAAGTACGTGAAAAAATAGAAAAAATTCGCCGCGATTATCCTATGCCTTTTTGACCCTTTTTATTTAAGCCAATGATTTACTAGGCTTTTTCGTGCTCTGTTGCTTTAATCCTGTTATTATTCGCTGCCGTTTCTATTCGCCGTTTATTTAATTTCCGGAGTTCTTCTATGTTTCAGATGGGTTGCGCCAGTCGCGCATGTTATAAAAATGAAATTCTTTCAGGTTTAACTGTTGCGTTGGCACTTGTTCCGGAAGCGGTGGCCTTTGCCTTCGTCGCAGGCGTGTCTCCTCTGGTTGGTTTATATGCAGCATTCATGGTGGGTTTGTTAGCGTCTATTTTTGGTGGGCGTCCGGGTATGATTTCTGGTGCAACCGGCTCAATGGCGGTGGTGATGGTGGCATTAGTTGCACAACATGGTGTGGAATACTTATTTGCGGCAGTCGTTTTAACGGGGCTGATTCAAATATTGGCAGGCATTTTACGTTTAGGTAAATACATTCGTATCGTGCCGCACCCGGTTATGCTGGGGTTTGTAAATGGCCTGGCCATCGTTATTTTCCTTGCGCAATTACAGCATTTTCAGGTTGAGCTACCAGATGGTACGATGGAATGGATGAGTGGTTCCGCGATGTACATACTGTTGGCACTTGTTGCCTTGACCATGGCCATCATGCATTACCTGCCGAAAATTACCGGCGCTTTTCCAGCGGCGCTGGCGGCGATTCTGGTCGTTTCGTTTATGGTGATTGGGTTCGATATTGATACCCATTCGGTAGGTGATTTAGCATCCATTGAAGGTGTATTTCCACCGTTCCATCTTCCTGAAGTTCCTTTCACTTTTGAAACCTTATCCATTATTTTTCCGTACGCAATTGTTTTAGCGGCAATTGGTTTAATCGAATCTTTACTGACACTATCACTCATTGATGATGTGACCAACACACGTGGTCGCGGTAACCGTGAGTGCGTGGGGCAGGGGATTGCTAATACCGCAACAGGTTTATTCGGCGGTATGGGTGGCTGTGCCATGATTGGCCAGAGTATGATTAATGTTAACTCGGGAGGGCGACAACGTTTATCGGGTATTGCGGCAGCATTATTTTTATTGATCTTTATTTTGTTTGCTTCAAGTTTGATTGAGCAAATTCCAATGGCCGCATTGATTGGTGTTATGTTTATGGTGGTACTCGGCACGTTTGAATGGTCTAGCTTACGTATTATGGGAAAGATTCCTAAAACAGATGCTTTTGTTTTAATTCTTGTATCCGGTGTGACGGTGGCAACGGATTTAGCATTTGCAGTCGTTGTCGGCGTAATTGTTTCTGCGCTTTTCTTTGCCTGGGAGCATGCTTCACACATTAATGTAAAAAGTTATGATGATGAAAAGGGCTCGCGTGTGTATGAGTTAAACGGACCATTATTTTTTGGTTCTGTGAAAAACTTTTTAGAGTTATTTTCACCAGCCGAAGATCCTGATGATGTTATAATTGAATTTCAAAATTCACGCGTTGCTGATCATTCTGCGATTGAAGCGATTGATAATCTGGCTGAAAAATATATTAAAGCAGGCAAGACATTACACTTACGTCACTTAAGCCCGGAATGTCGTGAGCTATTAAAGAAGGCCGGTGATATGGTTGAAGTTAACGTGATGGAAGATCCGAAGTACCATGTTGCAGATGATCAAATTGCTTAAGTTATAATATTTAAGCATAAAAAACCTGCTTGATACATAGTGCCCGCTCACTTTAGGCTTAATTTTATCTCCCCCCTCCCATTTCGGGATAACCAGCGACTTAGCATGGAGAGCTTAGTCGAATGGTTAGTTGTTTTATCAGGGGGCTAGGGGGAGGGAAGAGTTAAAACCACCCCACCCTAGCCCTCCCCTTACAAGGGGAGGGAATAAACCTTTAAATTATTCAGCTTAATTGAATGGGATTCTGCATCAAGCAGGCTTTTTTATACCTATCAACTTTATAAAATTATTCTGTCCGTCGTTTTTTTAAAATTTCATCCGCGCCCCGCGCGACATAACGTAGTTGAGTAATGACCTTTTCGGTAATCATTTTACGTTCAGCTGTTTTGCAGTCCAGGGCATCTGCACCGGCATTAAAAACTAAAATAACAATGGCTTCGGCCTGAATTTTTGCATCAGCTGAAGCGTAGCCCTGACTGTGTTGGATGTAATCAGCCAGCTCAACAATAAAATACTGGAGCTCACGAGAAACGGCCATACGAAAGGCACGCGAAGTGCCAGAGCGTTCGCGCAATAATAAATAAAAGACGTGCGGACTTTTATTAATGAATTCCATAAAGGTTTCAACCGAGGTTCTGATCACACTGCCCTGTACACTAATTCGTTGGCGTGCTTTGCGCATCAGTTGGCGTAAGGTGATGCCGCCTTCGTCAACCAAAGTGAGCCCCAACTCTTCCATATCTTCAAAGTGTCGATAAAATGAATTGGCGGCAATTCCCGCTTCACGGGTTACTTCGCGCAGGCTTAAACTGGAATAGCTTTGTTCTAAGCTGAGTAAATTAAATGCGGCATCAATAATGGTACGGCGTGTTTTTTCTTTTTGTTGCGCTCGACTCGCTGTCACTTTGAGTATTCCCTTTCATACTTAATATCAAAAGTAAACTAACACATGTATTAAAAATATTAAATAAATACCTTATTTTCTATACAAATTTACATTTTCGGCGTACACTTGTACTCTAAATTTTAATGGAATTATCATAATGCAAAAACCTAGAATTGCCTGGCTGGGTGCCACGGTATTAACGTTGACTGCGCTTATTGCGCTAATCGGTGTGCCAACCTACGCTTATATGGTTGGCTTTGATGTCTGGCAAATCAGTTTTATGGTTGTTGGTATTATTTTCACAGAAATATCCATCACTGCAGGCTATCATCGCTTATGGACACACCGTGCTTATACTGCACATTGGTCGGTAAGATTATTGCTCGCCTTTGGCGGCACGTTTGCGGTACAAAACAGCATTTTACACTGGGCTTCTGATCACCGGCGTCATCACCGCAATGTTGATGACTATGACCTCGATCCTTATTCGGCTCAACGTGGCTTTTGGTACTCACACGTTGGCTGGATGTTGCGTGAGTATAATCCCAACCCTGATAATAACTATGAAAATTGCCCTGACCTGAAAAGAGATCCTATTGTTATGTGGCAGCATCGTTATTATGTGCCATTGGCTTTAGGGATTAATTTTGGTTTTCCTATTTTGGTGGGTTTTTTACATGGTGATGTTTTGGGCATGATGTTATTGCTTGGCTTCGCGCGTTTGGTTATTGCGCATCACTTTACTTTCTTTATAAATTCGTTAGCACATATCTGGGGTAGCCAACCGTATTCGGATAAAAATAGTGCCAGAGATAACGGTTTTCTTGCTGTTCTGACTATGGGGGAGGGTTATCATAATTACCACCACCATTTTCAACGAGACTATCGTAATGGAATTCGCTGGTGGCAGTTTGATCCGACTAAATGGTTGATTCGTAGCTTTGCGTGGATGGGGCTGGCGAAAAACCTTTATCGTGCACCGCTGGAAAAAATTGAAAGTGCAAAAGCCGCAATGGTGTTAACTAAAACCTCTAAAAAATTGGCAGCGCTTCCTCAGGCTGATATTTATTTAGATAAACTACATAAAGAGTACGATATATTAATGCACAAGATTAATGATTTTTCTGCTGCAAAGTTACATTGGGCTGAAGCAAAGAAAGCCGCTATTTTAGAAAATTACGATCTTGATGCTTTAAAACATAAAGTGGAAACTCTAAAAGAAAGTTTTTTACAGCAGAAAAGAGACTGGTTAGTTTTTAATGCTGCATTTGCATAACTCGTTATTTAATGATTTGCTGCATGAATTTATCACGGGCAATATCTAAAGCATTTTTATCTTCTATAAGAGCAACGCAGCTAACATAAAAGTCATTAAACGCAGTAATGACTTGTTCGCTGTTAATTGCTTCTTTTTGTGTGACCTCTTTTTCTGAAACGGACTGATTCTGTAATGTTAAAGTAGCATAGGCAGGAATCATTTTGTTATGACCTGTTTCCATATTGCTGGCAATGAGAGGGGAGGTTTTAACGTACAACTCACCCTGATATTCAAATTGTTGCCCGATACTTAAAAGCTTAAATTTCATTTTTTACCTTTTTAGGTTTGTTTCGTCCGCCTGTTAACGGGCGGAGTATGGTAGGTTTAAAGCAATAATAAAACCCGATTATTAACTATAGTGTATCTTTATTCTTCCATTTTATGCTGCGAGACATATTCGTACATCACAATCGATGCAGCAATACTCACATTTAAACTTTCAGTGACACCAAAGTGAGGAATGCTTAGACACGTTATTTCAGGGTAGTCCGAATATTCAAAACTAATGCCTTTGTCTTCATTGCCTAATATAAAGGCGGCTTTTTCTGGTAGTTGGGATTCATAGAGTATTTGTCCTTTACTGGCTTCTAAGGTGAATAACTGGTAGCCGCGCGTTTTTAATTCTGAAAAACAATCCTCAATATTTTCATGAAATTTTGCCGGGACTTTACGAAAAGTCCCTTTTGCAGGAGCAGGATCAAAAGGCGCGACATTAATTAAATGAACTTCATGCGCGCCAAACGTTTCTGCAGAACGAAAAATTTTAGGTGGGTTAAAGCCAGGTTGTAAATGGTCTAAAACCAGAATAAATTTATGTGATCCCGGCTTCGCTAAAACATTACGCTGCCGGTCTTTTTCATAGCGCTTCATAGCGGTGCGATAACGTTCTTCGCGTTTATTTGAGTGTTGACGGCTAACCATATAAGTCTCTATCTTATTGAGTAATAAGGTATTTTACCCTAAATAGCTAACCATAAGGTTATTCTTCTTTTATTAATACTTGAAATATCAGTTATTACTAATATACTGCACATAATTTATCCATATGAGCAAAAAAGTATGAGTTTGATACAGGAAGTTGAAGTCACAGAACTGGCAGAGTTAAAAGAAAGCGGTGAAGCTGTTCGTGTTATTGATATTCGTCAACCAGCAGAATTAAATGCAGGTATTATCCCCGGCGCTGAAGCTTTGCCGATGCACCTTATTCCCTTGCGGATGAATGAATTCAAGCACGATGAAAAGCTCATTATGGTTTGTCGCAGTGGTGCTCGTTCTGCACAGGCATGCATGTTTTTGCAACAGCAAGGTTATGAAAAGGTTTATAACCTTCGTGGTGGAATGATTGCATGGTCTGGTAGTGGCCTTGAACTTGGTATGCCACAAGCGGTATAAGTTTTATGGCTTCAAGCTTGGGTCGTAGACTTTTTGTCGATTGGCAATAATATCGTGTTTAGCCTCTTCCATTGCGCCTTTTACATTTGATGCTTTGAACAGCGTGTTTTGTGCATCATTTAGTGCGCTCATTGCCGCATCCTGAATGGACTGCTCTAACTCCATCTGTCGCGATCTGACAACGGCTTCAGAAGCCAACACCACATTTAAAGCCGCCTGGGCAACAATACCTTTTGATCCTGCCTGAGCCGCGCCGGCCAGCAAATTAATAATTGAGAGTAAATCTTCCTGTTGTGATGGCTCAGACATTGTGGCTGCTCTTTTTAAAGGTGCTTGTAATATATTGTTATCGTTTATTGGTTAGGCATTAATTTCTTTACCGAGTATTGAATCCAGGCCTGTGAGATACGCGGTTATATCTGCCTGGTATGATTCGGGTACAGAATTCATCACGGATGGCCTTTGCAATAAGCGTTGACCCCAGGCTTTAACATTTGGCGCATCTTCAAACAGCTCATAATCTTTATATTTTTCTATTTGTTCGAGGTAAAGAAAGAGCGGCGCATATACTGCGTCAATTAAAGAAAAATCTGCACCATTATAATACTCACCTTGCGGCATTTCTTCTTCTAATATTTCAAACCGATCAATCAGAGTTTCTTTTAAATGATTAAATTTTTTGGCATCATTTTCATGTAAAAAATTAAATGTGGTATCCAAAATATCATTACCAAATTCAATCCAGGAACGGTTCAATGCTTTTTCAAAAGCATCATTCGGATAAAGGGAGTTTGGTGTTATTTCATCAAGGTAATCACAAATCACCATGGATTCAAAAAGCGGTTTCTCATCAACCAGCAAGACAGGCACTTTTTCTAATGGTGATACATCATAAAACCACGGTGGTGGTGCAGAAAGATCAATATATTCAATATCAAAGGGTATATTTTTTTCATTTAACACGATCATGGCACGTTGTACGTATGGACAGATAGTGAAGCTAATAAGCTTTAAATTGGGTAGTGACATGCTTTATTCCTTTCAATTAATTACGGAATAACTATACAGTAAAAACTTTAATCTAGATAACTGTGTAATAATAACAGGAGTAAATCACAGAGAAAACAAGGTTATTTATTTTGGATTTTGAATTAACGCGTTCTGAAAACGACGAAAAATTGCTCACACAAATCGATTCGATTCAAACGGCTGAAAATATTCAGGTATTGATTCCTTTTGCGAAAGCTTACTTAGGTATGTTTTATGTTATTGAAAAAGAATTAGCAGAAAAAGAGAAAGTAAAGTTACTGGCGAATGATAAGTTATCAGAGGCTATTTTTTCCGGCTTTATAGCAAGTTTAGAGCGAAAAGAATTACCTTCGATAGAACAAATCGCCCATACTAAGGCTGAAAAAAAAGAATTTTCTGAAGGTTATGTGGTGCTTGCAGGATTAGATTTGATTGCTAAAAAATCATTAACTAATGTTAGTGAACTTGATGATGAGCTGATTGAAAAAGCTATCGCTTTTCATTTTTCCAATCAATCAGGTTATTGCGATATTTGGTTTGAGCACTTACTGGTACACCATAAAAATAAAGTTTCAGTGGCAATGTCAAAATATTGGGTTGCTCTGTTAAAAAATAACGCGAGTTATTTGCCGGGTAAAAACCTGGTGTTAGGGACTGCCCCTGATATTGAAATAATTGAAAATACCATTTTAGCATTGTTAGAAAACTGGTCTAACTGCAAAGTGAAAACATTATTACAACTTTTACGCCTGGCATTTATATATGGCGATAAAGATAAGCTGTTACAAGTTTGTGAAAAAGTTTTAGTTTCTCCGGATTCATTACGTGAACGCGCACACCTTTATTGGTTGGCTGCAGCTTATTTACTTGCCCCGGAAAAATACTCCGCACGACTTTCTGACTATGTTGGCCGGGTTAAATTAAAAATTATGCCGTTGTTAGATTTTATTGTGTTAATGCTTGAATCCGGTGTTGAAGTGAATGTGAAAAGTATAACGCAATTATTAAGAATGATAGCGCCTGTTTTTCCACCGCAACACCATGTTTATGGTGCAATTGGTTCGTTAGATATTAACTCGAAAAATGTTATGTTGTTGTTTTATCACCTGGCACAACTAAAAGGTGAGAATATTATTGGAGAAGTGAAATCATTACGTAAGGCGCGTGTTATGAAAATATATTCTGGTGTGATTGATAACTTACTTGATATACATGTACGCAGGAAAAATGAAAATGATTTTTCTTTTCCGGATTTTAATGCGTATATTGATGCGCTGGCAGACAATAATTGTTTGCAGGGAAGAAGTAATAAGTTTGATTTAAGGTGAGTCAGGCAGGTAGGCTTTTATATTGTGATAGTCGCGATAACTTTCGATCATCGCTTTTAGTTCAGACATATTTATATCATCGGGTTCATTGATGTAGTCGGCAACTTTCCTTATCATTTTCCAGCGCCAGTGTTCAATGGGGGATTCTTTTTTAGTCATGAGTTACCTCTTTTTAGTTATAGTATTTTTATATTAATTAAATTGAAAATTTACACTCTCGTTAACGGGTTTGTGTATTTTAAAATGCACATTGGTAAAGTATTTTTCATTCAGACGTTTGATCGATTCCTTTGCAAAATCATACACTTCTTTCTTTGATCCTGTGCGCAAACTGGTAATGGTGTTTTTGTCGTTTTCAATAATAAATTTATACCAGTTCAGCTCACTTGAGCCTTGAGGTGGGTCAACTTTTGAAATGCTTTTTATCTTATAACGTGCCATGTGAATTTTTCTCCATATCATTTTGATAACAGAGAATATAGAACGGTCTTATTACTGCTTTGTGACAGGCTTTTTACACTTTTATGTCAAAGATTAGGCTATAATAGGCCTTTATTCTCAGACTAAATTCCCCTTTGAAATACCATGGAATCTGCAAAAAACCTTTTTTCTTATAAACAATTTTGGGCCAAACGTTTTGGTATCGCACCGGTTTTACCTATGTCGCGTGCTGAAATGGATGCGCTTGGCTGGGATAGTTGCGATATTATTCTAGTGACCGGTGATGCTTATGTTGACCATCCAAGTTTCGGCATGGCGCTGATTGGCCGTCTGCTTGAATCGCAGGGATTTCGCGTCGGGATCATTTCTCAGCCAGACTGGAAGAGCGCTGAGGGCTTCAAAATTCTGGGTAAACCTAATTTATTTTTTGGTATTACTGCCGGCAATATGGACTCTATGATTAATCGCTATACGGCAGATCGTCGTATACGTTCAGATGATGCTTACACCGCGGGTGACGAAGGTGGAAAACGCCCGGATCATTCTGTTGTGGTTTATGCCCAGCGCGCACGTGAAGCATTTAATGATGTGCCGATTGTTATAGGCGGTATAGAGGCTTCATTAAGACGTATTGCACATTATGATTACTGGTCGGATAAAGTGAAGCGTTCCATTTTGATGGATTCAAAAGCTGACATATTGGTTTTTGGTAATGGTGAAAGGCAGGTTGTTGAAATTGCACATCGCCTGGCGGCCAGGGAAGAGCTTTCTAAACTGACTGATATTCGTGGCACGGGCTTTATCCGTAAGGAAATCCCTGAAGGCTGGGATGAAATTGATTCCACTTTTATTGATGAAGTCGGCAAGGTGGAAGCCCCCCGAAATCCTTATGCTGAGACGGAAGAAAATAATAATGAAGAGACTTCTTCAGAAACCATTGTTAATTTTCAGCCCGCGTTAAAGAATAAACGCAGTTCCCGTATAGAAAAATTTGATCGTGCAACCAGCTATATTCGTTTGCCATCGTATGAGCAGGTGAGTAATGATAAAGTTTTATATGCTCATACCTCCCGTATACTGCACCTTGAAACCAATCCGGGCAATGCGCGAGTACTGGTACAGCGTTTTGGCAAACGTGATATCTGGTTAAACCCACCACCTTTGCCTTTAACTACTAAAGAAATGGATCGTTTATACGGCCTGCCTTATACCCGTACGCCTCATACTGCGTATGAAGGTAAAAAAATTCCTGCTTATGAAATGATTCGTTTTTCGATAAATATTATGCGCGGTTGTTTTGGTGGCTGTACTTTTTGTTCGATCACAGAACATGAGGGGCGAATTATTCAAAACCGCTCTGAAGATTCTATTATTCAGGAAATAGAAACCATTCGGGATACAGTGCCAGGCTTTACCGGTATTATTTCGGATCTGGGTGGGCCAACGGCCAATATGTATCGCCTTGCCTGCAAGAGCCGGGAAATTGAATCGGCCTGTCGTAAGCCTTCATGTGTTTATCCCGGGATTTGTCAAAATTTAGATACTGATCATTCCCCATTAATTAGTTTATACAAACGGGCACGAAAGTTGCCGGGGATTAAAAAAATATTAATTGGTTCAGGTGTTCGATATGACCTTGCCGTCGAGTCACCTGAATACGTGGAAGAACTGGTAGCACATCATGTCGGTGGTTATTTAAAGATTGCACCTGAGCATACCGAAGACGGCACGCTTGATAAGATGATGAAGCCGGGGATCGGAACCTATGATCGTTTTAAGGAAATGTTTGAAGCGGCAACTAAAAAAGCCGGCAAGGAGCAGTATTTAATTCCTTATTTTATTGCGGCTCACCCGGGCACAACCGATGAAGATATGATGAACCTTGCTATCTGGTTAAAGAAAAATGGTTTTCGTGCAGATCAGGTTCAAACCTTTTTGCCATCACCAATGGCAACCGCAAGTGCGATGTATTATTCAGGCAAGAACCCGCTGAAGAAAGTGACACATAGCAGTGAAGATGTGGTGACAACAAAAAACCTCAAGGCAAGGCGTTTGCATAAGGCCTTTCTTCGTTACCATGATCCACGTAACTGGCCGCTTCTGCGTGAAGCGTTAAAAAGGTTAGGTCGGGCAGATTTAATTGGAAACGGTAAACGTCATTTGATTCCCAGCTTTCAGCCCAAAGGCACATTTGATAAAGAGTCGAAATCTCGACGTTCCCAACCTTTTGTTACCAAACATACGGGTGAACACAGAAAAAATAAGGGTAAACCCGTAGGTAAAATGCAACGCTTGCAAAAGAGTAAGCAATATAAATAATGTGTCCTTTGTTAAATAAAGTAAACAATGCTAATTTTAACCACTTAATACGGAATATTTATAAAAGGTAGGGTAGACTGCTGCGTTTCATTTTGGTTGTGTCTTTATTTACGGGTATTAAATAAATGCAGGAAGAAGATACTGGCTCTAATATTTTAATTGTTGATGATGATGAGCTCGTTTCAGAGTACTTGCGCGCTTTGTTAGAAGTTGAGGGCTACGCAGTTACAGTAATGAATGATTCACCTCAGGCGTTAAACCATTTTACTGAAAATCCTGATTTTTTTGACCTGGTTGTGACTGATCAAGTCATGCCTGTTTTGACCGGGGTTGAAATGTCCCGTTCTATTTTAGAGCTTAGGCCGAATATTCCCATTGTATTAATTACCGGTTACAGCGAACGTATTAATGAAGAAAATGCTGAATCTCACGGTTTGAGCAGTTTTTTCCCAAAGCCCATTAACGAAGAGCAATTTTTGAATAAAATTAAGGATTTATTGCTTTCTTACTGAACTTCATTTCTTCTAAGTGCTTTTCTGCACCTAATCAATAAAAACAGCCCCGTTTACCAAGCCAATTGACGATAAATAGCGTTATTGGAAGACTTTATTCCTATTAATTAGGCATTTAGCGAGAAGCTAGAGTAAAATAGCCCACTTTTTATGCTTGGCGGCTTTTCTCTGTACTGTTACATCTACAGAAAAAGTTACCAGAAGAAGTTGGTAGGAAAATAGAATGCTGAAAAAACGTTTTTTAACCGTTATTTGTTTATTGGGTTTCAACTTGGCCTTTATTGTTGCACCTGTGAGTGCGCACGAAGAAAAACAAGATAATAGCTGGTGGTGGAGTAATAACTGGTGGAATGAAGGCAAAATAACAAACTCTAAAAATTATGACTTGAAAGTTGAGTGGAGCAGTTACGACAGTGACGGAGTAGAAGTACCTTATATGGTGGTTCGACCCAAAAAAGAGGGTAAGTTTCCAGCGGTCTTTTTTCAACATGGGCGTCGTGGCTTTGATGAGTTGATTCAGCGCCATGCCAGGCGAATTGCTGCGCAGGGGTTTGTGGTGGTTGCTCCCGATATTTATCGCGCACACTTTATGGGCACACATCCTATTGAACATGATTACGAGTTAGAAAAGGATGTAAATAAAGGCCTGGATGTTTTATTGGCGCGAAAAGATATTAGCAGTAAAAAAGCCTGTTTGTATTCACATACACGCGGCGGTTATTACACTTTAAAAGTCGCAACCCGCTTTAAGCGCCAGGAAAATGATGTTGCGTGTTATGTTTCCTATTATCCACATTTACAGGATCCGAATGCACCCGAAGCATTACAGGTTTATGGCTATGCGCCGGAAGTAGACCAAATGAAAATCCCGATGTTGGTTTTTATTGGTGATGAAGAACAATACCAGCGCCGCAGGGTAATTGAGTCAGGTATAAAATCTTTGCGTGGTAAGGGACGAGATGCGCGGGTAATCATTTATCCTGGTGTCGGGCGTGGCTTTGATTTTAGACCCGAAAACGTTAGAACCTTTGCTGATGATTTAGCATCAAAAGATGCGGTACAACGCGCAGCAGCATTTATTAATAAACATTTAAATAAGTAGTAAGAGTAAGCTATGAGTATGAAGTATAAAACAGATGATTTACGCATTACCGCAATGAATGAGGTGATTTCACCGGAGCAATTGCATAAGGATTGCGGGATTTCAGAGTCGGCGAGTAAATTAATTTTTGATACTCGTACTGCGATTCATAATATTTTGAATGGCAAAGATGATCGCTTACTGGTCATTATTGGCCCTTGTTCTATTCATGATCCTGATGCGGCACGTGAGTATGCTGCACGCCTAAAAGAAATGCGTAAAGAGCTAGGTGATGATTTATTAATTGTCATGCGTGTTTATTTTGAGAAGCCACGCACTACAGTGGGCTGGAAAGGTTTAATCAATGATCCTAACCTTGATGAAAGTTATGAAATTAATAAAGGATTACATCTTGCGCGTTGTTTATTAGCAGACCTGAATGAAATGGACATACCGGCTGCGACTGAATTTCTTGATTTGATCACGCCGCAATATATTGCAGATTTAATTAGTTGGGGCGCAATTGGTGCACGCACAACAGAGAGCCAGGTGCACAGAGAACTGGCCTCGGGCTTGTCTTCACCAGTTGGCTTTAAAAATGCTACCGATGGTGGCTTACAAGTAGCAATTGATGCTATTGGTGCGGCAAGTCGTCCGCATAACTTTCTTTCATTAACCAAAGAAGGTTATTCTGCAATTTTTGCTACAACCGGTAATGATGACTGCCATATTATTTTACGTGGCGGTAAAGAACCTAATTATGATGCAAACCATGTTAATCAGGCAGTATCAGAGTTGAAAGCCGCAGGTGTACAACAACGATTAATGGTTGATTGTAGCCATGCTAACAGCCAGAAAGATCATCAACGACAAATTGATGTTGCTAAAGTGGTTGCAGAGCAGGTTGCACAAGGCAATTATAACTTGATGGGAGTGATGATTGAGAGTCACCTGGTTGAAGGCAGGCAGGATGTCGAACAGGGCAAAGAGTTAGTTTACGGTCAAAGTGTGACCGATGCCTGTATTAACTGGGATGATAGTGAAGCTGTATTGAGAGGTCTGGCTCGGGCTGTTCAACAACGTCGCTCAGCAAAGTAGTCGTATATAGCCGGTATGGAAAATAAAATAATCGATCTACAAAGCAAACTTGCTTTTCAGGATGAGACCATTAGTGAATTAAACGAAGTGATCACTGATCAGCAGAATCAGTTAGATCAACTTCGCGAAGATATTCGTCTTTTAAATTTGCGTATTGCAAGTGTTGCTGAAGCATCAAATGTATCACAAGAAAAAGAGCCACCCCCTCCGCATTATTAGATTTAAAGTATTAAATCTTTTTCACAGCAACGTTTGTATTTTTTTCCGCTACGGCAAGGGCAAGGCATGTTCTTCGTCAGCTGAACTGTTTTAACGTCTTCCCCATTTACATAAAACCAGCCTTCTTCATTAGTGAAAGAGCTGTTTTCAGTTAAGGCATACATTTTTTTATTGTTGAGTGTATCTTGTGTGAAGTAAGCGGCAAAATGAACATGGTTTTTATTTGCTGAAATTATTTTTAACGCTTTCCACTGAGTTGAATCTTTTTCTAATTCGAGCGATTCTGGTCGGGTTGAATGGTGCCAGCTTTTTAATAAATATAAGCTATTTTTTAAAGCATAAGCACTATAACGAGAGCGCATAAGTTGTTCCGGGTTCGCTGGCTTATGAGTTGAGTTAATAAATTTACCACAGCAATGGTCAAAATTTTTTTGAGAACCACAGGGACAATAATTTATTTTATGCTGCAACATTTATCGAATGAGTGCGAGCGATAAGCCGGGCCAGTAAGTAATAATTATTACTGCAATGAGTAATACAAAAAAGAATGGAATGGTCGCCCGGTATATATCCGTAATGGATTTATTAAAGCGGAAACTGGCAATAAATAAATTCATACCAACGGGGGGCGTAAAATAACCCAGTTGCATATTAGCAAGAAAAATAACACCAAGGTGTATGGGATCAATCCCATAACCTATTGCCAGAGGTACAATGAGTGGCACGAGAATAACGAGAGCCGAAAAAATATCGAGTATAGCGCCAAGTATAAGTAAAAATATATTTAGAAAAATTAAAAAAGTAGTCGGGCTGGATATATGCTGTTTTACCCATGCAAATAATTTCGTTGGAATTTCGGCATCAATCAAATAATTAGTAAAAGCCAGGGAAACACCTAAAATTAAAAGAATGCCGCCAACAGTTAGCATGGATTCTTTTGCTATTTCGGGTAGTCGAGAAAAACTAATTTCTTTATAGATAAAAATCTCAACAATAAGAACATATAAAGCAGTAATTGCAGCAGCTTCCGAGATAGCAAAAAAACCACCATAAATTCCGCCAATAAGAATAAAGGGTAAAGGTATTTCCCATATGGCTTCTTTTAAAGCATTAAAAGCTTCTTTTTTGTTAAAGGGCGTTATCTGGGTTGGGATATTTCTATTGCTCCATGCGCTCCACATAACAATGAAAGAAATCATTAATAAGCTGGGTAGTATGCCGGCAATAAAAAGTTCGTAAATTGTTACCGATTGTTCAAGATCCATTTGTTGTACGATGACACCATAAAGAATCAATGGCAAAGAGGGAGGCAATAATAAACCAAGGCTTCCTGATGTTGTTACCAGGCCTAAACTAAATTTTTTATTATAGCCCTGATTGGTTAAAGCGGGGTAAAGCAAAGCGCCAAGTGCAACGATAGTGATACCTGTTGCTCCGGTAAAAGCGGTAAATATAGCGCAGGTAAACAGGCTAACAATAACCAGCTCACCAGGTAGCCAGCCAAAAAAGACACGTGATAATGCGACCAGGCGTTGAGAGGTGTTGCTATAACTTAAAATGTATCCGGCAAAAGTAAACAAAGGAAGAGCAAGTAATAAAGGGGTATTCGTAAGTCGATATATTTCTATAGCAATAACAGACAAATCGATATCAGAAAAGTAAAAGCCACTGATAGCAAGTGATAATATGACAACAAACAAAGGCATGCCAAACAAGGCAAATAATAAAATGGCAAAAATAATAATGCCAAAAGTCATGATGCATTACTCGATGTGTCGGATCGGTCTGCTTTATGCTTTAAGTTTTGTTTTTCTAATAATAAAGTTGAGTAAAAGAAGTATCGTAAGCCCATAATGATAAAGGCAAAAGGAATGATTGCTTCGCACAACCATACCGGTACGTTAGCAAAGGCTATTTGGCCGTCTTCATATTCGTACTGAATAAATTGAATACTGTAATATGCAACTAAAAAGCAAACCGCAGCACTAATAAAGTCGGTTAAGCGCCATATATTATTTTTTATTTTTTCAGGCAGGTAGCGGGATAAAATATCAATACGAATATGTTTGTTACTTCGGCTGGCAAACATAGCACCAATCATACCTATCCATAGCACCATGACACGCAATGCCGAATCTGCCCAATAAATCCCGTCATTAAAAAAAACGCGTAAAACTATTTGTGAAGAGGCAAGAAAAATTGTTGCGAACAAAAAAAATAGCAACAGAAAGGTTTCAGTTGCGAGTAAAAAATTGTAACTGCGGATTAAAAGTTTCTGCACTTTATATATGAGAAGTTTTATTTCATTTTATAGTCATTAATAAGCTTGGTGATGAGGGCGTACATTTTTTTGCTATTAATGCCGTTTTTTACTAATTGCTGGTTAGCAAACAGAGCTAATGATTTCCACTCTTTATGCTGTTCCTGATTGGGTTTGATAAAGTTTATTCCCTGATTTTTAAGCGCGGCTAATGCAGCAATATTATCTTTTTTATTTTGTATATCAATGCCTTTAAATGTGCGTGACATAACCTTGTGCATCGTTGTTTGGTCTTTCTTGCTGAGTTTTTTTAATGTTTTTTTACTAACGACCAGAGTACCCCAGCCATACAGTAAGGGCATGTTTGTAAGGTATTTAACCTGGCTATGCCATTGCAGTGCAATGGAGGCTATCGGCGGAGCGGCAATCGTATCCACCAAATGTGTTTGTAAGCCGGCAAGTACATCGCTGATGGGAAGCGGGATTGATTTTAGTGAAAAAGCTTTAGCAGCATCACGAGCCGATGTGGTGTCGGGTATCCAGACTTTTTGTTTACGCAAATCCGAAACACTTTTAATTGCCGCATTAGATAAAATGTAGGCAAACCCCGATTCCGCCAGGCCATATGAAATAAGTCCGTTTTTTGCTAGTCCGTCAATAATAAGCTTATCCATATGTTCACGAACATACCCTACTTCTTTCTGAGAGCTGAAAAGAAAAGGCATACCATATATGTCGGCGTCTTTAAAATAGCGTGTTAATGCGCCGCTGGTTACAGCCGCACCCTGGAGCTGATTAATACGCATCTTGCGTAAAATGGCATTTTCATCTCCCATAACGCCACCAGGATAATATTTAATTTTTACTCTGTTATCGGTGAGTCGTGCAATTTCTTTTGCTGCGCCACGCATGGTTTTCATCCAGCTGGTGCCATCGGGTGATAGTGTTGCAATTTTAATTACAGTGGCATAAGTCGGTGTGCTGAGTAATAGCAGGCTTAAGATTATTGGGTGTATGTATTGTCGCATTGTGTCTTTTTTCATGGCTGGATTATAGCAATGGATGTTGTTATGTGTAATCAGTTAGAAGTAATCTTTACCACTTGTTAGCAATGCTTTAGCCTTATTTTGGGCCAGCACATTGGTTAAGGTGAAATTTGAGATATGCGGGTCTGTCTTAATGACTTGCTTTAAAAGCTTGTCATGTAATTCCTGGTTAAAAACGAGACGGGCATATTTTTCAGCATACAATACTTTTGCCATCAAATTTTGGCCTTTGGAGATCAAGATGGCTTTTTCAAAATGTTGTTGACCAACGTCAGGTTTACCCCCTAATGCCGGTGGAAGCAAAGTATTGAGGACACCAAGATAAAGGTGAGCCTGGCCAAACTTATATTTTTCATTAAGGATAACAACGCGCTGCATAATTGTGGTCACGCGTGACAGGGCTGCTGCTGCGTTCCAGTCCCCGCTGCGACTTTCTATCCAACCTGCCCAGCTTGCGCCTAATGTAAATAGTAGCTCGATATCCTGAACTCCAAATTGTTGAATAGCGTTATTAAATTCAGCAAATTTCATTTTTTCAAGCTGGCAAGTACTTGGAAATTTGAGGCAGCTGGCTTGTAATGAAAAATTTAGGGATTTTTGTGTGAGACGTTTGGCGCGCGCTTCATCCTCAACAAAGACACTGGCATATGCGCTATTAAGATTAGCAGCTGCAATGAGAATACCGCTATCTTCCGGGTCACCTTCGATAAAGCTATCCAATAAGAGTAAGTATGCCGGGGCACCTGCTTTCACTGTTGCAGGATCATCATTATTCACAATGGCTTTTGACAAATTTGTTGCCATTTTTCCGGTTGCAGAGGAAATGAGGCTGGAACAGCCGCTGAAGGTCAGGGAAAGCAGAAGTAATATAGATGTCGTACTAAAAGTGTGCATTATGGTTTTTTAGTGATTATTTCGTCATTTGGTCTGTACAGTATACGCGATTCAAAATATAGTTGAATTATTAATAACGTGAAGGCACTCATAATATCACTGAAGCTTATTGGAAATAAGATTAGGTGTTACGAATAAGAATAACTGAGTTAAGGTGTAATTTAAGAATATTATTTTATTTGCCTGAGTTTGTTTGGGAGCCTCGTTCAAATTCATTTGTTACAGGGATTAAATAAGAATATGCATATCGCCATCGTGGATGACGATCCTGATATTGCTGCATTAATGATGTTATGGCTGGAAGAAGAAGGCCATACATGTACTCATTACTCGAGCGGTCAGGGTTTTATTAAAGCTGTCAAAAACAAAAACTTTGATATTGTTTTACTTGATTGGATTATGCCAGAGTTTGACGGAGAGCAAACATTAAGCTGGATTAAAAGTAACGAAGATATTGATGTTCCGGTTATTTTTGTTACGCAAAAAGCCACTGAAGATGATGTTGCAAAAATTCTTACTTTAGGCGCAGATGATTATATTACCAAGCCGGTAAGGCACAAGGAAATGGTGGCCAGGATTAACGCGGTAGCTCGTCGTGCTAACCCTCATGTTGATGATGTCATTATTGCCTTAGAGCCCTATCATATTGATTTAACCTCGCGCGAAGTGACGATTGAAGGTGAGAAAATTAAGCTTACCGAAAAAGAATTTAAACTGGTTCATTTTCTCTTTAAAAACATTGGTCGTCTGCTCTCCCGGGATCATATTTTGTCGGCAGTTTGGGGGTATGATTTAGGGCTGAATACGCGGACAGTTGATACTCACATGAGCCGTATTCGTAAAAAACTTGATATTATTCCTGAGAAAGGCTGGCGTTTGAGTTCGATTTATCATCAGGGATATCGCTTAGAGCATTTGACACACATGGTGGAATAAGCGTTTTTAGTTGCTTTAGAAAAACTCAACATCATCTTCTGTGGTTTTATTGACAGCAATGTTCAATGCCTCTTGAATGGGGGTGCCGCGGATGACAGCATCAAACATATCCTGATCGGCATCCAGCGTGTACTTAGAACGTATTAAGTTTTGTAGATTTTTCCATTCTTCAATATTATCGGTTTTATCGTTATCCTTTAGTATCTCGGTCAGGCAGGAAAGTGTCTTTGATACCAGGGCCATTCTTTGGCTCAATTTGTCATAAAACTGAAATGAGACAATAGAGTCTGTTACGCGTAGCGTAATGTCCTGACAATTTTCCTTTATCGTATCTTTTAGTGCAGATTCTTCAAGCTGGTTCGCTGCGGCAGTAATTGTTGTTGCGGCGTTAACGGTTTTCACAAAAGATCCTGTCAGAGATGTAAACGAGACATCTCCTTCAATCATGGCGTGTTCAATACGCGCAACGGCCACGTTAATCATTAGTATGGTTTCCCGTATTTGCGACCAGCTTTCTTTATTGTCTGTTGTCATAGTTAATTCTTTAAGTTGAGTTTTGCTGTCGTTAATAGCGGCAGCATTTAAATAAACATTAATTTTTATTAAAGCTCATATTTCATCTGTGTAATAAAAACATAAAGTGAGCGTCATTAGAACGTCATTTTTGTTTATTAAGTTCTCACTACAAATTTCATAAGGGTGAGAATATGTCGATGGATTCAGCAAATATTGCGTTAAATACGAATAAAAATGTCACTAGTTATAAGCGTTTTAGTGTGAGGCTGGCAGAAAGTGCTAAAGAAATAGAGCAGTGTTTACGTCTACGTTATCGTGTTTTTGCTCAGGAAATGGGTGCCAGCTTATCTTCAAATAGTGAAGGGCTGGATCAAGATCGTTTTGATGAATTTTGTAAACATTTGATGGTATTTGATAATGAGTCTGGCAAGGTAATCGCAACAACACGTTTATTAGTGAGTGAAGATGCAAATACATCGGGATATTTTTATTCAGAAACAGAGTTCAATCTTGAATTAATATTAAATCAACCAGGGCGGTTTTTAGAAGTCGGCCGTACTTGTATTGATCCTGCCAGCCGCAAAGGCGCAGTGCTTGCTATTCTCTGGCAAGGTATTGCAGATTTTGTTTTGAAGAAAAAAGTGGATTACTTAATTGGCTGCGCCAGTATTTCTTTGTCTCATGGTGATAAATATATTAGTTCTATTATGCATGTTTTAAGAAAAAAATATTTTTCAGCCAATGATCTCAGAGTAAACCCTCTTATACCTTTGAGAATAAATCGGGATCTGGCTGATGACAGTATTGCACTGCCTACCTTGCTTAAAGGCTATTTGCGACAAGGTGCGATGATATGTGGTGAACCACATTGGGATGCTGAATTTAATGTTGCGGATGTTTTTGTTTTATTACCTTGTGAAAAAATGAGTCGACATTATCTTCGTCATTTTTTTCAGCAAGCGTAGGTGAAAAATGAAAATATTATTTTATGCGTTTGATGTGTTCGCTGCAGTGTTACGTTTGTTATGGTTGTTATTTCATTTTATTTTTGGGATCAGCCTTTTATTTATTTATCGCTTTCGGTGGGGAAAGCAATGGTTTTATACTGAGTCAGGTGCGCACGCCATTCAGAAATGGATGGGGCAAGGTTGTCGGGTTCTTGGAATTGATATTCAAACCCGGGGAGAGGTTTCTTCGGGGGCAGTCATTATGGTTGCAAATCATATTTCATGGCTGGATATAGTGGGGCTCGCTGCATCAAGTCCGGTGACGTTTGTTTCTAAATCTGATTTAAAACGTTGGCCGTTTGTCGGTGTGTTAGCAAAATTTTCAGGCACCGTTTTTATCCGGCGGGGTAGTTTATTTTCAATGCATGATACCTTGACGAGTCTTGTTGATATTTTAAATTTGGGTCGCAAGACCATTTTTTTTCCTGAAGGTACCACCACCAGAGGAGAAACAGTAAAAACATTTCACAGTGGCTTGTTTGAAACCGCGAAAATTGCTCACTGTCAGGTGCAGCCCGTTGCAATTCGCTACTGTCGTGAAGGGAAACAGGACCGGGTTATTTCGCCCTATGTTGATGATGATCATTTTTTCATGCACTTATGGCGACTACTCTTAAAAGGTAATGTGAGCCTGCACATTGATTATCTTGATGAAGTTCGAGTTGAAAATAAGCATCGCCGGGAAGTTGCAGATTTGTGTCGCGACCGAATTAGTGCATTTTTGGAGGCAGACAGTGCTGTCGACAGTCATTATTCGGATGAAGTGGTTGAAGCTGAGTATGTTTTTAATCAGTAATTTAACTGTATAGCTAAAAATTCATTAAAATCACGAATTTTAGTAGAATTTGCTGGGTAAATGATCTATTCGGCTATATAATGCGCACTTTTTGCATTCCGGAGTAATCCCTCAGTGATTGATAATCTACGAAACGTCGCCATTATTGCCCACGTTGATCATGGTAAAACTACCCTTGTCGACCAACTTCTGCTCCAGTCAGGCACGCTAGAAACGCGTGGTGAGGCTGAAACGCGCATGATGGACTCCAACGACTTAGAAAAAGAGCGTGGCATCACGATTCTCTCTAAGAATACAGCGGTTAAATGGAACGACTACCGAATTAATATCGTAGACACGCCGGGGCATGCCGATTTTGGTGGTGAAGTAGAACGTGTTCTTTCTATGGTCGACTCTGTTGTACTGCTTGTCGATGCGGTTGAAGGCCCGATGCCACAAACCCGTTTTGTAACGGAAAAAGCCCTAAAACGCGGTTTACGTCCCATTGTTGTGGTAAATAAAATTGACCGTCCGGGCGCGCGGCCGGAATGGGCATTAGATCAAACATTTGAACTCTTTGATCGCCTGGGTGCGACTGATGAGCAGCTCGATTTCCCTGTTGTTTATGCCTCAGGCTTGAATGGTTTTGCAGGTTTGGAACCAGAAGTACGTGATGGCGACATGACGCCTTTATTCGAAGCCATTGTTGAGCATGTTCCGGTACCGCCGGTTGATGTTGATAAGCCTCTACAGCTTCAGGTCTCTTCACTTGATTACAACAGCTTCGTCGGTGTTATCGGTATTGCACGTATAGCGCAAGGTAAACTGAAAAAGAATGACCCGGTGACATTGGTTGATGTTGACGGTAAAACACGTAATGCTCGCGTACAAATCATTTATGGTTTCCTTGGCTTAGAGCGCGTTGAAACAGATACCGCTGAAGCGGGTGACATCATTGCATTTACCGGCATTGATGGTTTACGTATTTCAGATACGATTTGTGATCCTGCTAATGTTGAAGCATTACCTCCGCTCTCGGTTGACGAACCCACCCTTAGCATGACATTCCAGGTTAATAATTCACCGCTTGCCGGACAGGACGGTAAGTATGTAACTACACGAAATATTCAGGATCGCTTAGATCGTGAACTGATTCATAACGTGGCATTGCGTGTTGAACCGGGTGATACACCGGACAAATTCCGTGTATCGGGTCGTGGTGAATTGCACCTTTCTATTCTTATTGAAAACATGCGCCGTGAAGGATTTGAACTTGGTGTTTCCCGTCCGGAAGTTATTGTGCGTGAAGTTAACGGCGTTAAAGAAGAACCTTTTGAAATGCTGACCGTGGATGTGGAAGAGCAGCATCAAGGCAGTGTTATGGAAAAACTGGGTGAACGTGGTGCTGACTTAAAAGACATGGTGCCAGATGGACACGGTCGGGTGCGCCTGGATTTCTTGATTCCGGCACGTGGTTTAATTGGTTTTAGAACAGAGTTCATGACAGCAACCCAGGGCACAGGTTTAATCTATAGTGTGTTTGATCACTACGGCCCGGCAAAAGAAGGTGATTATGGTCAACGCATGAACGGCGTGTTGGTTTCTAATGGCAAAGGTAATGCCGTTGGTTTCTCATTGTTTAACTTACAGGATCGTGGCCGGATGTTCCTTGACCATGGTGATGAAGTTTATGAAGGTATGGTTGTTGGCATCCATTCACGTTCAAATGATTTGGTTGTGAATGTATTGAAAGGCAAGCAGCTGACCAATGTGCGTGCTTCAGGAACAGATGAAGCCATCTCACTGGTTCCACCGATTAAGCAAACCTTAGAACAAGCACTGGAATTCATTGATGATGATGAACTGGTTGAAGTAACGCCGCATTATATTCGTATTCGTAAAAAACTATTAACGGAAAATGAACGTAAACGTGCAGGTCGCGCACCTAAAGAATAGGCGCTTATATTTCTGCCTGAAAAAGCCCCGTTAAGATTATTCTTATCGGGGCTTTTTTATTCCATCAGGATTAATCTTGCGGATCATTTAATAACGGCTATTCTGTTATGTTACCTTACTAATAATATTTGAAATCTTTTTCTGTTCAGACTCTATACTCTTTGCAACCATTATTTTATTGAGCAGGAAAATACGATTGCAAAATTATTTATAGGTTTCCGTATTATTTTACATGTTACTAATGACATTAAACGCTAAAGTAGTTTGTGTAAAAAATTTATATCGTAGATATTATCGTTTATTCTGAATCTGGGATAAATGAATGTTCAATATATGTTTAAGTGATTTTTGTATGCTATTTAAAAAATAAGTAATGGTCAGGCTTTATTGCAACCAGTGTTATAGTTAAAATATTGCATTCACGTTGGCAGAAAATGCTGGTAAACATAAGAAACGTGGAGTGCTCAGGGGGAGATAGTCATTACGCATGTTTTGATTCGTGTACGGCAGTTTAAGTGGGGCGAGTACCTATAGTAACGTTTATTATGTTGCTATTTGTGGAATATATTTAAGAAATTATTACGGAGGGGTTATGATAGGAAAAAAGAATATTGTATTTGGTTTTATATTTTTAGCTTTCACCGCTTCTTTAGGCGCGATGATGGTGGATATGTATGAAGAATATGGTGCTGCAACGGGGGACAAACAAACTGCAGTGGGACGTTTATCGCAGCTCAAAACAGATGGCTTTGAAGAAGAACTTGAACCTTTAAGTGCAAAGCAAATTGCAATGGCAAATACGGATGGTATTTTAAGTATAAGCAAGCTGAGCAATATTGAGTTTGGCATTGACTATATAAAAGGCGGGCCGCATGCTCATGGTAATCTTGAATCTTTATTAAATATTGTTGCCGGTTTTGTACTTTGTTTTATATCCATTGCGGCCTGGCAAAAGCAGTTATTAAGCTGGGGCTTTATTCTTGGTACGGTTTTGCACTCGGGGATGATGTTATTAGAGCGTGTTTTTGGCATGGCATGGGCCGGTAAGGTTCTGGATACAGGTATCGGGCCTATTATAATCTTAACTTCATTGTTTTTTATGGGGCTCGCTGTTGCTGTTGGTTTTAAGACAGTAAGCGTTAAAGACTAAAAGTGAGAAAATTATATCCTGACATCAGGCCCTATAAAACACAGCAGATAAGAGTCGATGCACCGCATGTTTTATATGTTGAAGAAAGTGGTAATCCTGATGGAATTCCTGTGCTGTTTGTTCACGGTGGCCCCGGTGCGGGTTGTGAGAGTTATCATCGCCGTTTTTTTGATCCTAACCTTTACCGGATTGTATTATTCGATCAGCGTGGCGCTGGTCGTTCTACCCCTCATGCTGAGCTCGCCGGAAATACGACGCAAGATTTAGTTGCTGATATCGAGGTGATCAGAGAAAAACTGAATATTAACCGATGGGTTTTATTTGGTGGTTCCTGGGGCTCTACGTTGTCGTTGGTATATGCTGAAACGCATAGTGATCGTGTTATGGCATTAATCGTGCGGGGTATATTTTTAACACGTCAAAAAGAAATTGACTGGTTTTATCAGGAAGGTGCAAGCCGTTTATTTCCTGATTACTGGCAAGATTTTATTGCGCCAATAGAAGAAGAAAATCGGGATCAATTATTAAAGTCTTATTATGATAAGTTAACAGGCTACAATGAAATCGCAAAAATGCAGGCAGCGAAAGCCTGGTCAATTTGGGAAGGGCGTACAGCAACGCTGAAAGCAAATAAGAACGTGATCGAACACTTTGGTAGTGCGCACACGGCTTTGAGTCTGGCGCGAATCGAAAGTCATTATTTTATGCACAACTCTTTTTTAGAAGATAATCAGATATTAAATAATGCGGATAAATTAAAAAATATTCCCGGTGTAATTGTGCAAGGACGTTATGATTTAATTTGTCCTATGGAAAGTGCCTGGGAATTACAGCAGGCATGGCCAGGTGCGAGCTTGAAAATTATTACAGATGCCGGACATTCAGCAACAGAACCAGGAACCGTTGATGCTTTAGTGACGGCGACTGATAGCATTGCGAATAATTTGAAATGATCGCATTACTTCAGCGTGTTACAGAAGCCAAAGTTGTTGTTGATAATGAAATTGCGGGTGAAATAAAGCAGGGCTTATTGGTTTTTATTGGCGTGGAAAAAAACGATGCGGATGAATACGTTTCCCGTTTGGTTGATAAAGTTTTGTCCTATCGAATTTTTCCTGATACAGAAGATAAAATGAATTTAAGCGTGCAAGATATCAATGCCGGGGTACTTTTAGTACCGCAGTTTACACTTGCCGCGGATACTCAAAAAGGATGTCGCCCCAGCTTTTCATCAGCCGCTATACCCGAAGAAGGTGAGCGTTTGTTTAATCAATTTGTCAAACAGACCAGAGTTAAACATAACAATGTTGCGACAGGAATATTTGGTGCTGATATGAAAGTCTCATTATTGAATGATGGTCCTGTTACATTTTGGCTGCAGGTGAATAAATGAAAAAATTTTTGGTTTTATTAATCGTTATATTATTTGTTTTGTTTTATTTATTAAGACAGGCGCCTGAAGACAACAAGCCTATTGTTGGTGTTTATCCATGGCAAGTTGAAGATCTTGGTGGTGGAGTATCCCGTGTCTTTGGTATCGTTTTAATGGAAACGCGCTTAAAAGAGGTTGATGGTATTTTTAGAGCGACGCCTGCTATTGCTCTTTACGAGTCAAAAGAAAAATTAACATTAGAGGCTTATTACAAAAACATATCATTAGGTGGTTTGATTGGCAGTTTTATTTTTACATTAGATGCATCAGGGGATGAACTGGAAAAAGTAAAAAAAGGAAGTCATAAGTCGGAACGCACTGATAACAATGAAATAAAATATAAATTAGATAAGCCTGCGTCAATAAAAGCCAAACAGTTAATAGTAAAAAATTTAATTTATATACCAACCGTTCAGTTGGATGAGGAAATGATTTTAAAGCGCTTTGGAGAACCTGCTCAGAAAATAAAGTTAAAAACAAAAGAACAGGGTTGGCATTATTTGTACCCTGAAAAGGGGCTGGATCTTATTTATAAAAAAGATGGGAAAGAGGTTTTACAGTATGTTCAGCCACGTAGTTTTAATGCATTGATTGAGCCGTTGCTATCTCATTAAAGTCTGATACATTTATACAGTTCCTTCCAGCATCTTTAGATGCATAAAGGGCCTTGTCTGCAGCATTCAGTAAAGTTTCACCAAGAACGGAGACATTGCTTGTTTTTGTGTTAAACATGGTGGTACAACCGATAGAAACAGTAATATGAAGATCGTCCGGCACACTTTTAACTTTTAAAACAGCTTCAAAAATAGATAAACGAATACGTTCAGCAATCTCTTGTGCTAATCGTGTGTCCGTATTCGCTAATATGGCAGCAAACTCTTCTCCGCCGTAGCGCGCCAAAACGTCACTTAAACGCATTTGTTTTTTTATAATGTCGGCAACATAACGCAAGACTTCATCACCTACAGCATGGCCATAGACATCATTAAAAGATTTAAAGTGATCAATATCAATAAATAGACAGCTAACCGGTCGGTTTTCCCTTAATCCAAGAACAACTTCTTCTTCGAGTCGCTGCATGAAATAACGACGGTTGTGAATACCGGTTAAGGCATCGGTTAAACCTAATAATTTAAGTTTTTCATTATTAATAGCATTCTCAATACACACTGCAAGAATAAGAGATAAGCGTTTTATAATGTCGGTTCCTGCACCGGATACGAAGCGGGCCGGATCATTACTTGCTAAATTAAGCGAGCCAATGAGTTTATGGTTTCGTATTAAGGGGGCTACGGCAACACTTTGCGGAGTGTCTGTCATTGAAGAGAACAGCAGGTTTTTACAGGCAATATTACACTCACCCAAATAAGGCTCTTCTTTAATATTGGGGAATAATGTTTTTTGAATACTTTTAGACGATTTATTTGATTGTATATGGAGAATGTTTTCAAGTAGTGTATGTGTATTATTGAAGATTAAAGTCGGCATTTTCATCAGGCCGGGACTCATGAATTCAATAATGTGCCTGATTTCATAATTAGGATCGATGAGTAATAACGATACGTGTTCAAGCTCATATTCATCTCGGTATTGTTGCAATATGACATCAATAAGTTGCGGCAGACTTTCTGCACTAATGAGCTGCAACTCTTGTTGCTGCAATTTTTGCATTTTTTGCTCATTAGTTTGTGCTTGCGTGACAAGTGCTTTTAGTTGCTTACGCAGAGCAAAATTTGAATTGTCGTTCGCTTTGGCCATTTAAGTAATATTTTTAAGTTATTGGTAATTTTAATATACATTTTTCCATGCAGTAGTAATGTGCACAGTTGGCATTTTCAGGGGGGACATGTTTGCCAATATTTACGTCAAAAGTGGTTAAATAATAACATATTTATTACAACTTAACCCTTTGTTGGGTATTTTTTGCTCATTCGAATAACTTGTTTTTTATCGGGTTTTCTGAACTGTTATGTCCTTTACATGCAGGTATACTGGCTTCTTTTTTTATAATTAATTTTAGTGGTATTGCAGCATGGCTATTGGTACAAAAATCTCGGGCGTTGAAATAACAGAAGAAAATAAATGTTCATTTTGTAAAGGAACAAAGTGTTGTATTTACGTTACTCAGGAAATGGAAACGCCTCGTTCAATGTCGGACTTCGATCATTTAATGTGGCAACTTGCACATCAGGGAATGCAGGCCTATAAGGATGAAGATGGCTGGTTTTTAATCGCGATGAATAAATGTCAGTTTTTGCAAGAAAATGGGGGTTGCGGTATTTATGAGACGCGCCCGCAAATTTGTCGTGATTATTCAAATGATTTTTGTGAATTCGATGAGCCGGCAGAAATTCATTTTGAATATTATTTTAAAACGTATCAGGAGCTTGATGATTATTGCCGTAAGCGTTTTAAAAAATGGGATAAGCGGTTTGAGGAGTAAGGCTTTCAACGCAGAGGCGCAAAGAACGCAAAGGTTCGCTAAGAAAAAATGTTTTATTCTATTCCCACTCATTTATAGCCCTTTTTTCTTTGCGGTTCTTTGCGCCTCTGCGTCGAGATTTTGCTTTAAGGTGTTATATCTCTGAAATCCCGTATTGCCTGAAACTCTTCAGTATTACGTTGTGGTGCCTGACTGTCCGGGTTTAATACGGCAAGCAAATGCTGAATACCGTAGTCTCTGGCTGAACGTAATACAGATAAAGTATCATCAACTAATAGCGTTGTATTTTTATCGTAGTCTAAAGTTTGTTTTAACTTTTCCCAGAACACGGGTTCTTCTTTTGGTAAACCAAAATCATGAGAACAAATAATATCATCAAAGTGGTGAGTTAAAGCCGTGCGATCCATTTTTAGTATTAAACTTTTTTGGTGGGCGTTGGTGACCAGCGCAACATGTTTGCCAGCGGCTTGTGTCGCTTCTAAAAATTCAATGACATGCGGGTGTACGGCAATGAGATGATCAATTTCTGCCTTGAGCTGGGCGATATCCAGATCAAGTTGATCCGACCAGTAGTCAACACAATACCAGTTCATGGTACCTTCAGCTGATCTAAATTTGGGGATTAAAATATCATGTGCATCTTCGATATGTAATTGATTTTTTTCAGCATAACGTAATGGAACATGTTGCTTCCAAAAATAATTATCAAAATGCAGGTCGAGTAAAGTGCCATCCATATCGAGCAGCACGGTTGATATATTATTCCAGTCGATCATCAAAGTAGACGTTCTTGTTACTAAAAAGGGCTGTCATCGTAACAGCTTTTATTACTAAATTTTAGCCAGAAAATGATATAGTCAGACTTCAACAGGGTGATATTTTAGGTTAAGGATTTTATGGAAAACCACGGTCTCAAAGAATTGCTTGAACCGGTGATACAAATTGCGTATCAGGCCGGTAAAGTGATTATGGAAGTTTATGATGCCGGATTTTCAGTTGAAGAAAAGTCGGATCATACCCCGGTGACGGAGGCCGATACGGCCGCTAACCATGTCATTGAGTCTGCACTCAGAGAATTAACCCCCCATCTCCCGATTCTGACGGAAGAAGACAAGCCCACCCCATACTCAGAGCGACAGAGCTGGTCACGTTACTGGCTCATCGATCCTTTAGACGGAACACGAGAATTTATTAAACGTAATGGTGAATTTACCGTCAATATCGCTCTAATCGATGGTGATGAGTCTGTGATGGGGGTAGTTTATGCACCGGTGATCGGCGTTTTATATTACGCAGCAAAAGGTCAGGGTGCATACAAGCAGGCCAGCCTGAATGCACCTAAAGCTATTAAAGTGCGGGATCGGTGCGGTGAAAAGGTGGTGGTGGCGTGTGGACGCTCAGCCCCCAGCAATGAAATAAAAACCTTTTTAGGGAACTTAGGTGATTATGACATTATTCGTGTTGGCAGCGCTTTAAAATCGTGTTTAGTCGCAGAAGGTAAGGCTGATCTTTACGCACGTTTAGGCCCTACTTCAGAATGGGATACCGCGGCAGCACAATGTGTGGTGGAAGAAGCCGGCGGTGCTATTACCGACACCAATATGAAACGACTTTGCTACAACTGTAAAGATGATTTACTTAATCCGCACTTTTTTGTCACGGGGGATAAGTCGATAAAATGGAGTGATTTTTTGTAGCTTGAGTGTTTAAGGATTATCGTAAATCGACATCAGGGTTTTTAGTTCTGTCAGCACTTGTTGCGACTCTTCAGGACTCAGATCGCTTGTTAAGGCCACCTGATTACCCGATTCAAGCGTTTGGATCGAGGCACGGACAGCATCGCAACCGGCTTCACAGACAGCTTCAATTCGTTGGTTTATTTTGTGGGAGGGTGTAGGCATAGGTGGAAAGCCAAATTAATCCGCTTGTCATTCTTAACTTAAATAAATGAACAAAATTAAAGTGGTGGCCGGACCTGGAATCGAACCAGGGACACGAGGATTTTCAATCCTCTGCTCTACCGACTGAGCTATCCGGCCATCAACAGCGGCGTATTAGACGCGATCACGGCGCGTTCGTCAAGTCGATTATTCGGGTGTGTAGCCTTCAACTTTGGCAGAACCTTCGCCAAAAAAGAATTTTTCCATCTCCTCCACAAGAAACTGGCGGTGTTTGGGATCCATTGGGCTCAGTTTATTTTCATTCATCAGCATTGTTTGCTGTTTCATCCACATTTGCCAGGCTTCTTTGCTGGCATTTTCCAGAATACGTTGGCCAATTTCACCGGGATAGGGCGCCTTATCAAGGCCTTCTGCTTCTTTTTTTAATACCACACAATTTACCATTTTGCCCATGAAAGATACTCCTATTGGCTTTTTAAAATATGAACAACTGGTGCGGGTAGCCCCAATGATTCAGGTTGCTGCGTGTTATACCAGAGTCCTCTATCCGCTTCCATCACTTGATTTGTAAGGGCTTTTACCCTGATATGAACAGGCGTGATGTCGAGATGAAAATGGCTGAAGCTGTGGCGAAATACCGTCTGGACTTTCGGCTTCGCAACCAGTAACCCAAGCTGTTGCAGGCACCATTGTTTAATATTTTCATCGCTGCATTCTGGCAGGCTCCAGAGCCCCCCCCAAATGCCGCTGGGTGGACGCTGCTGCAATAAAATATCACCGTCATCATTATGCAGTACGAGCATTTGTGTTTCTTTGACTGGTAAAGTTTTACGTTTTTTAGGTGTCGGGTAGTCCGATACCCGATCTTGTTTATTGGCTTCACAGAGATCGATAACCGGGCAATCTGGACAGCTTGATTTACGCGCACAAATGGTTGCGCCTAAATCCATAATGGCCTGAGTGTAGTCTGTGAGTTGCGATGTGGGAGTGAGAGATTCGGCAATGCTCCAAAGCCGGCTTTCAATGTCTTTTTTTCCCGGCCAGCCTTCAATGGCAAAAAGACGAGTGAGTACTCGCTTTACATTTCCATCAAGAATAACATGGCGCTGATTTAATGCCTGGGCCAAAATGGCCCCGGCGGTCGAACGACCGATGCCGGGTAAGGCTAAAACAGTCTCAAAGACCTGTGGGAATTGATCGTTATACTCGTCGCGTATAATTTGCGCAGCTTTGTGCAGGTTACGTGCACGGGCGTAATAGCCTAACCCTGTCCAAAGGTGCAGCACCTCATCCTGTTCAGCATCGGCGAGCGCGCGGGCATCGGGAAAGCGTGACATAAAACGTTCAAAATAGGGAATGACGGTGGCTACTTGTGTTTGCTGCAGCATAATTTCAGAAACCCAGACACGATATAAACTGCGGTCGTGTTGCCAGGGTAAGTCGTGGCGACCGTGTTGTTGATACCAGCTAAGTAGCCGTTGGCTAAAGTGAGGTAGTTTATTATTCATGCGTTGCTAACTGTTCCAGTCGTTCTATCATCGTTTGTGTTTCTTTCGTCAGTTGATTTTTAAATAACCACGGGCCAAATAATGGCGGCAACCAAAAGTCAGGTTTCATTTCACTGGAAAAACGGACACGTGTCCCGCTACCGTGCGCGTAAATGTGCCAGCGACTGTTGGCAAAAGCAAAATCACTTTCACCTTTAATATCCTCAACGAAAATATATCCCTCGCCAAGTTCAGTCACTTTTTGCAGTTGTTTCAAATTTTTACAGAAAAACAGTACACAGTTGCGGCTTTCAACCA
>Ga0316208_1000648_pt1 | contig 38856 bp, 28 predicted proteins | sample 3monopyrite_MG_FD_204944 | JGI IMG/M metagenome (GOLD analysis project Ga0316208, IMG submission 204944) | Microbial mat bacterial communities from mineral coupon in-situ incubated in ocean water Damariscotta River, Maine, United States -... | ecosystem: Environmental > Aquatic > Marine >...
GATTTTTATCGGGATGTATCGAAGGACGAAACCTCATGCTTGGCGGTCGGGTCGTCCGCTATATCTTTTCTTCGTTCCTCATAAAAGGATGTCGCTTCCACCCCTAACGCGGTGCAGTCTGCCAAGTTTATCCTCCCTTCGGGCATAGCGGTTTCTAAAATCAAGAGTTACCAACACATCAATAGTAGCCCTTCCAACACTCTGAGCTCGAGTTTTTCTCCTGTGCGGAAGTCCGCACCCTCCACATCCTGCAGTTTGACCCCTATGCGGAAGCCCGCACACCACTCCTGCTGCAGGTTTTTAGCCTTGCGGAGAGTCTGTTCACTAAACTGTGTCAGTGGTCAGAATTTGTTTAAAAATGATGCTCCGCTTGTTGCTTGCAACTAATCTCAGTTTTTATGAGAAGTCCTCCGAGGTTTCTGAAACCTCGGAGGACTGTTTACCAACCAAAGTGTATATCGCAAATGAACCCACTTAAAAAATGAGAAATGCACTAGTGATAACTTGGCGGAGCATCGTTTAACCAAAAAACCCCATCCGCCTAAGGCGAACAGGGCTTTGAGTACCGAAGGCCGGGATTGAACCGGCACTCCAACGGAACACGAGTTTGAGTCGTAATCAACCAACCAAGAATTCATTTTCTACACGCACCGCAGTCATCATTTTCGGTTAACACCTATCTTTACGGTATGAGCATTAATGAAATACAAGATCTAAGCAACGCTGAGAAAATTTTGTTGGTGGAGCAGATTTGGGATAGTATTGATAAGGATGATATTCATCTATCTGAATCTCAAAAAAAGGAGTTGGATAGAAGACTGGAACAACACGCCAAGGGCGAAACCAAATTCAGCTCTTGGGATGAGGTCAAAAATCGCTTATACAATCGTGGATAAATGACCTCCTATCGGATTCATGTTTCCGAAGATGCCTATCTGGATTTGGCACAAGCATTTGATTGGAACGAAGAACAACGAAGTGGGTTGGGCTCGGAATTAGAATTGTGTGTAGAAGCCAGAATACACACAATTGCAAGAAATCCCTTTCACTATCAAGAGCGATATAAACAGATGCACATCGCTTTCGTTAGTCGATTCCCCTACGGAATTCACTATCTGATTGAAGACAAAGACATCCGAATCATAGGAATATTTCACATGAGTCGTAATCCCAAAAATTGGAGAAGGGGTTAGGCAAATCCGTATCCGCAGGAATCAAAAAGCCCCAATACTTTCGTATCAGGGCTTTAGTACCGAAGGCCGGGATCGAACCGGCACTCCAAAGGAACACGAGTTTGAGTCGTGCGCGTCTACCAGTTCCGCCACTTCGGCAAGTGAATTGGGGCGGCAAATTTAGATGTTTTTTACAGACAAAAAAGCACTTTCGGCAAACGGCTTTGTTTTACTTCGGAAATAGAGAACAAATTCCTTACTTTCGCACCCCCTAAAAAACAAGGAAAAACATGCCTTTTAACGTCAAGTTGTTTACAGGAGATGCCACGCAATACCTTTCTGAAAAGATTGCGGAAGAGTACGGGCAACCCCTGAGTAACCAAACAACCTTGCGATTTAAGGACGGAGAGTACGAACCTTGTTTTGAAGAATCTATACGTGGAGATGATGTTTTTATCATTCAATCTACGTTCCCTCCGGGCGATAATTTGCTCGAATTGCTTTTGATGATTGACGCTGCAAAGCGTGCATCAGCCAAGCGAATTGTAGCGGTTATTCCTTATTTCGGATGGGCACGTCAGGATAGAAAAGTAAAGCCGCGAGTTCCAATTGGTGCCAAACTAATGGCTGACCTACTGGAAGCTGCTGGCGTTACGCGTGTTATGACAATGGATCTTCATGCCGATCAGATTCAAGGATTCTTTGATGTTCCGGTGGATCACCTTTTTGGGTCATTCTTGTTCTTGGATCACCTGAAGAACTCCATGAACCTGGACAATCTGGTGATGGCAACACCGGATGTAGGCGGTACCCGAAGAGCGAATGCTTATGCCAAGGCGTTGAACGTTGACCTTGCCATCTGCTACAAGCAGCGCAAGGTTGCCAATCAGGTGGCGGACATGACCGTTATCGGTGATGTGGAGGGAAAGGACGTGGTGCTTGTGGATGATATTATCGATACAGGTGGCACGCTTTGCAAAGCAGCAGAAATGATGTTGGAGCATGGTGCCAAAACCGTTCGAGCTTGTATTACGCATCCACTTCTATCGGGCAATGCCCATGAAAACATTACCAATTCTAAATTGACAGAATTGGTTACAACAGACACTATTCCTCTTGAGCAGGAGAACGATAAAATAACAGTGCTATCGGTAGCGCCTCTTTTTGCTGATGTCATTAAAAAGGCTCACAACTACGAGTCAATCAGCACCAAATTTATTTTTTAAATCAATAATTAACCAAAACAATTAAATAATGGAATCGATCACTATTACAGGGTCAAAAAGGAAGTCCCTCGGGAAAGCCGATGCAAAAGCCGCCAGAAAAGCTGGCTTGGTTCCATGCATCGTCTATGGAGGAAAAGAAGAAGTTCATGTTGAAATAGACGAGCGGCAATTCAATAAATTGGTTTACACACCAACCCAGTTCATCGTAAATCTGGATATTGATGGAACAACAGTTTCAACAATTATGAAAGCGATTCAATTTCATCCAGTGACGGATAGAATTGTTCATATTGATTTTCAAGAATTGGTTGGAAACCAAGTTAAGTTGACACTTCCTATCATTACAAAAGGACAGTCTAAAGGTGTTTTAGCAGGTGGTCGTTTGCGAGTTGTACGAAGAAACGTTAAGGTTCAAGGTTTGCCAAAGGATATGCCTAGCATTATCGAACTGGATATAGCCGACCTTGCAATTGGTAAGGCTATCAAGATCGGTGACTTGAAAATTCCCGGTGTGACTTTCCTTGCCGATGATAATCAAATTATTGTTGCTGTACGTATGAAGCGTGGTGCAATGGTTGAAGATGAAGAAGGAGAAGGCGAAGAAGGAGCTGAAGGTGAAGAAGGAGCTGAAGGAGCCGCAGAAGGTGCAGATGCACCTGCAGCAGAAGCCGCTAAATAAGTATGAAATACCTCATTGTTGGGTTGGGTAACATGGGCAGCGAGTATGCCGAAACCCGTCACAACATTGGATTTAAGATAGTGGACGCCTTAGCTAAGGCGTCCTCTTCTATTTTTAAGCCCAGTAGATTGGGCGATATGTGCGAGATAAAGCACAAAGGCCGAACCTTCGTTTTGGTAAAGCCAAGCACGTTCATGAACCTTAGCGGTAAAGCTGTTCAGTATTGGATGGCGGAAACCAAGGTTTCTATAGACAAGGTTCTCATCATTACAGATGATATTGCTTTAGAAACAGGTGTAATTCGCATTCGGGCAAAAGGCAGCGATGGTGGCCACAACGGACTGAAAAGCATCAATCAGGTTTTAGGCAGACAAGATTATCCAAGGCTACGCTTTGGCGTTGGAAATGAGTTTGGCAAAGGCCAACAAGTAGATTATGTTTTAGGCGAATGGACTTCTGAAGACCTCGGTATCGTTAACCCAAAAATTGAAAAAGCAGCAGAAGCCGCTCTGGCTTTCGGCACCATGGAACTAAGGTTTGTGATGAACCAGTTTAATGGTTAAACACATAGCCCACGGTTTAAACACATAGCCCACGGTTTAAACCGTGGGCTATGATTGTTTATCTTTGATTCATGCGTTTCATTGATACATACCGTTCTCAGATTGAAGAGGCTTGCCGCAAACATCAAGTAAAAACCATGTATGTTTTTGGTTCTGCTTCAACCGAAACTATGAACGAAAACAGCGATGTGGACTTGTTGGTCAAGTTCAAATCGTTTGACCTTGCGAACTATTTTGAGAACTACATGTCGTTAAAGACAACGTTAAAAAAGCTTCTAAGCCGGGAGGTTGACCTTCTCGAGGAACAAACGCTGCAAAACCCATTTTTGATTCGTTCCATCGAGCGTAGCAAAGAGTTAATCTATGGATGAACGAATTGGAAAATGGTTGTTTGATGTACAAACTGCCATTGCTGATATTGAATTCTTCTTAGAAGGAAAAGAACAGAAGTTCGAGATTTATCAGCAGGATAAGATGCTGAAACGCGCCATCGAACGTGAGCTGGAAATCATTGGCGAAGCGGTGAACCGTATTCTCAAAAAAGACGCTTCTTATTCAGATAAGATAAGGGGCGCACAGAATATAATAGGATTGAGAAATCAGGTTATTCATGCCTATGACAATATTTCGGACGAGAACATTTGGGCTATTCTAATCAATCACCTTCCTAAATTGCAAGAAGATGTGAATAGGTTGCTTGATGAAGCAGTTTAATGGATAAATAACATTCATAGCCCACGAATTAATTCGTGGGCTTATTTGTTTAACCAATACTCTCCAAAACCTTCTTCATTCCAACCTTCTCTTCAACAATCTGAGATAGTTTCTCAATTGGAACACGCTCTTGCAGCATGGTATCGCGGTCACGGAGTGTAACTGCATTGTCTTCCAAGGTGTCGTGGTCTATGGTAATGCAATAAGGCGTTCCGATGGCATCTTGTCTTCGGTAACGTTTTCCAATGCTGTCTTTTTCCTCATATATAATGTTGTGGTCAAAGCGCAACTGGTTGAAAATCTCCATGGCCTTTTCTGGCAATCCGTCTTTCTTAACCAATGGCAGAATGGCGAGTTTGACTGGAGCAAGAAATGGTGGCAATTTTAGCACAACACGCGAAGTTCCACCTTCTAATTCTTCCTCCTGATACGAAGCAGAAAGAACAGCCAGAACGGTTCTATCCAAACCGATAGATGTTTCTACCACATACGGAACGTAGTTTTTATTCTCCTCAGGGTCGAAGTATTGCAGCTTCTTACCGGAGAATTTCTCGTGCTGCTTTAGGTCGAAGTCAGTTCGCGAGTGAATTCCTTCCAATTCTTTGAAACCGAACGGGAAATCGAACTCAATATCGAAAGCCGCATTGGCATAATGCGCCAATTTATCGTGTGCATGAAAACGGTATTTATCGTCTCCTAGACCCATTGCATGGTGCCAAGCCAAACGCTTTTCTTTCCATTTCTCAAACCAATCTAGTTCTGTACCAGGCTTAACGAAGTATTGCATTTCCATTTGCTCAAATTCCCGCATTCTGAAAATGAACTGGCGTGCCACGATCTCGTTTCTGAACGCTTTTCCTGTTTGCGCAATTCCGAAAGGAATTTTCATCCTCCCTGTTTTCTGCACGTTCAGGTAGTTCACAAAAATTCCTTGAGCCGTTTCTGGTCGCAGATAAATGGTGCTTGCCCCTTCAGACATGGCGCCCATTTCGGTAGCAAACATCAAATTAAACTGGCGTACTTCCGTCCAATTCTTAGACCCTGAAACGGGACAAGCAATTTCTAAATCGATGATAATCTGACGAATTTCAGTTAAGTCGTCTGCTTCCAACGCATCGACAAATCGCTTATGAATCCCTTCTTTCTTAGCCACACTCCGAAGAACATTCGGATTAGTAGCAAGGAATTGGTCTTTATCAAAATCATCACCGAAACGTTTGATGGCCTTCGCTACTTCCTTGTTGATTTTCGCATCAATCTTGGCCATGTAGTCCTCAATCAACACATCAGCACGGTAACGCTTCTTGCTATCCTTATTATCTATCAACGGATCATTGAAAGCATCTACGTGTCCGGATGCTTTCCAAGTAGTTGGGTGCATGAAAATAGCAGCGTCCAACCCAACGATATTCTCGTTCAATTGCACCATCGCTTTCCACCAATAATCACGTATGTTCTTCTTTAGCTCCACTCCCATTTGAGCGTAATCGTAAGTGGCGCTCAGTCCATCATAAATTTCGCTGCTCTGGAAAATGAAACCATACTCTTTGCTATGCCCGATTATGTTCTTAAAAAGATCCTCGTTATTCATCTGTAGAAAACTGTTTTGGAATGCCGTTTTTTGATGGCGGCAAAGCTATTAAATTTGAGGTCGGATAACACTCGTTATCAGCACAGATGGAACAACAACAGCCACAGAGCAATTCACCAGAAGCAAAACCGACTGAGAAACCAACCCCTTCCTCCAATTTCAATATTCTCAGAATGTTGGTTGCGCTACGCGATTTTGCGCGCAGCACCATGTTTTTGGGTGATGACATGGATTTGGAAGGAACTATTGAGACCATTAAAAAGGACATGGTTTTCCGCGGTTACGTGGTTTGGATATTGGTCTGCTCCATCTTTATTGCCAGCATTGGCCTTAACCTGAACAGCGCAGCAGTTGTAATTGGAGCCATGCTCATTTCTCCTTTAATGGGACCCATTTTAGCCATCGGGCTTTCGGTTGGCACCAACGATTGGGACACGCTGAAAAGAGCGATAAAAAACTTTGGAGTTATGGTGGTGGTGGCTTTGCTTACCTCTACCATTTACTTTTTCATCACCCCTCTACACGAAGCTCAGCCGGAATTATTGGCTAGAACTAAGCCCACTTTTCTAGACGCGCTTATTGCCATTTTCGGGGGCTTGGCAGGAATTATAGGCGTATCTCGAAGAAATAGAGGAAACGTAATTCCTGGTGTTGCAATTGCAACCGCACTTATGCCGCCTCTTTGTACGGCCGGATACGGTTTAGCAAATGGAGAATGGGCCTACTTTTTGGGGGCATTTTATCTCTTTACGCTCAACTCCATATTGATAGCTGGTTCTACGTTAATTATTGTGCGGTATCTGAAGTTTCCGTTGGTGAGTTTCGTAAATGCTGAAACTAAAAAAAAGGTAAAACGCTACATGATAGGGTTTGTAATTGTCACACTTCTACCCAGTACATGGATTTTTTATGGCTTGGTTAAGGAGACCATCTTTTTGGGCAAGGCCAAGAATTTCATTTCGCAGAATTTGGTTATCGAAGGAACTGAGATTATTAGCAAGAAAATTACTTACACAGACTCCATTTCGCGGATAGAAATATTTATAATGGGCGAGCCGATTACGCAACAAACACAAGAGCAGCTTCAGCGAAGAATGTTAGAGGATGGAATTGAGAACACCGTTCTAAAAATCCATCAACCGAAAGATGTCAGCAGTGATGTTGCTGGCAGGTTATCTAAAGAAGTTCGGGTAGGGATTCTCGAAGACCTTTATCAAAGAAATGAGGATCTTATCGCAGAAAAAGATAATCGAATTATTGCGCTGGAAAATCAGGTTATTCGATATCAGCGAGATGCTATTCCTTTCGAAGGCTTGTCTAAGGAGCTTTCCACGCTGTACCCTAATGTGAACCGAATGGCGTATGCGGCATGTGTTGAAATGAACGGAGCCAAGGTTGATACCGTTCCAACCTTCATCTTAGGCTGGGAAAAAGGCCAATCGTCAAAATCAAAATCTGACAACAAAGAAGTGCTGCAAGTTTGGCTAAAACAACGGTTATCGTTGGACACGTTGCGCATTGTAGAATTCTGATTTCAAATGTTTGCCATTCAAAACACCCTCGTTTCTCTCGATTTGCTTGAGAAATATTTTGTCTGCGACCTCAATGCATGCAAGGGAACGTGTTGCATTAAAGGAGACGCGGGTGCTCCATTGACCATGGAAGAGATTAACCTTCTAGAAGATATTATTGATGACATTCTTCCTTATTTAGATGAAGAAGGGAAAGCAATGGTTGCCCAAAAAGGCGTTTTTGAAATTGATGTTGATGGCGACAAAGGCACGTCACTTCTTGATAGTGGACGATGCGCCTATGCACTTGTTGATGACAATGGCATGGTGAGTTGTGGTATCGAAAAAGCCAAAAATGCTGGAGCCATCGACTTCAAGAAGCCCATCTCCTGTCATCTTTATCCGGTTAGAATTACGGAGTATGAAAGCTATGATGCGGTGAACTACAACAAGTGGGACATTTGCAAACCGGCTTGCGATTGCGGAGCAAAATTGGATGTCCCTCTTTTTCGGTTCTTAAAAGAAGCCTTGACAAGGAAGTATGGAAATGAATGGTATGAAGAGTTGGAAATGATCGACCAACTGAGAAAAACAAAAGGCGAGTAGTTTAATGCGTGTTTCACGTAGTGTTTTTGGTTCAAATTCAAGTAACATTTGTCGCAAGTCCTGCAACTATATTCGAGTTACATTTAATGTCGTCTAGCCAACAATTCAGTAGTGGTAAGGGATACAGGCGTTATTAGTTTTTATTAACGTTGAGTTAATACGGCCGATGTTCAAAACTAGGGCCAATTGTTAATTACTAAACCTTGCCACCAACGCCCTTTTTTTGAATTTTTGAGGTGTGGAAGTCGTTAGGGCGTTTGTCACTTCAAGTCCCTCACTACCAACCAATTAGAGATTAGAGCTAGTAAAAATTTAGGTTGGAGGCCTAAATCTGGAGAGGTTTTCTCCCGAATTTTTAGCCTCCAATCGCAGGGATTAATAACGCTTAAAAACACTTTAAAAAATGGATCAACCAACTCAACAAACAGGCGCAAAGCTGAACGAAATTCTACCTGAAAAGACATCGTTGCCAGTTGAACCGATTTTGGAAGTGACCAATGATCGATTCGTGATTTTCCCAATCAAGCACAAAGAAATTTGGGCTATGTATAAGCAAGCCGAGGCAAGCTTCTGGACTGCCGAAGAAATTGACCTTCAGCAAGACATGACCGACTGGGAAAACAAGCTGACGAAAGACGAGCGTTTCTTTATCAAAAATGTGTTGGCGTTTTTCGCTGCCAGCGATGGTATCGTAAACGAAAACCTCGCCATCAACTTCCTAAACGAAGTGCAATATCCAGAGGCGAGATGTTTCTACGGGTTTCAGATTGCCATTGAGAACATCCATGCAGAAACGTACTCTCTCTTAATCGATACATACATAAAGGACAATAAGGAGAAGGATTTCCTTTTCAATGCAATTGAGAATTTGCCATGTGTTGCCAAGAAGGCAGATTGGGCCATGAAATGGATTGAGAATGGAAACTTCGCGCAGCGATTGGTTGCATTCGCGGCTGTTGAAGGTATTTTCTTCTCTGGTAGTTTCTGCTCCATCTTCTGGTTAAAGAAAAGAGGATTGATGCCTGGGCTGAGTTTCTCCAACGAACTTATTTCGAGAGACGAAGGGTTGCACTGCGATTTTGCTTGCCTGCTTTACAATCAACTCGAGAATAAGTTGACGGTTGAAGAAATAACAGCCATTATCGCTGAGGCTGTAACGTATGAAAAAGAATTTGTCACCGAATCTATTCCTGTTGCGCTAATCGGAATGAATGCAAAACTGATGTGTGAATACATCGAGTTTGTTGCCGACCGTTTGCTCGGAGAATTGGGCTGTCCTCAAATATATAATTCAACAAACCCGTTCGATTTCATGGAAATGATCTCGCTGCAAGGCAAAACCAACTTCTTTGAAAAGAGAGTGTCCGAATACCAAAAAGCAGGCGTTATGGGCGAAGGAAATGACAATCATAGCTTTACTGTTGACGCAGACTTTTGATAATTAAAAATTAGAAATGAAGAATTTTGAATGACGTATAATTCTGAGTTTAAAACCGACCAATAAGACCACAAGCCCTATTCATAATTGCTAATTATTAATTTCTAATTCTCCACCTATGTATGTTGTAAAAAGAGACGGTCGTAAAGAGACTATCAAGTTTGATAAAGTCACAGCCCGTATTCAAAAGCTGTGCTACGGATTAGATCCTATTGTAGATTCTATCCCAGTTGCCATGAAGGTGATTGAGGGAATTTATGAAGGCGTTACAACACAACAGTTGGACGAGTTGGCAGCTGAAACTGCGGCTTCTTTCACAGTTAGACATCCTGATTATGCCCTGCTTGCAAGCCGTATTGCGGTTTCCAACCTGCATAAGTCAACCATTAAGTCGTTTTCAAAAACGATGAAGAAACTGTACGAATACATCGACCCCAAGACGGGGGAAAAGGCTTCGCTGATTGCTGATGACGTATATAAGATCATCTCCGAGAATGCCGCTTTGTTAGATTCAACTATCATTTATGATAGAGATTTCGGTTATGATTTCTTCGGCTTTAAAACGCTAGAAAGAAGCTATCTTCTTAAAACAAACGGACAAATTACTGAGCGACCACAGCACATGCTAATGCGTGTTTCTGTTGGTATTCATAAAGAAGACATCAAATCTGCAATTGAAACGTACAACCTGCTTTCTGAAAGATGGTTTACGCACGCTACGCCAACGCTTTTCAACGCAGGAACGCCAAAGCCGCAAATGAGCAGTTGCTTCCTATTGCAAATGCAAGAGGATAGTATCGAAGGGATTTACGACACATTGAAGCAATGTGCTCAAATCTCACAATCTGCAGGAGGAATCGGACTTAGCATGCACAACGTTCGTGCAACAGGTTCTTACATCAAAGGCACTAACGGAACATCAAACGGAATCGTTCCGATGTTGAAAGTGTTTAACGACACAGCACGATACGTAGATCAAGGTGGCGGTAAGCGTAAAGGCTCATTCGCTATTTACTTGGAGCCATGGCATGCAGATGTTTATGACTTCTTGGATTTGAAGAAAAATCACGGAAAGGAAGAGAACAGAGCACGAGATCTTTTCTACGCAATGTGGGTTCCAGATTTGTTTATGAAGCGCGTGGAAGCAGGAGGTGATTGGTCACTATTCTGTCCTAACGAAGCTCCAGGATTGGGAGATTGCTGGGGGCCAAAATTTGAAGCCTTGTATGAAGAATACGAAGCAGCAGGAAAGGCACGTAAGACAGTAAAAGCACAGGATCTTTGGTTTCACATTATGGAGTCTCAGATTGAAACCGGAACGCCTTACATCCTTTACAAAGATGCCTGTAACGGTAAGTCGAATCAGCAAAACTTGGGTACAATCAAGTCTTCTAACTTGTGTACTGAGATTGTCCAATTCACATCTAAAGAGGAAGTTGCAGTTTGTAACCTAGCATCTCTTGCGCTTCCAAAGTTTGTTACACCTGAAGGTGAGTTCGATCATCAGAAATTGTTTGATATTACGTATGTAGCTACCAAAAACCTCAACAAGGTTATTGATAGAAATTTCTATCCAGTAATTGAGGCACGTAATTCAAACATGCGTCACCGCCCCATCGGATTGGGAGTTCAGGGCTTGGCCGATACGTTTATCAAATTGCGTTTGCCATTCGATTCTGACGAGGCCAAGCAACTGAACAAAGACATCTTTGAGACCATCTATTACGCTGCCATGACCTGCTCTAAAGATCAAGCGGTTGAGTTTGGTCATTATGAAAGTTATCCTGGCTCTCCAGTTTCTGAAGGCACTTTTCAATATGATATGTGGGGCGTTACTCCATCTAACCGTTGGGAATGGGATGTGTTGAAAGAGGAAGTGAAAAAGTACGGTGTACGCAACTCGTTATTGGTTGCGCCAATGCCAACAGCTTCTACATCTCAAATTCTCGGAAACAACGAATGTTTTGAGCCTTACCACTCGAACATCTATACTAGAAGAGTACTTTCTGGAGAGTTCGTGGTAGTTAACAAGCATCTTCTTAAAGACCTCGTGAAATTGGGTCTTTGGAATGATGATATGAAGAACCAACTTATTGCAAATGGTGGTTCTATTCAGGCAATTGAGGAAATCCCAGCAAATATCCGTGAGCTGTACAGAACTATCTGGGAGCTTAGTATGAAAGACATTATTGATATGGCAGCTGATAGAGGTGCTTACATAGACCAAAGCCAAAGTCTGAATTTGTTTATGCAAAATCCGAATTTCGGAAAGCTTACTTCAATGCACTTCTATGCTTGGAAAGCTGGTTTGAAGACAGGAATGTATTACCTGAGAACGCAAGCAGCAGCATCAGCAATTCAATTCACAGTTACTAAAGAAGCCAAAGCAGAACCAGCAACTGAAGCTGTTGGAGCAGAAACGGTAGTTCAGCAGGTTGAGCAGCAAGCAGAAGACGCTACCCTAACTCCAGCGCCTACGGCAGCAAAATCTGAATTGGCTACACCAGTTATAGTTGCAAGACCAAATGCTGCAGCAGAAGGAGCTCAATCGGTAACTATTACCGAAGCCCAAGCACAAATTTTATGTTCGTTAGACAATCCTGACGATTGCGAAGCTTGCGGAAGCTAAGATCTGCCAAGAATAATTGCGTTTACAAAACAAAGCCCCGCTTAATAGCGGGGCTTTGTTAATTTTTCAACAATCCTTTGTTTTTACAGACTCCTTTTCTACTTTCAATACCGAAACCAGAATTGGGGAAGCCGAAAACCACCGACAGAGTAGGCACTTTTTAAAATCTATAGTATCATGAAAAATTTATTGATCACCGCTGCATTGCTCTGCAGCACAATGGGCTACGCTCAAAATCGGGGGGGGCGCTGTTATGCTGATGCCTGATATCGGACAGGGGTATCTGGTAATGAACAAGGCGGAATACCCTGACGTGGAAACTTGGACGATAGAATTGAACCAACGGGTATTCAATTCGGACAGCACTTACACTGACAAAGCACTAGACAAGATAACCCTGAAAGGCAATCTCAACTACTGGGAGGTGCCGGAAAAGTACCTCGCGCCAGGATCCGTGTTCTTTATAAACGTAGCAGGTACGGACCAAAGTTCCAGCATGCTGGTGCAGGAAGGGCCCATTCTTATTTCCGATGCTCCTTCCAACGCCTTGGAAGTGGGTGCAACACCGTGGCTCCCTGGTTGCAAGTGGGTATGCAACGGCTCCTACTACGCCTGGGAGATACAGTCGTATGTCAGCCCGTTGATCTCTCCGCTGGGGAATGAGTATAATGTACCTTCTTATGAAGGCCCGTCTGTTTTAACGGTGGAGGAAGCTGGCAACTTCAACGAGGCACTGCAAGAGTGGACACCTTTTTACAGGTATATTACGCAAGGTGAATATAATAGCGCATGCGGGATGGGACAGCCATTTTTCCTATACGATGTCCCTTGCGACCCGAATGGCATCTGGGTGACCGAGGTCATAACAGTTCCGATTGGAAATGAGGCATCGGTTTATCAGGATCTGAACGGCCAACAGATACCGGGCGGAACAGAGGTGCGCGGTGTAGGAAAACCATTGGGAAACTGGGGCGGAGGCAATACCATTACAACCCCTGAACTGATGTTCGGAACGAACAAGTGCAGCAACGACACCTGGTGGGCCATGGGCAAGGTGAATGACAGTGCCGACTTTGCCATGGACGGAACGGGCAATGCTTTCTATCCGCCATTGGCATGCAACGGCAATGTGACCTCCGGGGTAAGCGGCAGTTCGGCTTCGTCCATTTCATGCATTCAAGGAGTTTGGGACGATTTTCTGAACACCCCTACACCGTTTCCAGATGAGAATGACAGTATCGGAGATGTATGGACACCGCTTGTTGAAGCCCTCACTGACTGTATGACAGAAGACGATGAAGATGATGGCGATGTACTGTCGTGGCAGGCACAGCTAGACAAGATCAGCATCCACAATCTGAACGACCCCACAGCGCCTGTCATTGCAATAGACCCCAACGATGCCAGTACCTTCAGCAGCGGCTTTACGCTACAGCCCGGCCTTTATAACTTCGGGTTTGCTGTAAAGGGCAAAGGCTATATTCCTATGATCTTTGAGGTGGACAGGAAACTGACCGTTAGCATGGCCTTGGCCGATCTTTTGAGCGTTACCATTTATCCGGTGCCCATTGTGGGCGACAAGTTCAATATAGACATGACCGCCAGCGATGACCTTAAGTTCACCTACGAGTTCCGCGATGCCAACGGCATTCTGCTCTATACAGAGAATTTCAATCTGAAGAAGGGCCAGCAATGGAAACACACCGTGGCACCCAAGCAGGGGGTGCCTACAGGCATGCACATCAACCGTTTTATCTTTGAGGACGGATCCACACTCGTATTACAGACCATAAAATAACCATTCATTCTTTGACCGGATAAGAACGGATGCCCGAAAACGGCAAGCCTTTTTTATCCGGTCATTCATATTAAAAATTAACGCTATGAAAAATAAATTTCCCGTCTTAAAACCTCACCTCCTATTGATGGGCATGGCGATTTCCGCATGCACTTTCGCACAGCAGCCGGGCGACTTGGATCTGAATTTTGGAACAGATGGTATTGTGACATACGATGTCATTGGACAGGACGATTACATCAACAAGGTTTTGATACAGAACGATGGCAAGATTCTATGTATGGGAAGGACTCAGGCCAGCTGGCAAAACGATGATGTCCTTATGGCGAGGTTTCTACCGACAGGTGAGCTGGATCCCACATTTGGTCAAAACGGTGTAGTGATTACTGCGATAAGTTCTAACAATGATGTTGGCAATGACATGGTAATTCAGGATGATGGCAAGGTACTCGTTGCAGGATATACCACTTTATCGAATGACTTCGATCTGCTGCTTCTTAGATACAAACCCGATGGTGGTATAGACAGTGCTTTCGGCAACAACGGAGTTTTGGTCATGGATGTAGAAGAGGAGAACAACATACTACAAAGCATAGAATTACTCTCGGATGGTCGCATTTTGGGTTTTGGCAGAGTGGGCAATGACCTTGCACTGTTTCAATATCTGTCAGCTGGAATTGTGGACAATACCTTTGGCAATGGTGGAGTTGCGGTCACCGATCTCGGATTTGACCAACAAATCCCAACTGACCTTTTGGTATTGGAAAATGGAACAGTACTGGTCAGTGCATCTGTTGGCCCTGGTCAGGAAATGAACGCCATTGTCTGTCGTTTTACGGACGATGGAAATTTGGATGACGGTTTCAACACCATCGGATGGGTGAGTCTATCCGTTAACCCTTCGTTCGTCAATCTGGCCAGAAATGTCGCTGTGACATCAGACGGTAAGATCATTGTCAGCGGAAGCTCATATAACGGGGCTTCAGAGAGCGAGGTGTTTGCAGCCAGATTGCAGTCCGATGGTCAGGTCGATGCTTCTTTCGGCAACGGAGGAATAGTCCTTATTGATGTTGGTCTAGGTTATGATTTTGCCGATGCGCTGGTGCTGCAACCGGATCAAAAAATTCTTCTAGCAGGTTATACCAACGATGGTACTATCTCGAATTTTGACATATTGAGAATAGACGCTGCGGGAACGCTAGACCTTGCTTTCGGCAACAATGGCGTTGTTATAACAGAAGTAAGTGTCGGAGACAATGGAGTCAACTCCATGGCCCTGCAGCCCGATGGCAAACTGGTGGTAGCAGGTTCGGCCAGAATGGGCACCAACGATGACATTGCCCTGGCCCGCTACCACACGGGGCTTAACCTTTCTGTGAATGATAGGGATGAAAAACCCTTGTTCTCTGTTTATCCCAGCCCGGCAACCGAAACGCTCAATGTTAGATCAGAAGCAAAACTGCAAACAATAGAATTAATAGATGCATTGGGCAAGAAGGTGCTGACAGTCAGGCCCAACAGCAACCGGTCACAACTGGACATTGCAATGCTGCCAAGCGGTATTTACCTATTGAGGGCAACCGATGGCCAGCGGCTGTACACGCAGAAGGTGGTAAAGGAGTAAAAATTTCAAAAACACATGACAGAAAATGAAACCAAAATTCACCTACCAGTTCCGCGATGCCAACGGCATTCTGCTCTATACAGAGAATTTCAACCTGAAGAAGGGCCAGCAATGGAAGCACACCGTGGATCCCAAGCAGGGAGTGCCCGCAGGCAGGCACATCAACCGTTTTGTTTTTGAGGATGGCAGTGTGCTTGCATTACAGACCATTAAATAACCATTCATTCTTTGACCGGATAAGAACGGATGCCCGAAAACGGCAAGCCTTTTTTATCCGGTCATTCATATTAAAAATTAACGCTATGAAAAATAAATTTCCCGTCTTAAAACCTCACCTCCTATTGATGGGCATGGCGATTTCCGCATGCACTTTCGCCCAACAGCCGGGCGACTTGGATCTGAATTTCGGAACAGATGGTGTTTCAACCGTTGATGCCAACTCACAAGGTCTTGACGATGGAGCTAATATGATAACCGTACAGAGCGATGGGGGGCTGCTAGTGGTCGGTCGTATTAGGAGCGGAACGTTTATCACCGAAAGCGACATGCTCATAGGAAGATATAGTGCTGATGGTGTAGTGGATTCACAATTCGGACAATCTGGGTTTACAATCACCGATCTTGGAGGAGAATTTGAATCCCTGATCGGTATCTACGAAAAACCGGATGGAAAAATTCTAGCTGGAGGTTCTTCAAATCAATCGGGTAATTTTCAACAGACTTTAATCCAGTATAACGAAAACGGGCTAATTGATCAAAGTTTTGGAATTAACGGTGTCGTTTATTCATCTGCTTCTCTTTCAAATATCAGTATGGCTTCAATGGTGTCGGATTCGGATGGAAATGTGCTGACAACCGGATCGGGAAACGGGAATATTCTAGTTGTTAAGTTTGAAAATAACGGCACGCTTTATAATAGCTTCGGCACTTCGGGTGTGGCAATCCACGACCTCGGTCTGATTGAGAGTGGCTATGAGATGTTATTACAAACGGACGGGAAAATACTTGTTACAGGAACCCAGAACGAATCAGGAAACCCAGAAAATGGAATTGTGGTTCGGTTAGAATCCGATGGAAGCCTTGACCTGACCTTTAACGGAACAGGCTGGGTTGACCTTGCATTAAGTGAAAATACTGATAGATCTACCGATCTGGCCTTACTTCCAGACGGTAGAATCCTCGTTACCGGAATTGTACCCAATGCTTCCGTTACGGCCTTGGAGATCTTCGCTGTTCGCCTGATGCCCGATGGCAGCTACGACAACACCTTTGGCACAAATGGCATTGCCCGTTACGACATCGGTGCAGGGGATGATTATGCCAATGACGTCATTCTACAGCCTGATGGCAAGGCCATCATAGGCGGCTATGAAAATGATGGGAATGATAACAATTTCTGTTTGATAAGAATTAACGAGGATGGAACGCTTGATCAGACATTTGGAGACAATGGCGTAGTGATTACGGAAGTAAGCACCGATAATGATCGCATTGCCTCCATGGCCCTGCAGCCCGATGGCAAACTGGTGGTAGCAGGTTCGGCCAGAATGGGCACCAACGATGACATTGCCCTGGCCCGCTACCACACGGGGCTTAACCTTTCTGTGAATGATAGGGATGAAAAACCCTTGTTCTCTGTTTACCCCAACCCGGCAACCGAAACGCTCAATGTTAGATCAGAAGCAAAACTGCAAACAATAGAATTAATAGATGCATTGGGCAAGAAGGTGCTGACAGTCAGGCCAAACAGTAATCAAATGCAGTTGGATATTGCATTGCTGCCAAGCGGTATTTACCTATTGAGGGCAACCGATGGCCAGCGGCTGTACACGCAGAAGCTGGTGAAGGAGTAATGCTTGTTTTGCAGACCATCAAATAACCTTTCTTCATAATCGATTATTAACCGTGAGGCTGCCAGCCGTGCATTGCCAACAACACCATAGCATTTGGCAGTATCGCATTTACACCAATTGAACTCCAAAATACCCCATATAATTCGTTTCTTTTTCACCCCGATTTCTTTAAAAGCCGCCCCGATAGCTATCGGGGTGCCTGAATTTTTTAAATCATCGGAGCAAAAAATAATTCAAATTCTTTATAGCACATTTTGAAGTATAATTGGTATTACACAATGATTACCGAAGCACAAGCACAGATATTGTGCTCGCTGGATAATCCAGACGAGTGCGAAGCTTGCGGAAGCTGAGCCAACAGGAGTTGACGGTCAAAAGAGGCTGTCACATAAGTCGTCATTGCGACCGAAAGGAACGAATCGGGAAGCAATCTTTCGCAAATTCGTACTTGATTGCTAGAGATTGCCGCGGTCATTCTTCCCTCGCAATGACGCTTTTCCGACTTATGAGACAGCCTCTTGTTTCAAACCTGTCCGTAAATAGTGGACGGCCGGAATGGCTCCCGAACTCAAGAAATCATACTTCGGAGAGAGACCGTGCAACCCCGGGCCCGCAAAGCCAACCGGCTCTTCTCAGCTGTGCTTAGAACTGTAATATATGCCACAAATGTTGTCGGAATCATAACATCGAGATGTTGGGTTTGTCAGAATACATCCATAATTTCAACATCACTATTAAATGAAAATCAGGTTTTGCATTGTCTGCATCCAATTATTGCACAGCACGAAGCGCATCTTCATCTTAAGTCAGAACATCAGGTCATGAGAACTATATTCATATCAGCTTTATCGCTCTTACTCAGCTACTCAACCACACTCGGTCAGGGGTTTGCCCCAATAGGTGCCGAATGGATTTTTGCCAATGGTTGTTTTTTTCCACCCCCATCCTGTGGATATTATAAAGTAACTGCCGTATCAGATACCATGTTTTATGACCAAACGTATTCCGTACTTGAATTTACCGATTTGGACTCTACCAACCCTGTTGCGGCTAGCATTGCCTATGTTACTTCCGTGGGCGATTCGGTCTTTACGTACAATCCAACTACCGAAGTTTCCAATTTGCTCTACGACTTCTCTCGCGTTACGGGAGACACCATTGTTGTTAACGACCCTGCTAGCGGCAATACCTTCAGCCCTGTAACAGGAATAGCCGTAAGTGATTTCAGGGTGGTGGTAGATTCCACAAATACAATTATTGTAGATGGTATCCCCTTGAGGGTACAATACACTTCTCCTGCTGATACTAGCGAATACCAGTTCTTATTCAGAATAATTGAGCGGATTGGGAATGTGCAGTTTCTTTTTGGCACTTCTAGTGTCATGCCCTTAGCAGGGTATTATGGTACACTAGCATGTTACTCAGAACCCAGTTTTCACTTTGGGCAACCCATTGAAACATGTGGTTTGATTTCTGCTATTGAAGAGCAGGGGCAAATAGAAACGGTAACTGTATATCCTAATCCTACAACCGATTTCGTAAGGTTTTCAACCAGTACTGATACTCAGATTGATCGGGTAGAAATATTTGACGTTCAAGGTGTTCGGGTACTTAATCTTCCAAAGCTTCCTGCAGATGGAATAATAGAACTACGCGACCTGAAAAATGGTCTCTACATAATGTACGTGCATCTTCCCAATTCCATATTCACAACTAAAATCATGAAGCTATGAGAACAACCAGACTTCTCTTTGTCGTACTGATTCTTATCGGGTGGTCGCATAACAGTATGGCTCAGTACCTGAGCGGTGAACTTTACTTAACCGTTGATGATTTTGAGGCCATTCCCACCAAGGTAGGAGGGAATTGGGTTTTTGATGATAGTGATTTGCAAGATTTGTTTGACGATTTCAATCTTGTATCATTTACCGAAGCATTTCCTGCCATTAAAGAATTCCCGTTGGATTCTCGCTTTGGACTGGATAGTGCGTATCAGGTTTCGTGCGACTGTGACGAAACGTTATTGGCGCATTATCTAGACTCTATATTTCCTCAATATTATTCTAGCATAGAGCAAGTGCCCGAGAATGTTCCTACAGCTACCCCGAATGATTATCATTTACAAGATGGAGCGTTGGGGGCTACATGGTCACTCGATCTTATTGAGGCTGAAGATGCTTGGGGAATTACAGACGGTAATCCTGATATTACTGTAGCAGTTGTTGAAGTTGCAACAGTATTCGTTGATGTTAATGGAGTACCAACGCCTAAAATTAACACACTTGATTTAACGCATGAGGAAATTAATGGTAAGGTCGTTTACACAAACGACATGACGTCTCCCAGTTACCCACATGGGACTTTCGTTACGGGATGTGCTGCTGGTGCCACAAATAATAATGTTGGAAAGAGCAGTATCGGGTATGACTCAAAAATCTTATACTATCGTGGTACGAGCTACAATAACTTTGTAGATGCCGCCAATAAAGGCGCCCGTGTTATTAATGCCAGTTTTATTAGCTGTGGTTCTAGTACCTACAATCAGAATATCGTGAATGCAGTTACTTCGCAAGGGGTCATTATCTGCGCTGGTGCCGGAAATGGAATTTATCCCCCAGGCTCTCCTCAAGCAGGACAAAATCGAGCAAGTTGCGGAACAGCGGGTAACGGTTGCGGGTGGCCAGCGTGTTATGACAATGTGATTTCTGTAACAAGTGTTGGCTCAGACAACAAGCATTGGGATTTTACTGAAAATAGTTACCACACCAGTAATAGTTCAGTAGATGTCTGCGCGCCAGGTTATAGAGTGCTATCTATTTTCCCTGGCAATGCCTATGGAAGATCTAGTGGGACTTCATTTGCATCGCCAATTACAGCAGGTCTGGTGGCTTTGATGCTAGATGTAAACCCTTGCCTAATGCATGACGACATTATGGAAATACTCAGTCAAACTTCTGATGCCGTAGCAGATGCAGCTAGTTATCCTGGTGCGCTTGGTGTTGGTCGCATAAACGCATATCAGGCCGTTCTTGCGGCCCAGACTTACGGTGATGTTGCAACCATTACCAGCAACACCACTTGGGCAGGAGACCGTTATGTGAAAGGGACGGTAACGGTTCAAAGCGGTACGTTGACCATTACAGGAACCGTGCGCATGGCAAAGGATGCGATCATTGAGGTAAAAGCAGGTGCAGTTCTCGTTGTTGATGGTGGAATAATCTCATCATCAGCCGGGTGCAGCGAAATGTGGAAAGGCATTGAAGTGGCCAATGGATCGGTCGTAATCATTAAAAATGGATCGCTCATTGAAGATGCTATTACGGCCATTGACATAGAATATGGTGCGGCCTATCTCATTGAAGACGCCATCTTCAACAAGAACCGTACACATATAAACAAGCACATGCCCAGCAGTGGCACACCTACGTTTCCCTATGATTACCGCATTAAGCGCAATCGTTTCCTCTGCCAAACCACCGCAAGCATTCCGTCAATTGGTAGCCCAATTTATACCAATCTGTTGGCACCATACGCAACCCAGCGCACCAATGCAGCCATAGCCGCTGTGGGTGTTCCTAAGATCCTGCTGGGTTCATCGTCTGCAGCAGATGCCAATAGCGTGGAAAACTGCGATTGGGGCATGTTCAATTGGACCGTGGGGAGAGTTGAGGTTCTGCACAACACCTTTCAGGATATTGGGAATGGCGGTGTTTACTGTGTGTATGGCCCCGGCAACGGTGGAGAGACCATTGAAGTGAATTACAATACCTTCAATAGAATGCCTTACCCAATTTTCTGTACCGACAATTCCCCTACGGTTAAAACGCACATTACCTACAATAATATCGATTTTGCGGGCATGGTGTCTCCCCCACAGGCAATGACGGGGATCACCTATCAGGAAATAACAGCCGCTTCGGGATATGATCCCATCAACCCATCGAATTCACAGTACAATTATGCGGATATAAGCGGCAATAGCATCCTTAACGCACCGTGCGGCATACAGCTGATGAACCTAACTGGCGACCAGACCGCGCCAACTGCCAAATTATACGTGGGCGAGAACAACATTACCCACACCAAAATACCCAATGACGGGCAGGCAGGCATTAAAACAAGCAACGTGGTAAAAGGTGTTTTCAAGGCCAATACCATTACTCACCCAAGTGGCAATGTAAACTGGTGGGAAACGGGTATGAGGCTTAGCGGTGGGTATGGGAATGCCCTTGTTTGCAACAACACACATGACATTGGGCGCGGCATTTTCTTAGATAGCTGGCAAACACCCGATACACGGCTCATACAGAACATCATGGACCGCAACCAGACTGGGCTTTTTCTCAACTGGAGCGTTATTGGTGCCCAAGGAGCAAGCGGAGACCCACGCGATAATCAATGGCTCAGCCCGACCACGTGGTGGAGTCCCAGCACCCCCAACACACATGTGGAGGGAACAATGGGGAATCTAAGTAGGTTCTGGGTGAGGAATACACCTACAATTCCGACCTCCATTTATATACCCCAGTATAACAATAACGGTGGTGGTGGAACATCACTTGCCATCAGCACAACGGGCGGCTCGTGGGCTGGAGGCTGTATATATACGAGCGGTGCCTCTTTTAAAACAGACGGTGCGGTAAGCGAAGAAACGGAGGCCTTGTTGTCATTAATGCATCAGGAAGAACCTGAAACCGAACGGGAGCAAAGCCTACAATATATGGGGCATTACAACCTTTACGAGAAGTTGCGTGCCGATGCTGAACTGACAGGCTCCGACTCAGAACTGGAAGCTTATGTTGCAGAACGCAATGCCGATAACATGGGTAAGCTACAACTGGTTGTGTCCAACTTCCGATTGGCAAGAAGTGGGATTTCAGAAATGGAAAGCGGACTAGATATTCTGAATACCATGCAGCCACAGAACCGGGTGGAACAGACCCTCAAAGATGTGTTCGGCATACTCTATGCGAATGCGACAGACCTGACAGAAATGAATTTTGACAACGAAACACGCTTGCGCGAAATAGCCCAATTGTGCCCATTGGATTACGGATTCGGGGTATATACTGCACGTGCCGCACTCATTACACTCGATACCCTGCCTAAAAACTACGTGTCGGAATGCGAGCGTGTTCCATCGCCCGAACAGATGAGTGAGAAACGTGCAATTGAAGAAGGCAATGGGGAGTTTGCCATTTACCCGAATCCGAACAACGGTCAGTTTACATTAACGTATGAGTTGAATGAATTTGAAACGGGGCAAGTGCGTGTATTTGACATGGTTGGCAGACAAGTATTTGCCCAAATCTTGAATGCTGAGGCCAAGACAGCAGATATGAGTCTGAACGGATTGAACTCAGGCATATACCTTGTCAGTTTGGAAGTGAATGGTGAAGTGCGTTCTACAGAAAGGCTGAGCATCTTGAAATGATGAGGGTGTTTATTGGAATATTGATTTTCCTGCCCATGCTTTGCATGGCGCAGGAGAACCTCGTTCCCAATCCGAGTTTTGAAGAGTATACTGATTGTCCGACAGGATGGACACATGACTGGAGCAGGGTGGTAGGATGGAGCAATGGTAACGTATCATCTCCCGATTACTACCATGTGTGCGGTCTTACCTTACCATCTAGTCCTATTACAGGTGTTCCTGAAAACGCACATGGAAGCCAATGGCCTCGCTCAGGGGATGGTTACATGGGTCTATATGGAGTTCAAATGGGAAATGCGGAATGGAGAGAGTATATGCAAGTAGAGCTTACTGAGCCTCTTTTTTATCGAATACGCTATGCGGTTAGCTTTTATGTCAGTCTTTCGGAGGGTTCGAGGTATGCCATTAGCACGCTAGGGGCTCACTTAGCGGTAGATGCAATATCTAGCAACGACCTTTTAGCGTTAGATGCTGAGCCGCAGATACTGCCAGACCCGTTGCAACCTATTACAGACACTACAGGATGGGTATTGGTAACAGACACGTTTGTGAGTGCCGAGGGAGGTGAGAAGTACCTTACCATCGGCAACTTCTTTTCTGATGTGGAAAGCGATACGGTGTTCTTTAACCCTAAGCCTCCGTTGGGGAATAGATTTGCGTATTACTACATAGACGATGTATCCGTTGTAGCCTTGGACAGCGTGCCCAGCGGTATTGAGGAACAGGAAGCATTTGATTTTTCAATCTTCCCTAACCCGGCAACGGAGATCCTCAATGTCAAAAGCACACGGCATCTTGTTCAGGTCCGACTATTGGACATGATGGGCAGAACGGTGCTTGTAGAAAACATGGCTGCCAATAAATTCTCGGTCAACCTCAGCGGCATCCCCCAGGGCGTTTACATGCTGGAGGCAACGGATGCCAAAGGCCGCAGGGCCACTAAAAGGTTCAGTAAAATGGGAGGGCTGTGATGGGGGCAATGGCAAACCATAACATGGGCAGATTGCGCCAAGCTGTCTCCAATTGCGGTTAAGCAAGAAGTGGACTTCGGAAATGGAAAGCCAACATAAATTGATATTCTAAAAGAATGCCTCACCATTTGGTGAGGCATTCTTTGTTTATAATGTAACCGTAAACAGTTGATTTTAAGCGTTTACAGAGAAATTTTCACAACCTATTTCACGTCTTGATTAAATTTTTAGCTTTGCGCAAAATAGAACAGGTAAAATCGAATAAGCATGTATTGGACCCTCGAATTAGCATCACGTCTCGAAGACGCACCTTGGCCAGCCACAAAGGATGAGTTGATTGACTTCGCAATGCGGTCAGGCGCTCCAATGGAGGTAGTTGAAAACCTGCAAGAGATTGAGGACGATAGCGAAGTTTTCGAAAGCATCGAAGACATTTGGCCAGATTATCCCACCAAAGACGACTTTTTCTTCAACGAGGACGAATACTGACCTCAACGAACCACAACTTTCAAAGAGCGATTCCAAACACGGAATCGCTTTTTTTATGTCCGAATAAGAGGAAAGCACTAAATCCGAAATGAAGAAATTCGAAACATTTCGGATTTGAAATTTTAGAATTTCGTGCTTAATGTTTTCGAATTTCGTGCTTTTTCCTTTTGGGCGTTCCCCCACGCGCAAACGCTGGTGCAAGACCGAAAGATCATCAAGGCGTGGGGCCGGGCTTTCCACTGTATCTTTTTTGCGAAAAGCAAAAAAGGATGCCGTTCCAATCCCTAACGCGCGCGGTCTGCCAGCATCCTAGCGCAGAAAACGGCTTTGCCCCCTTTAACCTAAAGGCGTAATTTCGCGCCCTCGCATGACAGGTTGTCCGAACACCATCCAAGGAACGGTTGTTGACATCCCGAGTGCTATTCAAAAGGAATTCCAAGTAATGATTGATTTTATAAATAATCTGGCCAAGAAATTCTTCGGAAGTAAGGCCGATAAGGACATTGAGGAAATTCAACCTTACGTTGCACAGATTAACGAATTCACAAATGCGCTGCAAAACGTTTCGGATGATGCACTTCGTGCAAAGACTACCGAGTTCAAACAGCGAATAGGAGACTTCCTTTCCGCAGAGCGCAAGCAGATTGACGAACTAGCAGCCAAAGCCGAGGATGCAGCAACCGATGTAGAGCAAAAAGAACAACTCTACGAACAAATCGACAAGATTGAGGAAACTGTAACAGACAAGATTGAAGAAGTGCTTCTTGAAATTCTTCCAGAAGCGTTTGCAGTTGTGAAAGAAACCGCTCGAAGACTGAAAGACCAAGGTGCCCTAACGGTTACTGCAACCGAAATGGACAAAGACCTAGCCGCGAACAAAGGCTACGTGACCATCAATGGCGACAAGGCTGTTTTCCCCAAAACTTGGCTTGCTGGTGGAACGGAAACTACCTGGGATATGGTGCATTATGATGTGCAGCTAATTGGTGGCGTTGCTCTTCACAAAGGCCGAATTGCCGAAATGGCAACGGGAGAAGGAAAGACCCTCGTTGCAACGCTTCCTGTGTATTTGAATGCATTGGCTGGTCGGGGAGTTCACTTGGTAACGGTAAACGACTACCTCGCAAAACGTGACTCTGAATGGATGGGGCCGTTGTACGAATTCCACGGTTTGACGGTGGATTGTATTGACAAACACCAGTCAAATTCTCCCGAAAGACGCGCGGCCTACAATGCCGACATCACCTTCGGAACAAACAACGAATTTGGTTTCGATTACCTGCGAGACAACATGGCTCGCGAAGCTGGTGATCTTGTTCAGCGCAAGCACAATTACGCTATTGTAGATGAGGTCGATTCGGTTTTTATTGATGATGCCAGAACGCCACTTATCATTTCAGGGCCTGTTCCCCAAGGAGATAAGCACGAATTTGACGACCTGAAACCAAAGGTTGAGAAACTCCTTCAGGTTCAGCGAACGTATTTCAATTCTGCTTTGGCTGATGCCAAAAAGCTTATTGCTAGTGGGAAAGACAGTTATAAAGAAGGCGAAGGTGGAATGGCCTTGCTTCGAGCATTTCGAGCATTGCCAAAGAATAAGGCACTTATCAAGTATTTGAGTGAGCCAGGCGTAAAGCAGATTCTTCAGAAAACGGAGAACTACTACATGCAGGATCAGAACAAGGAAATGCATAAGGTAGATGCCGAGCTGTTCTTTGTAATTGATGAAAAAAACAACTCCATTGAGCTGACCGAAAAAGGATTGGAACTCATCACCAAAAATATGGATGATGATCAGTTCTTCGTGCTAACGGACGTTGGTACTGGTATTGCCGAAATTGAGAAATTGGGAGGAACCGATCAGGACAAAGCCAAGGCTAAAGACGATTTGATGCGTGATTTCGCCATTAAGAGTGCGCGTGTTCACGCCATGAATCAATTGTTCAAAGCATACACTCTTTTTGAGAAAGATGTGGAGTACGTGGTAATGGACAATAAAGTCAAGATTGTAGATGAGCAAACGGGCCGTATCATGGACGGCAGACGCTATTCAGATGGGCTTCATCAAGCGATTGAATCCAAAGAAAACTTAAAGGTTGAAGCCGCTACGCAAACATGGGCAACGGTTACGCTTCAGAATTACTTCCGTATGTACCACAAACTTTCTGGTATGACCGGAACAGCCGAAACGGAGGCAAAAGAGCTTTGGGACATCTACGAACTGGATGTGATGGTTGCTCCAACAAACCGCCCAATTACACGTGATGACAAAGAAGATTTGGTTTACAAAACCACGCGAGAAAAGTATAACGCGGTAATTGATGACGTAGTAAAATTGACTGCGGATGGACGACCTGTTTTGGTTGGAACAACCTCAGTTGAAATCTCCGAACTTTTGAGTCGTATGCTCAAAATGAAGAAAATAGAGCACACGGTTTTGAACGCGAAATTGCACGCAAAGGAAGCTGATGTCGTAGCCGGGGCAGGTCAGCCAGGTGCGGTAACCATTGCCACTAACATGGCTGGTCGTGGTACGGATATCAAGCTCACGGAGCAAGTAAAAACTTCTGGTGGTTTAGCCATTATTGGAACCGAACGCCACGAAAGCAGGCGTGTTGACCGCCAGTTGCGTGGTCGTGCCGGCCGTCAGGGAGACCCAGGTTCTTCACAATTCTACATCTCGCTGGAAGACAACCTGATGCGGCTTTTCGGTTCAGACCGTATTGCCAAGCTGATGGACAAAATGGGTTATGAAGAAGGAGAAGTCATTCAGCACGGAATGGTTTCTAAATCCATAGAGCGAGCGCAGAAAAAAGTGGAGGAAAACAACTACGGAATCAGAAAAAGACTCCTTGAGTATGATGATGTAATGAATGCGCAGCGTGAGGTAATATACAAACGTAGGAGAAACGCATTGAAAGGCGAACGTTTATCAGTTGATGTGTTAAACATGATCCACGACACGGCAGCTTTGCTTGTGGATGAATTTCATGATGCGCGAGACTATGAAGGTTTTAAACTGGACGTAATCCGAACCTTCTCGGTTGAGTCTCCAATTTCTGAAGAGGAATTCAATGCTGGCAAGGCAGATGATGTGTTGGACAAATTGGTTCATGAATTGATTCAAACCTATGCTCGTAAAAAAGAGGGAATCGCGGAACGTGCATTTCCTGTTATCGCTAATGTTTACGAAACACAAGGGGAGAAATTCAAAAACATCGTCATTCCATTTACGGACGGTATCAAGAGTTTGAATGTGGTTGTCAACTTGGCCAGGACGTACGAATTGAAAGGTTCGAACCTTGCTTTGGCGTTTGAGAAGAACATCATTCTCGCCATTATTGACGAGCAATGGAAAGAGCATTTGCGCGAAATGGACGAATTGAAAACGTCTGTTCAGAATGCATCTTACGAGCAGAAAGACCCATTGCTTATTTACAAGTTTGAGTCGTACGAACTGTTCAAGCAGATGCTGGGCAGAATGAACCGCGAGGTGATTTCATTCCTGTTCAAAGGCGACCTTCCCAATGCGGAAAACACACGTGTGAGCGAAGCATCTGAGCGAAAGGAAAGAGTTACTGCCTCGCGACCTGAATTGGCACAGCGGCAAGCAGCCCCATCTCAGCAGAATGGCAGACAGCAACAGCCATTACCAACCCAACCGCAGAGCAAACCAGAACCCGTAACAGTTGGCGAAAAGATTGGTCGTAACGATCCTTGCCCTTGTGGAAGCGGTAAGAAGTATAAGGTGTGCCACGGAAGGAAATAAACGCCAAGCCCCCTGAATCCCCCGAAGGGGGACTGAACAAACGGACATGAGCAAAACTTCAGATAAGAAAAGCCTCCCCTTGAGGGAGGTTGGAGGAGCTGGAAAAATTCTAGCCACAATGATGGATGAGCAGCGTAATCTCACGCGGTTCTATTTATCCAAACTGAAAGGCGAGGACATGAACCGCGAGTTTGAGGTAAACGGCTACACCACCAACAGTCCATATTGGATTCTTGCCCACTTGTGTTGGGCAGAAAACATGCTTGCCATTCGGAGTCTTGGCGGAAAAGGCGTTGACATTCCTTGGCTAAAGAATTTCAAAATTCAATCTCCGAAAGGAGTAAAACCTGTTAATCAGCCATCGTTGGAAGACGTTCTCTCAGCATTCAAACAAATTCATACAGTTGCATTGGAAACCATTTCCAACCTAAACGATGAAGAGCTAGACACAGAAAACGTACTTGGTTTAGCCTTTGGCGAGAATAAGAGCAAGCGTTTCATGGCGATGCACGCAGTTCGGCATGAAGGCACGCATTGCGGTCAGCTTTCGCTCATTGCTAAGATGTACGGGAAGCAAACTATCTGAACCTCAGTTCGATTACAGAGACTATGGTCAGTTTGAGTGACCACGCCTTAGCGTGGTTGTATCGAAAACAGTTTCACACCGGTCAAAAAGCGGATTCTCGATACATCCCGATAAAAATCGGGACACTTTTTGACCTACTCACCCGTAGTCCAAACTCAGGTTTTGAGATCATTTCCCAAAAACCTTCTTGAGAATATCAGAAACTCTAGCCGCAGGGTCTTTTCTGATCTTGGCCTCTTCTTCGGCCACGAGCGTGAAAAGGCCATCAAGTGCCCTGTCCAAGACGTAGGCCCGCAGGTCCGGGTCAACCTTCTTCACCAAGGGCACTCGGTTGTATTGCGATACGATTGGATTCCAATATTTTGTCAGTTGAACTTTATCAATTGCAGCTTTCACGATTGGTTCAAACTTCGCTTTTAGCTCTAGCGATGTTTTGTCTTGCAAAAAGGTTGTTGCCGCGCGGTCTCCACCATTCAGAATATTCATTCCATCGCTGATGTTCATACTTGTAATGGCATTTACAAAGATTGGAGCCGCCTCTTTTGCAGCCTCCTCCGCAGCGCGGTTTAGGGTTTCCACAAACTTGTCAACCTGAGGTTTTAGTCCAACCTTTTCCACCGTGGTCTTTACCTGATCCACCTCTGGCGGAAACGGAATTTTTATGTTCTCGTTTTTGTAAAAACCATCCAATTTTGAGGCTGATTTCCCAGCATTCGCACTTCCTACGGAAAGTGCCTCCTTCAGTCCTTTAATAATCTCATCCTCGCTCAATGAACTAGCACCATCACCTTTTGCCACGTCTTTCACGGTCTTTTCTGCACTTTTTATCAGCTTACCGAAATTCTGTCCAATTGCAGGAACAGATACAATCAATGCGAGTACTACGATTACCAGGTTTTTCATGAAAATGTGTTTTAGAATAGAATGATTGCAAAACAAAATACGCATCAAAAACGATCATTCAGCAAATAGATTGCCACGTACTAAAAACTTCGCGGATTCCTGCATTCTCGCGCCAGCTCATAGGCAAACGCATTAAGAACTTCTCTGCCAAGCTATCTAACATAACATGATTAAGTTACTAACGAGTTAGCTATTTGTCACCCGTTACTGGTTATTAGATCGGTGCCAGACCAGCCTTTCAGTCCAATAACCATTAGACCTGATCGGACTTCTGTTGTACTATTTTTAATGGGTAGTTTTTTGAGTATCCGAAATATTTCTGTAGCATTGTTCACATCAATTAAACTTAGGAATCATGAAACTTAAGAATTTCGTACTTAGAAATGGGGGGGGTGTTTTATGTTATTGCACTCACTTTTATCTCTACAGCACTTCTGGCCCAAACAAAGGTGAATAAAGAATGGCAGACCGATGCGGGTCTTCCTTCAACCTTCGAATGGCAGGCCTCTGCCACCAGTCCGCAAGGAAATTCTGCCTTGGTGGGCAATAGACAGAACGGGGCAACTTCTGACCTGTACGTTTCTCTTACCGACCGTGATGGAACATTGCTTTGGGAGCAACTGTTTGACGGGTTCGGTGACAACGATTACGGAAGCTCGGCCGGTTTTCTAGGAAATGACATTATCGTTGGCGGAGCAACCTTCAATCCGACAAACAATGATTATGATGCACTGATACTGCGCTTTTCTGAAACTGGAAACCTTGTTTGGAATGTCATCTACCAAGGGCCTTACGGTGGGAATGATGCCATAACAGACCTCGCTGTTTCCAACCTTGGAAACATATTCGCTACAGGCGGAAGCGAAGGCAACGGAACACTGTCCGATTATCATACCATGAAAATCAACGGTACGGGAGGCATTGTATGGCAGACCACTTATGACTATCAAGGATTGTTTGAAGTTCCTGCGGCAATCAGCGTTGACGGGAATGAGAACGTGATTGTAACGGGAGGCAGTTCCGAAACCTTTTCAAACTGGGATTATGCTACTGTAAAATATACGGCACAGGGCGCATTTGCTGGTTCGCATAGAATGAATTCCGGTATCGGGCTAGACCGCCCGGCAGCCATGTCGCGCACCGCAGACGGTTCTATTCACGTAACAGGCATGGCAAGTGATGACGGGGTCAATTACGACATCAGAACAATAAAATTAGACTCCGACCTGCAATTGGTCTGGAACAAGACGTATGATGAGTCTGGCGGAGAAGATGAAGCAACAGGAATAGACGTGGACGGTGACGGAAACGTATATGTGAGCGGTACTGTGCTTGATGCTTCTGGAAGGAAGATAATGATACTGCTTAAGTATGATGTGAACGGAACGCTGGAATGGGTAAGGAAGAACGAACCAATTGATACCCAAGGCGCGTCAAAAGGCGCGGATGTGAAAGTAATCTCTGACACAAAGGTGATTGTGGTTGGAGAAAAGACCGAAGGAGGCAACGTCAATGTGGCCATAATGGAATACTCCCCAGACGGCACGCGGCAATGGGAAAAATCCGTTGATGGTGGAAATAATGCTGCCGACAAGGCCTCGAAGGTGAAAACGGATGTAGATGGCAACATCTATGTTTTCGGGAAACTGTCTGATGGCATTACCGAGAAATATACCACAGTAAAATACGGATCGTACCGAAAGCCAACCACGGTCATTTTCGATTCTACAGGCACGCAACCCTTGTTTCTGGACCGTACGCTCATTGCCAAGTTCAGCCCAGATGCGCTCATAGAAGAACGCATCAATAAACTCGACATCACTTGGGAAAAGCCCGAATTCTTCCTGAAGCCCGAAAAATTGCAGGCACTGGAGGATAGTACCGGCCTATTGTTCAAAGAGATAACATTCATTCGACTATTCAAACATCAGCGTACCACCGATACTGTTTCCATTTCCCGGTTGGGAGAAGAGGTCCGCATACCGGAGTTCTGGTCTGCGTTCATGCTGGTGCTGCCCGAAGAGTTGAGCGTGGCCAACACCATTGCCACACTCAACCAATACGGATTGCCCGTATTGGAATATGCCGAATACAACCGCATTCTACAGCCCGCAGACCCTCCTTGCGACCCGAACGGTATTGATGCTGGTCAGGACCCCGATGATAACTCCTACAATGATCAGCAATCATTGGATCCCTTACCATATTTGCAATCACCATTTGGAAAGCGAGGTATAAACGTAGAATCTGCATGGTGTCTGGAAACAGGCAAGCCGCATATCAGAGTAGGTGTGATGGACAGTGGGCTGGAAATGGGCCATCCCGATTTTGAAGGTGTGAACGGGAATGTGGTAACAGGTACGTACGACCATTACACGCAGACACTCCTACAACCGGGCAGTGCCGACCCCGGTTCCGGGCATGGCACCAAGGTGGCGGGCGTTATCGGGGCGGTACGCAACAATGAAAACGCGGTGGCAGGCATTGCAGGGGGCGACCATGCCAACGGGGGAGAAGGTGTTCAGTTGCAAGGCCATAGAATAATAGATGGGCCTGCACAAAGTCTTTTCGGAACAGGCGATCTCGAATACGTGACCGATGCCATAGTGATGGCAGCCACCGACCCGCTTCTGACTCCCCCTCCTAGCTATCCTTTCCAACCCGTGCATGTCATGAATCACAGTTGGGGAATAAAAGAGGGACAGTCCAATCCGTTTTTCACAGGCCTGAACATCAACCGTCTGCTACATGATGCTATGCGCTACTCGGTTAGAAACAAAGTAGTAAGCGTGGTTGCCCGCCATAACCTGGTTTTTGCTGAGACACCAATTCCAGAGAACGCATTGAGTTACCCGGCCTGTTATGATGATAATTGGGTGCTGAATATAGGTGCAACGGGTACGAATGGGGCTTATAAATACAAGGGAAACGGTGTTCCAACGTGGCAAGCACTCATCGGAGGGAACATCGACCTGGCTGCACCGGGAAGTTTGGGTGAGATCAGAACATTAAGCAATGATCAGGATGTTATTGGATTCAACGGCACGTCTGCCTCTGCGCCTCATGTTTCAGGAACGGCTGGGCTGATGCTGAGCTACAAGAACGAACCGATGCCCGACAATGCCAATCTGGCACCGGAAGATGTGGAGTTTTTGATGGAGCATACTGCTACGGATGCCATGATACCGCCAACTCCCCCTTACCCTTACAATCAATACGCAGCAGATGTGAATGTGATCGGTTATGACGACTACATTGGGCATGGCCGTTTAGATGCGGGGCTTGCCATGCATTATTTGGAAGAACCTAGGTATGATCTGCGGCATTACGAAACGGGAGTGGACGATATACTATCCACGCAAACGATCAATAATGTAACGCTCGATCACCAGCTTGGCTATACCAATGAGGAAGGGGTTTTCTTTCCGTACAGTACAGATTATACAGTGGTAGCCTATCAGTACGCCTCAGCATTTGTGCATACGCTGGCGCAGAACGAACAACTGGCAATCGTGGGTCAAGGACTGGTGCAGGCAGCAGAAGGAATATGGCCCCGCCACAGTTCCTCTAACCTTATGGCACCGTTGCAACCGGGCAATGTGCTGCTGCCCCACGAACGCATTGCCCTGAACAGTTCAGGAAACCTTTGGACAGGTTACGTTTATCATGTGTTTCTCAACGGAGTGGATAAGGGATGGATTCCCTTCAATCCCAACACGTTTACCGAACCATTGCAGTTTGCCTATTCTATTCTGGCGGAGGATCTGACTGTGGGAATTACGGAAAATGAAGAACTAGGAAAACCCTATCTCTATCCCAATCCTGGAATGGGTCTGATACAATTGCGCATTCCACAGGGAGTGAAGGGGTCTGCAACAATACATGTTCTGGATGCGCAAGGTCGCGCAGTATTTTCTGGGAGTTCTTCTTCAGAAAATACACAGTTTGACCTGCAACACTTAAATTCCGGACATTACATTGTTCGAGTTGCATCTGAAGGAGAGACCACGCATCTGCCATTCATTAAACTTTAAGACCATGAGAACTTTCAAACACCTCGACCTCTACCTGCCTTATGGCTTGATGATGCTAGTGATAATAGCTTGCAATACAGACCCTATTATTGACCCGCCTTTGCCACCTCCGCCAGTACCCGATTGCTCGCAGAATGTGACAGTGCCAACTGCCGATACGTTGGTGCATCCACCGCCTTACCAAGGTGTTACCCAGCCAGACTATATCTATTACGAAGGTTATGCGCTGACGGATATTAGTTTCAATCCCAACGATCCCAATCAATTGGTGGTGGCCATTGAGGTACATCGGTCTGGGGTCATTCCTGAGATTACAGCTAACGGAGGAAGTGGTGTCGCCATTGTACGTATTGATTTGTGCAACGGTGCAGAACAGGTGATTTTTGCATCTGAACTAAGTCCAAGGATTAGATGCGTTGACTGGGGAACTAATGACAAGATAATTTTTGTGACAGCTGTTCAATCAAATTCTGTGTTTTTCATGAATTCAGATGGCACGGATTTGGTCGCTACTGATGTACCCATAAATTATTATCAGGCAGATAATATCCGCTGGTCATTAAACTCGAATGGTTTTACACTAATATATGGTACGTCCAATTTGTATCATTTCAACAATTCCGGACAGCCTATTCAAGACACATTAGGTCTGTTAGCACAGGACTTTGACTATCTGCCTGACGGAAAAATTGGCTACATTGGTTCAGGTATCGGCATCTTTGACCCACAAACAGGCAGCAGTGAGATACTTGATGCCTCATCCTATGTTTCCAGTAGGTATGACGTAGCGTACTCCGAAAAACACAATGCGTTGTTCTGGGCGGTGGACACGGTCGTGGGCCTTACCAATGTAGAGACCGGTCAAACAACCCTGCTCAAGGATGGAGGGAATGACGTTGTCATATACAACAATACAGCAGCAAGCACCAATGGGTATCTGGCCTATAAGGCGTATGTTATTTCACCAACTTTAAGCACAAACTCTACACGTGCTGTCAGAACAGAACTCCGTTTCATCAATGCTGATGGCACGGACGAGCGGAGATTGGTACTTGATTTTCAGTAAGAAACGTATTGCCCCCAAGCAAGGAATGGCTCTCAATGGCGAATTCACGTTCGGGTTGGGGGTGTGTGACCGTGGTCTGCATCCCTGACAACCAGTGTCAAGCTTTTGCGTTTGAATGTGCTTAAAAAGCACGATAATTATTCATGTTTCAAGTCAAAAGCAAGAACCGTATATTCGCGACCCTAAATTTTAAGAGTAATTACACATGGTAATTGGTAAAATTCGTGAGCAGTCAACACTACTATTGCTTATAATCGGTGGAGCAATGCTGGCTTTTATTCTTGGAGACCTTCTAAATTCGGGCGGATTTCTGCTAAACGGTTCGCCAACCGAGGTAGGAGAAATTGCAGGAAACACCATTGATGGACGAGCTTTTGAAGCAAAAGTTCAAGAGTCAATTGAGAACTACAAGACGCAAACTGGGCAGTCAACAATTGACAATGCAACAACAGACCAGTTACGTGAACAAACGTGGCAGCAGATGGTCCGCGATTTTGTACTAGGTGAGGAGCTGGATGCAACAGGGGTTCGCGTAAGCGCAGAAGAACTATACGACCTTGTTCAAGGAAATAATCCGCATCCGCAGGTTTTGCAGGCTTTCACCAATCCTGAAACCGGACAGTTTGATCAAGCGCAGGTTATCTCATTCCTTAAAAGAATGGAAACGGATGAGGACTTGAAAAAAAGATGGATTGCCTTTGAGAAAGACATCGCCAAACTTCGTAGGAATGAGAAGTATAATAACCTAGTTAAAAAGGGATTGTATGTGACCAAAGCAGAGGCGGAAGGCGACTATTTGGCCAAGAACCAGAGCTCGGCAATCAAGTATGTATTGAAACGGTACGCAAGCGTTGCCGATTCTACCGTAGAGGTTTCTGATTCTGATATCAAGAAATACTACAATACCCACAAATCGAAATATGAGCAAAAAGCATCTAGAGATGTTGAGTTCGTTATTTTTCAAGTAAACCCTTCAAATGAAGACTTTGAAAAGGTGAAAAATTGGGCGGATCGTTTGAAGCCCGAGTTTGCAGCAACAGAAAACGACACACTTCTAGTTAACCGCGAATCTGACGTTCGTTTTAACGCAAGGTGGCTTGCAAAAGGTGAGCTGGGAGGAAACATTGACTCCTTGATGTTCTCAGCTGAGAAAGGATACGTTGAAGGGCCATATTTAGAAGGCAAGACCTACCGGTTAGCTAAGTTGGTTGGCGTTAAAATGTCACCTGATTCAGTAACTGCACGCCACATTCTTATTAAGCCCGAAACGTACGGAAGTGTTGAAAAAGCCAAAACTACTGCTGATAGTTTGAAGGAAGTGATTTCAAACGGGGGCGATTTTGCCACATTAGCCAAGCAACTTTCCGAAGACCCAGGTTCGGGTGCTCAAGGAGGTGATTTGGGTTGGTTTAAAGAAGGGCAAATGGTTCCTAGCTTTAACAATGCCTGTTTTGATGGTGATAAGGGAGATTTGGTTGTAGTTGAATCTCAATTCGGATACCATATTATCGAAGTTGTGGATCAAAAGGGAAACACCGAAAAGCGTGCCGTGACTTTTATTGATAGGGCGGTTGAACCAAGCACAAAAACCTTCCAAGTTGTATATGGGTCGGCAGACGAGTTTGCTAGAAGCATTACTTCATTGGCCTCTTTTGATCAGGAAATTGCTAACCGCGGCCTTAATAAACGAATTGCCAGCAGCCTGAAGGAAAACGACAAAACCATTGCTGGTTTAGAAAACCCACGAGAGCTGATTCGATGGGCTTACAAAGCTGAAAAAGAGGATGTCAGCGAAGTGTTTGAATTGGGAAATACCTTTGTGGTTGCCGCACTTACGGCTGTGCGCGAAGAAGGTTTTACAGCCTTGGATGAAATTAAGGAGGAGTTGGAAGCTGGCGCAATAAAAGAGAAGAAAGCTGCTAAATTTATGGAAGAGTTTGAAGCTGCACGAGCAGGTGATATTCAGACAATTGCTGACAATATGAATCTTCCGTTAGAGTTGAAGGATAACATTCTTTTCTCAGCTGCTGCCGTTTCAGGACTTGGACGTGAACCAGCTTTGCTAGGTACAGTTGGTGGTATGGAAACTGGCGACATCTCAAAACCTATTAAAGGAGGTCAAGGTGTATATGTTGTGTATTTAGAAAGCCGTGCTGATGCACCTGCTCAGGCTGATTATAGAACCAATGCAAGCATCCTTAATAGTTCGCTTTCCTCTCGTGTTGATTATGAGGTTTTTGAAGCGCTAAAGGAGAAAGCGGACATAGTAGATAACCGCGCCAAGTTCTTCTAAATAGTAAACGAATAATATTGAAAAACCCCGTCAAGAAATTGGCGGGTTTTTTTATGCTTTGTCTCGTCCTCAGAAAAGTTGACTAAAAACCTGAGTTCGATTCTAAAAAAAGGTTAGCTAATCAGATGTTACGGGGTTGAATTTAATCGATGGTTTCTTGGGGAAGAATGAATAAGCAATAAGTGCTGCGATAGTGTTGGATACGAATCCCAAGAAGGAGCGGTGTCTGGAGTGTTCAATCTGGCACATGCTCTTGAGTTCATCATTCACTATCTCTATCACCGACCTTTTACGGAGCATTATCTTATCCTTGAGTTCCATCAGTACGTTCTTCATATTGTTCTTGATGGAGGTTATTAGATGTATTCCGTCAATGAAAAGGAGTTCGGTCAGTTTCTGTCCGATGTATCCTTTATCGGCATAGAGTTTTCCTCTGATGTCTTGGAGAAATTTCCCTTCCTTGAGCGGTTCACGGGGTCATCCACATGAGCCTGAGTCATTACAAAGTTGAGGATCTCTCCCCGTTCATTAATAATCAGATGGAGTTTGAAGCCATAAAACCAGCTCATGGTGGATTTGCCTGTAGTGGCCATTCCCTTGAACCCAGATTATGCAGTAGAACTTCGTGATGAGGGTTGAAACTACAATAAAATCAAGTGTTTTACGGATTCTGGCATAGCACCGCTCAGGGCAAACGCATTAAACTTTCATAAGATTAAGAACCTTAATTAGGGCTTACTCAGATAGCTATAAAGTGTTGATATGAAAGGGTTTAAGTCATAATTATACGATTACAAATGCAAGGTTAATTGGCCTTTTGTGCAACCTTTAGTCCATTTGGCACTCGAACAGTTCGAAAATTATGCGAATTTTCAACATAAGGGGGAATACCTCACAAATTCAAAAATAGCTTAACTGGTCTGAAAATGCTTCAGAGAGCATGTTGTAATTCACAAAATTTACGATCATTCGATATCCTGACTTTCTGAGGAAGCCCTAATTATTTCTGCTTTTCTTCCCATGGGGAAAAGACACAAAATATTTAGCTTATTTTAAAATATGTTTGGTATTAGAGCATTTGTAGCAAAAAACACATTGAATCATAGTATTGACAATTGGTGAAACCAAATGTCTCGTTTGTGGTTTTTCAGGTAACGCACGCCATCGCAGCTTGCGGCTAACCGCTAAAACCTAGCACCTAAATCCTTATTTCCTCTTCTTCTGAAAGAAAAGCTTTAGCAAATCGGCACAATCATCTGCCATTACGCCATTTTTTACCTTGGTTTTCGGATGAAGTAGATTTCCAACCGTAGAGAAACCTCGTTTTTCATCGCTGGCTCCAAACACAACCGCATCAGCCTGGCTCCAGAACAGCGCTCCAGCACACATCACACATGGTTCAAGCGTAACGTAAACCGTACAGCCTTTTAGGTATTTGCCACCAATAAAATCGGCTGCCGAGGTAATGGCCTGCATTTCGGCATGGGCGGTTACATCATTCAAAACTTCGGTTAGGTTATGGGCACGAGCAATAACCCGTTTACTGGCAACCACCACTACGCCAACAGGCACTTCGTCCTTATCAAATGCCTTGTGAGCCTCTTTCAAGGCTTCTTTCATAAAATGCTCGTCTGAGAAAATGCTCAATTCCATGCGGTAAAAGTACCGAGTTGCAAGCTTCAAGTTACACAATTTGCCATCTGCCGTGCGGGCTGGTTCAATACGTGAACAAGGGTTTCGCCCGCTAAAGAAAATGAATTTGAAAAACGGTCAACTCTATTTAGGGTTTCCTCAGAAATGGAAACCGTGAGATTCTGCGAACTTAACCAGATTGGTGATGAGCAAGACCATTCCGACCCAAGCGTGTGAGGTGTTGTTGAGTTTGGCCTTTATATTATTGAGTCCAT
>Ga0316208_1000649_pt1 | contig 38835 bp, 31 predicted proteins | sample 3monopyrite_MG_FD_204944 | JGI IMG/M metagenome (GOLD analysis project Ga0316208, IMG submission 204944) | Microbial mat bacterial communities from mineral coupon in-situ incubated in ocean water Damariscotta River, Maine, United States -... | ecosystem: Environmental > Aquatic > Marine >...
CGCCGACGAATCCGATCGGCTCACCCTCGTGGGCGTCGACCGAGCCCGCATCATGGCGAACGATTACTTCGACGGCCCCTTCGACCAGGTGCCCCCCGATCTCGGGCTCAGGCCGATGCTGCACCTAGCCTACCCGTACACGCGCACCGCCTCGCCGGTCGACGAGCACGGCAACTTTCTCGGCCGGGAATCCTCCCGCGTCGCGATCGCGCCCTACACCGCGTACGCAGAACTCGACGATCTCATCGGCATCGTTTCTGGCACTGCAAACTACGGCAATCCGAGTACCCGAGCGCTGTTGCAGACGCTCACCCGCGAGTATCAACAAGACTTTGTCCCGCCGCTCCGCGTGAGCCCGATCCCCGATGCCCTGCCAGTCGGGCCCGAGCCCCTCACGCTACAAGACATCCTCGAGCGACGCACCAAATAAGGCCCTACCCCTCGTCGTCATCTTCTTCGTCCTCGCCCTCGTCGGCCTCGGCCTCGGCCTTCTTTTTGCGACGCTTCTTAGCAGGCGTCGCCTTGCCCAAACCCGCCAACTGCACCACAAGCCCGACAAGGAACATGAACGCCCACACGCCCGCCCACACCACCGACGGCTGATCGGTCAGACCACGCATCCCGGGTAAAAACGCCTCGATCAGCAACGCCCCGGCCGTGAGCCAGATCGCCGAACCCGCGAGCGCCGTGATGAACGCCGTCGCCTTCTTGGGCATCATGAACCCGACGAGCAGCCCGAGCGCAAGCGAGCCGAAGGTCGAACTGACAACCACGAGCCGCTCGCGCTGCGACAGCGCGTTCCAATGACTCTTGGCCATATCGAAGCCTTCGCGCACGATCGCTTCGCACCGCACTGCGATCGCCCGGAGATGCTCTTGCGAGAGCACGCCGTGCTCGCCCTCTGCGTTCAAAGAATCCTCGGCTTCAAGAGCCGTTCCTTTAGACCCGCTCAGAAATGAATCCGCCTCGTGCAGCGTCTCGGTCAGTTGACCGAGCGTCATCTTTTCGCCCGTGTACGGGTTCTCAAACAGCAGCCGGCCATCGTGTGCACGCTCGCTATCGTCGATCACAAACGCGGGCGGGTTGTCATCGGGCAGCGGATTGTACGAGAGATAGACCGTCCCCCCAAGGAACCCGACGGCCGCGAACCCGAGCCCGGCCGCGAAAACGATCGCAATTTTCAGCATCATCAGCGTCATCACAAACCCGATGACCCCGCCGATCGCCATCCCGATGAGCGCACTGGGAGCTCCGCCGACACTCTCAACACCGAACGCCGGCAACGCGATCATTCCAACAAGCCCGCCCAGCACAAGACCCGCGATCCCAAACATCGGCTTGATGATCTTGCCGCCAAACAGCCAGAGCCCGAGCCCGACGATCAGCATGATCCCGACCGCGGCGTGCGCCTCGATCGGCAGCGCCTGCACAAAGCTGAACGCTTCTTGTCCGATCGTCTCAGACCCGTTTTCGAGAGGTGGTAGTACTGGTGCCATGTTCGTTATCCGTGCGGGTCATCGCCCGCTGCGCATTCATCTTCATCATCGGGATTCGGAACCCGATGCCAAGATTTTCTTCCATGCCGTGCCCACAATCTGCTTCATCACACTTGCCGGGGCGGATATATCCCCCCCGATCCGCGAGAACACCTCGCCAACCAGCACGCAACGCCCGATTGTGAATACCGACATGTCGAAGAAAAAATCTGATTCATCAACCAACAAAGAATCCGCCGCCGACTCGGCCGCCCTAGCCGATCTCCGCACCCAGATCGACACCCTCGACACCAAACTCATCCAACTCATCAACCAGCGTGCAAACGCAGTCGTCGAGATCGGCAAGCACAAACGCGGCTCGGGCACACCAATCTACGCCCCACACCGCGAGCAGCAGGTCCTTGCCAAAGTCCTCGCCGCCAACGCCGGCCCGCTGCCAAACCGCACTATCGAGGGAATCTACCGCGAGATGATGTCCGGCTCGTTCGCGCTCGAACAACCTCTCCGCATCGGCTACCTGGGCCCCCCCGGCTCGCAGAGCCACGTCGCCGCCGTCAAACAGTTCGGCTCCTCGGTCGAGTTCGATGATCTCCACGAGATCGCCGGCGTCTTCACCGAGGTCCGCCGGGGCCACGTCAACTACGGGCTCGTCCCGATCGAAAACTCGACCGGCGGCGGGATCGCCGAGGCGCTAGATACCTTCACCAAGGCCGCCGGTGATCTCTGGATCTACGCCGAGGTGCAGATCTCCATCCACCATGCCCTGCTGGCAAACTGCCCACCCGCCGAGATCCGCCGGGTCTATTCCAAGCCCGAGATTTTCCAACAATGCCGGGGCTGGCTGAGCCAACAACTGCCAAAGGCCGATCTGATCCACGCCGCCAGCAGCAGCCGGGCGGCCCAGATCGCCGTCGAAGAGAACAAAAAAGCAATCGAGATCGGGCACGCCTCCACCACCGCCGCGATCGGCACCGCCCTGGCCGGCGATATGTACGGGCTCAAAGCCCTCTTCCCGCGCATCGAAGACAACCCGAACAACATCACCCGATTCCTCGTGCTCTCAAAGGAACAAGCAAGACGCACCGGCGACGACAAAACCAGCGTCATGTTCACCACCGAAGACCGCCCCGGCGCACTCGTCGAAGTCCTGGGCGTATTCCACACCTGCGGCATCAACCTCAGCCATATCGATAAACGACCCAGCGGCATGGAAAACTGGACCTACACATTCTTCGCCGATGCCCAGGGCCATATCGAAGACGAAACCATGCAAACCGCCCTCGCCCGCGTCAAAGCCCATTGCAAAGACATGACGGTGCTCGGAAGCTACCCGAGAAGCACCCGGATACTCTGATTTATCCTCGCTCGTGCTCCGCCAACGCTTCCCGCGTCACGACCCGGTGCAACAGGTAAAACCCCACCGCACCAACCGAAATAATCGAGCCGCCCAGCACAAACACCAACGCCCCCGAGCCCGGCGAGTTCGCCTCAAGCGCCTCGTAAATCGCAACCCCGATAAACGAAGCTGCCAACCCGCGGATCCCCGTCAGCGTGACATGCACCGCCATGTACTGCGCCGCGTTGTCGTCGCGCGCAAAGTCGTTGTGACCAAGATTCCAGGCCAGCGCACCCCCCGCAAACGCAACCCCCCGCACCGCCACGGCCGCGTACATCACCCACACAATCTCGAACCAGACCGAGACAAACATCAGCCCCGCCATCACCACAAACACCCACGAATGCAGCGCCCGGTACGTCGCTATATGCCACGCATCGAGCAGCTTGGCCCAGTGCATCAAAAACACCGGCATCATCAGGATCGGGATAACGTGCGTCACCAACATGCTGTGGAAATAATCGAGATCGAACACCTCTTTCACGACCACAACCAGGATCGGGATCAGCATCAGATTCCCAACCCCGATCGTGAACTGACACAACATATAAAACCCGTACCGCTTGTCGTCGACAAGCAACTTCGCCATCCGCAGAGGATTGAACGAAGGCCGGTCCCCGCCGATGCTCTCTAATTCCTCGCGGATCAGCCGCCGGTGCCCGCGCACCCGCACCTTGCTCCACGACCAGATCCCCACCGACGCGAGCACCGCCGAGATCGGCGCCATCAGCCGAAACGCCCCGGGGTCGCGGTCCATCATGAACCCGACAAGCCCACCCACCGTCGCTAAAACGATCGTCACCACCGTCGTGATCCGGCTCGTCAGGTGCGCACGCACATGCTTCGGATAGTTCATCCGCCACACCGTCGCCCGCAGCGTCACAATCCCAGCCAAACACACCCGCGCCCCCACCGCGCACCCAAGCACCATCCAAAGCCCGCCCGGCGAGCGCGGCGCCGCCGCCATCAGCCCGATCAACAACGCGACAACGATCTGGAGTGAATTGATACTCCGGATCTTGTGCCGCCCGTGCGTCAGCCGGACCCACAAAAAACTCGTCACATTCGCAAACGCCGGCGACGCCGTCAGCGTGGCCACCGCGTAGTTCAACGCCGAGTCGCCCACCACCCCGTCAAAGAATTTCTTGACGATCACCCCGATCACGCCCCCCTCGATCAGCGCGATCAGCCAGGGGAGAAACATCGACGCGATCAACTCGCGCCGGTAGTTCATCCGTGCCATCACCGGCATCGAGCCCGGGCGAAACGAGTCGATCGTCCGCACCGCGAGCCCGAACGGGTTTCCAGCACGAAGCCAGGCCGGCCCCTCACGCCGCAGCGGGTGGGTCGCCGGCTTCGAGCCCTCGGCGTTAGGAGAATCAGATTGGTCGGGCGGCTTCGTCACCCAGCATCCTTCCCGCAAACCGAGCCCAAACAAGCCCGACCCGAAGTTTGTCGCCCGAGATTACCGCGAGCCCCCGCCCGGCCCCGATAACGAAAGCATCATGCTCACCGCAGGCCAAACACTCCCGCCATTCACCTTTGTCGCCTCGCTCGCTCAGGCCGAGTCGGGCGGCGATCTATGGCGGCTCTTCGCCCAATCGTTCGACGTCTTCACAGTCATCCTCGTGCTCGGCTCGATGTACGCTTCCGCCGTCATCGTCCGCTGCGCCATAGACATCCGCGAGCAAAACATCTTCCCCGAAGCCCCCGCATCCCGGGCCCGCAAACTAGTCGATCAACAACGATGGGGCGAACTCCGCCAGTTTGTACAAACGCAATCGGGCTATCTGGGCAGCGCACTCGCAGGCGCACTCGACGACGCACACCGCGGCCGTTCCATCATGGATGATGCCGCCGAACTCTCCGCCAGCCAGGAGACCGCGTCGTGGTTCCGCCGCGCAGAACCGCTCAGTCTCATCGGCAACCTCGGCCCGCTCGTCGGGCTCGCCGGCACCGTCTGGGGGATGATCCTCGCCTTCACAAGCCTCGGCGAAACCGGCGGCCAGGCCGGACCCGCCGAACTCTCCGAAGGAATCTCAAAGGCACTCTTCCACACCCTACTGGGGCTCATGCTCGCAATCCCATGCCTGCTCGCGTTCGGCTACTTCCGATCCAAAATCGACCGCATCTGCACCCAAGCCATCACCGACACCGCCCGCATGGTCGGCCGGATCCCCGCGGGCAGCGATTGCCCAGATGCCCTCAAACCCGACCGCCCGGACCCCCGCGCATGAAGGCCCGAACGCCGAGCATCGCCCCGGGTGCGCACGCCGCGGGCCGTCTAAACGTCACCCCACTCATCGACATCGTGATGGTGCTCATCATCTTCTTCCTCCTCGTCGGCCAACTCGCGATGGACCGAAAAGGCGAGGTCGATCTCCCCGAATCCGCCACCGGCGAACCCGCCGAGCCCGGCCCCGAACCCATCTCGATCACCATCGACCACCAAGGTGCGCTCACCGTCGATGCCCGCACCACCCAACGCGAAGACCTACAAAATATCCTGAAAATCCTGCTCCGGCAGCGCCCCGCAAGCCCGGTGCAGATCAGAGCAGACCGGGAAGCCGCGTTCGGAGACGTGCGCACAATCCTCGACATCTGCCGAGAAGCCGGCGTCGCCGACGTCGAACTCGCAGCCAAGGCCAGCGCCGCTAGCGAGGCCGGACCATGAACCCAAACACCGCCGGCTGGCGCCGCCGAGACGCGCGCACAAGCTACGAAGCACACGTCGGCCCAAACATGACACCCATGGTCGATGTCGTCATGGTCATCCTCATATTCTTCATGGCGAGCACCGTCATCCTCGGCCCCGAAATGCTCCTCGCCGCGGGCCTCGAAGATAAAGCCAAAACCGACCAACCAACCGATGCCGATCCCCGATTCGCTATCGAAAAACCCGTGTTCGAGATCCGGCTCACGATCTTTGACGGGGCCGTCGCCGTGTCCGGGTTCGGGCTCACAGATGCGCCGCTCTCACAACTCGCCGGCGCGGCCCGTGCGCTCGCGGCCGACGCGGGCAGCGGCGCGCGCATCGTCATCAACCCCGATGATTCGGTCCCCTACGAGGCCGTCATCCGGGCACAAGATATGCTCAACAGCGCGGGCCTCACCGGGATCGGACTCCGGTAAATCAAAGCGCATAGTCTGTGTCACGCCCATCTTGGCCGTGCCGGAGTGCAATTGAGCACGCACGCCCGACCCGGCCGTGGCACAGACGCTATTGGTTGAATTGGGTTGCTCTAATTATTTAGTCTTGCGGAGTGCTCTCACGCCGGACCGGCTCGCCGTGCTCGGGCGTTCCCGAATCGCCGTGGCTCACACGCTCGTCGGTCCCGCCCGAGGTCAGCGGGGGCTTGGCAGACGAGTATGTGCGCTCATTAGGCCGCGCCGATTGCGGCTCATCGGCGATGTCATGGACACCCTTCTTGAACTCGCGCATCGCGTCGCCGATGCTCCGCGCGACCGAGGGCAGCCGGCTGCCAAACAAAAGGAGCATGATCAGACCGATGGCCATCCATTCCCAGCCGCCGGGCATGCCGAATGCAAGCGTGTTCACGAACAACTCCTCAGCAACCTCCGATCGTATCCGATCGGGGCAAAATCCGGTCAAACGAAAACGGTCACAATCATCAGTATATGGCACCTGAGCCGGTATTGATGCATGTTCTCCGATTCAAATCTCAGTATTCGCAGCAATCAACCGCTCGGCAGATCCCCGTTTTCAGTCGGCATGAAGCGATATCAGCCCTCAGATCGCCGCTCCAGTGCGCACCGCTCGGCCACTTCCATAACATTCCCCAGCAGCACAGCAACCGTCATCGGGCCAACACCGCCCGGAACCGGGCTGATCCAACCCGCAACCCGCAACGCCTGATCGAACGCGACATCGCCCACGACACTCCGCGAGCCGTCCGGGGCCGTGATCCGGTTCACGCCAACATCGATCACTACCGCGCCGGGACGGATCCACTCGCCCGTCACCAGCCCGGCCTTGCCCACCGCCACGACCAGAACCTCGGCCGTGCGCGCAAGATCGGGCAGCCCCCATGTCCATTGATTCGCGCTGATGACAGTCGCGTCGCGCGTCATCAGCAACGCCGCGATCGGCTTGCCCACCGTGTGGCTCGACCCAACCACCACCGCCCGCTTGCCCCGCAATTCGACCCCGGTCGAATCGATCAGTTTGAGCGTCGCAAGGGCCGTGCACGGGGCAAGGCTCGACCGCCCGTACACAATGTTGCCGATATTTGAAGGGTTCACCCCTTCGACGTCTTTGTCGGGGTCGATCCCGCTCTTGACGGCGTGCTGATCGATCCCCTTGGGCAGCGGCATATGGACCATAATGGCGTGGACGCTGGGGTCGGCGTTGAGCCGGTCGATCACGTCGAGCACGCCGCGGAGGTCGGTTCCGACACCCAGTTCATGGAGCCGATAGCCGATGCCCAGATCGTCGCAGGTCTTGGCCTGATTCTCGGCATAGACGCGAGATCCGCCGCTGGCTTTGGTGCCAGTCGCGACCAGCACGGCGTCGAGGCGGACATCCCCGCCCGCGGCCCGGACCGTGCGCACGCGCGAGGCTATCCCCTCCCGTTCGAGCCGGGCGAGATCTTTTCCGTCGATGATGCGGGCGTGGGGTTCGGTCGGCATGCGCACAGGATCATACACTCGGTCGCGTGACAGACCCCGGAAACATCCAAACCAAAGAACGGATCGACCACTTGCGCGCGCTCCTCCGCCGGGCCAATCGGGCGTACTACGTCGATGCCGAGCCGATCATGCCCGACCGTGAGTACGACGATCTGCTCGCCGAACTCGAGCAACTCGAACTCCAAAACCCGGGATTCGATGACCCGCAAAGCCCGACCAAACGCGTCGGCGGGGAACCCATCTCCGGGTTCCAAACCCTCCGGCACGCCGTGCCCATGCTCTCGATCGAAAATTCTTACGACGAAAAAACCATCCTGGCATGGGTCGGCCGTGTGCGCGAGAATCTCGCCGGCCATTCAACCGGCGGCGACGAAGCCGGGGCCGGGCTGTTTGGTCTTGAAGATGACGAACCGGGGCCGATCGGGTTTGTCTGCGAACCCAAGATTGATGGCGTCGCGCTCTCGTTGCGGTTTGAAAGCGGCGTGCTGGTACGTGCGCTCACACGCGGCGACGGCGAGAAGGGCGACGACGTGACCCACGCTGCGCGCACGATCCGGGCTATCCCGCTCCGCCTGGAAACTGATAACCCGCCCGAGATTCTCGAAATCCGCGGCGAGGTCTTCATCCCGAGGCCCGAGTTTGCGCGGATAAACCAACAGCGAGAAGCCGACGGGCTCGAAAAATACATGAACCCACGCAACGCGTGCGCGGGAACGATCAAGCAGCTCGACCCAAAGGCGATCGCGCAGCGCCGGCTCGGGTTCATCGCGCACGGGCGGGGCGAGGTCTCGGCGGGCTTCGCCGATTCGCATTCGCAGCTTTGCGAGATTATCTCGTCGATGGGTGTCCCGGTCAGTGCGCACGCGAGCCGGGCGACCGACGCGGACGCGATTCTGGCTTCGATCAAAGCATTTGAGCGCACGCGGCGGAGTCTCGACTACGACACCGACGGCATGGTGGTGCGCGTCGATTCGTTCGTTTTACAAGATGAACTCGGCGCAACGAGCAAGAGCCCGCGCTGGATCATCGCGTACAAATATGCGGCCGAGCGGAAGCCGACTCGGCTCGTCGATGTCGAGTTTCAGGTGGGAAAAACCGGGAAGATCACGCCCCGGGCGATCATGGAGCCCGTGCTGCTCGCGGGCACAACCGTGCGCCACGCGTCGCTGCACAACTTCGGGCAGATCAGTGCCAAAGACATCCGCATCGGCGACACGGTGCTCGTCGAAAAAGCAGGCGAGATTATTCCTTATGTCGTCGAACCCGTGCTAACTGATCGGCCGAGAGAGGCGAAAGCCATCGAACCGCCCGATGCTTGCCCGGTGTGCAGTGAATCCGTTGAGATCGAAACCGCCGAGGGAATTGTGCTTCGGCCGGGAGATGAATTCGACCCAGAAATCGAGACCGCTCGGCGGTGCGTCAACCCCGAATGCCCGGCGATGCTCCGCGAGAAACTCGTCTGGTTTGTCGGACGGAACCAGATGGATATCGAAGGGCTCGGCGAGCAGACGATCGACCAGATCCTCGCGGCCGCGAGTGACGAAGAAAACAGCATCCCGCTGCGGGGCTTTGCCGATATTTTCAGGCTTAGCGATCATCCCGGTGCGCTGCTGGCGCTCGATCGGATGGGCGAGAAAAAGCTCGAAAACATGCTGGCCGGGATCGAAGACGCGAAGTCTCGCGGCCTGTCGCGGGTGCTGGGCGGCATGGGGATCCGCCACGTCGGGACATCGACGGCGAAATCGCTGGCGCGGGTCTTCCCGGATCTGGATTCGCTGCTGGCCGCCCCGGTGCACCTGCTCATGCCCAAGGCGTTCAACACGATGTCGAAAGTTGTGCGCGAGCAGATCAGCGGGTCGGAAGACAAACTGGCCGACGATTATGAAACCGGGCTGGGCAAGGACACGGCACCGATTTTCTACGCCTATCTGCACAGCGACGCGGCGAAGAAAACCTTCGGCGAACTGCGAGCCGTCGGGGTGGATCTTTCGAGCAAGGACTACAGAGGATCAGATCAGCCGGCCTTCGAGAGCCCCGTGGCCGGCAAGATAATCGTGCTCACCGGCACGCTCGAACACTTCGATCGGGCCGAGTTGAAAGAGCGCCTCGAAGCGATGGGCGCGAAAGTCACCGGCTCGGTTTCAGCGAAGACTGATCTGGTCATCGCGGGTGATAAAGCCGGGAGCAAGCTCGAAAAAGCACAATCCCTCGGCATCGAGGTCTGGGATGAATCCAGGCTCATTAAAGCCCTGGAAGACTCAGGCTAAATCGCCGGGGTTCTCAGCCTCGCACACCTTTGCGAGATCGTTCAGATCGGATTCGAGGCACTTGATCAGCGTTTTTTTCATGATCGCCATCATGGGCGTCACGAGTTTGGCAACCAGTGTTTTGGGGGTCCCACCAAAGTTTATCGTGAGCCTCGTGCCGCCCTCGACTGGCTCGAATGTGTGCTTCGTCACGTACTCACTCCCGCAACTGCTTGCGATGAGTGTGAAGCCGGTGGGCGGATCGAATTCGGAGAATGTCATCTCCTCGGTCGCTTCACGTTTAAACAGAACCCGAGTTTCACGAAAGCTTGTGCCCACGCCGACAGGACCATCGGTCAGAACCTCGACGTTCGTGATCGCTGAGATCTGATCGGTCCATTTGTAAACGTCGCTCGCACGCTCGAAGACTGTCTCGATCGGAGCGTTGATGACCCGGTTGACTGTGATGCTCGCCATTGATTGTTCCCCTGTTTCGAGGCTCGGCCGTGTTGCCAGACTACTCAGAACTCCGGATCAGTTCGACCACATCGCCCGAAACCGAATTTGGCACCAGCAGGCTGAGGCTGTAGTGAGCGATCCGCCATTTTCCATTATCCCCGCGCTCGGCTACGCCCGCGCCCCGGCACAAGCCGTACTTGTCGCTGAACAGGATCTCGTCGAACCAGACGACATCGGGGTCTTCGCCCGGGCCGATGATGAGATTTGTTTCGCGCTGCTCATACGTCCACGCGTTCACGCCGTCAAAGTAGGGCCTTGCGAATTCCTCGAACTCGGCTCGGCTCCAGCGTTCGGTTTTATCCGTGCCCAGAAAAACCGCGTCCTTGGTCATGCGCCCGAAGTAGCCGTTGAAATCACCCTTCGCGGCCGCCCGATGCCAGAGGCTGAGCAAGATCGTGACCTGGCCGTGGGCGGTGAGTGTTTGGACGGATCGAAACTCGGGCGGCATGTCCATCCCCGCGTTCTGGCTTTCTGTCGTTTGGCAGCCCGCAGCGCCGAGCCCGATCAGCGAACCAAGCATCAATGCGGTTGTAAACTTCATGCGTCCCATCGGATCACCACCTTCCCGAATTGCTCGCCAGATTCGAGTCTCTGGTAAGCCGCTCGGCCGTCCACCGCGTCGTACATCGAGTCGATCACCGGCGTGTACGCCCCCGTGCGGAACAGGCTCGTGACTTCCGCGAAATCGTCGATCGAGCCCATCGTCGAGCCCAGAAACCGGAGTTGATTCCAGAAGATCCGGGCCAGATCCGTCGTCGCATCTGGCCCGCTGGTGCAGCCGGGCGTGACATACGCCCCGCCCCGCGCCAGGCTTTTGATGCACCACAGGTGCGTCGCTTTGCCGGCCGAATCTACCGCGAGATCGACGCCGCGCCTGCGTGACCACGACCGGACCGCTCGCGACCAATCGGCCCCTTCATCGAGCACGGCGCATTCCGCCCCGAGATCGGTCGCTTTGTCGAGCTTCCATTGATGCCGGCTCGTCACGCAGACCCGGCAGCCCAAGTGCTTGGCGATCGACAACGCCGCGAGCGCGACGCCCCCGCCGATGCCGGTGATGAGCACCGACTGGCCGGGCAGCAGGTCCGCCTTTGTGCGCATCATGCTGTACGCGGTGAGAAAAGTCAGCCCAAACGCGGCGGCCTTTGCCGGGTCGGCCTCGCCAACGTCTGCAATTTGCTCGACCGGGCAATTGAATATCTCGGTGTGCGTGCCGGGCGAATGGTGCTCGCCCAGCAATTCGTAATTCGGAGAGAGCGTCGAGCCCGTCGGGTCATCCGGGTGCGGCTCGTCGGGCGTGTCGATGGCGGCGTTGATGATGACCCGCCGGCCCACCCAGGCTTTATCGACATCCTCGCCGACGCCGATCACTTCGCCGCAGCCGTCGCAGCCGCCGACTCGTGGGTACTCAAGATCCAGCCCCGGCACGCCCCGCCCGACCCAGAGGTCGAGGTGATTGAGGGCGCTGGCGAGCATCTTGATGCGGACTTCGCCGGCTTCGGGCGGGCCGGGGTCCTCGAAATCGGTCCGGTATTCGACGTTTGGCGCGACGGGATTGCCTTGGCTTGTGATGACGAGTGCTCGCATACCGATAGCCTATCGCCATCGCGGCAGTCCGGGCGCTTCTATCCTCTCTCCCCATGCCGATCCTCGCCGCCACCAACATCGAACTCGCCTACGGCGACCGCCGCATCCTCGATGCCGTCTCGCTCTCGATCGAGCCGGGCGAGCGTGTGGGCATGGTGGGCCGCAACGGCTGCGGCAAATCGAGCCTGTTCAAGGTGCTGACGGGCAAACTGAAACCCGACGCGGGCACGGTTTCGATCCAGGGCGGGGCCAAGGCGGCGTACCTGGCACAGGAACACGATTTCGACACATCGAGAACGCTCCGAGAAGAAGCGGCCGCGGCCTTCAGCCATATCGAAGACCTCGAAACCGAACTCCACGATGTCTTTGAGGCGATGGGCGAGGCCGAGGGCGATGGGCTCGAAAAATTACTCCGCCGGCAAGAGACGATCGAAAAGCGGATCGACGCGGGCGGCGGGCTCAACACCGCCCACCGGATCGACACCGTGCTCCACGGGCTCGGCTTTTCTGATTCGCAATTCGGCGTGCCCGTGGCCGGGCTCTCGGGCGGGCAAGGCGCAAGGCTCGCGCTGGCGAAGATCCTGCTGGGCGAGCCCGATGTCTTGCTGCTTGATGAGCCGACCAATCACCTCGATATCCAGGGCCGGATCTGGCTCGAAGAGTTTTTGAAGTTTGAATACCGCGGCGCGGTTCTCATGATCAGCCACGACCGTTACCTGCTCGATGCCGTGGTCAGCCGGATCATCGAGGTCGAACCGATCCCCACGCGGGGGGGGCGGCTGATCGATTACCCGGGCGATTACGCGGCGTTCCGCAGGCTCCGGGCCGAGCGGCTCGAAGCCCAGCGACGCGCGTGGGAAAACCAGCAAACCCGCTTCAAACAAGAAGAAGCCTTCATCCGCAAGTTCAAGGCGGGGCAGCGTGCCAAGCAGGCCCGCGGGCGCGAATCTCGACTCGAACGCGAAAAACAAACGCTCACGATCGAGAAGCCCATGCAGGCCGCCTCGATGAAACTCGAACTGCCAAAGGCCGACCGCACCGGCGATATCGTCGCGACTGTCAGGGGTCTCAAAAAGTCATACCCGAACGAAGACGGCTCGACCCGCACGCTCTTTGATGACCTCAACATCTCCATCGAGCGCGGCCAGCGCTGGGGCATCCTGGGCCCAAACGGCGCCGGAAAAACCACGCTCGTGCGCTGCCTCTTGGGCGAAGCCGATCCCGATGCGGGGATGGTCTCGCTGGGCACCAAACTCTCGATCGGCTACTTCAAGCAGAGCCACGAGGCGATCGACCCGGATCTCACAGTCGTCCGCTATCTCCAGAAGATCGTGCGGACCGAATGCCCGGATCAATTGCTCAGCGAGCAGGCCGCCCGCAACCTCGCCGGCGCGTTCCTGTTCAGCGGCGAAACCCAGGAAAAAGAACTCGGGTTCCTCAGCGGTGGCGAGCGGGCACGGGCCGCGCTCGCGGGGCTGATGGCGAGCGCAAAGAACGTGCTGGTGCTCGACGAGCCGACCAACCACCTAGATATCCCCAGCGCCGAACGCCTCGAAAACGCGCTGCGCAAACCCGGGCAAGACGAGAAAAACCCCGGGCTCTTCGAGGGCACGCTGATCCTCATCAGCCACGACCGTGCCCTGCTCGACGCGTGCTGCGATCAGCTCATCATCCTCGACGGCGAGGGCAACGCGAGTGTGTTCCTGGGCACCTACACCGAGTGGCACACCAAGCAGGAAGCCGCAAAGCAGCAGACCGAGCAGAGCCGCGGCAAGCCGAAGGGGACGGGGCGCAACGAAAAACCCGAGAAACCCGCCGCCGCCTCGCCCTCCCCCAAACCCACCGGGGCACCGAAGAAGAGCAAGTGGTCTTGGATGCGGATCGAGCAACTCGAAGAAAAAATCGGCCTGCTCGAAAGCCGGATCTCCGAGATCGACCGCGAACTCGACGACCCGGGCGTGTGGACCGACATCGTGCGCGCAAACAAACTCACCGACGAACGCGACGAGCACAAGGCCGATCTCGAGGGCATCGAGGCCGAGTGGATCAGAAAATCCGAATAACGCCCGCTTGTACGAGGCCCCTTGCGATGAACAGCCGTCATTAGAGGACCCCCCATGCGCTCCACAGCACTCCGAGCCGATGCCATGCTCCTCGCCGTCGCGGCTCTGTGGGGCGCGGGCTTCGTCGCACAAAAAGACGCGATGGATTCCGTCGGGCCCTTCGCGTTCAACGCCGCACGCTACGCCATCGGCGCGGCGTTGCTCACATTCCCAGTCGTGCTGCGAAGACGATCGTCGCCCCTCACCCGCAAGACTCTGCTCGCCGGCGCTCTGCTGGGCATCGTCATGTTCGCCGCGGCCAGCCTCCAGCAAACCGGTATCGTCACCGCGACCGCTTCACGCACCGCGTTCCTCACGGGCCTCTATGTCCTCATCGTCCCCGCCATCGGCCTGATCTTCCGGCAACGCATCACCATCGGCCACGTCGCCGGCGGGGTGCTCGCCGTCGTCGGGCTCGCGATGCTCTCGGGCCAGGGCAGCGGCGACATCCTTAGCGGGCTGACATCCGGCGACCGGCTCGTGCTCGGCAGCGCCGGGCTCTGGGCGTTGCACGTTGTGCTCACCGGGCACTTCGCACCCAAGGCCGACCCGTTCGTGCTCGCGTGGACCCAGTTTGTCACTGTCGCGGGGCTCTCGGCGTGCGCATCGATCCCGTCAGAAACAACGACGCTCGCCGGCCTCGCCGCCGCCTGGCTCCCCATCATCTATAGCGGCGCTCTGGTCATTGCCCTTGCTTTTACGCTCCAGATCATCGCCCAGCGTGATGCGCCGCCCGCGCACGCCGCGGTCATCATGAGTCTCGAAGCCCTGTTCGGGGCAGTGTTCGGCGTGCTGCTGCTCAAAGAAATGCTCTCCGCGTGGGAGATCGCCGGCTGCGCGACGATGTTCGCGGGAATGCTCGTCAGCCAGCTTTTCCGCGGCAAACACGCCGGGCCAGTGAAGCCCCCACCCGTCGAACATCCCTAGGTCCGCGACGCCGCCCCGGGGCTGGTAGTCTGATCCGATGGAACATATCGACCGACGCCGTTTTCTCGCCGCCGCCGGCGCTGCCGCAGCCCTCTCCGCGATCGGCACCGACCGTGCTCGTGCGCACACGAGATCGCAACCAGAGCACACCGGCGACAACCACCGAGGCCCCGCCGTCATCGCGTCGGCCAACGGGCTCCGGACCGTCGCGCTCGCGTTCGACCGGATCAACGCGAACACCGACCCGGCTCTCGCCGCCGTCGAAGGCGTCGGGATCGTCGAGGCCGATGCGAACGACGTCACCGTCGGGCTCGGCGGCCTGCCCAACGAACGCGGCGTCGTCCAGCTCGATTCTTCGGTCATGCACGGCCCCACCCACAGGGCCGGCGCAGTCGCCGCGATCGAGAACATCGTCCACCCCGCACGCGTCGCGCTCCGCGTCCTGCAATCGACAGACCACTGCATGCTTGTGGGCGAAGGCGCACTCGAATTTGCGCGCGCCCACGGCTTCCGAGAAGAAAATCTCCTCACCGAACAAGCCCGCAGAATGTGGATGCGGTGGAAACGCCAGGCCACCAATGCCGACGATTGGCTCAACGATGACCAACTCGATTGGCCCGTCGATTCGGTCACCGAGCCCGGCTCCGACCCAGACCAGCAATCCCGGCTCGATGTCTTTCCGATGCCACAAGACGCGATCGCAGCGGGCATCACGCCCGCCGAGTTCTTCGATGCCCCACCGCCCGGCTGGCCCGCAGAGGTCGCGTTCACTTATGGCACGATCCATTGCTCGGCCGTCACCGCCGGCGGGGATGTCGGATCGTGCACGACGACCAGCGGGCTGAGCTACAAAATCCCCGGGCGTGTGGGCGATTCACCCATAATCGGGGCGGGGATGTACTGCGACAACGCCGTGGGCGGCGCGGGCGCAACCGGGTTCGGCGAGGCCGTGATACAGTCGTGCGGCGCGTTCGATACTGTCCGCGAAATGGACAACGGCCAATCCCCGACCGACGCGTGCCTCGCGGTTCTCAAGCGGATCGTCGATCGCTCCCGCCGGCAACGTCGGCTGTTCGAAAACGGCGAGCCGAACTTCAATGTGCGCATGTACGCGGTCCGCAAAGACGGCGCCTACGGCTCTGCGAGCATCCACGCCGGCGCATCGGGCTCGCCGTTCGCAATCTGCAGCGCCGACGGCGGATCGAGGATCGAACGCGGCCCATCGCTCTATCAATAGAGGCCCGATCGCCGATACTGATCCATCGCACCCAATCTCCTCAACCGCAAGGAAGCATCGTTGAGCAACCAGCCGGCCGTCGAATCCCCTGCAAAGCCCGCACAAACCCGGCTCGTGCCCATGGGCCGATCCATCATCGCGTGCGATCCGGCCCCGCCCGACAACGCGAGCATGATCTTCGCGGCCCGGAACCCGGCGACGGGGACGGTGCTGCCGACACGGTTCCAGGCCGCGACCCGGGCCCAGGTCAACGACGCGGCAAACCTGGCGTGGAAGGCATTCCACGCCGCCCGCGCAACACCAGACGCCGACCGGGCCGTGCTTTTGCGCACAATCGCGGACCGGATCAAGACCTTCCGCGATGACCTTATCCCGATCGCCCACCTCGAAACGGGCCTGCCCAAAGACCGCCTTCGGGCAGAACTCGAACGGACAACCGGCACGCTCGAATTGTTCGCAGATGTGATCGAAGACGGCTCGTGGCGACGGCCCGCGATCGACACGGGCGACCCCACTCGCAAGCCGATCCCGAAACCGACACTGCGGAAGATGCTCTTGCCGCTCGGGCCGATCGCGGTGTTCGGGGCGAGCAATTTTCCGTTCTCATATTCGACCATGGGGACCGATTCGGCGTCCGCGCTCGCTGCGGGTTGCCCGGTGATTGTCAAGGGACATCCGCTCCACCCCGGCACCGGGGAGATCGTTGCCCAGGTTGTGGCCGGGGCCGTCCGCGACGCGGGCTTCCCGGACGGCTGGTTCTCTTTTCTGCACGCGGGCGATGAACGCGAGCACTCGATCGGGACCGAACTTTTGGGACACCCTTGCGTGCGCGCGGCCGGGTTCACCGGTTCGCTGCAAGGCGGCACGACGCTCGCAAAGTTCGCCGCAAATCGGCCCGATCCGATCCCGCTGTTTGCCGAGATGGGCTCGACCAACCCCGCGTTTATTCTGCCGGGCGGGCTGGGCCGCGAGCCGGTGGGCATTGCCCAGCATCTCGCCCGCGCGATCAGCCAGTTCGCGGGCCAGCAATGCACCCGTCCCGGGTTGATCTATGTTGTCAAGGGTGCGCACGCCGCGGCGTTCATCGAACGGCTGATCCTCGAACTCCGGGGTGTCGCGCCGATGCCGATGCTCGGTGCAAAAATCAGAAAACGCTATCTCGAACGGCTCGAATTGCTCATCGACTTGCCGGGTGTGCGCACGGCCGTGGGCGACGCGGGCTCGATCCGCGGTTCATCTGACCGGGTTGCCGAGGACCGCCCGACGCTCGAATCGCCCGTGCTTCTGCGCACGGACGCGAACACGTTTCTTGCCCATCCGACGCTCCAGGATGAAATCTTCGGCCCCGCGTCGATCATCGTGGAGTGCGAATCGGCCGGGGAGATCATCGAATGCGCGGGGCTGATCCAGGGCACGATCTCGACGTCGGTCTTTCTTTCGAGCGAAGACCTCGCCGCGGCGGAAGAACTCGTAGATATCCTGACCCAGCGGGCGGGGCGGATCGTGTTCAACGGGGTGACTACCGGGGTGGAAGTCGGCTGCGCGACGGTCCACGGTGGTCCGTACCCGGCCTCGAACCGGCCCGAAACGACATCGGTCGGCCCTGGTGCGCTCGAACGCTGGTGCCGCCCGGTTACTTTCCAGAACGCGCCGGGGAATCTGCTGCCGCCGGAACTTGCTGATGCGAATCCGGGCGACCTGCTCAGAACCATCGACGGCTCGGCCCGAACGGGGCCGATCTAAACGGGGATCATGCCCAAGCAAATACCGATCACAAATGATTCCCCGAGATGGGTGAGGCCGATTCTGCGCGGCTTGGGTGCGGGGTGCCGATAATCTTTGTTATGGCGAACACTCGGCGTGGTTCTGCGCGCACAAATACCGGCTCCCGGAAACGGGGATCTAAGAACGCGGGCACCGAACTCGATGGGCGGTTCCTGTGGACACGTCTGGCATGGCTGGGCCTGGCGGCGGCGTGGCTGCTTACGGCGACGGCGCTGATCAGTTTCGATATCGGCGATGCGCCGAGCCATGCGGCTTGGCCTCACAACGTGCCCACGCAGAATTGGATCGGCGTGGTCGGTGCGCACACGGCCTACGCGGTCTTGAAACTCATGGGCTTCGGCGCGATCCCGGCGCTCATCGCCTGGATGATGGCGCTGGTCTGGTCGGCCTCGGGGCGGGCGTTCAAGCACCCGTTTGTGCGCACGGCGGGGATCGTGCTCATCACGGCCTCGGTCTCCGGGGCATCGTATGTGCTAGCACGCGATGCCGGGCCTATGCCCGGGCTGAGCGGCGGGATCATCGGTGTTTCGGCGGGGTCGGAACTCATGGTGCGCACGGGGGGTGTCGGTTCGGTTCTGATCCTGACGGCGACGGCGATCGCGGGATTGATCCTCGCGTTCGATCGGTTGGTGTTTGTCGCGGCGGGCTGGATAACGGCGACGCTGTCGGCGGCTTTGTTTCGGGGCCGGGAGGCGATTCGAACACGGGCGGCGGCGAAGAAGGCGGCGCGGGTGCGGCAGACTGATCTGGACGATGTGGCGATTGAGATTAAAACGGGCCGGGGTGTGCGCAAGCCCAAACTGCGGGAGCGGATCAGCGAATTGGCGGGCGGGATCGGCGGGGGTGGGAACTTTGACCCCGATGCTGCGGTCGAGGAAGTCGACCCTGATGAGATGGAGGAGGAATGGGAAGACGCGGTGGATGAGGACGCCGAGGATGAAGAATATGAAGACGATGACAGCGAATATGTGGGCGAGGAAGAAGAAGACGAAGAAGACGAGATAGGTGCGCCGCAGATCTTTGACCGCGAGAAACTCAAAGAGAAGATCAGCGCGCTCCCGGTCCGGTTTGCGTCTTCCGAGAAGGGCACGGCCACGCAGGCGGATCTGGATACATATCAGCAGAACGCGGGCGAGATGGAGGGGTACAAATTCCCGACTCTTGATCTTCTCGAAGAGCCCGACGACGGGTTCAACGAGATGCTCGAAGAACTTGTGCGCGAGCAGGCGGAATCTCTCGAAGAAGCGCTGCGCGAATATAAGATCAAGGGCGAAGTGGTCGGGATCGAATCTGGCCCGGTGATCACGCTGTACCACGTCAAGCTGGCGGCGGGGACAAAGGTCGCGGCCCTCAACGCGATCTCGAGCGATCTTGCACGCGGGCTCAAGGCCGTGAATATCCGCATTGTTTCCAATATGGCGGGGCGTGACACGGTCGGCATCGAGGTGCCAAATCTGACCAAAGAAAAGGTGCGTCTGAAGGAATTGATGCGCAACCGGGCCTCGTTTGAGAAGATGAAACTCCCGATGTTCCTTGGCAAGGATGCTTCGGGCGACCCGCTGATCGCGGACCTTGCGAAGATGCCGCACATGCTGATCGCGGGCACGACTGGTTCGGGCAAATCGGTGTGCATGAACACGATCGTGATGTCGTTTCTGTACACCAAAAAGCCCAACGAGCTCAAGTTGATTCTTGTCGATCCCAAGATGGTCGAGATGAGCCAGTTCAAGGACATCCCGCACCTGATGTGTCCGGTTGTTACCGAGATGCCCAAGGCGGCGGCGATCCTTGAATGGGCGGTCGGGAAGATGGACGAGCGGTACGTATTGCTCGCGGAGGCCGGCTGCCGGGATATCGCTTCGTACAACGAACTTGAAGAAGAAGAATTGATCGAGCGGTTCACGCCCCACGGCCAGGAACTGACCGACAACGAGAAGGCCCGGATCCCACGCAAACTGCCTTATATGGTTTTCATTATTGATGAACTCGCGGACCTGATGATGACCAACAAGGAGGTCGAGGGCTCGATCGTGCGGATCGCCCAGAAGGCGCGTGCGGTTGGTATCCACCTGATCCTTGCGACGCAGAGGCCGCAGGCGAATGTTGTGACGGGTTTGATCAAGGGGAACATGCCTTGCCGGGTGACGTTCAAGGTGGCATCTGGGCTGGATAGCCGGATTGTTCTTGACCAGAAGGGCGGGGAATTGCTGCTTGGTCAGGGCGACATGCTGTTCTTGAGCCCGGATAGTCACAAGTTGAGCCGGAGCCAGGGGACGCTGGTGGATGATAAAGAGATCCGCCGAGTCACGAAATTCTTGAAGGAAATCGCGGCCCCGAGTTTCGAACGGCAACTGGTTCAGTTGCGCAGCGGAGGGGGCGTGAGCGCGAGCGACGAGGAACGGTTGGCGGCGACGGAGAACAATTCGTCGGCCTCGCTCAAGGCCGCCCAGGAAGACCCGCTGTTTGATCGAGCGGTGGAGATCGTGCTGGAAACCAAACGCGGCTCGGTGAGCCTGCTGCAACGCCGGCTGGCGATCGGGTACACGCGATCGAGCCGGCTGATCGATCTGATGGGGCTCGCGGGGATCATCGGTGCCCACAAGGGCTCGGTCGCGCGCGAGGTGCTCATCAGCCCCGAGGAATGGGAAGCGATCAAGAAGATGGCGGAGGAAATGGCGGCCCAGCAGGGGGTTGAATACCCGCGTGAGGGTGCTGGTGTGAGCGCCGAGGACGAGCCGGATTCTGGGCAGCAGGAACTGTTTGAGAAAGACGAGGCCCCTAAATCCGAGGAAGAGGAATCGGAGGATTCCCAAGAGTTAGAAGATGAGACGGCCGAGGCCGAGGTCGAAGACGATGCCGTAGCCGAGGACGAATCCGAAGAAGAAGAGATCGAAGACGAAGAAGAGTGGGAATGGGTCGAAGTCGAGGAAGATGAAGTTGTCGATGAGGACGCCGAGGATGAAGACTCTGCCGATGATGACGAAGAAGCCGCGGAGGCTGAAGAACCGCCATTTGAGCCCAGCCGGAGCGGGCGGTAGGTCGGCTGCGGCTTCTAAAAGCATACGATTTATTCCGTTTTTTGGTGTTGCCGGGGCGTTGCCGCAGCGCCCCTATGATTGAACCCTGTCGACGATTCACCCGTACACACCGCTGGGCGCGGACCGCGCCGTGCTTATCTCAGGAGATTCTTATGAAATCGATGCTCAACACCCCCCGGATGTCCATGGTCTTTGCGCCGCTGGCGCTGTGCGTCTCGGCGGGGCTCGCGGCGCCGCCGGCCGTGCTTGCCAATGTGCCCGGCGACACGGCTTTGTACGCGGTGATCCCGGATGTCGGCGCGCTGCTGACTGATTTTTCGGCCATGAACACGGCGCTGGCGGGCAAACTTCCGCCCGATGCTGCGGGCATCGGCATGGGGCTGTTCTTTGCCCAGAGCGTTGTCTCTCAGCCCGGGTTCAACACCAACGGGTCGGCCGCGATCCTGATCAATCTGCCCGAGGGCGGGATGGACGGGGCCGAGGATCCAACGTTCACGATCATTCTGCCGATCGAGGATCTCGAAGCGTTCGCCACCGGGCCGTTCATGGCGGGGCAGGGCACGACGTTTGACGGTGGCGCGGCGACGCTGAACATGGGGGGCCCGGATTCGCTGCACATGATCGACATCGGAGATTTCACGGTCGCATCGGATGACAAAGGTGCCATCTCGGGATTCAAGGCGGGCGAGTTCATGGCATCGCACGTCTCGGCTCTTGGCGCTTCGGGCGAGCGGGCCGTGAGCGGGGGCGACATGGTGCTTGTTGCGAACATTGCGCAGATGGGCGGGATGATCGATGAGATGATGGCGAACGCCGAGCAGCAGGCCAACTTTATGGCGATGATGGGCGGGGGCGATCAGGTCACCGAAGGGTTCGGGGCGCTCAAAGAACTGATGAAATCGGTCCAGGAAGACGGCAGCGTCGGGATGCTTTCGCTCGACGCGGGCGGCGACGGCGTTAGCCTGGACATGGGCGTCTCGTTCAAAGAAGGCACCGAGAGCGCCGCGATGTTCGCCGATGCTTCGGAGACTGGTTCGCTGCTCAACGCGCTTCCCCGGGACAATTTCCTGGTTGCTTACGCGATGGATTCCTCGGCCAAGGGCACCGAAGACATCGTTCAAAAAATCGCGGGCATGTTCGCCAAAGAGGACGGCGCAGATATGGGGTTCGGTGCCATGTACACAAACTCCAGCGGGACAAGCGGCATGATCGGTGCGAGCCCCGCGGCCCTGGGCGGGGCCGGGCTGCTCTCCAAGCAGATCACCTACGCGCGGGCCGATGATCCTTCCAAGGCGGTCGCCGCGATGCGGAATTCTCTCGCCTCACTCGATGGCGAATCGATGATGGGACAGCAATACACAACCTCGTATGACGCCGGTTCGGCCGAGGTCGCGGGCGTGAAAGTCGATACCTATAAGATCAGTTCCAAGGCCGACGCCAGCGGCGACGGCGGCGCGGGCAGCCCGATGGGCATGATGATGGACCCGGCGATGATCAACAGCATGCTCTTTGGCATGGCGGGCGGGCCCAACGGGTTCATCGCGCAGGTCGACGGCGGCTATTACTCCACGGTATCCAAGAACAGCGAACTGCTCTCGTCTGCGATCAGCGCTGGCAAAACCGGCGAGGGCCTTGGCGGCAACGAGATGATCGGTCGCGTCGCGTCCAAGCTCCACGAGGGCCGGTTCGGCGAGGCGTATGTCTCGCTCGATCAGCTGTACAACACGTTCGCCCCGTTTGCACAGATGATGGGGATGCTCGACGATTTCCAGCCGCTCGAAGCGATGCCCCCGATCGGGCTCTCGCTGGTCGGGCGTGACGGCGGGATGGGCGGCCGGCTCCATATGCCGATCGATGTCATCGGGTTCATCGCGGAGTTCTCGGAATCCATGAACGCCGGTGGGATGATGGGCGGTAACGACGGCCCCCAAGACCCCGATTTCTAAACACATTCCACGGTTTTGTGCAAACCACTGATACACTCGGCCGGCCCTCGGATTCCTTCCGGGGGCCGGCTTTCATTGAAGCCTTCGACCAAAGTCATCAAGCCGATTGCTGCTCTCACGATGGACACTGCTAACTCCAAATCTTCCTGGCAACTGGGCAACGCCAAGAGCATCCCGCTCGATCGCCCGCGGCTCATGGCGATCGTGAACACAACGCCCGACAGTTTCTCTGACAGTGGGGCGCACCTCGAACCCGCGTCGGCGGTCCGGGCCGCGGCCCGGTTCATCCGCGACGGCGCCGACATGCTCGATATCGGCGGTGAATCGACCCGCCCCGGGGCAACGCGCGTCAGCGCCGATGATCAGATCAGCCGGGTCGTCCCCGTCATCGCCGCGATCCGTGAAGCCGGGATCGAGGTTCCCATCAGCATCGACACTACTCTCAGCCAGGTCGCGGCCGAGGCACTCGACGCGGGCGCCGATGCGATCAACGATGTCTCGGGCGGGCAAGAGGATCGAGCGACCATCGAGCTGGCCTCGCGGCGCGGCTGCGGGCTAGTGCTGATGCACCGGCTCCGCCCGCCGGATGCCGATCGCTTTTCAGACCAATACGCGGCGGGAGATCAGCCGGCGTACACCGATGTGGTGGCCGACGTCCGAGCCTCACTCACAGAATACTCGCGCGACGCCGTTTCGCGGGGCGTTTTATCAGGTGCCATCTTGCTCGATCCGGGGCTGGGCTTTGGGAAAACCGTAGAGCAAAACCTTGCGCTCATCCGCGGGACCAAAGCCCTGCTGGAAGCCGGATTCCCGCTGCTCGGGGCCGCCAGCCGAAAGAGCTTTACAGGCCGGGTCTCGATGGGCAGCGATGATGCCGATCCGCCCGGCCCGGCCGATCGCCTCGGGGCCTCGATCGCATTGAGCATTGCCCAGTTGCTGGGCGGCGTGCGCCTGTTTAGGGTCCACGATGTACGCGAGCAGGCAAGGGCGCTGCGTGCGGCCTGGCGAACGATCGAGCCGGAAAATCCCGCCTGCACACACACCTAACTCCACGCCGGGTTTGATCTTCACGCTGCCCACTCATTGCCGGCCCCGCACGCATAGCATCGACCGGAAAAACCCTCCCCGAGCGGGGGATACGGATCGGCGCAGCCGCGTTGGTCGCGAAGGAGCAGCGGATGGCAAGCGAGCATGTGCATCGGTTCACCGACGGGAACTTTGAGCAAGAAGTTCTCCAGGCCCAGGGGCCCGTGCTGGTGGATTTCTGGGCCGGGTGGTGCATGCCGTGCCGGCTGCTCGAGCCCACGATCGACGAGGTAGCCGCCGACTTTGAGGGCAAGGCGAAGATCGGCAAACTCGACACCGACGTCAACCGTGAGATAGCGATGAAGTATCAGATCTCAGCAATCCCGACCGTGATCGTGTTCAAGAACGGCGAGATCCACAAGAAATTTTATGGGCTGACCAACAAAGACGATATCGCGGCCGCGCTGGCCGAGGCATCCGCCTGAGCCGGCGGTAAAGAGCGATGAGAAGGAACGCACGATGGCAGGACTAAACGACGGCGCACCGATCAGGTGCGGGGTTGTCGGTGTCGGACGGATGGGCCGGCATCACGCGCGGGTGTACAGCGAGATGCCGGGCGTCGAGCTCGTGGGCGTGGTAGACGAAGACAAGGGCCGGGCCGAGGCGATCGCCGAGACCCGAAACTGCCGCGCGTTCACCAGCGAGGCCGAGTTGCTCGCCGCGGGCGTGGATGCGGTGAACATCGCCGTCCCGACGACGGCCCACATGAAATCGGCGACGCCCTTCCTCGAAGCGGGAGTCGCGTGCCTGATCGAGAAGCCGCTGGCGCACGACGCGGACACGGCCTGGGCGCTCAAGGAAATGGCCGAGGCGAGCGGCGCGACACTGATGGTCGGACACATCGAGCGGTTCAACCCGGTAGTCCGCGCGATGGAAAAACTCAAGCAAGAAGGCGCGGGGATCGTGCCCCGGTTTGTCGAGGTCCACCGCGTGAGCCCGATGACGTTCCGGTCGGTCGATATCGGCGTCGTGATGGACATGATGATCCACGATATCGACGTCGTGCTCAGCCTCATGGGCGGCATCGAACCCACCGACGTCCAAGCAACCGGGGTCGCGGTCATCACCGATCACGAAGACATCTGCAACGCCCGGCTCACGTTCGACACGGCCCATGGCCCGTGCGTGGCCAATATTTCCGCAAGCCGGCTCGCGTTCAAAACCGAACGCCTGACCCGGATCACGGGCGAGGGCGGGTACATCAAGATCGACTACGCCGCAAAATCGGGCACGATCATCCGCCGGACCGCCAACGAGATGCAGCGGCAAGAACTCGTCGATCAACTCCGCAAAGGCACGGATCTTTCGGACCTGGATTGGTCGGAACTCATCAACATCGAGCCCCTGGAGATCGACGATGCCGACCAGCTCGAACTCGAGATCAGGGCCTTCCTCGAAGCCGTGAAAACCGGCAACAAACCCGCGATCGACGCGGAAGCGGGGTTTGTCAATGTGCGCACGGCCGAGCGGATCGTCGAGGCCACCAACGGCTTCATCGAAGCGGTGGAGCCGTACTCAAACTAACGTCTGTGCCGGTTTCAGTGTGAAGAACCGGGCAAACCCAACCCGATCTGGTGGATTCCATCCCCCAGATTTCCGACGAAGACTGGCACCCGTGCCGATCTGCCGTACACTAGAGCGACCATAAAAGTTACGCCACCGGGCGGCCGTGCGGGGAGGACGGCCGAGCAACCCGGTTTTCCCTCCCGATCGAATCAATCCGAGAATGTGAACCCAATGTCAACCACGTCCAGCGACCACGAGCAAAACCCGCAGCAGACCCCCGCCCCCGAGCCCGCCAGCCCGGCCCCGAGCAGCCCGGCCCCGAGCGAGAAACCCGAGCCCGATGCGGGAGTCACGCTCGACGCGGAAGTCGAAGCGGAGATCAAGGCCGCGATGGACGAACTCGATGCCTCGGCAAACGAAGCCGGCGCGGGGCAGACCAAAAAAGCCAAACTCCGCGGCCCGCGCGTCGTGCAAGGCGGACGCGAACACCGCAAAGGCATGATCGTCTCGGTCGGCCCCACCGATATCTTCATCGAGTTTGGACCCAAAGAACTCGGCGTGCTCGACCGCGGCCAGTTCAAGAGCAAAGACGGCACCGAAGCCAACCTGCCAAACGCGGGCGATGAGCTCGAAGTCGTCATCCAACGATACGACGCGGGCGAGAGCCTATTTATCTGCGTGCTGCCCGGCAGCATCCAGAAGGCAGACTGGGAGATGCTCGCCCCGGGCCAGAACGTCGAGGCCCGTGTCACGGGAGTCAACAAAGGCGGGCTCGAACTCGAAGTCGCCGGCCACCGCGCGTTCATGCCCGCCAGCCAGGTCGATCTCGACCACATCAAAGACCTCTCGGTTTTCGTTGGTGAGAAAATGGAATGCCAGGTCCAGCGGATCGACCGCAGCGGCAAGGGCAATATCGTCCTGAGCCGGCGTGAGATCCTCCAGACCCAGCGGGCCGAGGCCGCCGTCAAACTGCGCGATGTCCTCGTCGAGGGCGCGACCGTCGAGGGCACCGTCCGCAAAATCATGGACTTCGGTGCGTTTATCGATCTCGGTGGCGTGGACGGCCTGATCCACATGACCGACCTCAGCCACGACCGCATCAACCACGGTGCCAAAAACATCGAACGCCACGTCACCGAGGGCCAGAAGATCACCGTCCAGATCCTCAAGCTCGATTGGGATTCCAACCGCATCAGCCTCGGGCTCAAGCAGCTCCAGGCCGATCCGTTCCAGGCCGCCGCTTCCGAGATTGTCGAGGGCGCCGACCTCACGGGCTCGGTCACCAAGATCCTCGAATTCGGCTGCTTCGTGCAAGTCGCCCCGGGCGTCGAGGGCCTCGTCCACATCTCCGAACTCGACTACCGCCGCGTCGCCGCGGTGAGTGATGTCGTGCAAGAGGGCGAGGTCGTCAAGGTCAAGGTCCTCAAGATCGACCCGGATTCACGCAAAATCTCGCTCTCGATCAAAGCCACCAAAGACGCACCCCCGCAGCAGGGCGGCGGCGGTGGTGGCGGTGGCCGAGGCGGCAAGCGGGGCCGGGGTGATCGTGACGATCGCAGCCCCGAAGAGATCCTCAAAGAAACCCCGCAGCTCCGCCGCATGCGCGAAGCCGCCAAGATGCGCGAAAAGCAGCAGACCAAAGAAGACTTCGGCGGCCTGGGCAACGCGGGCGGGCTCGGCCTCGGGCTGGGCGATCTGAAACTCTGATCTGATCAGTCACAATCAATGCAGCACAAAGCCGGGCGCTTGCCCGGCTTTTTTCTGTTCTGATTTCAATGGAACGGGAAAAATCCCAGTGGGACGGGCTTCCAGCCCGTCTTTTTTTTGGTAATCAAGAGACGGTCTGGAAGCCTGTCCCACTGGAGAAGACCCAAACCGGCAAACCGTGCTCAGCCCGATCTCATCCACACCGTCGCATCATGCCCATCCCAATAGTCATGCCGGAGCACAACCAACGGCGTCCTGTCCAGCGCCCAGCCGACCAGCCGCTGCGTATCGAACCGCCGCGCCGGCCCGGTGTTCTCGTACACGCGCCGGCTGCGTGGGAGAGCGTTGTGTTGGCTACGGCCTCAACTGCGGCGGCGCGATCTTGTCGAACAACTCCTCGGTTTGCCTGATCTGTATCACGTCCACGCCGATGGTTTCCATCACCGCGACGCGCAGGTCCTCGAGGCGATCTAGGTACTCGCCCTGACGCACCACAAACGCGTGGTAGAGCCGCCACAAATCTGCTCCTTCCCTGCGATATTGACGGTCGGGCTTCCTTTTATCCAGATCGATATCTCGGAGCAAGGTCGTAATGTTAATGTAATTATTAAGCAGCATATCGTTCCATAGATCGGATGCAACCTGCCTGATCGCTCGTGTATTCTCGTGCGTTCCGCATAGCATATCGAGCGATGCGGCATCGAGAATATGCGATCGCGTTGTCTGAAGTAGGTTGATAAATGCGGCCTCAACATCGGTGCAGGTCTGGGGCTGGTTCTCCACAAGTTCAGGCGGCATGCCGAAGTAGCTGGGCTCGCACACCTCCAGGCCCGTCGAGTCGGGCGACGCCTCGCTCGCCTCAGCACGATGGACCTCGGGTGCCCGCGAGCCGGGCGGGGTGATGAGCACGACGCAGGCCGCGAGTGAGACGGCGCCGATCGTAACGACTGTGAACGCATCCTTCAGCGGCATCACTGAACTCCTTGTGCTGCGAGGTAGGCGAGCCGCGCGACGGCCTTTGCGGTGTCGGCATCGAATCGCTGGGTGTCCCCCGTACCCAAGTTACCGTCTCCATCGAGATCAGTCCAGGGTGATTGCATGGCATGATCCAAAATAAAGCCCGCGCGGTCCGCCGCGTCGACGCTCCTATTCCCGTCGTAATCGACGAACCACGCCGGTTCGACATTCGCCATGACATTCAACGCGACACCCGGGGCGCTCTCGATCTCGAAGCCGCCCCCGGCAGTCTGTTCGAGCGGGAGGTCAAATTTCACAGGAAGATTGAACGGAACCGTGCCGTCCACCTCTGTCGAGACGATCCGCCCCGAGAGGCGGAGGATGCCCTTGCCGCCCGCCCCAAGAATAATCTGGGATCGGTCAACATCGGGGTCGATCTCGAGCACTAGCGGCGTCCCCACGATCGGCGCGGATCCGGATGTCAGCGTCCGGACGGTTAGACCGTCGATGGTCTTGGATCGCCCTGCGACAAAGTTGTAATCAAACTCGTATGCACCGGGATCGAACGCCGATCCACTGTCGATCTGCACCGTGAACGTCCCTCGCAGACGAGTGTCCTGCTGCACGGGGACGAGCCCGTTTGCACTGGTCGCGGCGACACCCAATACGGCTTGCTCTGTGGTAGCGACCGATTCGCCAACGCCTTCGGATTCGGGGTTCTCGGTTGACACCGCGATCGAGTCGACTTCGATCGGGACCGCGGTGACCATGATCAGTTCACCATCACCTTCCACCGAGCCAGTCAGATCATCGAAACTTTCGTAGAAGATCATGCTGACCGGTAAACCAGCAGCGCGAAGAAGATCATTGAATATCCCGATCCCCTCTTTAATTTGATCTTGGAGGTCTTTCGTCTCCGTACTCGGCCTGTAATTATTCGCAGCGCGAGCAGCCAACCAAGCTTCAATATTAGCAAGCACTTGAAAGTAAATCGCCCTCGCTTCCGCCAAACATTGTGGGTCCTCATCGCAAACACGCTGCATCTCGTTCCACATGTTGAGCGCGGACTGCTTAAGGACATCGACGGTCTTCAAGTCACGCTCTTGGCGGCAATCAAAGAAGCAGCCCGATCCAGCAGTCAGCACAACGGCCGCCGTGGTTGTGGCAAGCACCTTCTTATTCCGCGCTAATCGCAGATGCATCCGATGTTCGATGCCCCATGATCTATTGCTCCAGATTTGTGTGTTTTCGTGCCCGCTAAATGCGAATTTGTGCCTTACTGATCTACTCGTTCTGAATCGAGTATACATGAAATCGCAGATACGAGGGGCGGAGAAAAAAAATGGCTTAGAATAGTAGCCTGTCCGTCCTCGGCAAGCCGTGTTTCCTGAACAGCCTGAAGACACGCTTTGCAAGACAAGCCGTGGCGCCCGGAGAGAGGCAAACATGCCGCTGGCGCTCCACGCTCGGGTCGGATTCAGGCCCGCATCCAGATCGTCGCATCATGCCCATCCCAATAGTCATGCCGCAGCACAACCAACGGCGTCCGATCAAGCGCCCAGCCGACCAACCGCTGCGTATCGAACCGCCGCGCCGGCCCCGTGTTCTCGTTCACCCGCCGGCTGCGGTCACTCAGAAAATTGAAAATCACCTGCCCGCCCTTGCTCCGCGCCGCCGCGTCCCAGGCCCGGTCCAGCACGCGCTCGGCCTCGGGCTGATCGAGCGTATTGAGCGACCCACTGAACGCAAACACCTCGGCCTTGTGTTCCTTGGCAAGCCGGGCAAACAGCCCATGATCCGAAACAAAGTCGCCATCGAGCACCGTGCATTCGGGCACCTTCGCCAGCCGCCGCCCGGCCTCAGCCGCGAGCTCGGGCACGCCCTCGACCGCCAGATACCCGCCGTATTCGATCTTGCGTTCATCGAGCCGCCGCGCAAGATCACCCAGACCCGCACCAAGATCCGCGATAACCCGCCCGTGCAAGTCGGCCGTGTCGATCATCACATCAAACCGCGTCACCTGAGCGTCTGCGCTCTTCCAAAGCAGCGATCCAAACGATGCCCCGATCTCGCGCACGGCCTCGCGGTACGGCTCAAGATATCCGCTGTCATTCGGTGGCATCCGATTCAGCCCAGCGCCAGCATCTTGCTAAACGCGTCGTACCGCTCGGCGATCTGGGCTTCGGTTATCCCGCTGAGCCGTTCGAGGCTGAACGTCTCGATCGTGAAACTCGCTATGATCGTGCCGTGCGCCATCGCCTTGCGGATGCCGTGGATCGAGGTGTCGCCGGTCTTCGCGATATGCGCCATCATCCCGCCGGCGAAGGTGTCCCCCGCGCCCGTCGGGTCGACCACGTTCTCGGTCGGGTAGGCCGGCAGCGCCGCGAGCCCGTCCTTGTGGATCAAAATCGCCCCGTGCTCGCCCTTCTTGACGACAATAAAATCGGGGCCGTGCTCGAGCATTTTCAGCCCCGCCGTCACCGGGTTCCTGCACCCCGTGTACAACTCGGCTTCATCATAATTCAGCACAAGACCAGTCACCTTGCCAAGCAGCGTCGTCAGGTCGTCCTTGGCGATGTCGATCCAGATATCCATCGTGTCGGCCACGACAAACTTCGCGTTGGGCAGCCGGCTCAGCAGATCCATCTGCACGCCCGGATGGCTGTTCGCCAGAAACACGCAATCGCTATCTTCAAACTGCGCCGGGATCTCGGGAGGGGCTTCTTCCAGCACGCCCAGTTCGGTGAACAGCGTCTCACGCTCGTCCATATTCTCCATGTACTTCCCGCCCCAGCGGAACGTCTTGGAACCCTCGCGGACCTCAAGACCCGCGGCGTCGATATTGGAAAACTTCGCCAGCGTATCGCGGTGCTCCTGTGGAAAGTCATCCCCCACCGCCGCGACAAGCCGGACCGGGCCGTAATGGCTCGCGGCCGCGGCGAAGTATGCGCATGATCCGCCCAGCACACCCTCGCGCTGCGCGCCCGAAGGTGTCTGAACAGTGTCGATCCCGATAGTGCCTGTAACAATGAGGTTCATGGCAACAGTTTAGCCGCCGACCGAGCACTCAACGCAAACTTTAGCCGATCGCATTTGGCATTCCCAGCGCCCGCCGAAGGTCGATGATCTGCCCCGCGTGGACGCCGTTGTGGAAACTCACCCGCTGGATGAGCCCACCGACCGTAAGCATGTTTGTGCCCCATTTGATCTCGCGCTGCATCCCGCTAGGCGTCAACCCCGCAGTCTCCTCGGCGAACCGATCGACCGCAACATCGAAAATCTCTCGAGCCCGAACCATCCGCGGGTACCGCTTCGCGTCCGTCGTAGGGTCCGATTTGTACCGGACCGACTCGGTGTCGTATCGGCTCGGGTCGCCCGCAGTCCCGTCGCCGTGGATCCAATCGCTCGTCGGCAACTTCTGAGGCTCGTTGAAGCCGGCCGCGAAATCCGCCGCGAAGTGCATCGTGATCGCCAGGTGCCCCAATGTCCACGATATATGGTTGGGCAGCCCCGGCCCCGTCGCCGTCCGGTTCTCATCATCAAAGCCATCGAGAAACTGGCCCAGCAGCGGGCCCGTGCCGCGGATCATAGCAGCGAGGGTCGCCGGGTCGAGTGAGGCCGAATCTGACATAATCTGCTCCTGACGGTTCTGACCGATGCGCACAAACTCAGACACCAATACCACACACGCGCCCGGCCTTGCAAGGATAGACCAGATGCTACCGCCGCCGCAAACCCAGCCCTCACAACCCGCCCAGCCCGTCGGGCTCTACGCCGACGCGATGGTCTACGACACGCTCCACACGCCGGGAACCGCCGAGGAAATCGACTCCATCGCACGCATCACCAACCGCTGCGTGCGCACTAAGAACCGCCAAAAAAATCAACGCTGGCTCGAACCGGCATGCGGCAGCGGGAGATGCATCCGAACAGCCGCGGCCCGAGGCGTGCGCACCACCGGGTTCGATCTCGAAGTACCCATGATCCAATACGCAAACGCTCGGCTAGCCCGCGCGGGCCTCGCCGACCTAGGCCGAGCAGTAGTCGCCGACATGCGCACCGTCGTGGACGACGGCGCGATCGAGCCCGGCTCATTCGACGCCGCGTTCAACACCATCAACTCGTTCCGCCACCTCATGTCGGACCGCGATGTGCTCGCACACCTCGATCAGATCGCCCGCGCACTCAGGCCGGGCGGGGTTTATATCGTCGGGCTCAGCACCTGCGCCTACGGCCTCGAATTCCCCACCGAAGACGTCTGGATCGCCAACCGCGGCAGACTCGCCGTCACGCAAACCGTGCAGTTCATCCCCCCCACCGGACCGGCCGGCGGCGCGCGCATCGAACGGGTCCACAGCCATCTCACGATCACCAAACCAAACTCAACCGAGCACCGCGACAGCAGTTATGCGCTGCGGACCTATAGCCTCGATCAGTGGCTCGATCTCATCGCCCGATCCCCGATGGGATTGCACAAAACCGCCGACCACGATGGCGATTTATGCGACCCATCCGAATCCGGCTACCGGCTCTATGTGCTCGGAAACACCTGATGAATGTACCGTTCAAGCATGCCGTGCTTTGCCCCCGTGCCACTGACCCGACTTTGGGTCAGTGCTTCCTACTGCGTTGGCAATGAATAAAAGAGCACCGACCTAAGGACAAGTCAGTGGCACGGTTACTCGCTATAGAGAAACAAAAAATGCTCTAAGGCCCGCCGTCGATCCGGATCGACTTACGAAGCCTTGAGCCGTTCTCGCGGATGGTCATCCCCACCACGACTTCCTTGCCCGCGAGCAATGATCGCCCGCCCGGATACGCGAACGATTTGATCACACGCCGCCCCGGCTGCGCCGGCGTCGCGGCGGACCGCTGCCGGTTGTAACCCGGCGCGCTCACGCTCAACGAGATGTTTTCGGGTTTTATGCCGGCGTTCTCGACTATGGCATAGACCACCAAATCATCGCCGAACGGATCGGGCTCGTACCCCGCGACGACGTGCAGCCGGATGTGTTCTAGCCCGACGTTCAGAGTGCGCTCAACGCGCACAAACTCGGTCACGCTCGGGGCCGACAGGTCGATATCCACCACCAGCGGGGCCGGCCCCGCGCCGACCGCGGGGCTCACATCAAACGATATTTCGAGCCGTTCTTCGACCGCGGGGCCCATCGCAAACGGCCCGAATCTCGGGGTGATCTTCCATCGGCGGTCCTGCGTCGCTCGTCCCCCCGTGCTCAATCCGCCCGGCTCGACGATGAAAAACTCGCCCAGCACCGACGAACCCCACGGGTTGGTCATCGTGAGTTCCGCCGCGTGCGGGTCGGTATCGCTCTGCACCCGGCCCGGATCGAGGTGGACCGAAGAAAGGTACCGCAGCAGGTCCGCGTCGACACCCTCGACAAACACAACACCGCCGGAAAGATCGACCTCGTGTGCGCGCACGTTTGATTGCGGGAGTGTCCCAGGTTCGATCTGCTCGGAGTTTCCAAACACGTCGATCACCCGGACAGTTCCCGGAGCGAGCAGCAGCCGGAGCGATGCCTGCTGATCGGGGCCCGCCTCGGTCCAGAACACGGCGACGGGTTCCGTGCGCTCGGGCGAGGTCGGCAGCGGCGTGAGCAGCAAACCAGACACCCCCGGCGCAACCCGCTCAAGCAACTCGCCACGCCGGCCGCTGAGCATGTCCATCACCGTGAACCACGCGGCCGCGGACGGGGCCGGCACGAGTTGCGGCTTGCGACCTTCCTGCCAGGCCCAGCCCGCATCGAGCCTCGCCGAGCGCCCGCGCGCCGGCCCTTTACCGTCCATATCGAATCCGACCCAGGCGTGGAGCACGCCGAGCACGGCCTCGTCGATCTCACGCTTTCCGTGTCCATCTGTGCGGAACACGGCGGTCTGCTCGGGTCTGTCGTAGCCGGCTTCGGCGTTGTTTGCTATCTCTGAAAACCCGGAGAGCAGAGCCGGGATCTCACCCGGCGAGATGCTCGGGAGGATCTCTTGCGCGATGGCCAACCCCGTGCGCACAGACGCGGGGTGGACCGCATCGAACGCCGACCACGGGAGTTCGAGCACCGCGCCGGGAACCAGATCACGAAGCCGATCGCTGGCGGCCTGCGCATACGAAACGGCGAGCCCGTCGATGGCTTCATCGAACGAGCCGACGCGCCACCAGCGCACACGGTGACCCAGATCAACCAGCACCGGCTCGATCCACGCCGCTCCGTCGGCCGAGCCATCGGCGATCGCCCGCAGCACGGGTGTCGGCCCCGAGATCGCGCTGACATCGGGCGGCAGGCTCGGGACCGCGAGCCCCAGTTCGGAGCCCTTGCGAGCAAGCAGGTTTGCGAGATCACCTAGCGCTTCGACCCGTTCGTGGTTGAGCGGTAAATCGCCGTCGTACAGGCCCGTCAGTGTGCGCGGGAACCCGCCGATCAGGGCGAGGTTACCGAGTTGCTCGAGCCCCGTATCGGGCACGCGGTGAACGCTGATCGAGAACGGCGACCCGCTGCGTGCGCTCGGCCGGCCCGAGCCTTCCCGGATCGAGGGCCTCCACACAAACGCGGTCTGGGCCGAGCCGATCCGCGCGCCCTGCCGCTGCACAGAGACGGTCGCGCGGTACCAGCCGAAGCGGTCGATCATCGGGGTCCATGTGGTTTCGAGCCGGCCCCCGTTGAACTTGGAGGTTTTCTGATCGATGACGACGCCGTCGGGGTCTGTGATTTCAAAGATGACTTCGAGGGGCTCGGCGACGAGATCGCGCACAAAGACGCCTATCTCGGGCACGCCGTCGCTGGGGATGAGATTGCCCGGTCGGTCGATCCACGCCTCGATCCGCGGGATCTGGATCACGGCGAGTTCGTCGAACCACGCCGAGCCCTGATAATCCTGACGCGTGATCTGGAGATCCTTGAACGGAAAATCCGGATCGGTCCCCGGCTGTTCGAGGACCATCTCGATCTGGAGCGAGGTGGCCTCGATAAAATCACCCGGTATTCGGATCGAGACCGGGAGCCATCGGCCGTCGGATTTGATGGGCTCGGAACTGACCTCGGATTCGGGGATGATGTTGCCGTTGCCGTCGATGAGCCGGGCGATGAGCCGGGCCCGGGCGTGGATGACGCTGAGCGTGCGCACGCGCGCGATAACCGAGTAGTCGGCATCCGGGAAGACCTGGATCACGCCGGGATCGAGCAGGAGGCTCGCCGACCCGCCCTCGATATCTAACCGGACCGAGCCGGTGCCCGAGAACGCGACATCGGGGTCGAGCACGCCTCGGTTCCAGATCGGGAAAGTCGGACGGATCCGGGCCGGGGGATCGTGCTGGGCACGGATCCAGCGTTCGGGCAGGACGGCCGAGGCCTCGGGGGTGGTGTCGAAGTCGAATCTAGCCGAGATTCGGCGAGAGGCGGCGGGAGCTTCGAGATTGATCTCGCCTTGGGAAAACAGATCCTCGGTTGGCGTACCTTGAGCCCAGAGACCTTGGGCCGAGAAAACCAGAGCCGCGATGGCATAAAGCGTGCGCTTCACGGCAACTATCATCGGTCTGGCGAAGCCTTCTGCTGCACTGCCCGACCGGAGACCGACCATGGCCGATGATCGACCGCGTATCCCGCCTGTCTACGACCCGCCGCCGGCGGATGTGCCGCATGTGGCGCTCGAGCCGTTTCGTCCCGAGGGCACGAGCGAGGAGGCCGTCTCGGCGTTTTATGAGGTGATGCGGAAGCGCCGGACTGTGCGCATGTTTTCAGACAAACCGGTTAGCCGGGAGACGATCGAGGGGGTGATCCGGTGCGCGGGGACTGCACCTAGTGGTGCGCACAAACAGCCATGGCGGTTTGTCGCGGTTGCGAATCCGGGATTGAAACGCAAGATCCGCGAGGCCGCCGAGGAAGAGGAACGCGAGTTTTACGAAGGGCGAGCGAGCGATCGTTGGCTGGAAGATCTAAGGGCGTTTGCGACGAACCCGGACAAGCGGTTTCTTGAGATTGCGCCGTGGCTGGTGGTTGTGTTCGCGCTCAAAAAAACCGACGACGGCGGGCAGGTGTACTACCTCAATGAGAGCGTGGGGATCGCGACGGGGATGCTGCTGACGGCTGCCCATCACGCGGGGCTGGTGACGCTGACGCACACGCCGAGCCCGATGAAATTCCTTGCTGATGTTCTTGGTCGGCCTGCGAACGAGCGGCCGTTTTTGTTGATCCCGATGGGGTATCCGACGGATGATTGTGTTGTGCCGGAACTTGCGAGGAAGGGGCTGGGGGAGATTTCGGTGTTTATGGATTAGGGAATTTGGTCAGAATCAGATATAGATTTTTCGGTTGTAGATGTACCACTCGAGCATGACGAGCCCGAGCGCGAGCAATAGCAGCCAGCGCCAGTATCGTTTCACGCCCGTAATACGTTGGCTCGCGGCCGAGACGATCTCGGAGGCGAGCGCGACGCTCTGCTCGGGGGTGATATCGCTCTCGAACGGATCGAGCAGGTTGGACGCGAACGGGCGGGTGGGCACGCCTTCGACCACGGCGTCGAGCGGGGCCGGGTCGCCCTTCCAGCGGAGCGTGTAGACACCGACGGATTTGATCGGGCCGAACGAGACTCGGCCGTCGGGCGCGGGGATGAGGGGCGTGCGCACGCCGAAGGGCGCTTCGATCGACGGTGATTCGGCGCTGGTTGGCAGACGATCGACGAAGATTTTTCCGGGGTTGACGGAACGATCGACCGCGTTTGAATCGGCGGCGCCGTCGAGGTAATCGATCGCACTTGCAAGGAACACAACGAACGAGACATCGAAGGGCCAGTTGCTCTCGGCGATATCGAACAGCACCGCGATCGCCCGGCTTTCTGCGGTTGAGAATTCGACGATGCCGGGGCCGGCCTGGGTTTCTGCTAGGACTCTAGCGGCGCTGGTTTCGGGGACCTCGATCGTGCGCGCGGCACCGATGCGGACGGGATCGAGCGTGAGCCCGCGGAGCACCGGGTGATCTCGCTTCCAATCAATAAACTGGGTAAAACCAGCGTCTCCTGAGTCGATCAGCCCCTCGGGCGAGCCGGGCACGGCCCCGAACAGAAGCCACCGCCCCGGCGCGAGCGCCCGGCCATCGGGGGTGTTTGGAGGGAGCATGCCGTCGAGGAGAACCACGTCGAACTGATCGGCGGTGCCATTGCGTACCATCTCTTGAAACTGCGCCGGGGTGAGCGTGACAAGATCGGCCAGCGGCAGACCCTCGAGCGCGTTTGCGAGAAAGAGATTGCCCTTTGTGACGACGGCTACCGAAGTCTGCGAGGCGGGGGGGATGACGAGATAACCCTCGTCGTCGGCTTTGAAGACGTCGTTTTCTGTGCGCACGCGGATAGTCGACAGGACGCCGCGCGGGAGCACGAGTTCGAAGACGACGCCGTTGCGGCCCGGCTGGGGCTGCTGCTCGATCGCCGGCTTGCCGTTGTCGGATTCGGCGGCCGAGGCGAGCGCGGCGGCGGGGATCGTGACATCACGGATCGCGCTGGGCACGCCGTCGAGGATGAGTTCGACCTCGGCGTTGACGCTGAGTTTCGCCGTGCTTTGCAGGCCCACAAAGATGGTCAAGTTTTCGGGTGTGTCGTAGGCCCGCTCGGCCCGGAGGCCCGTGATGCCCACGTTGACCGATTCGCTCGAACCGGTCGTGTAATACAGCACCGAATCGGACGAGCCGGGGAGGAAATTTTCGAGATCCGGGATCCGGCCGTCGGTGAACAGGTGGAACGTCTGGGGCTGGGGCGCGAGCAGCGTTGCTTGTTCATCTTCGGGTGTGGCGGCGTCGTCGGGTGCTCCGCCCGAGCGCGGGCGGTGGGCCTGTGCGAGTTGGAAGGCTTCTTGGATGGAGCCGGGGATGTCGGTCTGCTGGATGGACTCGATCGCATCTTTGAGACGTGCTTTGTCTGGGGTGAACCGTTGCACGACTTGTGCGGTGGAATCGAAGGCGATGACCATCGCCTGGTGGGCGTCGGAGCCGAACAGATCGCCCTCATCGAGCGCATCGATCTGGTCGATGGCGGCCTGCTTGACGGCTTGGAGGCGGGACAGCATGCCGTTGTCAGAACCGTCCATCGCCGCCATGCTCGCGGAGCGGTCGATCATAATGACGTGCCGGCTGGAGCTTGTTTGCTCGATTGTGCGTTCGGGCTGGGCGATCGCGAAGAGGGCCGCGGCGAGTGCGAGGAGTTGGAGCAGCAGCAGGATGTTTCGGCGGAGTTTCTGGAAGGGGGCGTTGGCTTGCAGATCCTGGATCGCCTTGCGCCAGAGGAGGGTGGTGGAGATCTCGACGGACCGGCGGCGGAGCTTGAGGAAGTAGAGGATGACCAGCGATGGGATGGCTATGGCCGCGGCGATGATGGCGAGGGTTGGTGTTGCCCAGGTCATGGGGCCCACCGCCAAATGATTGCCTGCCTGAGGATAACAAAACCCGGGATGATGGTCAGCAACCCGGTCCAGCAAACGACGGCCAGCCAGAGCGTGCTCATCGTGCGTATAGCCAGAACTGATTTACTCTCGGTCGAGGCTCGGACACTCCGTCGCAACAGCACGCATCCTATGAGTGCTGCGGAAAATGACGCGGTGTTCAGTATGAACATTTTAACCGATTCAACGAGCGAGTTGGCACCGGAAAGCAAACG
>Ga0316208_1000650_pt1 | contig 38821 bp, 31 predicted proteins | sample 3monopyrite_MG_FD_204944 | JGI IMG/M metagenome (GOLD analysis project Ga0316208, IMG submission 204944) | Microbial mat bacterial communities from mineral coupon in-situ incubated in ocean water Damariscotta River, Maine, United States -... | ecosystem: Environmental > Aquatic > Marine >...
GCCCCTTCTTCGAGAGGAAGGGCCGTAGAGTCGCTGTTACGGGAAAGTGGATTGCCGAGAGGTAGCGGAAGTGAATGATCGGAACACTCTTCGCGCCGTCTGTACGGTTCTTTCCGACGCTGTGATGGCGACGCCCCACTTCAAATTGATAGTTGAGCCAGTCCTGGTCATAGTTGGCTTCAGCCGTGTCGAGAATCCATTGGCCGAAACGTTTGCGAACAGCGGCCAGATAGGCGCCATCGGGCTCTCGGGTCTCGGTGTTTCCGAAGTATTGAACGAGTTGCGGCGTTGAGCCAACGAAGCCGTACCAAACATCGAGCACATCGTCGGTCTGATCAGCGAGCACATCTCGAGACATCCGAAGCGCCTTGATGTCTTCTTCGCCGAAGAGCATCGCCCCCTGAATGAGCTCGAGCTCGTCCAGCGTGATGGGAGCGGTGGCAATTTCTCGCTCACCGTAGGTGTATCCGGGAATCTCCGAGGAGCTCGGGCGCCCCTCGGCCTGGGCAGACGTCGGCGTAGTAGAGGACACAGTAGAGGACATGAAGGCTACTCCTATTGTTGGGAAACGGATGATGGATTTCGATCTGGCAGTTAGTATCGACTCGATACTATAAGTACAAAACGCACTTCCATTCCGTCAAGGGTTTGGTTTACCTTTTGTATCGATTCGCTACTTTTTTTCGAATGGGACAGCTACGCGAGCTTGAGCTCCTTGAGAGAATTTCGAATCTGCTGCGCAACGAGTTGCGGGGGGCTGCACACAGAGCAGGATTGCAACCTGTCCACCTGGACGTTCTGGGCTACCTCGCGCAATGCAATCGATACAGCGACACACCCGCCGGCGTGACGGAGTTCCTCGGGCTGACGAAAGGCACTGTGTCGCAGTCCATTCTCAGGCTGGAAGAGAAGGGGCTCATCGATCGCCAGAAAGACCAAGTCGACGGGCGGATTTCACACCTCAAGCTCACAGCGGCCGGTCGCCGAGTTGTTCGCTCAGCAACGAGACGTCCGCTTGAGGAGGCCGTTGAGAATGCGCTGGGGCCCGGTGCGAGCTTGGTCGAACAACTTGAGGATGTGCTTCGCGCTCTTCAGAATGCGAATGAACATCGGAGCTTTGGTGTCTGCGGCAGCTGCAGGTTCTTCCGGGACGAAGGACCTAGATCGTTTCGGTGTGGCCTGACTCTGGAGCCCTTGTCCGTCCGTGACACGGCATTGCTATGTCGTGAACACGAGCATCCAGAGAGTACCGATTCGCAAGAATTGAACGGCTAGAAGGCAACCGGGCGGCGGCGACGCCGTGTTGTGCCAAACTGGGGTCCCCCCCGGATCTCGGAACACGAGGACGGGTCCCTTGCGCAAGAAGACGAACAAAACGAGTCACACGCCCGCGAAGGCAACGCGGCGCCCGAGACGCACGTTGCGCCTACCGAGCCACGTTGCGCCTCGCACGATCGACCTTCATCTGAACCTCGATCCCGCCCCGAAGACGCGCGCGTTTTCGGGCCATGCCGGCTACGCGCTCGACCTCAAGCGCGCGAGTTCGACGATCGAGCTTCATTCGGCCGAACTGCGCGTATCGAATGTGTTCTGCGAAATCACTCACGATGGGACGACGATGCGCATCGACGCCGCCGTCGAAGCCCATCCCGAATGTGAGACGATCGTGCTTCGCTTTGCGCAGCGGCTTCCGGCCGGCCAGATCAGACTCTCCCTCGATTTCCGCGGTCAGGTTCGGAGCGATCTGCGAGGGCTCTATCGGGGCAGCGACCCGGAGACGCCGTGGCTCGCAAGTCAACTCTGCCCCACCGATGCCCGACGCCTCTTCCCCTGCTTCGATGAACCCGGGACGAAGGCGCGTTACCGAATTTCAATCAAGGCGCCCGCCGATCAATTCGTGCTCGCCAATAGCCCGGTTGAACACACGTCCCGGGCGATCGATGGCTTCCGCATAACGACCTTCGCAGAGACTCCGCCCCTCTCCGTCTACCTCATTGCCGTCGCAGTCGGTCCTTTCGAAGTCTCCCGCATAGCCCACGCAGGAAAAACACCGATCCGTGTCATTACACTCCCGGGCAAACGCGCCCTCGGTCGATTCGCGCGCGAAGCAGCGGTCGAGAGCCTCGTCCGGCTCGAGAAATGGTTCGGGATGGCGCATCCCTACGAGAAGCTCGACCTCGTCGCGCTGCCGGATTTCGCGTTCGGGGCGATGGAGAATGCGGGCGCCGTCTTCTTCCGGGACTCGGTCCTCTTGCTTGACGAGAGAGAAGCGACCCTCGATGATCGAACGCGCGCCTCGGAAACGATCGCGCACGAACTCGCGCATATGTGGTTCGGCAATCTCGTGACGATGGCCTGGTGGAACGACCTGTGGCTGAACGAATCCTTCGCGACCTGGATGGCCTACGAGATCGTGCAGGATTGGCAGCCCGACTGGCCCATGTGGCAGGAGTTCGTCGCGCGCCGCGAAGGAGCGCTCGAGCTCGATGCGCTCGCGAATAGCCATCCGATCGCCCCGCCGGTCAAGACCGCCGACGAAGCTCAAGAAAACTTCGACGCGATCACGTACACGAAAGGCGCCTCGGTCCTGCGCATGCTCGAGCGCTATCTCGGCCCGCGCGTCTTCCGAGATGGCGTCCGACGCTATATCCGCGCCCACCGCGAGAGCGCGGCCACGGCGGCAGACCTCTGGGCCTCGCTCGAGGAGGCTTCCGGCCTCGAGATCGAGAAGATCGTCGCACCCTGGACGGCGCGAACGGGTTTCCCGATCGTGACCGCAACGCAGACGACACCCGCAAAGGGGGCCGCTTCGAAGGTCAAGCTCGCGCAATCACGCTTCACGTTAGGCGCATCGCCTCGCAAGAAGGATCCCGCCTGGACGATCCCCTGGCTCGCGCGAAACGGTCGCGGACGCCGCGCAAACGAAATCCGCCACGTACTCACGAAGCAACGCGAATCCCTCCCTCAAGAGACGACGAAGTCATCGCCGCGATGGCTCTACGCCAATGGTGACGAAGCCGGCTTCTTTCGCATCGACCACGGTGCTAAGGGGCATGCCCGGCTACTTGAGAACATTGATGCACTGAAGCCCATTGAAAGGATGGGATGGGTCGGCCATCAGTGGGCTCTCGTACGCGCACGCAAGGCGCCGATCGGATCTCTGCTCGACCTGTTAGGGGCTCTTGCCAATGAATCCGACCCCGAAGTGCTGCGCGCCATCGAACGCGTCCTCTCGCAACTCGTCCATCGCCTTGCGCCGGACTGTGGGAGCGCGACCCGCGAACGCCTACAGGCGTGGATCACAGTGCAATACGGGGGGCAGCTTCGGGAGCTTGGGCTGCGGCCCACGCGAGGCGAGAGCGGTGCCGTGACCCAGCGGCGGGCACGGATCCTTTCCATCGTGGGGCACGCCGGCGGTTCCGCCCGTCTCGCGGAAGCGTGCCGCGAACTCGCCGTCGACCATCTCGAAGGCGGCCGCGCGCTTCCGCGCGGCGCGGAAGAGATCGTGCTCTCACTCGGCGCCAGAACCGGTGACCGCGCACTCCAAAAGGCGCTGATCGACGCGGTGCGGAGGGCCGAAACACCGCAGGCACGACGGCGACCGCTCTTCGCCCTCACATCATACGGTTCCGGCGCTGGCCTCAATCGAACCCTTCGCGTCACTCTCGACCGCAAGATCGCGCCCGCGGTCGATCGAGCGACCCTGCTCATGCTTCTGCTGTCGGGGCACGAAACGGCGCCGCCGACTTGGGAACATCTACAGGCGAACTGGAATCGCCTCGCTCGGGAAATGCCTCCGATTCTGCTGGCGCGTCTAGCCGGGGAGACCTCCCGTGCGCTGCCGATCACGGAATCGAAGCGAATCCGTGCCTTCTTTGAGGCGCACCCACTGGCCGCAGGGGGCCGTGTGCTGCGGCAGGTCAGCGAGGAACTGACGATCGCTGGACGCGTCGCCCGCCACGCCCGCGCAGACCTGAAGGCCTACCTGGGCGGCTGAGGCTTACCGCGAGGCACTGCGAATCCAGCGAATCTTCGGTTGAGCGTTGCCCTCAGCTAAATTTCGCCTTATTTTCGCCTTCATGCGATCCCCCAAGCCAGACGATGCCCCCTCCCCGCAACAGACCGGCTCAACCCGTCGCCCCGCCCGGCGCAATCGCTTGCAGGAGACCGAGCCGGGCGCGCTTCGTCCAGCGGCGAAGGGGCGAGGTGCGCGGACCAATCCAACGGGGCGCTTTGAGCGAGCGCGGGTCGAACCCGACCTGGATGCGCTGTCGACCGACGCACTCTTCGACTCCCCGGATCCCGCGTTCGACCCGACGCCCCAGAAGACCCAGGCCATCCCCGATCCCTCACGGACGGCGCTGACCTTCAACAAGAGCCCGGACATCCCCTTTGATGCGAGTCTGAATCCGTATCGGGGCTGTGAGCATGGCTGCGCCTATTGTTATGCGCGACCGACCCACGAGTATCTCGGCTATTCCCCGGGCATCGACTTCGAGACGAAGATCCTTGTGAAGGAACGGGCTCCGGAGATCCTTCGGCGCGAGCTTGCGGCGCCGCGTTGGAAGCCCCAGGTCGTCTCGCTCTCTGGTGTGACCGACGCGTATCAACCCCTCGAACGCAAACTCGAACTCACGCGACGCTGTATCGAGGTCTTCAAGGAATTCCGGAACCCGATCTCGATCATCACGAAGAATGCGTTGGTGACGCGCGACCTCGATCTTTTTCGGGAGCTGAACGAGTACCAGGCGATCTCGATCAACCTGAGTCTGACGACCCTGGACCGATCGCTACAGCGCGTCCTTGAGCCCCGGGCCTCCGCGCCCCACGAACGTCTACGCGCGGTGGAACGCCTCGCCGAAGCCGGGATCCCGGTCGGCGTGAACATCGCGCCGATCATTCCCGGGCTGACCGACGCGGAAACGCCCGCGCTGCTCAAGGCGGCGGCGAACGCTGGCGCCCACTACGCGGGACATATCGTCCTGCGCCTACCTCACGGCGTGCGCGATCTCTTCGACGACTGGCTGCTGACGCATCGACCGATGCGCCGCGAGAAAGTGCTGCATCGCCTCGAATCGCTGCGCGGCGGAAAGCTGAACGATCCGCGCTTCGGCACGCGGATGCGCGGCGAGGGACGATTCGCCGAACAGATCGGCGGTCTCTTCGAGCTGATGGCCCGCAAGCACGGCCTCGACAAGCCGCATCCGCCGCTCTCAGTCGACGCCTTCCGGCGACCGGGGGGGACGCAACTCGACCTCCAACTCTAACCGGCGCTCTAACCGCGGCTCTCAGTCCGCCGGTCGCTACCCGAGCCCGCCGTCGAGCCCTTCGCCGTTCATGCCAGTGTTGAGCTGAGCCTTGCTCACCATGTCGCGCACCAGTGGCCCGAGAATCGTCGGATCCTCAACGGGCTCAATCTGCGGGCCGCGGTTCCAGCCCTCGGCGATCGCGAGCACGTTCCAGCTCGCCTCAAAGACGCGACCGGTCACATCGCTCGACTCGCGGCTCGCGAGCCAGGTCACGATGGGCGCGACCCATTTCGGGCTCTTCTCGGCGCGCATCTCCTCCGTGATCTCCTCTTGTTGAAGATCCTCGGTGAGGCGAGTCAGCCCGCCCGGCGCGATGCAGTTGACCGTCGCGCCGTAGCGCTTGAGCTCTCGCGATGCGATGACCGAGAAGGCCGCGATCCCAGCCTTCGCGGCGCCGTAGTTCGTTTGACCCGCGTTCCCGTAGATCCCGGAAACACTCGTCGTATTGATGAGACGCGCATCGACGGGGTTGCCCGCTTTGCTCTGGTTGCGCCAGTACCCCCCGGCGTGATGAGCGGGGCCGAAGGTCCCTTTCAAGTGGACCTGAATAACGGCATCCCACTCTTCTTCGCTCATATTGACCAGCATGCGATCGCGCAAAATGCCCGCGTTGTTCACAAGGACATCGAGCTGACCGTAGGTATCGACGGCCTGCTCGATCATCTCCTTCGCCTGCGCGAAGTCGCTCACGTCGGAGCCATTCGCGACCGCTTCACCGCCGGCAGCCTTGATCTCGGCGACGACTTCCTCGGCCGGCCCCAGATTCGATCCGACGCCATCGCGCGCCCCGCCGAGATCGTTGACGACGACCTTCGCGCCGTGGGCGGCCAGCATGAGCGCGTATTCACGGCCGATGCCGCGGCCCCCGCCGGTTACGATACAAACTCGGTCTTCGCAGAAATTCGCCATAGGGATCTCCATCGCGGCGGTCATTTCACGAGAAGGAGGGTCATGCGCGTCCCGCCGCGTCGAATCGCGCAAACGAATCGATAGCAGCTAAGCCCCAGGAGTGCGGCTACTCGCGGTCGCCTCGCCTGCCGAGCAGCGCGAGTCCCAGAGCCATCAGCAGCGCCGCCCCCGGCTCAGGAATCTGCGGAAGCGCTTCGCTCGGCAGGATGCGATCACGAACAAAAACATCGAAATCTGTCATTCCGATCCACGCCCGACCCGACCCAGCGTTCAGCGCCGCGTGCTTTGCTGTTAGTCGAGTCTCGAAAACGAGACCAATCGACGTGACTTTGCCCTGCCCGCCCGCTTCGAGCAGCATTCGTTCTACGTCGAGCGACTCGATCCGACCGAGCGCGTTTCCGGAGTCGAAGCCGGCTCCGTCGATGCCGATCGTGCGCTTCGGACCGAAGCTCAGTGGAAGCGTATTCTGTTGAGCGTATTCGAGGGCGAATCGCCGGGTGATCGAATCGATCTTCGCGCCATCGACTTCGAGGATCTTGATCAGGACCGAACCCGTGATCGAGACCTGCGCAAACCCTTCCGGGTCGTAGTTCTCGAGTCGCCAATCCGCCCATTGGGTCAGACTGAGAATCTCGACCCCCTGCCCCTCTGCGGAATCGATCTGCATCGAGAGTCGGTCTTCAAGCGCCAGCGTCTCGTCCACGCAGGCTCGACACTCAATCTCCGCATCAGAAGACCGAAAGAGCAGCGACGTCCGCGTGACAAGCGGCGCGCCAAAATGGCCATTCTCGTCCGCGACATCCCGATAAGCGACGCGCGCGTCTGGCGCCGAGAGTTCCTCGCCATAGGAGGCCGCAATCGCCCATGACGGAGCGAGCGAGAAGGTGAAACCGACAATCGCCAGCAGAGCCTGAAACGGAGAGAAGCACATGCCGTGAAGTGGCGCCCAACCGTTCGAAATCGCACTCTTTCTGTGTGCCCCTGACCGCTGCGTCCCGCCGGCACATCGCGAGTCTGCCCCTACCCCAGAACTGAGAGCCCTCTTGTCCGGATCCGCACAGCTCGCCGCCACCCTCGAACGGCTCGATGGCCGCGGCTACAAGGCGTATCGCGACATCGAGGGCCCGTGGTCCTTCGCCGAGTTCACGCTCTTTGTCGATCGCGTGCAGGCCGACCCCTTCGCCGCCCCCTCGAAGCTCCGCCTGCGTCTCGATCTCGACATCGCCCGCTTCCCCGCTTCGATCCGCGAGAGCGAAACGCGGCAGCGAGCCGCGCGAGTGTGGCTGGCCAAGCGCTTTCACCAGGCGATTCGAGCCGAAGCTCCGCGACGGAGTGGGACCGGTAAGGGCGGGCTCGTCACGATCGATGCAGGCGGGCCGGAGGTGCTCGACCGAAGCGCAGTCGTCTTCGGACCCGATTGGGTCGAGGCCCGTATTGAAGTCGGGCTTCCCGCGGCGGGTCGGCGCGCGTTAGGCCGCGATGCCGCTGTCCTCTTGACGGAGAGCCTTCCCGCGATTCTCACGCGCGCATGGATCGATCGCGACGAGCAAGAGGATGACGATCTGCTGCACTTCGTGAACTGCGTCGACAATCAAGAACATATTCGCGCGCAACTCACGGACCGGGGACTGATCGCCTTCATCGGCGAAGGCGCGATCCTACCGCGGGAGAGTGGCGCCAGCGAACGCCCGATGATCACCGACGACGCCCTGCCCTTTGTCTCGCCGGACGCGTTTCGGGTGGCTTTCGAAGTGCCCCACGCCGACGCCGGCGCGCAGGGAACCGAATGGGTCGGGATGGGCGTACCCCGCGGCGTCGTTCTCCTCGTGGGCGGCGGGTACCACGGGAAATCGACGGTCTTGCGGGCGATCGAACGAGGGATCGTCGCGCACGAGCCCGGCGATGGGCGCGAAACCGTGGTCGCCGATCCCGAGCTCGTGAAGGTTCGTGCGGAGGACGGGCGCCCGGTGACGAGCGTCGACATCCAATGCTTCATCGATCGCCTACCAACGGGACCCAGCGCGAACTCACCGCGAGACACGAGCGCCTTCACGACGATGGACGCCAGCGGCAGCACGAGCCAAGCGGCGAATCTCTCCGAAGCCCTCGAAGTCGGCGCGAGCGGCTTGCTGCTCGACGAGGATACCTGCGCGACAAACTTCATGGTGCGCGACGCGCGCATGCAGGCACTGATCCATTCGGAGGACGAGCCTATCACGCCCTTCGTGCTCCACGTGCGCGCGCTCTACGATCGCCTCGGGGTCTCGACACTGCTCGTGATGGGTGGCTCGGGCGACTACTTTGAACACGCGGATGTGGTGATCGAGATGAGGGATTACCAACCGCAGGATGTCACGCGGCGTGCACATGAAATCGCAGCGAATTCCCGAGTCGCAGACGATGCGATAGCGCCACTCGGCCTCCGAGCCCCCGCTCCTCGGATCCCCCTCGCCACGAGCTTCGATGCACGGCGCGGTCGCAAGGACGCGAAATTCTCCGCACGTGCTTGCGAGGAAATCGTCTACGGCACGACCGAGATCGACCTCCGCGCGATCGAACAACTCTTCGATTGGAGCCAGACGCGTGGGATCGCCGGGGCGATCCATCTCGTGGCGCAGGAACTCGCCGACGGAGAACAGACGCTGACCGAGGTGCTCGACGCACTCGAGGCCATCCTTGATCGAGATGGACTCGACGTGCTGGATCCCTACGCACGGCGCGCACGGGACGGACGTCATCCCGGGGCGCTGGCGCGACCGCGGCGATTCGAAGTCGCCGCGGCGATCAACCGCATGCGTACCCTTCGAATCGCCGCTCGTTAGGCCGCGAGCGTTCTCAGTACCTGAACAGGCGGGTGACCACCCGGCCCGCTACCACCCAGAAAGAGATGCCACGCGATCCTGATGAACCCGGGGCGTGCCCAGGAACACGCGGTTGAACATCGCGCGCTTGAACCAGATCTGGGTATCGCCTTCCCAGGTGTAGCCGATGCCGCCATGGGCCTCGGTCGCATCTCGGGCGATCTGCGTATAGCGACCACAGAGGTGGCTCTTGGCAACGGACGCCATGCGCGTGCCTTCATCCGGCACATGGTCGATCGCGTGAGCGGCGTACCAATAGAGCGCTCGGCTCGGCTCAATTTCGATCGCCATATTCGCGAGCTGATGCTTGAGCGCCTGAAAATGACCGATCGTGACACCGAACTGTTCGCGGCTCTTCGCGTACTCAACGCTCATGTCGACGAGCTTTCGCGCGCCGCCGAAGGCATCCGCTGCGATCAGGATCGCACCGACGTCGCAAACTCGCCGTGCCGCGTCGGGCCCGCTCGTCGCCAAGACCTCGACGGGCGTGTTCTCGAAATTCACCCGGGCGATGCGGCGCGTTCGATCCGCACCCTCGACGCGCTGAATCTCCACGCCTGCGGCGTTCCGATCGATCACTCCGATCTTGCCACCCTTGAGTCCCACCACGAAATAGTCGGCGTGCTCACCAAATTCGACGATTTCCTTCGCACCGGAAATCGTTCCCGTCTCGCCGTCCGGCGCAGCGAGGCTCCACTGCTCCGGGAACCATGCCCCGCCCTCTTCCGCGAAGGCGATCGTGGCGAGATGCTCGCCGCTCGCGAGCGAGGGAAGCATCCGTGCCTGCTGCTCGGCGTTGCCTCCGACTCGAATCGCCTCGGTCGCCAGAACGTGACCAAGAAACGGGACCGGCGCGGCCGCCGAACCCAACGTCTCTGCGACGACGGCGAGGTCGAGCACTTCGAGTTCGCTGCCCCCGTATTCGCCGGGCAGGTGAATGCCGGCGACGCCGAGCTCAGCGAGTCCCTTCCAGAGAACCGGGTCGTATCCCGACTCGTCGTCGAAGAGTTCGCGCAGACGCGCCATCGGGCATTCGTTTTCAATGAACTGCGCAATCGTTTCCTGCAGCAGCTGCTGTTCTTCCGAAAGATCGAAATCCATGATGCGTCGTCCCCTACTTGCTGCTCTTGTTGGCAGCGGCGTCACGGGGCAGCCCGAGGCCGCGCTCCGCAATCACGTTTCGCTGGATGTTTGCGGTCCCACCGGCGATCGCGACGCCGAGGGAGGACATGTACTGATTGATCCAGGGGCCTGCGCCGCTGATATCACCGACCAAACCGAGGCCCGCACCTTCCGGTGAAGCCAGCCCGTCTTCGTCGAGAATTTCCATCGCGAGGTTCGCGACCATATGCCCCATGTTGGTCGAGTTGATCTTGTTCATGAAGCCCACCAAGCCGGGATCTTCGCCCTTCAGGCCTTTGCTCATTTGCAGGAAGCCCGAGTACTGATGCGCCCGGACATAGCCTTCGAGTTCGACCAGCCCGCGGCGGATCTGCGGATCCTCGATCGCCGGGCGGCCATCGAGTTGGCGGGTCTTGGCGAGATTCACGAGTGAATCGAGGAGCCGGAGCGTCCCCGCCGCCGCACCGATACTATTTCGCTCGTGCTTGAGCGTCGTGCGCGACACGAGCCAGCCTTCGCCGCGCTTGCCCACGATCCAATCTTCCGGCGTCTTCACGTCGGTCAGGAAGACTTCGTTGAATTCCGCGGAACCGGTCATCTGCTTGAGCGGTCGCACGTCGATACCGGGCTGCTTCATGTCGACGAGCAGGTAGGAGATCCCGGCGTGCTTCTTCGCTTCGGGTTCGGTCCGAACCAGAATGAACATGTAGTCCGCGGTCTGCGCGCCACTCGTCCAAATCTTCTGACCATTGATGACCCACTGACCATCGACGATCTCGCCCCGCGTCTTCAAGCTCGCAAGATCCGAACCCGAGCCGGGCTCCGAGTAGCCCTGACACCACGTGATGTCGCCTTCAATCGTGCCCCGGACGAACTTCTCTTTCATCCAGTCCTCGCCACGCTCGAGCAGCGTGGGGACCAGCATCATCGTTCCGATACCGCGCGGTTCCATCGGCGCGCGGGCGCGACCGAATTCTTCGGAGATCACGGTTCCCTTGAGCGAATCGGGCTGCTGCTCGGAGCCACCGAAGGCCTTCGGAATCGAGCGGTTCAAGTACCCCGCTTCGGTCGCCAAAGTACGAAACGCCTTCGCCTGCTCCTCTTTCGAGCCCTCATTCTTGGGCGGCCAGTTGGCATCCAGGAAGGCCCTCACTTCACCACGGAAGGCCTCGATTTCTTCACCGTAACTGAGATCCATCTTCACTCCGAGTAGCGCCGCGCCCCAAACGGGACGGCGCGGGATCGCGCCCCGCACGACGAGCGTCGCACGGGGGGATTCGGAGTCTCGGTCTGCAACGGGGCGGCGTCAACCGCCTCCAACCGCCTCTCAGTCGCCGGCGGACTGACCTCCGAAGGCGTCGTCGAGCAGGGCCTGGAGCTGGGCGCGATGGATCCGCGGACTGCCTACGGCGGGACTTGCCGCCTCGGGCCGACCGGCACAATCTACGCGGCGCTTGTCGCCCACGATCGCCTGAAGCCGGTCGCGCACGAAGGTCCAGCCACCCATGTTCTTCGGCTCTTCCTGAGCCCAGACCTGGGCCTCGGCGTTCGAATAGCGTCCGAAGACTTCGCCAAGCTGCGCTTCGGGCCAGGGGTAGAGCTGTTCGACGCGGACGACCGCAATCTCGTGCTCATGGCCGGCATAGCGCCGCGCGCGTTCTTCGATCAGGTCGTAGTAGACCTTGCCGTTACAGGCGATGACCCGACGGACATCGTCCGCGCGCGCTGCGGCGATCGGATCGTCGATGACCTCTTGAAAGGTCCCCGTCGTGAAATCTTCGATTCGCGAGGCGGCCTTCGGATGTCGAAGCAGACTCTTCGGTGTAAAAACGACGAGGGGCGCGCGATAGGCCCGTCGCATCTGTCGTCGCAACACGTGGAAATACTGCGCCGGGTTCGTGCAGTTGACGACCTGCATGCTGTCCTCGGCGCAGGTCTGCAGGAAGCGTTCGACACGGGCGCTTGAATGCTCCGGACCCTGCCCCTCATATCCGTGCGGAAGCAACATGACGAGTCCGCTCATCCGGCCCCATTTCTGGTGCGCGGAGGTGATGAACTGATCGATGATCACCTGGGCGCCATTCACGAAGTCGCCGAACTGCGCTTCCCAGAGCACGAGCGAACTCGGATCCGCGAGGCTGTAGCCATATTCGAATCCGAGCACCGCCGCTTCGGAGAGCAAGCTGTCGTAGACCTCGAAGCGGGCCTGGGTCTCGTTGATGTGATCGAGGGGGGCGTATTCTTCGCCGGAGTCCTGGTCGACGAGGACCGCGTGACGATGGGCGAAGGTACCGCGGGAGGAGTCCTGACCCGACAAACGAACCGGCGTGCCTTCGAGCAGGAGCGAACCGAAGGCGAGGGCTTCGCCGAGGCCCCAGTCGATGCCCGAGCCTTCGCTGACACATTTCGCGCGGGCATCAAGAATCGCCTGCAGCTTCTTGTGCACGTTGAAATAGCCCGGCACGCGCGCCGTGCCTTCCGCGATCTGCGCAAGCCGATCGATCGGAACCGCGGTCTCGATCTTTTCGTCGGGACGAATCCGCGAATACCCCGTCCAGGGACCGCGCGGCTCGTAAGGCTCGTCCGGCCCGGGCGGCCTCGAATGAATGACTTGCAGCGCTTCTTGCAGTGCATCGTGACGTTGGGTCTCGATCCGCTCGGCTTCTTCTCGGGAGACGCGACCTCCGGCGACGAGCTTTTCCAGGTAGAGCGCTTCGACGGACTTCTTCTCGCGGATCTTGCGGTAGAGCCGCGGCTGCGTGAACGCGGGCTCGTCCCCTTCGTTATGTCCGTGGCGGCGGTAACAAACCAGATCGATCACGACGTCGTCGCCGAAGCGCTGGCGATAGGCCATCGCGAGCTTCGTCACGTGGATCACCGCTTCGGGATGGTCCCCGTTCACGTGAAAGATCGGCACCTGAATCATCTTGGCGACATCTGTGCAGTAGAGCGTCGAGCGCGCTTCTGCGGGGGTCGTCGTGTAGCCGATCTGGTTATTCACGATCACGTGGATCGTGCCGCCGGTGCAGTAGCCCACGAGCTGCGAAAGGTTCAGCGTCTCGGCGACGATGCCCTGGCCGGCAAATGCGGCGTCACCATGAATAATGACCGGCACGATCGTTTCACCGTCCGCATCCCCCGCCCGAACCTGCTTCGCCTTTGCACGCCCCTCTACAACGGGATCCACCGCTTCAAGATGGGAGGGGTTCGAGGTCAGCGTGAGATGAACCCGCTCCCCCGACTGCACGCGACGATCCGTTGAGAAGCCCTTGTGGTACTTCACGTCGCCCGAGCCAAAGGGCGCGTCCACATCTGGCGAGTCTTCGAACTCGGAGAAGATCGTTTCGTAACTCTTGCCGAGAATATTCGCGAGCACGTTGAGCCGCCCACGATGGGCCATCCCGAAGACAACTTCGCGGACACCAAACGAGGGCGCGTTCTCCACGATATGGTCGAGCAGCGGAATCAGCGACTCGCCGCCTTCCAGGGAGAAGCGCTTCTGCCCCAGAAACTTTGTGTGGAGGAAGCTCTCGAAGAGTTCCGCGGCGGCCAGCTTCTCGAGGATGCGATGTCGCTCACCATCGTCGAGGTTCGGATGGTTCTGGCCTTCTTCCATCAGTTCGCGGAGCCAGGCTTTTCGACCGGGATCCTGAACATGCGTGAACTCGACGCCGATCGGGCCGCAGTAGGTCTTGCCGAGGCGGGTCAGAATCTGGCGCAGCGACTGCACCGATCCACCCGGTAGATCCCCCGCGATGAAGGGCTCATCGAGGTTGTCGTTCCCAAAGCCGTAATGCGCCGGGTCGAGCTCCGGGAAGTAGGTCGATTGACCGCCGAGGGGATCGCTCTGGGCGATGCGATGGCCCCGCGCGCGATAGGAATGGATCAGGCGAAGGACGCGGGCATGTTTGTCCGCGATATGGAGCAGCGTCGTGTGATCCGCAGCGCCGACTTGGGCCTTCGCCTGGGCGACCATGCCATTCGGCAATTCATTCGCTTCGTCGTCCGCGCGACCGATCTGCGGCGCATGTGCGATCGGCGCGCGTGGGCCCGCCGGCTGCGCCGCTTCTGTGGTCGGCGCCGGAGCCGGAGCCGGAGCGGCGGCACTTCGCCGAATCTCGTCCCGAACCGCACGGGGTTCGACGGCGCCTCCGAACTCAGAGCTCCAACTCTCGTCGACCGAACGGGCATCGACCCGGTACTGGTCTTCGATCTCTTCGACCCAGCCGGCATTGATGCCGAATCGTTCGAGGTACGGCGAATCAGGGGCGACAGGCTCGTCGAGGGCGGGATCTTCCGCGGCCTTCGGAGTGTGACTTCCCGGGGACGAATTCGATTGCGTCATCGAGCGGCGTCTCTCTTTGGCGACCGGGTTTGATCGGTCGTTCGGTGTCGGTCGGACGGTTGGGCGGGAGGTATGGGGATACTACAGGGCATCGGCGGAACTGCAGCGATTCTCAACCCTTTGCGACTGCTTTCGGAAGCGCGAACCCCATGAATTGGCGGATACTCCGCTCGTGTCTCTCGGATCTCCCCTCCCCCAATCCTTCTATGCCCGCGACTCACGTCTGGTGGGCCCCGAACTCATCGGATGCCGCCTCGTTCATCGTCTAGACACCGGCGAGCGCCTGATCGTGCGCATCAGCGAGGTCGAGGCCTATCTCGGCGATGGCAGCGATCCCGCCTCCCACGCCCACCCGGGCCCCACCGATCGCAATCGCGTGATGTTCGGCCCACCGGGCCGGCTCTACGCCTACCGCAGCTACGGGATCCATACCTGCGTGAACGTCGTCTGCGAGGTCGACGGACGTGCCGCGGCCGTTCTCCTGCGCGCAGCGGAACCCATCGCTGGCCTCGAGGTCATGGGGCGACTGCGCGGCGTCGAACCGGATGCCAAGCCCGCTCTCCTGACGGTCGGCCCGGGCCGCCTGGCCCAGGCGCTCGGACTGACCCTCGGCCACGACGGGACGAACCTGTTGCGGGGCGCACTCACCTTGCATCCGCCCACGGCCGAGGCCAAGCCGATCGTTGCCTCCGGCCCGCGGGTCGGCATCACCAAGGCGCCCGACCTGCCCTATCGCTTCTTCGAAGAAACGCCCGACTCGGGTCGACCGACCGAGTGGGTCTCGGCCTTCAGGCCTGGCAAAAGGAAGCAGAGACGTTAGGCGCGGCGGCTATTTCTTGCCCGGTCCGGGAGCGAGGATCGCCGAGACGATCAGACGCGCATCGCTGTCATTCCGGATGCCATGGGGGACACCCGAGGGCGCGATCAACATCACGCCCGGTTCCATCGCGAGTTCCCGGTCTTCGAGCAGAAACGTCCCTGTCCCCTCAAGCACCTGGTAGACCTTGTCCATGCCTTCATGGGCGTGAAGCTTGTGCTCCTGCCCGGCTTCGAAGCAGTTCAGGCCGACGAGAATGCGGTCGGACTCGAAGAGGGTCGACTTCCCCATCTTGTCGTCCTTGAAGACGGCGAAGGCTTCCGGGCGAAACGTATCGGGATGTTCGGGTAGCTCAGGCATAACATTCTCTCTTGTTTCGCGGGTGGGGAAGAAGGGTTCGAAAGGAAGCGAGTAGGCTCAGGCGTCCTGGGCCAACATTTCGTCCAGAAGCTCGATTACCCGGTCGGGCTCTTCGAGCGGAAAGAGATGTGCGAGGTCTCGACTGACGACCGTTGCGTTCGACATCCGCGCAGCGATCTTTTCGTAGTATTCGGCACTGAAATTACCGCGCTTCGCATGCACGAACAGCACCTGCGCCGTCACGTCTTCGACCGCGCCCGCTTCCGAGCTCGCAGGCCCTCCATCAAAGATCGCGGCCTCCACATCTCGATGACACTTGAGCGTGACCTGCCCGTCGTCGGTTTCTCGCATCGCGGCGCCCGCATAAAGCGCGAGGGCTTCGGGCGTGAAGTTCGCGAAGAGTCCGCGAGAACCGCAATGGAGATAAGCCTCCTCTGAACTCGGGAAGTGATCCCGGCGCCGACGCGTCGCCTGCGCGAGCCCCGGCCCTCTCGATGCGTCCGCCAATTGTTCCGGCGTAAACGGCGGCATGATCACCGGATCGCAGAGCAACAGTCTCTCGATCGTCGCCGGCGCCTTCGCGGCGGCACGCAAAAGCAGCGCGCCCCCAAAAGAATGACCGATCGCGAGCGCCACCTGGTCGTGTCCCGTCCGCGCGAGAATCCCGCGGATCGCAGACCGGGCATCCGCGGCGAGCGTGTCCCAATCGTACGGATCGGGCTCGCCCACCGGAGCAACAGGCGTCGAATCGCCATGGCCCCGCGCATCGATCGCGATCACGCGATACCGATCCGAGAGAAGACTCGCGACTTGGGCGAGCACCGCGCCGGAGAATCCGTTGGCATGATGAAGAACGGCGAGTTCGCCCTCGCCTCCCCAGTCCAGCGCCGATATCTGGACGCTCGGGTCGGCGCCCTCGACCGTAAACCGCTCGGCGGGCGCGAGTAGCGCCTGGGCCCCGCTCCACGCTTCCGCCCACTCAACGTTCGCGACGGTCCGTTCTGAATTCGATTCCGCTGACAAGCCCAACTCCCTCATTCTCTTCTTGGGTTCCGCCCGCCCATCGACGTTCGAACGCTCTATGCTTCGACGTCGTGACCACCCGCCGCCATCTCTTCGAACCCGCCCTTCGCGAACGCGTTGATCGTAACCTCGCCGCCTTCGAACGAATCGACCTCGGCGATTCCCATCCCGATCTCCGCCCCGCCGCCGTCGCGCTGATCATTACGGCGGACGAAGACGGGCGAGCCTCTTTTTATATCACGCGTCGTCCTGGCCACCTGCGCCGACACGCCGGTCAATGGGCGCTGCCGGGAGGTCGGCTCGACGAAGGGGAGACCTCGATCGAAGCCGCTCTGCGTGAAACAGAGGAAGAGATCGGACTCACCTTGTCGCCTACGGACGTACTCGGCCTGCTCGACGATTTTCCGACGCGATCCGGTTTCCGGATGACGCCGATCGTCTGCTGGGCAGAGCCGGGACAGACCCTACGCCCAAATCCCGGCGAGGTCGAGCGGGTTCATGTCGTGCCGCTCGACGAACTCGAGAAGCCCGGTGTCCCCGTTCTGCGCGACATTCCGGAGAGCGACCGGCCGGTCCTCTCGATTCCCATGCTGGGCACGCTCATCCACAGCCCTACGGCCGCCGTGATCTACCAGATGCGCGAGGTTGTCCTGAACGGCCGAAATACCCGCGTCGCCCACTATGAACAGCCTGTCTTCGCCTGGAAGTAGGCCAGCCCAAGAAAGAACACCGATGAGTGAAGCCCTGCTAATCGAGCGCGACGGTCGCGTCGCCACAATCATCAACAACGATGCCCCGCGAAATCGCATGACCCTTGAGTTCATCGATCAGCTCGAAGCCGCCCTGCCCGAAATTGAGAACGACGACTCCATTGGGGCGGTCGTGATTCGGGGAGCCGGCGAGGAACATTTTTCGGTCGGCATGAACTTGAAGCAGTTCGGCGAGGGCGCGAAGGCCAAGGGGAGCATCTTCGGGATGCTCGACCAAAGGCTGCGCGTCATTCGCAAGATCGAACTCTCCACGAAGCCGTGGATTGCCACGATGTACGGCTACTGCCTGGGCGGCGGGCTTGAACTCCCCCTTGGATGTCATTTCCGACTCGCGGCGGAAGACGGAGCCAAGATCGGGCTGCCCGAAATGGATCTCGGCACTGTCCCGGCGTGGGGCGGATCCGCTCGACTCACGCGCGCGGTGGGCCGCTCGGCCGCGCTCGACATGATCTTGCGTGGCAAGATGATCTCCGGTCCCGAGGCCTATCGAATCGGGCTCGTTCAGGAGGTCTGGCCAAACGATCAGCTCCAGGCGAAGGCACAGGAACTTGGGCATGAGCTCTCCAAACAGCCCACCGCCGCGGTCGCCGGGGTCCTCGACACCGTGGTCCGTGCGGGCGAGCTCTCCCTCGAAGAAGCGATCGCCGCCGAGCGCGCTGCGGTCGAAGCCACATTCGGCACGAAGGATCAAGCGGAGGGCATGCGCGCGTTCCTCGAAAAGCGCGAGCCTCGCTTCCACGACGACGCCTAATCTTCAGCGACGGTCAGCCGCCTCGAATCGGGATCACAACGACATGACAAGCCATTCGGACGCCTCACGAACATCGCCACCACGGCGCGGTCTAGAAATTCTCGAGCGCGTACGCGCCCTCCACGAACCGATTCGCGCGGCTTCGCCCGAGATCGAGAAGACCGGTCGACTCCCCGAATCCATCGTCGACGCCCTCAAGGAGGCGAACGTCTTTGGGATGGCAATCCCTGAGGCGATGGGAGGCGCGGAGGCCGACCCAATCACGCAGCTCGCGGTCGTCGAAGCGCTCTCGATCGCGGATGGATCCGTCGGCTGGGTCGTCATGATCGGGTCCGACGGGGGCTACTACGCCGCCCACCTCGACGCCGCGGCAGCGAACGAACTCTATGCCGACCCAAACACGATCACCGCAAGTACCCTCGTCCCGCGCGGCCAGGCCCGCGCGGAGGGTGACGGCTACCGCGTGACGGGCCATTGGTCTTTCGGGAGTGCGGGCCTTCACGCGGAATGGTTCGGCGGGGGCTGCCTCGTCGTCGATGACGAGGGCCCGGTCAAGAACGAAGCGGGACATCCGATCGTGCGCACGATGTTCTTTCCGAAGCGCGATGTCACGATCCACGACAATTGGCAGACGACGGGTCTTACCGGAAGCGGCAGCAACGACTGGAGCGTTGAGGAGGCCTTCGTGCCCGCGACGCATACGCTCTCGCTCTTCGAGCCCCCTCGGTTCGACACGCCGCTCTTCGCCTTCCCCTGGTTCATCGTCGCCAATGCCCCCGGCGTCTCTCTTGGCATCGCCCGCGCCTCGATCGATGCGTTAGGCGAGGTCGCTGCAAGAAAGGTTCTCATGCCCACGGGCAAGAAGCTTCAGGATGACCTGCTCGTGCAGAGCGCGGTCGGACGCGCGGAAGCGGAGTTGGGCGCCGCCCGGGCCTATATTTACGACGCGACCGAGGCGATCTTCGCGAGCGTTTGCGCGGGGAACGAACCCACGATGGAAGAACGGGCGGCCTACCGGCTCGCCGGAATTCACGCATTCCGGGCGAGCAAGGCGGTCGTCGACCGCATGTACGAAGCCGGTGGCGGATCCTCGCTCTACCGGAAGTCGGCCCTGGATCGCCATTTCCGCGACATCGCGACGATCACCCAACATGCCTTCGCGAACGAGCGCGTCTACGGAGAAGGCGGGCGCGCATTAATGGGGCTCGATCCGCAGTCGATGATGCTCTGATCCGCGACGGGAACGCGCGACCTGCTTCGGCTGCGGCGTTAGTTGACCGCCCGATCCTTGCCTTCCCAATAGGGTTCTCGCAGCGCACGCTTCAGGAACTTTCCGGGACCTGATTTGGGAAGCACGTCGTCGTGCAAGTCGATGCCCTTCGGAACCTTGTAGCCTCCGAGGGATTCGCGACAGAATGCGACGAGCTCTTCCGTCGTTACGGGATCCGCATCCGGGCGAAGATGAACCGCTGCATAAACGGCCTCCCCCCACTTCTCATCCGGCACGCCGAAGACCGCCGCCTCGAGAACAGACGGATGTCGATAGAGCACTTCTTCGACCTCGGTCGAATAAACGTTCTCGCCGCCGGAGACGATCATGTCCTTCGAGCGGTCGACGAGATAGACGTCGCCTGCGTCATCGATGTACCCGAGATCGCCGGTCCAATAGCCCCCATCGCGTAGCACTTCGGCGGTCTGCTCGGGCTTGTTCCAATAGCCCTTCATGACATTCGGTCCGCGAACAACCACTTCACCGACCTCGCCCGCCGGCTTACGTGAGCCGTCTTCCCCGAGAATCTCGATCGACACGCCGACGACGGCCCGTCCGCAGGACCGGATCTTGTCCGTCCCGAAGAGGTTCTGCTCCCCGAAGCCGAGGGTTGTGAGCGGCGAGAGTTCGGTCGCCCCATAGATCTCGATCAGCTCAGCGGTCGGAATCGCCTGATGCACCCGTTCGAGCACGGCGCTCGCGATCGGCGACCCCCCATGAACGATCCATCGCAGGCTGTCAGTCTTGCGCGGGTTCGCGATCTGCTCCTCCGCAATCGCGGAGAGCATCGTGGGAACGCCGAGGGTTCCCGTGCACGACTCGGTTTCGATCAGGTTGAGCGCTGCCCCCGGATCGAAGGCGGGCAGGATGACCTGCTTCCCGCACGTCCAAAGATTCGCGAGGATGCCGTTCGAACCCGCCGCATGAAACATCGGCGCCATCACGAGCACCGAGTCCGTCGACGCGTGCCGGATCGCCGTCATCCAGTGGAAGGTGTTCGCGATCAGGTTGCGATGGGTGAGCATCACGCCCTTCGAGGCACCGGTCGTTCCGCCCGTATAGAAGAGCCCTGCGAGATCGGTTTCGACGACGCCCTGCCCCAGCTCGACTTCCGCCGCCGCCGCGAGCAGTTCTTCGTAGCCATCCGGGATCGTGATCACCCGGTCGACGCAGTCCGCCAACTTTCCGGGATCGCGGTCGGTGAGCAGGATCCGCGCACCGGAATCCTTGAGCGCGTAGACGAGCTCCGGCTCCGCATGTCGTGTGTTAAGCGGGACGACGACGCGGCCGTTGGCGGGAACGCCCGCGTAGACCTCAAGATATTGATGGCTGTTGTCGGCCCAGATCGCGACGCGCTCACCGCGTTCGATTCCGAGGGTATCGAGGGCCCCGCCCAGGCGGCGACAGCGAGTGGCGAAATCCGAAAACGAAAGCCGGACGTCACCACAAACCGCGGCCGTCAGGTCGGCGCCATGTCGGTTCGCATGATTGATCGGATCAGCAAACGTGTACAAGGACCGGTTCCTCTTTTCCCTGGCCTCGGCCATCCCTTCGAAGCCGATCGAATTGGGGCCGATGCGCGTAGAGAGACGCTACCCCAACTACTTCGGATCGGCCGAGTCGTCTCCATCGCTTCCGCGCAAGAGTTCGACCAACCGATCGGAGCGATCCACAAAGCGCTCAACGACACCACTCAGGATGGCGAGAATCCACGGACTCAGCTTCTCGACTTCGGACATCAGCGCTTCGCCGGAGATCATGCGGATTCGCGTGTCGGAGAGTGCCGTTGCACTCGCTGAACGGTTCGCGTCTCGGAGGAGTGCGAGTTCGCCGAGCGCTTCCCCTTCGACAACGCGCCCGAGTACCTGTCGCTCGCCGTCCGCCGTCGTCCAGATCTCCACTTCGCCGGAAACCACCACTCCGGCATAGTCCCCATCGTCTCCTTCGGCGAATAGCGTTTCCCCTGCCGCGAATTCCGCGATGGGGAACTCTGCGGCCGTGGAGCGGAACTCCTCAAGGTCGAGCAGGACTTCCTCCATCGATCCGTACCGGTCTGAAACATCCTTCGCGAGCATTCGCATCACGATCGAGTTCAAGCGACCGTGGATCCCGAGGTCGACCTCCCGCGGCTCCGGCGGACGCGTCATGCGAACCTCGCGCATGATCTCTTCGAGGTTAGTCGCCTGAAACGGAAGTTGTCCCGTCAGCATCTGATAGAAGATCACGCCTAACGAAAACACATCCGAAGCGGGGCGAAGATCCGAACGCCGCTCGATCGTTTGCTCCGGCGACATGTAACGAGGCGTCCCGACGAGCAGCTCTTCGTCCTCTTCGAGGGTCAGAAAGCGTCCCAGATCATCCGTGTCTGTGAGTCTCTCCGCCGCCTTCTCCACGTCGTAGAGCCGTGCCGCACCCCAATCGACGAGTACGACCTGATCGTGTGGCAGCACGATGATGTTCTCGGGCTTGAGGTCGAGATGAAGCACGCCCCGGTCATGAGCATGGGACATCGCATCGCAGAGCTGGCTGATGATCTTAAGGGTTCGGTCGAGCGAAATCGGCGTGCACACCCCGGTGGAGCGCTTCATCTGAAGCGCGCGGGTCAAGCTCACCCCGGCGATCTCCCGCATCGTATAGACCGGTGCACCGTCCTCGTTCACATAGGCGTCGAAGATCGGGATCACCGCACCATGGTCGAGTTGTCCGAGAATCTTTGCTTCGTTGACGAAGGTGCGGACCGCATTCTCGTCCGCCAGCAACTCAGATCTCAGCGTCTTGCGCGCCACGACTCGGCCGAGCCGCGCATCAAACACACGGTCGACGACCCCAACCGCCCCCTGACCCAGTTCGCCGAGATTGTGCTCGCGACGCGCTCCGCGGAGCCCGTCCAGAAGCTCATCGATTCGATTCGGCACGACTATCCGTCACAGTTTCCGCTGAGTTCCGGATCTTGAATCGCGTTCGACTGCATCCTCATGATGGACTCCGAAACGAGCGGAAAGCGCCCCCGCAGGAGGCATTGTCTTCGGAACGCGGAGAGCCCTGCTGGCGCTTGCGCCGTCGCCGCATCGGGCGTCCCCAACAGATCGGAATCCGTCAGTCCGAGCATCGCGCTTCGAATCACAGTGCTGGCCACGGGCACGATCATCGGGTGACAATACACCACTCGAAGTTGCAGCAGATTCGCATCCTGAATCGACAGCGCGCCCGCCCCGGTCGTGGCCACTTCATCGCGATACATCAAGTTCGAATGCGGAATTTCGTTGGCGGGGCCCCCGTAACTTCCGAACGCCTCCTCGGGCGGATTGATCCGCACCACGCAGATCGAGTCCGAGCCGTTCACGTTTCCCGTCGTCGTTCCGCCGCCGCCCCAAGGAACAGCGGCTCGCCCCGCATCGACGACCTGTGCGCGGGGTTCAAGGCCCGTGACCTCCCCCACCACAGCGCCGACGGTCCCTCCCGGCCCAGCGAACCGACTCGCGTCGATGTAGAGCGCGGCCATGCTTCGCGAGAAGCCTTCTTGAATCGATTCGAAGCTCGCGTTCCCCACCGCTGCGGCCCGCGTCGCCTCGAAGGTCGCCAGATTGAGCGTGAGCTTTGCCCGGTACAGCAAGGCAAACTCGAATGTGAGCAAGAGCAGCGCGAGCACGAGCGGAACAACGAGGAGAAACTCGATGCTCGATTGCCCACTTCGCCGCTCGGGCTTCATGGGGAGGCTTCCTCTCCTTGAACGTCTTTCGAAACGGCCGACGGCTCAGCCGGCGCCACAGCAGCACCCGTTTCGGGCAAGGCGTTCTCGGGCGAGATGTTGTCGGTGGGGGTGTGGTCCGACGAGACGTCGCGCACAGCTTCTTCGAACCGGCCGCGCGCCGGACCTTCAAGAGAATCGAGCAAGGCATCCGCCATCTCGAGAGCAATCTCGCGGAGTGGATCGCCCGGCGGCAGGCTGCGACTCATTTCAAGAAAGCTATTCGCGGCCATCCGCGTTCGCACGATCGATAGGTTGTACCAGGCGCGGGCGTGCTGGGGATCTCGCACGACCGCTTGTTCGTAGGCGGTCGCGGCATCTCGAGGTCGATCGATACGACCGTAGGAATTGCCGAGGCGATACCACGCTTCCGCGTTCGCAGGGACATGGGTCACGATCTCTTCGAAGCCCGCCGCCGCTGCTTCAAAGTCCCCTTCCGCATAAGCACGCACACTTTCTTCGTAGCGCGCAGAGATCGCCCCCGGCCCGTCGCCGCGGCCAGTCACGCGCTCGAGCACCGTCGCACATCCCGCCTGAAGACAGAGAAGCCCCGCCATCAGAAAAGAGGCTGCTCGCAAACGCGACCGCGTCGTCATGATTTCGCTCCCGGCGATGCGGCGTTCGTCTCGCCGTCACGCCAGATCAGCGTATCGCCCTTTTCGAGCCGGAGCCGGTCGATGCTGCCAGACTGCATTTCGAGCGTCGATCGCGCACCGAAGCATCCGGCCATTCGTCCCGGGCGAAGCGATCGCACGGTCTTACGCACCTGGCCACGCCGATCGAGGAATGCCAAATCGATCGGGAAAGACATGCCGAGGGTATGCACCGAACTGCAGGGTTCGATCAGAAGCGCCTCGTCCTGATCGAGTCCGTCGCGTCCTAGCAGGCCGCGCATCCGCTCAAACGCACCCTGCGGCTTGGCCGCCCGCGCGAAAAGAACGGATTCCGAGTCTCGGCAGATTTCGCCCGTCTTCAAAACGTGCCCTCAGACATGAAGCGCATCACGATGGGGAAGCCGAGAATCACGAAGGTCACGGGAAAGATGAAGATGATGAGCGGGAAGACCAACTTGACCGGAGCTTCCATCGCCATTTTTTCCGCGCGCTGAAAGCGCTCGTTGCGGCGCTGATCCGCCTGCAGACGCAGCACCGTCGCCATGCTCGAGCCCAATCGCTCCGCCTGAATCACGGCGCTAATAAAGCCCGTCACTTCTGGCATCTCGAGGCGTTCGCCCATCCGTCGCAGTGCATCCGCTCGCGTTAGGCCTGAGCGAATATCACGCAGGACGATGTTGAACTCGGTCCGCAAAGCACCCTTCGGACCGTTATCAACGCCCTGCTGCATCGCACCTGAGAGATTCAGACCCGCCTCAACGGCCATCGTGATGAAGTCGAGGAAGACCGGCATCGCCAGCGCGACTTCGCGAATGCGGCGTTCCCGTGTATCGCGGAGCCAGAGCAGTGGAAGCGCAAAGCCGGCAAGCGGCGCGATCACGATCAGCACAGGCTGGTCTATCTCGAGTGTGCGGAGACACATCCACATCACGAGCGGCGCGCCGGCCGAGAGAACGATTCGAAGCGCAATAAACTGCTCGGCGCTCAGCAAGTACGAAACGCCCGTCTTCTGTAGTTGCTGGTCCACCCGCTCGAGGAACTCGTTCGGGAAGTTCGTGCAGAGGTAGTACTCGACGACACGGATCACCGGCCAGATGAACTTGAGCCGAGGGCTCAGCGGATCCTTGAAGTCCCGGTTCTCCTCGGGGATCCGAACGTAAAGGATCCACGTCCCCAGAATCACGAGCGCAACCGCCAGGCCGGTGCCCGTCGATGCGAGCCCCAGACTGCTCTGAGATACGAAGCTGAGAAAGGTTTCCATGATCGACCTTGTTTGCGCTTGAAAGTTCGGGCCTGATTCGAATCAGACGTCGATTGAAACGATCTTCTGGATGAACAGGAAGCCGAGGGTTTCCCACACGACGATGAAGCCGAGGACGACCCAACCGATCGGCTCGGTAAAGAGCTTCGACATCGCTTCCGGCTCAAGGAAATTCAGGATGAAGGCCAGGAAGATCGGAAGCGAAGCCATCACGATCGCCTGCAGGCGGCCCTGCGCCGTCAAACTCTCGATCTTCCCCTCCATGGTCGACTTACGACGCAGCGTTTCGGCGAGGGTTTCGAGGGTCTCGGCCAGATTGCCCCCCACCTCTCGTGAAATCCGCATTGCCGCGGACACCATCTTGAAGTCATCGATCGGTACACGCTCTTCCATCTCGGCGAGGGCTTGCCCGAAATCTGAACCGACTCGCTGCTGCCGAAGGAAGAGCTCAAACTCCTGACTGATGGGCGCCGGCTGCTCTTTAACGAGCGCATCGATCGCAATCATCAAGGACGCGCCCGCCCGAAGACCGCCCGCAATCATCGTGAGTCCGTCCGGAAGCTGCCGCTCGAACTCCGCGAGACGCTGGGCGCGCATGCGACGATAGATGAAGGGCGGAAGGACGAGGAAGATGCCGAACGACACAACCGTCGCCAGAAAGTCTCCCGTCAGCACGAGCACCACGAGCGGAACGAGCACCATCGCGACGACGTTCATGTAGAAGAGACGCTGGGGATCGATGAAGAGGAACATGTCCGCGCTGTTGCGCGCGGCCGCCTCTGTAAACGAGGACTGATAGGAGTCCACCGCTTGCCGCGCGATCGAGGCAAGCAGATACCCGATGAGGGCAATCGCCGCGAAGATGCAGACAACGGCCAGGACGAGAACGATGTTGCTCATGCGGCCCCCTCCTCGAAGATCGAGAAGTCGACGTCGATTCCCCGCTCGCGGAGTTCCTCGTAGAAGATGGGCACGCGACCGGTCGGCTTGTATTCGCCGACGACCTTCCCGTTTTCATCGAAGCCCGTCTGTCGGTACTGGAAAATGTCCTGGAGCTGAATGATGCCGTTCTCGACGCCGGTCACTTCGGTGATCTGCGTGACCCGCCGACTGCCGTCCGCGAAGCGAGACTGCTGAACGATCATGTTGACCGCGCTCGCCATCTGCTCTCGAATCGCCGAGATCGGCAGATCCATCCCGGCCATCAACACCATCACCTCAAGTCGCGAGAGCGCATCGCGCGAGGAATTCGCGTGGGCGGTCGTGAGCGAGCCATCGTGGCCCGTATTCATCGCCTGCAGCATGTCGAGCGCTTCGCCGCCACGACACTCGCCAACAACGATGCGGTCGGGACGCATTCGCAGGCAGTTCTTCACGAGGTCTCGAATCGTCACCTGGCCGCGACCTTCAAGGTTCGGCGGCCGCGCTTCGAGCGAAACGATATGCGGCTGAACGAGCTTGAGCTCCGCCGCATCCTCCACCGTGATGATCCGCTCATCCTCCGGAATGAAGTTCGACATGATATTGAGAAGCGTCGTCTTTCCGGAGCCCGTACCGCCGGAAATCACGATGTTGCGGCGTTCCCGAACGGCGACCTTCAGCACGTCGACCATCGCTTGGTTGATCGAGCCGTAGCCAAGCAGGTCCTTGTCCGTCAGTTTCTTCTCAGCGAATTTTCGGATCGTGATGCAAGGGCCGCGGAGCGCGAGCGGTGGAATGATCGCGTTGACGCGGGAACCGTCCTTGAGACGCGCATCGACCATGGGCGAACTCTCGTCGATGCGTCGACCGAGGGGCGAAACGATTCGCTCGATCGCGGACATCACGGCGTCGTCACTCGAGAACGTGACGGAGGAGCGGCCGAGCTTGCCGGATCGCTCGATGTAAATGTCATCGAATCGGTTCAGCATGATTTCCGACACTTCGGGATCGTCGAGCAATCCTTCGAGCGGGCCGAGACCGACTGCCTCGTCGAGCACTTCCTTATGCAGCGTGTCTTGATCCACATCCGGCGGCATATCGACGGAGAGCTCGCTGATCACCTCGTGAATCATCGCCCCCACGTGATCGCGAAGTTCGTCTTCGCTCATCCCGCCGACGTCGAGGCGACGCAGGTCCATGACCTCGAGCAGACGGGCATGAACACGGTTGCGCCAAAGGAAGCGCGACTCGCGGATGACCGTGTCCTCGGGCTTGTACTCCGATCGAATGCGCGGTCGAACGCCGACGACCGTCGTCATCAGCACTTCGCCCTCGTCGTCATCGTGTGCGGCAGGCGCTGCCGCGGGCTCTGCGGCAGCTGGAGACGGAACCGGCTCTGCAGCGGGCGCGGCGGAAGCGCGCTTCGCCTCGGGAGATTCCATCAAGCCGGCGGTCAGCTTATGCGAACCGATCTCGATCGAGTCCTGCGACCGAACCGGGCCGTATTCCCCGTCGATCCGCTTACCGTTGACCTTCGTCCCGGAGCCACTTCCGCGATCGATCAGGAAGATCCCATCCGTACGCTGCTGAAGCTCGGCATGCACGCCGGCGACGCGGAGCCCCTTCAACTGCACGAGATTGGTTCGCGCCTTTCCGATCGTGCAGGTGCTCCCCGCGCAACGGATCTTGTCCGGCGTTCCCTTGCCCGAATCGATGATTACATCGAACATCGTTTTCTCCCGCGTCGTGACGCGAACAGCCAGGCCTTGCGGCAGCTCAAGCCGAATTGGTCGAATTTGACGAATTAGTCGAAGAGGTGCTCTCGCTCGCTCTCGGTTTCGAATCGCTTGATCAAGGCTTCATGTCGCTCGAGCGCCTCGATATTCTTCTTCGAGTAGGCATCGATCACTGTCGGCGTCACGAAGATGACGAGCTCGGACACTCGATTCTCGAAATCCTCCGACTCGAAGAGCTTGCCGAGCACAGGAATTTTCGAGAACCCTGCGATGCCGCTGACGGACTGACTCAGCTGGCGGTCGACGAGGCCTGAGATCACGAGGGTGTCCCCTTCGCGCATGCTGATCTCAGTGGAAGCCTTTCGCGTTCGGAACGCCGGCGTTCCGTCGGCGAGGGCGAAGCCGTCGTCAATCGAGCTGACTTCCGCTTCGATCTTCGATTGCACGTTTCCGAAGGCATCGACCACAGGCTCGATGTTCAGCAGGATCCCGAACTCCTTGAACTCGATGTTCGTGTTGCCGAGTCCGCTCGTCGTCTGAATCGGGATCTCACCGCCGACAAGAAATTCCGCCGAGCCGCCGCTTCGCGTAGCCAGTCGCGGCTCCGCCAGAACCAGCGCGCGACCGTCGGAAACCGCGAAGTTGATCGCGGAAGCAATCGAGGTCGCGAGTCCGAAGAAGCCGTAGGCCGGGAAGGTCGCTGCGTTCAGGATGTCGAGGGGAATGCCGCCGGGCGCGAGCCCGTCCGCGCCCGTCGCGCCCTGGATCGCGGCCCCGCGATCGGCTCGACTCACGTTGCTACTCCCGCGAATCCCCGCGCCGACACCGGCGCTCGGACCGTTGATGCTCGTCTGCCACTGAATCCCGAGGCTCGAGAGGTCACGCGTATTGAACTCGGTGATCGAGACATGGAAGTAGACCATCTTGTCCTGGGTCACTTCGAGCGGACGCGTTAGGTTCACCACATCCGGGTAGCGTTCCAGAATGACGTCGATCACGGCCTTGAAGCGCGGATCGTACTCCCCCTCCATCACGCTGTTCCCACCGATCTCACGCACGCTCACGCCGTCGACGGTCGTCAGTAGGCTCATGATTTCGCTGGCCGAGCGGTTGGCATTCGAGGGTTGGATGTAGAGCTGAATGTCCCGCTCGCTGCCGTCGCGATGCCAGATATGCAGTCCCGTATCGCCCTGCCCTTCGGCGAGCAGGATCAGCTGACCGTTTTCCGTAATCGACGTGCTGAGCAGACTGCCGTTACCGACGGCGACGCGATCGACCTTCTTGATCGCGAGTACTTTCACTTCGCCCACGTACAGCGTCATCTTCTCGATGCCGCGCGCGAAAGAAGCGCCCGGTTCGGCGAGGCCTACGAGGAGCGAGAACGCGAGCAGACCCGCCATCACGGCGCGGTTGCTTCGTTTTCGAACTGAATTCATCATCATCTTGTCCTGTCTCGTCTCAGTGACGAACAACGCGTGCGCGACGCGCACCCTCTACTCGAGCACCGGAAGTTCACTGACTTCCGCGATGCCGTCCTTGCTGTTGCCACCGGCGAGGAACGAAACCCCGCGCGATTCGTTGATCAATTCTGTTAGGCCGGCGACGACCGTCGCGACGTCCGAGTCGGCGATCGATTCTCCGGAGAGCCCGGCAATCTGGGTTCCGTCGAGCTTTCGCACCTTCCCGTCCGGACCGACCGAGATCTCGCTAGCCACGAGGATCTCTCCATTCGGAGCGACGACGTTTCCGTTCTCGTCGACCGTCGCTCCCTCGATCACCTGTCCGTCGGGTGTAAAGACCTGCCCATCCGGACCCACGATGAAGCCACCCTCGTTCACGACGGCGCCTTCGACCACTTCGCCGGTCGCCAGTCGAACCGTTCCGTCCTCGTCGACGACGAAGCCCTGCTCAAGCGCCTTCTTGCGTTCTTCCCGCGCCTGAATCGCGAGCAGCTGAGCATTCGCGAAAAGGTCCGAAATCCCGACCGAGGCAAAGTCCGCCTTCGTCTCGTCCTCGCGATTGCGAAGCATCGTGATCAAGTCGCCCTGGTCGATCGCCTGGGAGATCAAAGCGCCTTCGCGCGAGCTCACGTCGATCGTCACGTTGGAGTACCGGGTCGTCGGCGCTTCGCGTCGAAATGCGAGCTTCTCCTGGTAATCCTGAAGCACCTCTTCACCGGCCGCGAGGACTTCGACGCCCTGCAAGACCGGCATCACCACGTTCGAAGCGAGGTCCGCCAGATCGAGGTCACCCAAACCCTGCGGTGTCACACCGTTTCCCACGGCGCCGACAGCGGGCGAAATCAGAACGTAGACGTCGATCGTGTCACCGGCCCGCGCGAGCCCCCCAATCGAATTGAGTTCATCGACCTGAATCGTGATCGCGCGACGACCGGGCTCAAGCGTGTCGGAGAAGCTCACGGGAAAGCTGTCCTCGAGGAACGAATCGAGCAGAGGCGTTCCACCGCGCATGTCTTCCACGAGCACCCGCCCCTTGATCGCCTCAAAGGAAGAAGGCGCGATCGCATCGCGATGCAACATGCTCTCGTTCACGGTTCGCACCGAGAAGTAGCGCGCGTCCACAACCGTCCCGCGCGGCAGATCTTGCGACGCCACAACGACGGAGCGCTCGACTTCTTCTCGGCCCTCCAGACTTCGCAGATACGCGTCGCCGCGGAGCTTGATATAGAAGCCCGCCAACACTGCCGCGAAGATCCCGAAGACCACCGCCGCGATGATCATCGCGGTTGGACGATTCGCCCATCCGCCCAGACCTTTACTCTCAGCCATTACTCACCTCTACCGTGAAGCAACACCGCTTCACCTCTACAGCCACAATCACGAGTCGCTCACCGGATACGGTGGTGCGAACTCGCCTTAAAAGAGTTCACTCACCAGATCGCCGAAGTCGACGTTCAGGATGTCCGTCAGACCATCCGTCGCGCTGTCCACGATGTCCGAAGGTTGAAAATCAACGAGATCATCGATGTCATCGATCGGACTCGCGTCATTGAGCACCCCGGACAAGCGCTCCAACTCGTCGAGGTTGATGCCCTGTTCGGCGAGCGGATCCCGCAGTGGATCATCCGTGTATTGATCTGGGTACTCCGACAGCGAAACGACGAAGGCGTAGCCCTGATAGTTCTGCCGGACTGCGTTCGCCAGATCCGCAAGATCGTCGGAAAGCGCGATGATCCCGATCACTCCGAACGTCGTCACGACGAAGAATTCGACCATCGACTGTCCCAGCCGACGCTTGTCTCGCTGGGCGTTTACGGGGCGCTCACGAAGCATCATCGGTAGTCCACCTCATTCACAACGATCGAAGTTTTCCCAACGCGGCCAGGCTGAACGACAATCTTCACCTGCTCTCCGCGCTTGGCGTAGGTCAGGACATGGCTCGGGCCCATGGGATGATCGACTTGCGGGTTCCAGCCGTCGGCTTTGAAATGATTGCGATAGAAGGTCACGTTCCCCTCAATCGAGAACTCATTCTCGAGCGCGAGCACACGCCCCTTCTGGCCCGGATCATGACTGCGCAGGTCGTTCTGAACGATGCTGCCCTTCATGGAGGGGAAGCTGTCGGCGGGCTTCGGCGGCTTATCCGCAAGGGCGACTTCCGGAAGATTGCTCATGCCGAGATATCCCCAGGCGCCACCCGAGTCGGTCTTCTGAACCTGAACCGTCAGCATGTAGTCATCTTCGAGTCTCGAAAGGATTTCCCATCCATCGAACTCGGCTTCGCGATATCCGACGTCTCCGCCCTTACCGCGACGCCATCGCTTCTTGTAGAACTCGAGCACCTTTTCGACGCTCGACTTCGTTTCGAAGCGGCGCGCAGCCATATCGACGCCACCCCACTGCATCTCCTGCCCGACCCACGCAACCGTCGCGTTAGGCGGAGCGGGGAAGTTGGGTTCGCGCGCCTGGGCCGGGAGCGAAACGAAGAGCGCCGTCACGAAAACCAGCGACAGAACGAGCCCCACCCATCGAGCAAAAACAGGTCTGCGGTCGGTCGACCCAAGTCGATTCATGCGTCCCATCACGGCGACCCCGTGAATCCGGTGGGGAGGAATCGACAGACCTTGGCACTGTTCGGTTGACCGCATTCGAGGCGACGATCGTCACCGGACACCCAATCCGGATGAACGGCGTCATCGGCGACGCGACCGAATTCGAGGAAGGGATTCCGAACCGGCGATCCCGGGCTTGGAATTTCGAAGATGCCGCGATCGCTCTCTCCCAGAAGCGGAAAGCCAAATCCGAAAGCCACGGTTCCCGCGACGCCCTGAACCCGACGGAAGGCGTCGCTGCCGAGCAGTGCCGTCGGCACGAGACCGCGGACCTGGGTCTGATTGTCTTCGCGACCCGCAGCGGCCCAGTTATCCGAAAGCACTCCGGCCTGTGCGGTGATCGTGATGTCCGGCGGCGCCGGATTGCCATTGTCATCCGTTGGCATCAGGTACGGACTCGTCGGGTAGGCGATGGGCAGGAGTACTTCGGCGCGCTGATAGCCCTCGCCGTTCAGCTTCGAAAAGGGATCGAGGGGCGTGAAGCTTTGAATCGCATCGCTCACCAGATCCACAGCATCGAAGATGAAGCCGAGAAAGCCCGTCGGCTCCGGCGTATTCGAGTCGCAGAAATAGCCATCGCGATCACATTCACCGACGCCTGTGATCGGTCTCCCCTGATCAGCATCCGCATAGAGCGAGATGCCGGCTTCATCGATCCAGAAACGCTTCGTCAGCTCGCGCTGGCCCTGACCGACGCCGCCCCCCAACGAGTCGAATCCATCGCCCAGGAAACGCTGATCCGCATCGCCACGAACGCTCGTGCGCACTTGCTGAGGAAGTGTTCGGCCCGACTCGAGGTAGGCCCGGCTGGGTCCCCCCGCTCCGGTCTCGGACCAGACCGTGTACTCCCACGCTTCGTAGCGCGCCATCTGGATCGCCGTGTGCCGCATGTCGCCAATCCGAGCCAGGAACGGAAACGCCAGGAAAACGGCGGTCAGGATCACGCCACCGGCAACAGCGAACTCGGTCATCGCCTGACCGGCGCGACGCCGGTTCCTGCGCGTCCCCGCTTCAAGTCGCTTGGATTCGATCACGGCGCAGTCGCCCCCGGTCCGAAGCCCAGCGCGCCAAACACGTTCTGAAAGATCGCGGTCACTTGCGGGAACCAAGGCACGCCCTGCTGCCCGAGCAAGCCGAGTGAGCGATCGAGATCCGACGTTTTGACCAGCCGCGCCTGCCAATAGGGGCTGAACGCGTTTCCGAATTCGGTTCGGCCATCCGCTCGGGCGAAGAAGCGATTCGAATTCGGTCGCGCAAAGTAGACCTCTGACTTCGCGATCGCCGCGACCTGGTTTGCGGCGCCTTCAAGATCCGTCGATCGATCGAGGAGCTGCGGCCCCACGTCTCCATCGGCATTCGCCAAGCGGCCGAACTCGGGACGGTCGGGCTCGTTCACATAACCCGGTGGGCCCACCGTCGCATAACGTGAGGAGATCGTTCCCAACAAGCCTTCTTGTTCGGGGTTGATCGTCTTGACGACGCCCACCAGATAGAAAGGCGCCTTGAATCCGATCGCCTCTTCCGGCGTCTCGACGGGATTCGTAACGTTCGTATGCTTTGGCAGCCCGTCGTATCGAGTCAGCTTGACTTCGCCGTCGGTGTAGCGTTCACCAGGCGGCGCCGGTTGCGGGAAGATGTTCACACCCACGCCCTGAATCGGGAGGTTGTCTTCGCTGCCGAAGAAGGGACCATTTGGAAAGTCATTCGCCGAGCCGTTGTAGAAGTCGCGATCGAAGTCCGCCCGACCACTCGTAAAGAGCTGACGGCGGCGAATGTTGTAGCGGGGACGTCTTCCCCCATCTTGCGCCATGCCGAACGCCAGGAAGAACTCGTTCACGAGAGGTGCCGCGGGGGCGAGGATGCAATCGCCCTGTCGATCAAAGAAGATCAGCGGATTGAAGAGAACGAGCGGACAGCCCGCGACATTGAGCGGAGCCGGGATCGGAATCAGCGCGTAGGCGCCGATATCGACGCTCGCTCGGGAACGATCGATGGCCGAGTGATAAAACTGATTGCCGGAGGCGTTGCGGCGATAGCGGAGCTCGCTCCCGCCCGTTCCAAACTCGATTCCGAAATCGATACTCAGCACGAGATCGAAGCCGATTCGGCCCACCGGCTGACCGAAGTCGTAACCGACCGGGAAGACGAGTCGTCCGCAGGGAATCACATCAAAGGGACTCGGGAACGGACAGTCGAGGGGCTGCCGAATCGCTTCCTGTTCTCTGGAGGGGGCCCGTCCGGGCCCGCCTGGGAAGGCGTTGCCGCGACTCTGCAAAAACTCGTCGCGGGATTCGCGCTGGATCGCGGCGAAGGTCTGAAAACCCTCGGTGTCTCCCGGAGCGGTTGAAGTTGGATTGTAGGTCTTTAAGAAGGGGGTCTCGTTGATCCGCCCGAGCAGACCCGGAAAGAAGTCTCCGGCGTAGTAGAGGAGATGTCCGGCGAGGGCGATCGTGCCGACGGGTGATAGGCGCGCTCCGGGAGCGTTGTCGGCGATCGCCTTGAGAACGATCGGCTCCTCGCCTGGGGTGACGTTGGCGAGGGCGCCGCCGAGTCCGCCGCCTACCAGATTCGTACTGAGGAGATAAACCGTGACCCCGTGGTAGGCGAACTGCGCGTTGCCATACACGCGTTGGTTGACGAGGTTGATCCCCGACACGCCGAGGCGACCGATGGTCCGAATGACTGTCTTCGCGCCGCGACCCAAGAGTCCGTAGTAGGTCTCAAGCGCACCGAAAAACGTCGAGCAGACGATCGAGCCCGGGAAGCCGAGTCGAGGGCAGGTATTCCGGTTGATCGTGTTGAGCTGTCCTCGCACGCTCGCGAGCGAATCGGCCCAGGACATCAGCCCGACGAGCTGCGCGATCCCGATATCGTTCGCGACCATGGCGCGGTTCGTATACGCCATGAAGTTCAGATCGCGCGCTTCAAGGGTTGAAACACTGAATGCAGCGGCATCCGCTGCGTTCTGAACTTCCATCTTCGCGCTCGTGAGCTTCGCCGACGCGAAGACCATGTAGCCCGCGACCAAAACGACGGGCAGCATCAAGACGATGAGCACCATCGCTTGACCGCCCTCTCGCGCAGCGCGTTTCTCAGCTCTTCTTGAACGCGAACTCGCGCGTGCACGCGACTCGCCCTTGCGCTTGGGCGCAGGGGGTCGCATAGCACGCGCGAAGGCACGTACGCTGAAGGCGCGAGAGAGCATGCTGGGGGGTACTCTCAGCGACCTAGTTCGAGTCGCCGCCGGAGTAGTCGCCGAGGCCGACGCTTTCCTGCGCGGTATCGGCCGCATTGTTCGCCGATGCGGCGGCCGCCGCCGTCCCGGTATTCGTCTCACCGGCGAGGCTCTGAGCCATCCCGCCCACCTGATTGCGCAGGGTCTCGCCGAAGAGGCCGTAGACCCCAATCGCGGCGATCGCGATCAACGCCACCATGATGATGTATTCGGTCATGCCCTGGCCGGCACGCCGCTTGTCGGTTCGAATGATTTGCATCTTGTTCTGATCGGTCATTGCTCGATCTCCTTCGCATCCCCATCCAAATCGGGGAAATAACGTCGAGTGGATTCAGATTCCACGATTGTAGGTCGCACTCGCTCGGCTTCCATCGCCGTTCGGGTGGTGAGAAAAGCCCACTAGCGCGCCGGACAATTCGGCGCCGTCGGCGGGCTTGTCGTTGCAGGTAAGTTGCGTCGTGCACCCGCATCCGCGGGGATCACGTCGAAGTTTGCCGGTAGGTTCGTCCCGAGAAAGAGGCTCCCAGAGAGTCCAACGCTCGTCCCGTCACCGCTTTGCCCCCCCGATCCAAGGTCGAGCACGTTGCGTTCGTAGGTGAGTTCACTTGCCATCGCCCCGGCGATCACGACCGCATAGCTGTCGCCGCCCTGACCGGCCGCACCGTCACCGCCCTCGCCTCCGTCGCCTCCGTCGCCGCCATCGCCCGCGAAGAGGTTCGCGATATTTCGATCGATCCCACCGCCACCGCCAAAGCCGCCCTCCTGGCCGAGCTGTCCAAGACCGCCGCTTCCACCGCGACCACCGCCGCCGGTCGCAAGAATGTTGCAGCGAACCGTGACTTCGTTCGTCTCGTTCAAAAGGATTGCCGCCGAGGCACTCGCGCCATCACCGCCCAAACCGGGTGCCCCTCCGCAGCCACCGGCGCCGCCGGTTCCACCGCTGCCAATGGTGGCTCTTACGGCTACGTTCACGGCTCGAAGCACAGCGGCCGAACCGCCACCTCCACCGCCGATCCCCGGAGCTCCCCAGGTCCCCGACTGACCATTCTGCGATCGAAACTCGGGGATCGTGCTGGCCACGCTGAGGATCGCTCCGGCTGGCGGAAGGCTTCCAAAAGCACCCGCCGCGCCATCACAACCGTCTTGACCGCTCTGGGCTCTCGCCTCGGTTGAGATCGGCGTCGTCACGCCAAAGGGGATGGTCTGACTGTTCGGTCCCGCGGCAGCGGCCGCCACCGACGGAGCACAGCCTCGTGCGTCCCCCGCTTCCTGCGCGAGTGCGAATACAGGCCTCGTGTAGGCAAGAGCCGCCCGTCCGCCGAGTTCGCCGTCTGTCGAAGCGGCTGGCCCTGGGCAAAGCGAAGCCACGCCGCCGGGCGCATCGGGCGTGACCGTGGCGGGCACGATGGATGTGGCTGATGACACCGTCGTGTTCCGCGTCTCACCATTCGTCCCGTTCCCCGCACGGCTGAAAGGAGGTACGCCAGAGGCGCCGGATACGCCTTCGCCGCTGCGGCCCGCGCGAATCACGCTGTCGAAGATCTCAAGCTGATCGATCCCGTCGGCGAAGACCGCGGCACTGCCGGGGCCGACGAAGCCGAGGTCCCAGTCTTCCACGTCGATGTCAGCGAACTCGATCGTGAGCTTGTCGCCGCCGCCGATCACACGCACGCCGAAGAGTTCGACCACCCGCGACTCGAGTGCGCCGAGGTCCGGAGCGCCGCCGGGGGTGCGCGGAATGAGCGTGCGAATCCGAACGCCTGAGAGCATCGTCGGTTCATTGACGTCGCGGAACTCGAGCGTCTCCGTTCGGCCGCGAATCTCGGGACGACAATCTGTTAGGTCTCGCCGCCAATCCGCGTCGAAGCCGCCGTAGACCGAGATGCCAAATTCCGCGACGAGCAAGCCCGCGGTTTCGTCATAGAACGCGGAAGCCGACGCGTCACAATCGCGGTTGGCGTCGAGCACGCCCTGGATATAAAGGTCCGCCGGAAAAGCGAGTCCGTTCGACGCAACAAGCGCGGCACGAATCGTCTGATACGGCATCGCAATCGACCCATCCGCCGTCGCGTCGTCGCCGTCCGTCTGGCTCACGAAATACGCCCCGGTCGTATCCTCGACGACGTTCACCTGAATCGAGGTCGTGTCGGTTCCGCCGTCTTCATCCGTCACGGTCAGATCGAATACGAGCGCATCGATCGAGTTCGGCGCGTTGAAGGTCGGCTGTTCACTCGTCGAGGTCTGCGAAGCTCCGGCCGGAGCCGTCTGCGTCCATCGATACGTCGCGGTTCCCGAGGCGACCGTGCTCTGGCTCGCATCGAGCATGAATCGATCGCCAGCCGTCGCCGTCGCGGGCCCGGTCGCCGTCGCCGCGGTCACGCCGGTCGGTGAGGACACACCGCCACCCGAGCTCCCGGTCGATTCGCGGTTCCCGCCACAGGCCGCAATGACGAGAATCGCAATAAGAGAAATGGAGATGCGAGTTGCCCGTCTCACTACGAGAGACGAATCAAACAGGCGGGACGAGGATGTCGCACGGAAACGGGTCGAGAGAAGGGGCATCGGGGGGAGGCTCCAGCATGAGTCGGATGAGCTTGAACAGGGCGGCCGAGGATACTCCGACTAACGGTCGATTTTCCAGAAAAAAGCTTCAGGATTAACTATTTACACGGATACCGTCGCTCGTCCCTCGAATCCTTTTCCGCTCTGATCGGACCCTTTCGGTCTTCATGAGTAGCCGAATTCATAGAGCGGGGGACCCTGCTATTTGGCAGGGGGTAATCATCCATCTGGGTGATCACCGGAGATTTTCCCACCCGTCCGAATTTCCAATGAGACGAGGCGTTACACCTGAACCTGCGCGCTTCTGAATCGCGCGGCTCAGCTCTCGATCGCCCGGCCGAGACGCCCTCGAAACACGAGGCGTCGCCTTCAGGACGACGCAACTCTCCGCGAAGATTTCCGCACGAGCGGACGCTCCGGGACGCCAACTTTCATCGGCTCACCCGCTGCGGCCAGGTTCGCCTCCCTCGTGGACCCCGGCCGGTGCTGATTCGTCAGTCGATGCGGATGCCGACCTCAGCGCTTCCCGGCGGCGACGTCTCCGAGGTGCATGAGCGGCAGCGGCGAAGACGAGTTCGAGTCGAGGAAGTAGAGCTTCGCCGCCGGGTCCTCTGCCATCTTCTTGAGCGCTTCAAGACTCTGGAGCTGGATGTAGGCCGGGTTGCCCGAGGCCGCCTTGTTGATCGTCGCGATTTCGTACGCCTTCGCGTCCGCGAGAATGCGCAATCGCTTGGCATCTTCTTCCGCGCCACGTCGCGACGCTTCTGCCTGCGCGACCTGCTGTTCCTGCTCGAGCTTCACGCGTTCGAGTTCGGCGCGCTGGCGCTCGACTTCTTGCTCGCGTTCCTTCTTTCGGCCGATCGCGTCTGCGAGCACGGGAGGAAGGTTGATATTTCGAAGCAGGACGGAGTCGACGAGGATGCCCTTCGTCGCCACATAGGCCTTCAACTCAGATTCGATCTCAACCGCAAGAGCGTCGCGGACTTCGTCCTTGAAGAGGTCTTCTGCGCGCTCGATCTTCGTTCCGAGTTCGCGAACCAGCGAGCGGGTCTTCGGGTGGAGATGGACGGCGATGATCCGGTCCTTGTCACCCGTATCGCGGAAGATGATGGGTGCGCGGCTCTGGTCGAGTCGC
>Ga0316208_1000651_pt1 | contig 38817 bp, 27 predicted proteins | sample 3monopyrite_MG_FD_204944 | JGI IMG/M metagenome (GOLD analysis project Ga0316208, IMG submission 204944) | Microbial mat bacterial communities from mineral coupon in-situ incubated in ocean water Damariscotta River, Maine, United States -... | ecosystem: Environmental > Aquatic > Marine >...
CCTTATAAGGAGAATAACCGCTATCACCCATGTATATCAAGGCAGAAAACTTGAGCCTGGATATGCCTGAAATACTCGTCCTTCCTGCCTCTTTCTATACAACCCCCTGGATTTCTGGCTGAAACCGCCCTCTCCCACTGCCTTCCCAGCCTTCCAGCCGGGTTCAGGCAACAGGCCGCCAGGCGGCCTGTCCTTCTGTTGCTGTGCCGTGGAGAGAAGTGTGAAAACCCAGCGCTATGCAAACCAACCTGTATCTGGTGAGGCCCGCGTTGCCGGCAGCAACTCGGGGGGTGACGGTAATGCGCCTTTCTTCATGAGGTGACCCAATATCCTGTCGATGACCGCCTGATCCTCAATGCTGGCGATCACTTTAGTCTTACCGCCACACTTTGGGCACACCGAGACATCAATGTTGAATACCCGTTTCAGGCGCTGTGCCCAGGTCATGGCCTGGTGGTGCTGTTCCGGGGTTTTGTCTTCGATTTTCTTACGGGCGCATCCTTTGCCGCGTTTGGCTGGCGTCACATCAACACGGTGTTTGCTGTTGGGGGCAAATACGCCATGGAACCGGGTCAGGTTCACTCGGGGTTTCGGCACCAGTGCCGCCAGCTTGGCAATGAAATCCAGCGGCTCAAAGATGACGTGGGTAGTGCCGTCGTTGTAGGGCGTCTTGAGCTTGTATCGGATATTCCCTGATGATGTCAGTGACAAACGTTTCTCTGATACCGCCGGTCTTGAAATATATCGGCATAGCCTCTCCAGCTTCTGCCGTTCCCAGGCTTGTGCCGCGACACCGGCGTGCAGGCTGAAACCCGATACCTTAGCTACCTGGGCAAACCGATCATCCTCTTCCCAGGCCGGGATGGTCTGCAATGTGAATACCTTGCGTCCCTGCTGCGGACCAACGGCGATACGGTAACTGACCGAACAGCCCAATACCTGCTGCATCGGGTCTTCATCACCCTCTTCCAGGTTCAGGTAACTGTTTTCTTCATCCCGTTCCAGGATGCCTTCACGCTCCAGAAATCCAGCAATACGGTGGCTGATGGTATGCACCAACTCCATCAGTTCCGGCTGAGCAGGTGCATTGGTGCGATGAAAACGGCTTTTACCCCAGGGCGTAGTGGTGTAAACACCGTCGAGGAAGAGCATATGGAAATGCACGTTCAAATTGAGCGCACTGCCGAAGCGCTGGATCAATGTCACCGCACCGGTCTGTGCGGTTTTACGAGTAAATCCCGACTTCTTAATCAAATGGGACGATATGGCCCTGTAAACAATTCCCAGCACCCGCCCCATCAGCTCAGGGCGGCTGGCAAACAGGAAACGCAACTGAAAGGGAAAGCTCAACACCCACTGGCGTATAGGCTGTTCCGGTAAGACCTCATCGACCAGCAACGCTGCGCTTTCGGCCATGCGCCTGGCGCCGCAACTCGGGCAAAAGCCACGACGCTTGCAACTGAACGCGACCAGGTGTTCATGATGGCATTCGCTGCATTGCACGCGCAGGAATCCGTGTTCCAACCGTCCGCATTTGAGGTAATCGGCAAATTCCTGCTGTACATGAAAAGGCAAGGACTTGCCCTGCATGGCCATCACATCCCTGAACTCCGGGTAATGCCGCTCGATGATCTGATAGAGAAGTGTCTGTTCCGGCCGGTGACGTTGATAAGGTGGGCTGTGTGGCGACCGGTCCGTGATCGCGGCTTGATGCATGTCGTTCTCCATTCCATGGAGCGATAAATGTTCTCATAATGTTCTCTATTTGTACATGATGTATGCCTGGTACCTGCCGTTGCAAGCCCAATTCCGGTCACTCCCACTCAATTGTAAGCAAGCCTTTTTTATCTTCTATATTCAATGACTTATTTTCCTGCTCAACGGTAATACCATGATAATCACCATGCTCAGAAAACACCTGTCACCTGCAACAATACCTGCTTCGCATTGCATTAATCATCGTAAGCCATCGAGGTAGACATCACACGCCGTAACGACTAGAATTTGGTCATATTAATTAATTTGATTAAAATAGGTTCGACATGAAAATACTCAACGCAAGTGATGCCAAGCGCGAATTCGGCGAGGTACTGATCAACGCGCAACACGGCCCCGTTGGTATCAACCGCAATGGCAAACCTGTTGCCGTGGTGGTATCGGCATCAGAATATGCCCAGCTTGAGGCACTCAAAGAAGCTCATCTGAAGCAGTCCATTGAAGAAGGAATCGCCGACCTTCAGGCCGGAAAAGTCAGCGAAGGCAAGTCCGTCATCGACAAATTACGTAAACGGACAAATAGCTAAGCCGTGGCAAAACGCAGTCCCGGCTATCAATTCACGGACAAAGCGGAACGTGACCTTGAAAGCATCATTGACTATACCGTTCAGGAGTGGGGTGCCTCTCAGGCCAATACTTACCTTGATGGCCTGGAAACTCGTGCGCAACTCCTCGCTGAAAATCCAGACCTTGGAATGGCACGCGAGACTCTATGCAAGGGGCTACTCAGCTTCCCTTACGAAAGCCATGTTCTGTATTACAAAAAACACGCGCAGGGAATCGTGATAGTACGAGTACTCCACCAGCACATGGATCCGGTGAAGCATCTCTGATTGTTCTATTCAGCCGAACTTCTGAGCGGGAACGGCTGTAAATTGCTACTTTCCTGCTGAACACACGTGACGACATCCCCAAAGTCTGTTGAAGCAGCGTGACAGACCACCTGATTCCGGGTAACGAGTTAGAGCGTATGAGCTGCAGGTGAAAAAGCCGGCGGAGTATATGCGCAATTACCGATACCATGAACCGCTTGACACGCACGACATGGTATTGGAACGCCGCGCTGGTAGTGAGTACGGCGATACCATGGTCTATGCCATGAACAATCGGTAGTAACTGCTTGCCGATGCCAGCCAGTGCCAGACAATGCCTGCCAGTGCCAATTACTCCCACTCGATTGTAAATAAGCATTTTTTATCTTTTATATTCAATGGCTTATTTTCCTACTAATTGATAATACCATGAAAAATACCATGCTCAGAAATTCCTTAAAATTTTTTTACTTCATGGGCAGATAACTAAGCTACCGACCGACTGATTCGAGTTAATAAATGAGCGCCCCTGCAGTTACGCACCGGACTTCCTCAGTTCGAATCGGCGAGAAAGCCAAATACCAGAATGTATGATTTTACAGTATCAATACTGGCACCGCCTTAATAGTTTTCAGTCACTATGACAAACCAAACTACAAATCATGAATATGCACCTGTTGCTTGTTACCCAATTTACGAGCTTGCTCGACAACCCGTGAATGGTGGGTAAACAGAATAACCTGTGTCTTTTTGGCAAGTTCTGCAAGTGCGTTGAGTGCGGCTTCGGAGCGCTCGTCATCGAAGTCCACAAGAATATCGTCCACGATGAACGGCATGGGCTCCGAGCTTTCCATGTATTTCTCGAGCGACGCGAGACGTAGCGCTAGATATAATTGGTCTCGAGTCCCATTACTCATCCCTTCCACATGTACCCGCTCCCCATTGGGGCGTATACCAGCAAGCACGGGCTCGTCCTTTTCGTTGAAGTCCGTCCTGAGACCTTCAAACGAGCCACGTGTGAGCACGGTGAAGCATTCGCTGGCACGCTTGACCAATGGACCCTGATTCTCTTTTCGGTAACGCTCGATCTCGTCACGCAGAATTCGCGCCGCCAGTTTAAGGCGGACGAATCGTTCTGCATTGGAGCGGATGCTGGCAAGGACGGACTGGCTTTGGTCCGCAAGAACAGCCGCTTCGTCCCTGCCGTCCATAAGTTCCAGTTCCTTCGTTTCCCAGCCCTTAGCTTCGGCAAGTGTCGTATGTCTTGGCTCCAGCTCTTCTTCGATCTTTTGGGTGAGCGCCTCAACCTGCGCGGGTAACGCATCTGAATCAACACCCTCTGCTTCCACTTCAAGTTCCACCACAGTTGCGCCTTCGCCCGTGTCCAATATCTCATTTTTTACATTATCGACTTCCGCTTTCAGTCGAAGATATTCTGCTGACCTGCGCTCGGCATCATCCAACTCAGCATGGCTGTCCCGCTTCGCTTCCACGCACAGCATATCCAGGCGCTCGATCATGATTTGGATTGTCGCCTCGGAATCCTGGATGTCTTGTCGCGCCTGTTGCAATTGTTCCTCAATCTGCTGGCGGCGGGATAGCCCGGTTCGACTCTCCGATAACAATGTATTGATGCGCATTACCGCCTCTTCCATAGGAAGCTTTGCAAATTCTGGTGCTACATTCGTAACCACACTGCCGACTTGACCACTGAATGACTCTGCATCTTCGTCAATAGCTCGAATACGTATTTGCAGTTTTTCCGCATCGCTTTGTTTCGCGAACAGCTCCCTGAGCTTGTCGATGACATCGGCTGCCTCAGATGGTAAGGCATCACCTTCCAGACCAACGTCCTCTAACGCCTCTTTCCATTGCGATTTCCACTTATCGAGGTCGTTGCTCGCCTCTTGAGACTCCGCACGGACAGACTCCTGATCACGTTCCAGTGTCGTGATCTCTTTATCCAGCGTTTCACGCTGCCGGACGATTCCCTCGAGATCATCAAGGACTTCCTCGCTCTCCAGGAGCACGGCTTCAAGTGATGTGGATTCAGGGAAGTCTTTCCCCAGGCTCTGCAACTGTTGTTTGAGTAGCTGTATATGTGTATCACGGGTATGTTCAAGATCGCTAACCTGCTGCCGTAGCGTACCCAGCTGTGCTACTCGATCGCGGAGCTTCTCCAGATTATCGAGCCAAGCCCGCATCTCCCGCGGCGTGTGCGGCTGAATCGCGCAGGGAGTCCATAATGCACCCCAGTCGGTATCGATCTTCTTTTTCTCAGCCGTGCATCCATCAACCTGTTGCAATATCTCCCCGGCGCGTTGCTTTTCATTTTCCAATTCAGCTAACAGGCTTGCCTGCGAGTGAACTCGTTCGGCCTCTCGACGCAAACGATCCGCAAGTTCATCAGCGCCGATCACCCGGTATTCAAAGGCATCAGGAAGTGCACGTTCAGCATCCATTGTGCTTGCTTCTGTATTCACGTCTTCCCCATCAATCCACTGACGACGCAACAACTGCCAGGCCTGCTCGCGCTCTGTTCTGAGCTCAATCAATTCTTCTTCGGTCGGTACTGCACCAGCACGCTGCATCTCATCCAACCGTCGCGATGCTTCACGCAATGCTTCTGCCGTCTCTTCCTGCTTTTCCCGAAGTCGCTGTGCGCGCTTATCAATCTCAGCGTATTCCACTTCAAACCGATTGATGTTCTCCCGGGTTGGCACCGGCAAACTAGGAAGATCCTCCAGCGAACCGTTCCAGAGGGTGAGTCTCGCTAATTCAGCAGCACATTGCTCTGTTGATGTAGACAGCTCACTCCGGCCGGATTGGATTGCACTGTCCACATCACCTGACTTTCTTGCTGCCGCAATGGCTCTGCGTAGGGCGTCGGGCGATCCAATGTCTGGAAGTTTCTGGCGCTCCTTGCGTGCCTCCTCCAGCCGTGCTTCGGTTTCACGCAGGTTGCTTTTCGCTTGTTTTACTCGTGATACCAGAACAGGATGTTGATTTCCCAGATCGGTAATTCGCTGTCTTTTGGCAAAGACCGGGCGCAACACTTCAATATCCGACAACGCAAGATCCGGGCGAACATCCTTGAGCAGGGATTCAGCATCAGTGCGAAACTGTTCGTATTCCGCTTCGAGGTGCGGCCGGTCTTGCATCGCCTTGCGGTAGCCACCCAATCGGGCATGGAGGGCTTCGATACTTTCACCCTGTTCCAGCACTTCTTGGCGCACAGAAAGCCCTTCGATTTGCCCTTGGAGTCCATCGAGCCGAGAGCTCGCCTTTTGAATTATCGCCTGTGCTGTCTCCCGCTCGACGACTGCCTTCTGGCGACGCTTTCCGAAATCGTCCGGTAGGACGATAACCTCACCCAACGCCTCAAGCTTTTGTAAAAGTTCATGCCGTCTGGCCAGTTTGGGCAGGACGCGCTGAATGCGCTTCAAACGATTGACCTCAACCCGATTATCAGCGAGCTCAGATTGAATTTGTTCTAATTCCTTGGTGGTCCGCGCCAGTACACGGCAATGCTCGTCCCATTCTCTGGATGAGAGTGACCTATCCCTGATCTCCTTGTTCAAATCCTTATACGCCTTCAAGGCAGAGTTGATCGTCGGCTTTGATCCCGTCGGTAGAAAAAGTCCACCAGATTCCTGGTCGAGTTGGTTAAGCACCGCATGTAACGCATGACTACCTAGTGAGGCAGAAAAGAGTGCCTGTCCAACCTCGCCCTTCTGTTCTAAAATCTCCTGACCGCCTTGAACCAGCGCACGATGATCGATCCCGAAGAGCATTTCAAAGAGTTCTTGCGTTACACCCTGAAGATATGGAACCAGTATCTGATCATCAAGTGACTCACCCTCCATGGACAAGAGCGTATTCTTGCGTCCTTTACGGCGCGCAAAGCTAAGTTCACGACCATCTGCAGTACGCACACATCCTTCGATACGAAGTTTGTCATTGGTGTGAAGAAAATTGTCAGGCGTACGCTCGTCGATGTTATATAGAAAAGCCTTCAACCCACGAAGCGCCGAACTCTTTCCCGCTTCATTGGGGCCATAGACGATATGAAGACCAACCTCTTTCTGACTGAAATCCAATATCCGGTCAGTGAACGGTCCAAACGCGGCAAGATTTAGTTTCCTTATTTCCATGAATAAGAGTCCATCACGCCTTTTCCGTTGTTATCAAGCGGTTCACTAGCAACTCTTTGATGTCTTCCAGGACGGCCTTGAGTTGTTGTGGATCGGTTGGATCATAACGATCTTCACCGCTTAGAATTTCGGCAGGGAGTTTTTGGCGCAGCGCCGACACTTCATTAGCAAGTTCCGCCAGTGCAGAATCATCCAATTCCATATCCTGAATACCACGCAATAGACCGCCTAGTGCATCATCACGTGCAAGGATGCTATCGACGGAAATGGATGGCTGCGTCTTAAGCGATACCTTCTCCAACCAGATGCCGGCGCCACCAAGCCCCGTTGCAAGGGCACGATACTCTTGTGTCCAATGTTCAATTTCAGCATGTATGTGGGAATGGGCTGCACAGGTCCCGTGCAACACCAGGCGTGTTGCGAGCAGCCGACCTTCCGTAGAGTCAAGCGCTTGCTGCAGCGCCTCACGAACCTGCTCGTAGATGTCATCAACGGTCTCGCTCGCTGTCACATCTACTTCACAGAGTGACCAGCGCAGCACATCGATGTCGCGATGCATAACGTCGGATATCTCACCACTATCAACGGTCACCAGCGTGCAGCCTTTCGGACCCGTCTCACGGATGTGTCGTCCCTGTGTGTTGCCCGGAAACACAATCCATGGATCCCGGCTTACCTCTTCACGCTTATGGACATGGCCCAGTGCCCAGTATTGATATCCTTTGGAGCGCAGCCCATCGACGGTGCAGGGAGCATAGGGCTCGTGACCCGGTTTACCATCGAGGCAGGTGTGTAACAAACCAATATTAAAGAGCTGTGAATCGCCTTGGGGATAGGCCTGCGAGAGGTCATCGGTTACCACCCTAATTGCAAAACCCTGTCCATAGATGGCAACACCCAGCTCATCCAAAACGATTTTCTCAGGCTTGTTTGTGGCAAACATCTTAACGTTCTCAGGCAAGCGAAGATGCTTGGTAATTTGGCTCGCCGCATCATGGTTTCCCGCTACCATGAAGACACGAATACCGGCCTCCCGGAGACGCGCCATACGTTCGACAAAATATAGGCCCGTGTTGTAATCCTTCCAGTCACCGTCGTAGATATCACCGGCGAGCAGAACGAAATCGACTTCCTCATCAATTGCGAGCTCAATCAGGTTATCAAAGGCGCGGCGGGTAGCGCTGCGAATTTCATCCACAGGCGCACCGTCATAGCGCTCCAGGCCATGAAGGGCGCTGTCGATGTGGATATCTGCGGCGTGGATGAACTTTATCATGCGTCTATACATCCACGTCATCAAAAATTGAGCGAGCAGAATCCTGTGCCTCTTCTTGCGGATGCCTGCCAAAAAAACCGTCCTCATCTGGCTTTTCTGGAAATTCCGACCGCAACTCTTCTATGACCTGATTAATTTCAGCCAATGCTTTGTCAATCCGCTCAGACGCATGCTCGTTTTCCTCAAACTCATTTCCGTAGTCTTGTAACGCGCCTTTCAAATCATCAAAATAAATTTCAGGATCGTCATCACCATTGTAATTATCTCGCCATTGATCTATATGACTCTCAAGGTTGGGCAATAGCATTGTCTGAACATGCTCAAGAAGCTGATTCAATTCTTCATGAGTCATTAGGTTTCTAATCTTATCTCGCAAAAACCCAGAATCTGGGACATCAATTGCTAGTTCACGAATTGTGGCGACAGCGCGAAGTCTTTCTGATTCTGGCAATAGGCCGAATTCATGGAGACGCAGCAATACATCAACGTCCGAGACGGCATAGAGATATGCTCCTATGCGCAAATTCGAAATAAATTCAGGATTTTGAGCTATATAGCACTGTAGAAACTTCAGATCACAGCGATATGAAAGAAAACGATGTAAAGTATGTTTGTTATGCCACTTCTTCGCATCAAATAATTCAAGACGAGCCATCACGCCATCATATCGATCTTGAGGAACAATCACTTTTGCTCCTTCTACTCCTGTATTCCCACAAGAAATCTCTTCGAAAAGTTTATCCAATGGTGCCCCGGCAAGGTAAATATCCATCAAATCTCGATCCTCGGCGACTACTGCGGCGAACGCATCTCGAATCGTCGGGTGTTTAAAACACCACGCATATTCACCGCTTTGAAGAGTGTTACGAAGCAAACTCCCGTCTAATGATTTGAGCGCATACAGCACATCCGCAGTGGAGCCACCTAACCGTGCTATTGCCTGATCTTCATCATTAGACATCTGCACCGGACTTGGCAACATCCCACCTCGCATAAATACCAGCGCAAGTGCAGAGCGACTAGCATTATCCAGTGTGTTGATAATTTCACAGAGAAGCCCCAAGGGATTCGCCACAAAATTATCAAGCCCGTGTTTCGATACGACGAGTTCTTTCGTAAATAAAGGATTTCCGAGTCTCCTTGCGATTTCAGGGCTAAATCTATCATGTGCAGCCACGCCTGAAAGAAAAGGTTTGAGTTTAGTCTTAAACGTTCGCGACTGAGTACCTAGTCGGATATGGTTGTAAAGAATTAGTTCGCGCTCATCTTTCGTCAGATTTTCTACATGAATGACAACTTGGGATTCTCTCATGACTGGCAGAGCTGATTCCTTGAGGTGTCGCTTTGCATCCCGGTAGATATAATCACGGGAAGTGAATATCACCTTGGCACCTCTGTGGATAGCTGCGTTTATATGTGGGAATGCCTTGCTCCATGCAAGAGCACTAGCCCAATCGATTTGAGTTGGACCAAAGGCATCATCTACCCAAAACAACTGCTTATCGTGAGGATTAGAATGTTTCACAAACTCATCAGCATCTCGAACCTTTACAGTTGAACACCCCCACTCATCTAACGCACCTATAGCTAACGCGGCCGCAATCGTGGACTTACCGCAGGCGGGTTCACCGAGCAGAAGTACGAAACCATGTTCTACCAAGGCCTTAGCGCTCTGATTGTATGCATCAGTAATAATAAATTTTGCTAAATCATCACCCAATGCGCTCAGGATTTCTTGTGCTTGGCCGTATGCGCGTTCATCCAGAATCTGGCCAAGATCACCAAGACCGTAAACGCGTGGAACCAACATTCTAAGTCGTGGTGACTCCTGAATAATCTGGGAAATACGTTCACAACCATACGCGGCAAATCGCTTAACCCCAGGAATCGCTTCAAATTCTTGACGAATCTCCTCCTCGGTTGTTCCAGTCAGGCGGGCGTTGGTGAAAAGTATATAGTTATCTGCAAGCCCCTTTGCTGCAAGGCGCTTAGCCTTCTTGAAGTCGTCCTTCAAATCGGCAAACTGAAGGGTCTTGTCGGCCTTGGCAGTAAACTTGCACTGCGCTGTGAAAGCCCCCTGAAAAGATTCGCCTGTCACCGGTGCCCATGTACCGTGGAACGCCCCGTCTCTTCCACCATCATGTGAATCAAAAAATCCCTGAACCACTTGCCCCCATATTTCACCCATTACAGTTACGCAGAGATTCTGAAACGCTTTCCAGCCGAGGGAGTGAAGTTCGTAAGTGACTTCTCCTCCTTGAACCTTTGGCAAGATACTTTTTGACATAGACAGTTTCAATTAATTTTCAGGGTCCACGTTGGTCCCGTTCTCAATGTTGCTCAATCAGTTGCTTCATTTGCTCAAACCATCCAAGAATATCTTCTGCAGGATCAACCTCATCAATACGTGCCTTCGTCATTAACGACACAGCGACGTGATTAAGGTTTCTCTTCGCCTTGGAAATCTTCTTCCCCCTGACATCAACCTCCAAATCCGCCCATGCATTTGGGCTACCACTTGCATTGTGAACTAGTTCGGCGATTGTAGCTGGTACATCGTCAAAGTCCCCAAAATTAGCTGCCAGGCCGAGAACCAGGTTTGACTGCTGCGCATAGGCCTCATTGATTGCATCAAAGTGAATGTAATTTTCCATCTCTTTTTTACCTGTAATGACTGCCATACATCTGTCACGCATGTTTATTGCATCAGCCTCGGCTTGATACTTTGCTCCTGCGGGAGGAATGTTGTCTCGATCAAAAAGATGGAATTCAGGCCGAGATAAATGCTCAAGACGAGAGACCCACAACGCCAAAGAGGAACCTCCAAGCGGGAAAAATATAAGCTCCCCCTCCAACTCCATTTTTTCGAGGTCCAGGACGTCTTGCTCAGCTTCTCGCAATACCTTCGAAATACCCTTAAGAAAGGCAATATCATGCTTGCCCTCCACTCCTACGAATATTTTAATAGAATTATCTGGAAGAACACCCAAGGACTTTGCCAACAACTTGTTGGTTTCACCACCACCGTGGAGCACCTCTCTCGAAAGGTCGGCATTTTGGTGAATGTAGCGCAGACACTGGTCAGGCAGTGTTCGCGCGAGCATTGGCGTGTGCGTGGTAATAATAACTTGGTTATCAGCGGCCAAGTCCATCAAAGCGCTCACGAGTAGCCTTTGGTTGTGTGGGTGCTGGCTTGTCTCAGGCTCTTCGATAGCGTAGATGACGGGAGCATCATCTCTCTCGCTAGCTTTCTGTTCCACCTTAGCACGAAAGAAATTTAGCAAGATTAATCGTTTAACTCCGCTACCTCTTTTATTTACGGGAATATCCTCGTCCCCTGTAATGCTGACATTAAAGAGCGTATCCCACTTCTTTACACTTATCTGTGGATTTAATTGCTGAGCTAAGTTCGCATCCATCTCCTTGAGTTTTTCTACTGTCTTATCAGCAATCTGTCGCACTTCTGCTTCAACATGTGCAACAAGTGCATTTAGCTCTACCTCCTTTTGCTTAATCGCCTCCTTAACAGCAGTCTTCAATGGATCTTGAGCTTCCGGGTCCTGGTCAGTACTGGCACGGTCTGATTTGAAAAGAGCAAACACCGGGATGTAGGTCTTAATACCGTTCCAAGCCTTCTTTGCGTTTTCGTCATTTAGAGGCACTAGAACAGACTGTAAGCTTAACTCACCAACGAAATCTCTTATGCTTTGACGTAATTGAGCATTTACTTTTTGGTCAACTCCTGTCAGATCAACTTTTAGGTCTTTCGCTCGTTTTTTTAGTTCTGAATTCTTTAGTTGCAGCAGGTCAGAAACACCGTCCGCTGTTGGGTGGAGCGCATTTGCGGCAATACTGGTGCACTTTGGTGCTGCTGTATGACCGCTATATATCTTTATAATTTCTAAATGGCCTTCCACATTGACTAAGTGTTCCTTTTGAAACGTAGTCGAGAAATCCTCATCAAGTACGACATTCGAAGGAAGGTCTGCAAACTCGCAAGTGATAGTCAGATTTTTTCCATCACCCCCCTTGCTTGCATCATGCTTATCAGGCGTTCCGTCATTCAAGAAAATATCGAGGGCATCCATAACCGTCGATTTACCCGCGTCATTCTTTCCGATAAATGCCGTCATGTCGTCAAAATCGACCATGATTTTATCTTTATAACAACGGAAATTCTGGATTCGAAGCCGTACAAGTCTCATAGTTCTCCCCTACTTTCAGTTCGTACAGCCAACATTACGCACCAAATAATATTGCTCTTGTCTTTGCCTCACACGTTCCCCGATAGACGCTTCCAAACTTCCTGGTAATCATCCCCTGTCATCTCCGATGTGCGCGGTTTAAACCGCCCCCAGTCATCAGACTTAAGAGATTTAAGATAATCATTTGCCAATGTTGGAGACATTATTTCACTGGCTGGATCAATTTGTGTTTTGAAATCCTGACCAAGTTGTTCGGCGATACTTCTGGGTACCGAGTTCATGCGCATCAAAACAGCTTCTTCACTTTTTACACCATGGTAGAGCATGGCAGGTAAATTATTGAGCCGTCGTCTTTCGTCATCGGACAAACTCTCAAAATCTATCCCTGAGGTTGGCATTTTACTCAGAGCAGATAGGCCCCAAGCGCCGTTATTAGCCAAATCTCTATACACGGCTTTACAAGCCTTGGATATTTGAGCGGTAAGCGTGTCACCCTTAAAATATTGTTTAGCGATATCTTCAATAGAACTTCCTGATACCCAAGCCTGCGTAATATCGGCAATTTGCCGGTGACGTACACCATCACCCTTAATATCATCCAATCCTTTTTGCAACTGCGGTATACGCATCATGATACCAATAAGGTTTGGCAATACAGATCCCCCTTTATCACCAAATAAGCTAGAAGGCTCCCAATCACTAGGCGTCAATTTGTTTTCAAGCTGGCCAAGCTCAAGAAATGCTGTGCGAACACCTTCAGGTGAAAAGCCCGTGGCATCAGCAAGGCTAGCATTCTCGGGATGCTCAGCCAGGACTCTTACATAGCCTTTAGTCGCCTCCAGCAAAGCATCTGCCTTTTCCCTGGAGGCTGCATCTCTTCTAGACCTTAATGTGCCGAATCCATAAGTATTACGCAGTAATTGTTCTGCTTCGCCAATAACCAAATCCAAATTACGCTTTTCGTTCCACATGTGTGCAATATAACTACGGAAATCAGCCCATTGTTCCTGCTGAATAACCAGAGACAAGTTATTTAACTGACCACTTTGCTGGAGGTCATCCAGCATATCGACCAAACGAGATACTAGAGACCCCGTAGCATCACTTACATACTGGCGTATTTCGTTAGGATCGTTACCTGCAGCTATACCCACAACACCGACACTATCATGGCCTATACGACCAGCACGTCCCGCAAGATTCCAAAAGGCTCGGTGAGACATTTCCTTGCCATATGGGTACTTGCGTGATGCCAAAAAGACAGATGACACAGGAAAGTTTAAACCTTGGGCAATAGTTGTCGTGGCGCACATAACACGCACATTTCCAGTTTCCGTTAACCATTCAATTAAAGACAAGGCTTCAGCAGGCAAACCTGCATGGTGAACTACAACTCCTTTCGATAGCATCTCCACCAACTCGAAATCCGCGCAGACTTCGGTTTTAAGAAAACGTTGCACCAAAGTAACTTCATCAGGAATACGCTCAAACGATTCCAATTCGGCAGCTACCTTACGAGCAATGCTCCAAACATCAGGTATTTTCTGTGCGACAGCAATACTTGTTCCCCGCTTAGAAAACACCTTTGCCATAGCAACAGCTTGTGCTGATAAAGAACGAGCTGCAGAAAAGTTCAAATTACTTAGCGGGCGGTTACCACCAACATTATGTAGACCATGTAAATTAATAGTATTTTGCGTTGTCGTCAGCGTTTCATAATTCAACTGCCAATCACCGCGCTTCTCACCTGGCTTAATATCAAACAGCCCTACTATACGCTCATTCGGCTGCCAAGCTGTTGTGCCAAGACTGATACTGCGGCCCCTATCCGCTCCCAGCCATTGCGCCAAATCATCAGCATTAGGCACAAAGGGCATTAGCAATAAAAAGTTTGCACGAGGACTTTCTTGTTTTATGGTTGCCAACAATAACTCTATTCGTAATCCACGCTCCTCATCTTCCAGATTATGTGCCTCATCCATGACCACCAAGGCTAGTGGTCGAGCCACTTTCTTGTTACGCATCACTAACTGTAATTTTTCTGGTGTAGCCACCAATATTTGGAATGCTCTGTTTTCACCAAGAAGAGCATCTTCAAATGCATCAATTTCAATTGCACCAGTTAAAGATTCCACCTGAATACCTAAAGGTCCAAAATCTTCTCGTAAACGTCGAGTTATTTGAGAGACAAGTGCTCGTGTCGGCGCAACATAAACGACCCACCCATCATCCTGATCAAACTGATTTAAGGCCTGAAGCATACGAAACTGGGCCAACGTCGTTTTTCCACCTGATGTAGGCATATCTACGATAACTGCACGACTAGCTTGATCAAGAAGTCCTTGTTCTTGAAGAGCCACCCTCTGTGGCGGCAACAGTTCATATAATCCCTTATGCTTAGTGATATGGGAAACGAAGCTGGTTACTCTGGAATTAACTGAATGTGCTACCCACCATAGCGAACCCGCAACCATTCGCCGACTAGTTACATGCAACCAACGTAACACCATCTCCAGCTGCGGGTCTTGTGATGCCTGCGCCGCCTTAGTGGCTGCCTCATAGTGTTGATCCAATTCACTATCAATACCTGCCGGCTCTCCTTGCAACATATAAGTAGCCAAGCGTTCTGTCGCTTTTGCCCAATGATAAAGAGAGACCAGTCGAAGTGCTAAACTCTGAGCCTGCTCACCATGGGTGTCATCGAGCAGATTTTTTTCATACTGTTTTTGATCTTGGCGCAATCCAAGAATCACTTCACCAATCTGGTCCAAATCATCCCAGCGGTTTTTGCGCAACAATCGTATCCAACAATCAAACAACCTATACAATAACCTCTTATCCCAAGTGGCCTCAGCAACCGAAGGAACGCTCGTGGTAAGGGTCTGTTCATCAAACCAACGACGAAGATCAGTCCAGCGATCACCACAATAGGCGAGACCCGACACATGTAATACATGGAAAAGACGTTCTTCTGCGTCATGCGGCACTTCCATTACACGACGCAAGCCAAAGGCCCGGTGAGCTCCAGCCTGCGCTTGAAATTGTAACCTTTGACTTTCATCCTGTTTTGCAGGATGCAGCAAGGCATTCAACCCTTCAATCGAAGCTAGTTCATATGCGACAGCCAATCGTTCCAATAATTCTTCATTACATTCAATTTCATCTTTTTGTATCAAACTTCCAAGAGAATTCGTTACTAAACATTGCTGTGCTTGATCTAGAGCTTGATCACGTAGTACCTCACCGACAGCCAATACGGCCCAGTGTTGATCTACGTAATACAGGTGCTCTGTTAACAGGGTCATTGCTCGCCCCCATCATTGGCCGCAGCGACCGCACTATCAGACAATGAAGAAATGGCCTGCTGTGGTAGATATAGCGCATAAAGTTCAATAGCTGTTTGAGCAGGACATGACCTAGCTAGTGCAGTTGCACGACCAGCCAAATCATCAGACTCAACCGCTACATCACGAACCAACACACCATATATAGAAATATCCTCGGCATTTGATTGCAGATAACGTTTTGCTGCACTTTTATACATAGGCTCCCAATCAGCTCTCGGAGCATGATGACCTAAATATCGACATAGGGAGTCCTTAACCTTTCGCTTGTCGCGCAAATCCTTTAACTGACCACCAAGACTATTCATAACATCTGGTGGAGACTTGTCTTGCTCAGAGGTCTTAACTTCCCCAAAAGCAAAACGATAGGGCAAACTATCATCGCTGGTAGGCCGAAAACCTGTCAGATCACAACCTGCCGGGCTAGCATTTGGATTTTTCAGATCACGACCAGTTGGCCAAGGGAAAACACAATCACCATGATCAGTTACAAAACCTTCCGCAATCGCCTCACCAACTCGCCAGTTATCAGGCGCTGTGTTATCAGTTAATAGTTCTTCAAGACCCTCCTGCTCAAAATCAGTACTAACTACACTCGATATTAACTCGCGTAGCTCGTCAGCACCTGTCATATCTTGAAGAATTTCCTTTACTGGCCCTTGCAACATTTCATCCAGCTGTTGATCTGTATACGTCAACCCTCGTGCTACAACTGGTGCAGCATCTGCATTATAGACTTCTTGCCCTGTTGGCATAGAGCTCAAACCAACTCTCCATTGAATGCTTTATCGAGAATAGAAGATAGTAACGCTTCCAACTCTATCTGGTTATCGTTTTGCGCTTTTTTTATCAACTCAACATTGTCCTGAAGGTAATTAAATCAAAGTTGCTTTTCACATATTTGGAATAGGGACTTCCGCATTGTCTGGTCGTAACCGACGACACGTATAGCACTCGATCTGAATCGGATCATTTTCATCCCAAACATTCTTCACTATGCGTCACTAGTGAAAATAAATCTGTCACTTTTTTCTGTACTTTCTCAATGCCCATCATCAGATCCTAATGTTTTAATGAATCTCACCTCGAGCGCTCCATTTGAAACTTATATCAATATCGACAATTGACGAGATTGACTACCGAATTTCGATGGCGCTCGCATACCGCCTCGCCTCACCTAATCCAATTGAACTACAAAACAAACATGTTATGCCCCATGCCCCGCATCAAAATTTCAAAAACATTTTTAATACCCTACATAATTAACTCGCCATTTCTGGGAGGGCTAGTGGCGTTTCAAACTTCTACTATTTTCCTTCACTCCAACCAGACATCATCAATTCAGTAAAGTCGCGGCGTGAGAGTACATTCGAACAGTCACGCCAATCTTTCTCCGATGGAGACATGGTTTCTGTGTAACGAAGGTCGAATCCGTTCGCTTGCTTCTGAGCGGTAATGTACTCGTCCATTTTCTCGCCCATGGTTTCAATGTCCTCAATCCATTCATCGCGAATGGTATCTGGTAAGGAGCCGAACAGGTTGTAACGGTCCTGCATTCGCTCTGATAGCTTTTCATAAACCTTTTCGTCTACGGTTTGCTCGTTGACGAGATTAAGCATGTCAACTTTCTCGCGCACCTGCCCGAAACGCTTAATGCGACCAATGCGCTGCTCCAGTTTTGTCGGATTCCATGGCAAATCAACATTGATAAGCGTACCCAAGGTTTGAAGGTTTAAGCCCTCGCATGCTGCATCTGTGGCAACCATGATTTCTAGTTGATGCTCTGCAACCATGCGTTTAAGCGTTTCTCGTTCTATATTAACGCTGTCACCCTTTTGATACAGACGGCTGCGGCCGGCGCCGGCATAAAGTCCTACAGCCTGGTCGGGGTAGCGCTCCGCCAAGGAATCAGCAACCCATTTCGCCGTGTCGTAATACTGGCTGAAAATAATGACACCAAATTTCAGCCACTTTTCCTTTTCAAGATAATGAATGACAGCGTTGAGCTTAGGGTCCTCTTCGATACGCTCCAGCCTGGCTATCATGCGTTCCAGAACGGCGATTTCATCGGGGCTTTCGGCCTTAACCTCAATCAGTTGCTCATCACTTTCTTCACGAACAGTCCGTCCTTCCAGAAGCGTTCGAGCAGTATTCAACCCGGCAGCAATACTCGAGCAAATCCGCTGCTCCATCAGGTTTTTCATGAAGCCACTGCCTTTACCACTTTGAGCCAGAGCTTTGCCAAAGTGACGCGCTTCAGCATAGGCCTGCCTAAAGTCTTCACTTGTTCTAAGCGCTTTACCCTCGAACAAACTATTAAATTGGTGGACTTCCTTTGACAACTCCCGGTCAGGATGCAAGTCGACGCCTATGCGAGGCAGAAGTCCGGCATCCTCGAGCGTTACTCGTTTACGTAAAACCACGTGACGGATAAAGGGGTTTTCCCGCTGAAAAAAACTTGCACCCGAGATATTTCTGTCTAGCTCATCTTCAAGATATTCCAAGGAGTCATTTGACAAATCAGTGAGCGTACTCTTTATATCCCACTTGTCATTCTGATTAATTAATCCAAGATCCTGACGAAGAGAGCTGAATAAGCGGCGAGCATACTGCTCGTTGGTGGAATCAACGACAGGCAGTGGTGAGCGCAGCAGTTCCCAGGCGAAGCTCGGTTCGGTAACACGCTGCTCACCCGATAATATAGGGAGCACCTCTTGTGGGCGGTGCCATTTGGCAAAGTCGTTGCCGAGCACGAAATTGCCACTGCCCTGATGCAGGATACCAATCAAATCCCACAAATCCTCGGGGCGGGTTTGAATAGGAGTTGCTGTACCTAGAATGACATGATCTGAGCGCGCGGCGATTTCTCGCATAAAGGCGAGTAATTCATTGTGGGTGCCAGCATCTTTACCGAAGCCTTGCCGGCTTCGCGCTTTATGCGCTTCATCCAAAATAGCCACACCAAAGCGCAACCCAAGGAGGTGCTGTTTTTCAAGGGAATCGCGCATCATCAGTCCTGTGGATACGATCCCCACGCGAAGTGGGCACTTTGCAATATTTTCCTGTCCGGTGGGTGAGATGATTCGTCCTTCAGGGTCTAACCAGGCTTTCTTTTGAGTTTGCCAGCGGGCACAAGGAATACCCAGCTTATCAATCATTTCAACTTGCCACTGTTCGCAGAGCGTGGCTGGGGCAAAAATAATGACGGGCTTGCGCTTCTTGTTCTCCCTGTCACTCAGCAAACACAGCGAGAGCGCCGCAGTGGCCATCGACAGGGTTTTGCCCAGACCGACTTCATCGGCAATCAATAAACGCACAATACCGTGGTTGTGGTAATGACGAACGCACTCACTGACAAACCCTTGTTGCCAGGGCTGCAAGGCAAATCCCTGGCGATAAAGCGGGGACTCAATCAGCGCTGCGGGTGCGATATCATCGTCTTCAACAATATCTTCAAACAGCACTTCTCTTCGATAACCGCGTCGTTTGACTTCGCGAATAACCGCTTCAGGCAGCGGGCGAGCAGCGTTCCACAAAAACTCGAATTCCTGCTCAATCCATTGCACGCCTTCCGGTGATTCGTCTTCCCACAGGATTTCATAATGACGCTGCCAGCCGCTGCTGGTTTCGTTCATGGAGCCAATGAAGCCAATTTTCTTTCCATCAGCCAGCTCAATAACGCCGGCCTTACCGTGCAGAAAACCACAAATGCTATCAGGTGCGACGCGGATTACCTGACCATGCTTGGCAAGGAAGCTGTCAAGGCGGCGGTAACGGTCACGGTTGAGCAAGCTTTCGGCTTCTATATCCTGCTCATTCCACCGGCCAATCATTTTGGACTCGCGTAGCTGAGCCACTTTCAGGTCGTCGGGATGGATATCAACATTGCAGACGATTTTGACATCCGGGATAGACTCAATCAGCTCGTTGGCCACCTCAAATAACGAACTCGTGAAGTAACCTGCGATGCGCTTATAACTGCGAGCACCTTTGAGATGCTCCAGCAGGAAGCCACTATCGAGCCTATGGGTACGCGATGAAAATCGACGAATGCTCATTGCTGCGGAATCTCCATCCTTGGTTCTTATTCAACTAATCGTTTCATTGGCTTCTTATCTCTACTGGCACCACTATCATTGCTCTATTTATCACTGACCCAAGGCACGCATATTCTTCAAGCGCGCGCCTAACACCTCAGCGGCATCGCGAGTGGCTTTTTCTGGGGCCTTTTTCTCAATAAAGGTCAACATGTCGATCAGTATTGGCCGGACCTCCATAAAGTCTGGCAAGTCTGCTTGTAACTGACTGATAACCGTCTGCGGCTCTTTCTCGTTGAGTATTTGTTGCAACCCAATAACCAGGTGACCAAGCCAGGTGGAGCCGATTTCCGTGCTATCTGTCAGGTCGCGTGAGGCAAACTCAGGGATCCGCTTCAACTGCGCCTTGTTGGCGGTCATATTGCCCATCACCCGGCCGTAGTCTTCCACACGGAAGGCTTTGGCAAAGTTCTGGTAGTTGTCGAGCTTAGAGGCCCCGGTGGTTTCAATGTCCATCATGCGCAAATAGAAGCGCTGAATGCCGTTGATCTTTTGCCAGGTATCGGCAGTTAAACCTTCCGGCACCAGCAGACTGTTAGCCGCTTCAGCGGCTTGTTGCACGATCTCATCCACGACCGTCACTTCACCCTTGGTGCGTGGCCTCAGGGCAAAGCTGGTGACATCCTCACCGCCAATATGGGTATAGGATGTCAGTACCTTGAGTGCTGCTGCATAACCGGCCATTTGCAGGTCAGAGTCGTTAAAGACTGGTTCACCCAGCTTGTCTTTCACCTCATCATTCAGGTGCATCATGGTTTCGATCTGGCGCTTTACCTCCGCGCGCACAGCTGGGAGTAGCCGTTGCTTAAAGCCCGCGTTTTCACCCGCAGGACGCTTACGCAGCATCAGTATCACTGTACCTTGTACATACGAACCCTTCCGATGAGCAGCATCCACTTCGGTTGCGATATACCATGCAGATACAACCTGCAATCCTGCAGACCAGAAAATACCAATCATGTCTGACCAAACACCGGTATCCTGGTGGGTGAACATCACGCATTGCATGCCGTTGTCGGGCATATGTTCGGCCATGGATTTATAGGCGTTGACCATGCCTTTGCGGAAGTCATCGCCTGAACCCTTAATGGCTAAGGCACGGCGGGAGTCCCAAGTCCATTCATCAAATGGCTTAGGCGGATTCTTTCGTAACCATGCGATAAAAAATTCGGTTACCTCGTGGTAATTAACCGCATCCGCGTAGGGTGGATCTGTAATAAAAATGTCCACCTCATGGTCAACTTCCATCGCTGAATTGTTTCTAACCAATGATTTTCCAAAAATTTGAGTTTCACGTTCTTCTCTTGGTTTGAAAACCAACGTTTTATAGGACGATGATGCTCTGACTGGGTAATTCCAAAATGTATTAAAAGCCTGATTTACAAAGAGATGCTTTGGGCCACCTAAACCACCACCTTGGCTGGGCAGCCATTGACACAATTTATTGTTGTTATCCAAAATATTAGGCAGCCATAGGCAAAGATCAGGATCAGCTTTCAACTCTTTCGAAAACAGAGCGTTTATTAATAGGTGGCGCGGGCCAAACAAGTGATGCCAGTGAGTCCAACCTCGCTCGCGAATTGGCTGATTTGTGTTGTATCCAGGCTCAATTGGCATATCTGGAATATATCCATATGACTGCCATTGGCTAAGATTTTGTTCAACATAGTTATAGACATTTTGCTCTCGCACAATGTCTTCATCTGTTACAGTTGCATAGAATGTCTGTTGGCGAGACGATTTTAATGATTCTTTAGCTATCCACTGAATCGCATACAGCCTCTCTTGGAATATATCGCCTTTGGCTGGCGCGAAATCTGTAAGACCCCAAGGTCTTAGCCTGTTTTTGTTTCCTTCTGGTGTTTTGTAATCGCCTCTCAATGTTTGTATTGGCGTACGATAGGTTTTTCCGTCTAATTGATAGACCATATCATCGCCTTGAATCGTACCAATGCTTAGATCTTTTAGCTCCGTATCAGAGGAAGCGTTTACAACATTGATGTCGAATCTTTTTTCACTGTAATTCGGCGAAAGTTTTGCAAAAGTTCTAGTTTTAGGGGAGATTAACCAGCTTGGGGAAAGAGGAATTTTCCATCCTGTTTCAGGGCAAATAGTTTCAATGCAGTATAGGAAAGCTTTTGCCACGTTTCCGAAGCTGTCTCTGTCAAACCCCAAGTCGTCTATGGCTGAATTTATTTTGGCAAGAATTGTTAATTGCTTCTTTTGAAGAGTCTTACGTTTGATTTCATCAGCGCCGATTATATTTAGCGCGCCCCAGCTGAGCATACATGCTACTGGATTGAGATCTGACGCAAATACATCGCATCCAATTCTGCCTAACTCATAGGGAATAGACCCACCGCCAGAAAACGTATCACCACCAACGGGCTGCCTTCCAAAGCGAAGCTGGCCGAGTTGCGCAATCAATTCTTGAATAGAGTTAGCGTGAACGCCAAATTTTGAGTAATGTGAATTAAGTGTTGGCCATACGTGGGAATAAAGCCATGTTTGATCAATTTCTTCTGGTCGCTTGCCTAGCTTAGCTTTTTGATCATATGAGCCAAATGTATTCAATGCTTGGCGATATAGATCAAGTTTGTCAGCTTCTGTAATATCGCTTTGCCAACGATTTCCACTAAAAAACTTTTCAGGGTCTGAGAGAGGAATAACTTCCTGAAATGCCTTCGGACTCAATGCATTGGCTGCGAATGCGCGTTTTGCCAATGATTCTGCATCGATACCCAATAGCATCTCATATATTTCTAGGTCTTGATCAAGGTCATCAGTTACCGGCAAAAGCGATCCGATAACAATTGATCTTACAAGGATCAAGGGTTTTCTACCCTTCCAATAAGAGCCTAGGCCAGTGAGCGTCTGTGCCGCGACAGCTTTTCTTTCATTTTGAGCTTCAAATGATATTTTCTGCGCGGGATAGACCGCTTCAATGAGTGCGGGCGCATCCTTGAGTGCGAATGGTGTTAGTTCTGTCATTTAATATTCGTCTCCAAACAGGTCCAGATAGGGAACATCCGGCTCCTGTATTTGATTGCGTACAATTTTGCGCTCGCGAGGTTTAAGTTGCTCGCTTTGAGCAACATCACCCAGCGCATGTCGCAAGGCGAGGCGCCAGCCTTTTTCACCATCGTTAATGCCACCGGTGCTCATGGCGGTCATACCAAACAGCCACCAGCGTTCCTCTGGCCGAAGGGCCAGCCAGTTGCGCACAGCTACCGGTACTTTTTCCATATCCATGCCTTCCACAGCCCAAGCCAATACGCACAACTCTTTACCGAGTAAACGGTCCACCACGTTTTCGCCCACCTTCCAGGAGGCGGTTTTGACATCGTGGTTCTTGAGCCTGGCATTGAAGGTGCGTTGTACCTCTGCGCGAATGGCAGTCCAGCGAGGGCGGTCGAGCAATACACGGTCAATCACCGCGAATTCGTCGCTTTGCGCCTGCAAACCTAGGTACTCGCTGATTTGTACTTTGCCGGTGTTGGCCTTTGGAATAATCACTTTAAAATGGTGAGGGTCGCTGGTGGCTGGCACACCAAAGCCCAGCGTTGCATGCTTCACCGCTGTTTTGGTTGTCTTTGGTGGTGCCTTTGCCATATTTCTTGCCTCTCTTTTTTCAAATCAAGCCGCTTAAATGCGGCGCTTATTCGTCTTGAGCTATGTCGCCCGGTTTCAACTCGATGCCAACTAATTTGGCGAACTCTTTGGCTTCAAAGCCGTTCTCAAAATCGATGCCGTCTCTGACTGCAATTGAGACATTGGCATCAGCTTCATTCAGTACATCGCGCAGGCTATTAACGGTGGCCTCGATCATTGCAGCGGTGATCTGGCGTTCGCCAAAGCGAATGCCAACCGTGTTTTCACCTTCACCAATTTCAATACGAACGCCTTTAAAGCGCGTGTTTGCCTGGTCTTTGAAGCGGTTGATAACCGTGAATACTTTTTCTGTGGTATCGAGCGGAACACGCTTGCCACTGTTCAAACGAGCGGGCTTGGTGTCATCAATCTGAACGGTTTTGTCGCCGCTATGAGGAATCTGGAAATCGGCTGTTTTAGTCGCTTCACCCGATTTGGCATAAACCAGCAAGCGGGCAGCTTCCGAACCCACCTCAAACGAATCGCTGTAGGGATTTCCGTCTTTCGGATTCGAGCCGTCCAGCGTGTAGAACATGTCGGCTTTCGGCGTACACTGCAAGGTAACCTTGCGCTTGTCTGCGGATGGTTCGATTTGATGCCTGATTTTCAGATCAGCCAGCCATCGAGTGGCAGGGCCGCTCTCATACTTTCCGGTTGGGTCGGCGACCTTGAAGTAGAGAGTGCCTTCTGTCGTACTGAAGTTCTCCGGATCATCAATTTTTGGATCTGTCTCCAGTACTTCTGGTTTGGTTGAGTAATAAATAACTGGGCTTTCGCCTGCGTTTCTCGGTGTCAGACTAATCAAGGTTTCGCCAGTCTCCGGACTGGTCCCTATCAGCGAAACATTGACGCTGGTTTTTTCTTTAGGGAAGGGGCCTTTTTCAATGTAGCCGTCTTCTCCTAAACGCCAGCGTCCCTGTTTGAGGGCTTCGGTTTTCAGTGTGTCCATACCGCCGCTGCCGGGCATCCAAGGCCAGCCTGGATTGCACTTGGCGCGGTTGACCACGTCTTTCCACGGCGTACGACGGTTGCCTGCACCGGAAGGCCAAAGCTCAGACTCCGCCATGGCAAAATACTGGCTGAAGTCATTTTTCAGATCTGCGGCCAGCTTGTAGTTGGCTCTTGGGTCTGCCATCAGACTTTCAATTTGAGCCTCGGCAGATTGGTCGCCTTCGCCGACTTTCAAACCATTGTCGATGGTGACTTTGAGCAGCCGCTCTGAACCATCGATTTCATCAATGCCAGGGAACAATATGGTGTTGTATGCCGCTGATAAGGCTTTGGTAAAGCGGCCCTCAGCCTCTTCGAGCCTGTCGCGGGCTTCCTCATACAAGGTATCACCAGCCTTTAGGCGCTTTTCAATTTGTTCAATGGCATACAACTCACGCAGGCGATCTTCCACTGCATCCGCCATCAGGCTGTCTTGCCCGGTGAGTACCAGCAGGTTGTTCTTCTCTTGCTGAAACTCAAAGAAATTGGTGAGTTCGCTGGGCGGTACCTTGCCATCAGGCTTGATCACGATCAGGACACGAGGACCACTCAATTTAAGCTCGTCCATGCGCGGTAGAATCTGCACTTCCTGGTAGGCATTGCGGCGATTGGGTTGCAGGATTCCCTTGAGCCGGTTGATCAAGGCCTGATCAATTTTAGGCTGCGGTATTTCTTTCGCGTTACGCTCGATCTGCCGCGAAAGGTTTTCAGTTTCTTTGATAAAGAAGCGCTGGTCTTCGCGGTGCAAATACCAGGCTTGTTCACGTAGCTTTTGAATAGCATCTAAGAACTCATCTGCTTTTCTGTTCGGCGCCGCGAGAAATTCGATAATCTCACTTTCCGATAGACCTATACGGCCACCAACTGCGCGAGATAATGATGAAGCAAGCAAGAGCGTCATTAATTGACTGGCCGCATCGTTGCTTTGTTCTGCATCGATGCTTTCCGCAATAGCGTCACCTTTGTCGGCAATGTCTCGGGTGACGGCTGGGATCAGTTTTGGCGAGATTCGTTCAATCTCGTCTTTAACTTGCTCGTCATTGAGATCCAGATGCTGTGTGCCAACAAGGAACACATCGTCAGTTTGGCGTTGCTCCACGCTCTTGAGTAGGCGAGCCGTAAACTGCATTAAACCGCGAGTTTGTCTGAAGCCTTCGTTTTCTTTAAATAAGGCTACCAGGTGTTTGAATGACGGATGGAAGGGATAGGTCTCTCTTACCTGCTCGGCAATTTGCTCAATACTGGAGGCAATGATATATCCGCCATCCTCTGCTTTTTTGATTTGCTGAGCGTATTCTTCTGCAACATCGCTGATGGTTTGTTCATCGGGCAGTTCATCAATCAGCCGCTTTTTAAGTATTTCATAAATCTCATTACCCGATAACTGTACCGGGGTAATGGTCATCGACTGCCTGCGGGTTTCTTGCTGCAGGTTCGAAATGGCTTCTTTTAGCGCTTTGGTCTGAGCGCCATAACTACCTGACAGGTTGGCAATGACAATACAGCAGTTCGGCAGTTCCAGCGCCGCACTCATCAGGGTGCTCAGGCTGTAAACCACCATGTTGGCGAGCGTGCCGGATCCGTAGACCTGGGTGCTGGCGTTATCCAGATAAGGTGGAAGCTCGTCAATCATAATCAGCGTGGGAGTGTCGCCGATGATCTCTTTCCACTTTTGCTGGTCAACGGATTTGGGGCCATTGATCCAGTGATCTTTGATTTTTTCTGACTCACCGAGCTGAGTAGCAATCTCACCCCAGATGTAGTTGTCAGGGTTGTTGCGACCGTTAAACGCGGCGATTCGTGCATTGCCAAAGTCCAGGCGCTCATTTAAGTCTGTGGGCAGAACTTCAGGGCGTAAATGCGCGTGTTGAGCCAGCAGGCCCAGCGCAATCATCATATGGGTTTTACCACCACCCATGGCCTGGGTGAGTTCAAACACCGCTTGATCCGACTTGCCTGACAGGCGAAGCATACCTTCACGGAAGAGCTGCTCCATGCCGTGGGTGACGTAGTTTCGTGAGAAGAACTCTTTACCGTCGCCCGCGTCGTTAATGAGATCAGCCAGATTCTCAATTCCCTGGCTCATTCTGTAATCCTGAATGACAGGATTAAAACGACACGCTTGTTTAACCGTCTTGATCATTATGACCGCTCCCCACGTTGATCTGATTCTTGTGTTTGTTCTATGGCTATACCGTTTTTCTCGCAATGCTCGCGAATCATCACTTCTATCATGTTGGCGATAGATCGGTGCTCCGCTTGCGCAGCAGCTCGCAGCGCTTCCTTTAAGCCAGGATCGACTCGGATGGTAAGCGTCGCAGTTTTGGTGGTAGCCATTACACTCTCCCAGGATGCCTGCAAATGTACTGCACTATACTGTATTGCGCTTTGCAGTACAATCAGTTCGAGTATTAAGGTACTAACAGCTATTTACCAGCCGTAAATTGATACTTTCCCAATAGGGCAGCCTCCTTTATTATTATGCGATGAGCAAAGAACCACTCAATAATCCCAAGCCGTACGCAGCGGCCAGGCTTGTCATTCGAAGGCTTATATCGGCTAGTGTTGGATTTGTAGTTGCTATATACAGCTTGCTACTTGAGCTTTTTGCCTCGGCAGAAATTCGGCATGATGAGGAGCGCCGACTACATGATTCAGATCTGTCGGGTGAGTTGAATCATCGCACCGGGCGGATGGATGCGGGAACCGATCCTTATGGCTGGTACGACGAAGACTAAATTGCAGTGTAACTAACGGCGGATGCCTCGGCTTACCGCAGCCTTCCCTATCGCACCACCTTGTCGACCAGCATCCTCTCCCGGGCGAGCCAGCGGCGCCGTCGCGTTGTTGATCGATCGCCCGACTTGCACCCCCGCCCACGCCATCATCCCACTCCACAGCAAAGGCAGACCCAAGTAAAGGCTGGTTGTGATCATATTGAGCAGCATGCGTTTGATGTCGTGCTCGCCGGGGTTGGCGAAGATCTGCAGGAAGATATTGACGTCCGGGTACATGGACAGAATGAGATTCTGATCCACCCACAGCGCCAGGTACCAGAGCACGCTCCAGAACTTCACGGTGAAGATAGCCATGGCGCCGATCACCATCATGGAGATGGAGTAACGCGATAACACCACCACCATGGGAAGCAAGGCATAGATGCCGAGCAGGAGCACGGCCTGAACCATGGGCAGTGCTTGCAGGACCGCGGTCATGGTCACCGAGAACATCGCCGATGCCGCGACCACGCCGCCTGAGGCCAGCCCGCCTTTCACGATGTTCTCCGCGGTACTCACCAACCCAGTGCTACCGGAATTGTTTGCCACAAGGTCGTTGTTCGACCAGCTCGGCGGTGAGTTGGTGAGTACGGTCCGGGCGACGGCGTCGTTCTGCTTCTCGGTCGCCAGTGCCGGTGCCACAGCGACCACAAGGCCCGAGAATCCGGCGGAGGTCGCATCGGCCTCGTTGATCAGCTTTTCTCTTAGACCTATCGAGCCGTCTTCCCACCACTGCTTGCAATAAGGCTTGCCCCAGGTGGGCGGCGCGGTCGGATCGTATTCGGTATCGCGTGCTGCATTGTAGGTCCATCCCGAGATCTGCATGGCCGGTCGGAGGGTGTCGTAGTAACCGGGCGTGTTGCGGTAGACGTGCGAACCCATCCAGTCGGGATCATCTGGTCCGTAGGTACTCAACAGAGCGCTGACCGCGGCCGTTGCCGGCCGCTCGGCCTGGTATTTCGAGCGCGCCGGGATGTAACACTGACTGAAGAAATCACTGACTTCCTGCCGCAGACGCGGATCCGCGATGGTGGCCAGCCGGGCCTGTTGTTCATAGGTACGCATGTCCGCTGCAGAGGGCAGCCCTTCGACCACCGCGTGATTCAGTCCCGACGTCATGGCCAGCACGGCATACCACCAAACCGGGATGTTCACCGTTGCCGGCGAACCTGTAAACCCGGTTGTGCCGTAGGTACTCTGGGGAGCGGCGACTGTCGCCGTGGTGGGTGTAGGATCGATCAAGGTCGGCGGCGGTATGTAGCTGAGCGTACCGGCGTTCAACGGCGTTAGCGCGGCCGGCTGCCCAGCCAGGACCACTACCAACAACGCGATGAAGATTTCCAGCTCCATGCGGCGTAGCGACAACCCGGTGACGGTGCCGAACTCGCCGCCTTCGGCCGGCTCCCGCCAGTTGTCGATGAGGATACCGAGAAAAGGCAGGAACACGATGCCCGTTCCAACCAGCACATCCCACAAGATGCCGTAGAAAGCCCAGCCGAACAAAGTAGTGAACAGTTCAAGATAGCTGTCGACGGTCATGTGCTGGCTCCCTGTAATGCGGATATGAACCGACCCAGGAGATTCTGCCCGAGCATCAGTTCGATCACGACCATCCAGGTCACAATCCGCCAACGCAGGGACAGCAATCTCGCCGCCCCCGCCTCATCAACACGGCCCCACCGATGGAGGCCTTGGATCACCGCCGGCCATGACAGTGCTACCAACCCGATCAGCAGAAATCGGATTGTGGTCAATACGGGTTTCAACACCTCGATCCGGGTCTGGATTGCAGCGACGGACGAGGTTTGCACCGAGTGCCAGAGGAAGGCACCAATGCCCAACGCCAACCCGAATGCCAACAGTGTCAGCATCACGAACCAGCGTCTGCGCATCGCAAACCGGTTACGGGACGCGGCCATTATTCAAAGGCCTGGGATCGATCGTCGGCACCGTGGGTGTGTTCAAGGACGACTGGCGTCGTGCCGCTGCGCGCTTAAGCAGCATGGTCACGGTGTCGGAGACGACTTCCTTGCGCACCCGGGTTTCGAACAGCAGGTTCTCGATCTCCTTGTCCAGCTCGGCGATGGAGGTGTCGGCATGCTCACGCGCAACTTCCGTGGCGTAGACCTCCGGCACCTGCCGACCGGTGAGTAACAGTCGGCGCGCGAACAGGGCCTTCTCCACCGTGCGCGCTGTGCTGATCTCCGAGACCAATCGGCCCATGATCAGGCTCTGCTCGGAGGCCGGCATCTCTCGAATTGCTTCGATTACCTGGCGCGTGATGGCCACGCCGGGCGCGGTGATGTTCTCCAGGTTTGCCAGCGTCGGTGGCGTCGCACCACTGACCAGGTTCTGAATCTCCACCGTCACCGTGCTTGACTCTTGATAGAGTTTTGGCAACAGACCGGTGCCGGGAATACTGTCCTTACGGCAAGTATCACAGGTGGTCACGATGTTCTCGCCTACTACGTCCACCACCCAGTCTCTGGCATCGGCGGGCGTGGCCCAGACCTCGGACAGCCGGGTTGCCGATGCCGGCGGCACCGGTCCCACTGCCGTAACGGGCCGGTTCATGTTGAGGTTGTAACCGGCCTTGACGATATCGCCGGTGAACTCCAGGAGCGGCTGACCCGAACCGCCAGCCTGGCCGCCGATCCATGGCACACCATTGTCACCATTCGATGTCTCGACCGCATCCTTTGCAGTCACGGCATCATTGCCACCGACCCCCATCTGGAGTTTCCAGTCGTTGCCCTTGGATAAGGTGATGAGATCGGCATAGGGATTCTTGCCCTGGGCGATCTCGGCCTCCATCTGCTCGCAGGACTTGGTGGCGAGCTGCATGGTCTCTTCGGCCTTGAGCAGCGCATTCTGGAACATGTCATAGAGTCCGGGGTTGGCCCGTTGCAGGATGAGCGCCGGCAGGGACGCGATAGCGGCACTCGCCGCGGCTGTCATGGCGTTCAGCATATTGTCGACACCGGAACTGATGTCATTCAGCGTATTGGTGACCGCCGCCACGGGATCAAACTTGCCGCAACTGTAACCGAGTCCGAGTTGCGCCGAGCCACCCAGGGTGACCGAGACCACCGAGGGATTAGCTGGCGCCGAGACCGGTTCCGCGCCACCGATCTCGTAGTACCACAGGCTGTCTTCCGTCGGCGCCTTGGCGGCGTTGGCGCTGTTCCATAGAGACAGCGTGATCATCAGCGATGCGCATATGTTTCTTGAAATGTTCCGTGTAGATCGATGTCTCGTGGCCATTGGGTATCCTTGCTTGTGTCTCATGGCGGATAGGAAATCCAGTCGATGTCGAACAGGAACCATTGGCCGCGCCGCTGACAGCACTTGTAAGGACGCCAGAGATTCCACACATAGTCGCCCTCGCTATCGACCCGACCCCCGCCCCACCCTGTCAAGCTGGCAAGATCGTTCGTGCCAAAGACGTTACAGCTCGACTCGCTGCGCGGGACCATCATCTGCCAGGTGCCGGTGCGGCGGTCCTTCTCCATCAGCGGTCCTGGTGACCAGACCTTCTGGCCCGACGATGATGACCCGGTGACTGGTACGTACACATGCGGCTGCGCCGTGCGGGTGACGATATCGCCGGCTCGTTGCGCGTTAATTGCTGCGGCCTTTGGTTCTTCGGCCTGCGTGGTCCAACCGGTACGGGGATACACCCCACCCCAGGTCTGCAATGGCCAGGTGCCGATCTCGCGCAAGCCCGGAATGAAACTCGGGGGATAAAAGATCTCCGGCACCTCCTGGCGCCATGACAACGCATCGAGTCCGGACTGAAAATAAGGAACGAAGGATGTTGTCTCCGTCTGGCACAACATCCCCACGCCAGAGACGATGCCGGAAAGGGTACTGAGCGGATGGCCGATGGCATCGGTCTCGCGGAAGATCATGTTCTTGTGATCGCGATTACCGGAGGTCCCTTCGGTGCGGTTGCCGGCGCTATCGATGGGGACCGGGAGCAGTGAGCCAAGTAACCCGTTGGCCGCCGTCTTCTGGGCGAGACCCAGGGTTGCCCGAATCTCTGTCCATGGGTTGCCACCCAATTCGTTGTAGCTACTAACAACCAGATCCGGGTTGTAGTGCCCGACCTTGAGAGAGGTTCTGACACTGCAACCAAACGGTGTACACCGCAGCCAGAAACAGGTGCCGATGGGCATCCACTGCATGCACGACAATGCCGCGGCCGTGGTCTTGGCCACGATCTCCGGCGTCGTGATGGAACCCGCTTTGCCTGGTATTGGCATCATCAGCAACGCGGCCAAGCCATGCGACAGGATCCACTGTCCTCTCATTGCTTCCGGCCTGCCTGCCACTGCTGATAGCGATGCAGTGCTTCGTCGATATCGGTCACACCATAGATCGCAACCTCCCCGTCGAACACGATGGCTGGATAGCGATCGATGCCATACTGCACCGCCTTCGCCAAACCCATTGCGGCGCGTTGCATCTGTTCGCGATCTTCTTCATGCAATTGCTGGAAGCGTTGTAGTACGACGCGTTTGGATTGCTCTGGATCGGCCGTAAGGTCTTTAGACAGCTTCGCCTCGATGCTTTGGATACCGTCCAGCTCGTAGATTTGCAGATCGGACGTCGGGCGACCTGGAACCGGGCTTATGACAGCCCCGCCAGTGATGGGCAGATCGGATGAGGTGAACACTTCAATGACTTGGGGAGTCACCGCCTCAATCCGGGCTGCCTGTACGACATTGCCAACGAGGATCACGAGAACAAGTGACACCCAACTGGCGAAACAAATTGAACGTGTATTCCCTGTCATTTCCACGAATAGCCCACTGACAATACGATGGGCTATCGTGGCTCACTTGGTGGGGATCACGGAACCGAAAACTCATTCAAGGTGCGGGGTGCTTTTTGTTTTCTCTAGGCGGCGTTAGGAAGCAAACTGCGTGGAAGAGTGTTAGCAGGAAAATGGCCTTACTATTACTTCAACAAATCGTTGACTGCTGGCGGTTCTGACTGCCCACGAACAGACCGCACAACAGCATCAGGCGGCTCCCGTAGTCCGCCGGCAAACTCAATGATAAAGTTGACTGCATCCGCTACGCGATTCCTCAAGAAATCTTTTTCTCGACAGCATTCCCCATATAGCTTATAGGACCGACCACATCCGCAATACTCATCTTCTTTTAGCTCTAAGATTCTTTCGTACGGATGAAGAACTGCCTGTTGACCAGGCCAGCGACCGAAAACTTCCAAATAAAGATGTCGCAATGCCCAGAGGGTATATAGGTCCAAAAGCTCTACGATAGGATCGCCGAAATTCCATGTTCCATCTGTTGGATGAAGCGCACATATCGAACCGTCAGGGAAATTCGTATGACGAGATCCAATCCACGTTAACCCGCCAAGGGAATATCTCCAGAAACCCCAGGCACGTACGATGTTCCTCTCGTAGGAAATCCCAACAAGAAAAATGGCTGCCTTCTGAAGTCCTGGTAACAATGAACTCTCAGTCAGCAGCCATAATCCGTCTGCCTGTTCCCACACTTTTGTCCCCGGATAAGCCCGGTGAATCGCATCTAGCTCGCCTTCATAGCGGACTTGAACACTTGTGCAGACGAACGGTGTGGCTTGACGGGGCGACCATGATCTTCCGGCCGTCCTTTCCCCTCCGGGGGGCCCTTTCCGTGGTTTGGTTGCGGATCTTCTCTGTCTTTCATGATGTTTCTCCTCGCCCAAGGTTGAAGGTACGGTAAGCTCGCTGGGCGTTACGAACCCGCCGTTTTTGACTCTCGGAAATATTCGTTGACCGAGCTGGGAGCCGATTTTCCGTAATGCATTTTCTATCGCCACGTCCACGACTCTCCCCCAGATTCCTTACTCAATCACCTGATCACTTGTGTTTAGTCGGGTCGACCAATCGATATTTGGAACCGGGTGTTGGCGTCGGCGGTAGAGGCTCCCCCCTAGTTACGGTTCGTTCTGCTCCCTTTCCGCCACGAGGTCCGATAATCTCGTACTGCCCCGATTTCGGTGCTTTCTGTCCCGGTTTGTAACTCTTACTTTTCGCCATCGCTAAATCCTCCAATTGGTCTTGACGGGCTGCCTCATGTAAGGCGCTCGCCTTACACATAGAACAAAAAAAATGGCGGAGCTAATCCAGCCCATGATTAGGCCATTTCAACCGACGCAGGTGACTCTGCGCCATATCGATACTCACCTCATAGGTACTGCTAACCAGATCTAGAGAGACCCTGCTGTGCTGCGCCTGGAGCATCCGCAAAGTGGCACTCGGAATCAGAATCGCCCCCGCAAACGCCCACGCTTGCCATTCCGGATCTTCATATGCGCGGAGATTGGCCCGCTGGGTTCGCGCAAGCACATCGCTGCGAAGAAGCCTCCGCCTCAGTACCGGAACGTGCAGAACAGCATGCCCAAGTTCGTGACCAACTGTAGTCCTAGCGTAATGGGATCTCGGTGCTGGTAATTCGAGTTCGTCCCAAACATTTTCAGAAACAAGAATAGTTACTTCATCGTTACCCCGAGGGTCAGTCGCACCATCCCGGTTCCCGATTTCCTCACGAGAAGCTGGGCACACATGAATTCCAAACTCAGGAAGCCGCGTATCAACCAGATCCAAAACATTCAACGGCTGTGGTTCACCCAACACCTCTGGTGCCAGTTGTTGCAGGAAACACCGCCCCAATTCTTCGATCGCCGCCATACTCAGCGGGTTTACAGGCGGTACTTCTTCATCTAGGAAGCTACCCATCTTTTTCACCCAGAATTGAAAAAAGCTTCTCCAAATCACCCCTTGAGATATTCTGCTTTTCTATCCGGCGCGCTAGTGCTAACGCAAGATCCTGATATTGCGGTGACGCATCTCTTAAGTCGAGCTGAATTGGTCTGGCCTTAGCCGTCAGGCGCTCCAACGTGGTACGCTCTATGCTTGGAACAGCACGAATCAGCGCGGCCCAGTGTTCTTCTTTTAACGGTGGCCGAACCCCCCGCTCCACCTCACCCAGATAGACAGCAGAGACATCTACTGCTTTCGCCGCTGACCGCAAACTCACACCAGCAGCGGCTCGTTGCCGGCGAATATACCGGCCAAACTCGTGCGCCACGGTCTTTGCCATACGGAATCCTCCAAGTTATTTAATAACAAGTGTAAGGCGGTCGCCTTACACTGTCAAGCATGCAACAATGAGATTTTCGTACGCCATTTTCCCGGGACAACCACATCTGGCCTGCTGGATCATTACCGGACCGAAGCTGGTTGTGGACCGATATCTTCTCTAACTACGGCGATTCACGGCAATGCGCTCTGCGATGACATAAACCGCCTCAAGCTCGCTGCAGTTTCGCTCACGCATGATGGCGCCACGCTCCGCCTTCTCGTGCTTCTCGGTCATGGCCAGTGCCAATGACAACGGCGGCGGCACGTTGCGAAACAGGGCTTCGAGATTATCCGAGAGCACCACACCCTCGACGTATTTTCCGGGTTCCTTGCGGGCCGAGAGCAGCAGGCTGCGCTGCACGTCGGTCAGGTCCTTGAAGCGCGCGATCTGTTCGACTTCTTCCTTGGGCATGACCAGACACAGCCACCACTCCATCATGTTGAGCATCTTGCGGCTGGCGTCGGGGAAGTCCTCCAGATTCTGGGTGGCGATCCAGAACCAGGCGCCGAGCTTGCGCCACATCTTGGTGATCTTGACCACATAACGGGCCAACAGCGGATTGGTCGTGATGATGTGACCCTCGTCGGTCACTACCAGGGTCGGCCGGGCGTCGTGCTGGTGGCGCTCCACCAGATCGTTGATGTAACTCATCATGGAGATATAGGCCACGGTGAGCTGATCCTCGTAACCTTCGCGCGCCAGCATGCCCATTTCCAGTATGGTGACATCGGCCTCCGGCCAACGGGTGCCGGGGCGGTTGAAGAAGTGGCCGGCGAGGCCGGAGCAGAACAGCGCCATACCGTCGCCCATCTCGATGGCCCGGTTGCGCCGGTGTTCGGGCAGGTTTTGATCACGGCCGATGGCGTGCAAGGCGGTGACCACATCCTCGGTGATCACTTGATCCCTGCCACTTTCTTTTACCGTCTTCGCAGCCAGGAAAATGGCATTCCGTATCAATAGCCGATCGGCCCGGCTCATGCGCGCGTCTTCACGCTCATCACCGCCGGTGATCATGATCCGGGCGGCGATTTCCATTTCACCTAAAATATCCCGACCGCCGCCTTCGCTTTCGAGCTCATCGTCGTCATCGATCAGCTCATCCGGATCCTTGGGAAGGTGCACGCGGCGTTCTTTGTCTAGTACGCGCAACGCATCCGCGAACGGTGGCAAACTCACATCCACGTTCGGATTCAAGGTGACCTGGTTGACGGAGACGTCGTGGGCCTGGAAGTGCTGACCCAGTAACGAGAATGAACCACCGGCCTCGATGATGAATATACGTGGGCGATACATTGCGGCCATCTGTTGCAGCAGATAAACCAGGAGTGCCGACTTGCCCGCCCCTGTGGGACCGAGGATCAGCATATGAGCGTTCTTCTTGCGGTCGGCCCGATGCAACGGATCGAAGGTCAAGGGTTCGGCGCCACGGTTAAAGAAGACCAAGCCTGGATGACCGGTTCCCTTCGATCGGCCATACAGGGGTAACAGATTGGCGGCATGGCTGGAGAAGACCAACCGTGAGCGGCGACTGGACTTGTCCATCGACACATCATAGGCCATCGGCAAGTTACGCATGTAGCTATCCAGTGCAAGCAGATCCGCTTCCTGCAGAATTGGTTGCAGACCATTGGGCAGCAGTAACGCATTCAGCTGATTCACATTGGCTCGCAGCGACTTGGGATGGTCACCGCGCACGTAGAAAGCAATGCCCAGTGGATAAAGCTTGTTACCCTGTGCCATCTCCCGCTCGACGAGTTCTGCATCCTCGCGTGTCAGTGCGGCCTCGGCGGAGTCGCCCACGGCGGCACGTTTGACCTGGGCGATGTGGTTACGCGTGAAATCCTGCGGTTTGACCGTCAGGGTCAACACCATCACGGTGTGCTCCGGCAGGCGATCGAAAAGCGAGAAGACGTGGTCACCGGCCTGACGTTCGGCAGTCATGTGCCCCACCTCCGGTGCCCGTCGTAATCCCTGGATTGTTACCACGGTGTGCGGCAGACCATCGAACCACCATGTCGAGGTTTCGTTATCCGAACGCGGCATGGTCAGCGTGAGCCGCTCGGCCAGATCGTAACCGAACGGGAGGTCCTCGTCGCCGGGATACGGGGCGACCTCCAACAGCTTGTCGGGATCACCGTCTGCGATCGCGGGTTTTGGATTGAACCACTTGAGCAACCATTCGTAGAGATCCTTGCCGGTACTCCGTCGCACGCGAATGCCAGCCGAGGCCAGTGAGGCGACCCACTTGGTCGCCACATCGTTCATCGCTTCTTCGACTTCAATAGCTGGAGGCAGCTTTCCCTTTGTTTTCAAGCGGCGATAGAGTGCCGCGCGCACACGGCGCACCTGCCCCCGCCAGTGGGTTCCGGTTACTGTAGTGTCATCGAACAGTCCGCCGGGACGGGTGATCCGCGCCAGGTGCTGCGAAAACGTATCCTGAAAATGTCGGGTGAATGTCGTGTCTTTCGCGCCCACCTGCGCATAGTCCGCCAGTTCTTTTTGAAACCCTTGCAGACTCGGTTCATCCTGAACGTAGACCTGCAAAATCCAGGGTGCATCATCGTCTTCGGGAATGGCATCGGTGAGTGCCGTCTGAATGGCATCGCGCAGTTGCGTCATGAACTGGGGTGTACGGGCCTCGGTACCGACGGGGAGGATCTCAAACAAGGCCCCCACGCTGATGCCGTCTTCCAGCAGAAAGGTACGACTGTCCGGATCGTACTCCACCCAGGGCAGGAGATCGGTAAAGGACGGTGGGCGATCATACAATCGCTTGACCGCCGCCGTGTCCACGGGCGCTTCCGGCGAGTCATGAGACTGCTTCGATGATTCGCGTGCCAGAAACTTCGCCATGCTCATTTCCGCTGCCGTTTGTTCGGCACTTCACCGGGCAATGCGTACTCGACCCGCTCATACATAGGGAACGTCGTCACATAGCCGGGCACCGGCACCTGCTCGTCGCCTGCCAGGTGGGGAAATACATACATCACCAGACTCGGATTCGGCAGTCGGGGGAAGGTGGTGTCGATCTCGTTGTGAGCCTCGCGGGTATAGCCATGAAGCGAACCGTTGCCGTCAACATCAGGACGATTGCCCAGCGCCTCACGTATCACCAAGGGATCGCGTGCACCCAACTTCTGGATGTGTTGCTCGTAGATGGCTTTCATAGGCGGGCCGTCCTGTGGCAATACCGCGTCCTTGGTGCTGGCGCAGCCCGACAGCACGAGACTAATCAAGCCGAGTGCGGAGATAGGGATTAACAGATTTCGCATGATTGAGTTTCCTGCCTTTGAGATCGAGATCGATGGGAAGTTCGCGGTCGATGTGAATGGCAATGCCGGTACCAGCCGGCACAAACACGGCATCGAAGCTCTGGGACTGGCGTTCCAGCAACCACTTGGCAACCTCGTCACTGCCGCCGGCGATGGTCTTGCCGAGCACGTAGGTGCCGACATCGCCGGTAACATTGTTGGTCGCCGCACCGGTATCACTGACGACTGAGGTGGTCTCGGCCGCGGCCGCAGCATCGGCCGCCGCCTGCACCGCCATCACACCGATGCGCTGGGTGAGAAATGCCGGTGCGTTGGTCTTGCGATCGCCACTGATGCACGGGATACCCTGTTGGTCCGAGATCCAGCCCAAGGGACGGTTACTACTACCCGTCTGGCCACCGCGGTCATCACCGGAAATCGTGCGGATGGTACCGTCGTCGAAAACGAAGGTGACCGAATCGAGTCGTCCGGTGACGCAGGACAATGTCCAATCACCGATCGCCGTGCCGCTCCACACCATCCCCTGCACGCCGGGCACGGTGAGACCGTTGGCGGCCAGGTTATCCGCACCGGTGATCACCTTGAAGGGCATGGGGTCACGCACCTGACCCTGCACCGGCACCCGACCGACCAGGGCGGTCATCGCCGTCGAACCGATGAGCGTGGCATTGCGCGGGACGGTGTAGACGGGTTGCAGCGTGTCCAATTCCCGAGCGACATTGCCGGTCTGTTCACGGGCGCTACTCAGCGCCCCACCGGTGGACTGGCGGACCTGATGCAACAGACCGTTCCCGTTCGCCGCACTCGCATCATCATCAATGGCATCCAGTGGATTGATCCAGACCAGTCCCGCGACCGGCGCTGCACCCGCACCGCCACCATCGAATCCCAGCCCGACCGGGATATCGCCGGCACCCTGGCCTGGTTTCCCATGTGAAAGCGACTGCGACAAGGCATCCACCCGTGCCGTCAGTGAAGACAGCACACTCGAATCCATCCGCCCGCGCGCCTCCTGGTCGTGCTCGCGCGACAACAGTTCACGTTTGACGCGCGTCGTTACGTTCTCCTCGATTTGGACGCGATTGTTCAGCAGCTGCCGGTTCTCGTTGTGAAGCTGGGTGTTGTTCTGACGCAAGGCTTCGACCTCGGCGGTCATGGCCGCGACATTTGCCGTCAGCGTCTTGATGGTGTCGGCTGGCGTATCCGCGTCCGGCACCGGTGCCTGCGGCACGGCCTCCATCACGACCTGGTCATTTGGCTCATTCGAGCATGACTTGAGGGTGACAAACGCCAGCATGAGCAC